>Ga0247730_1000036_pt1 | contig 155661 bp, 187 predicted proteins | sample UWRJL073202C2_FD_180959 | JGI IMG/M metagenome (GOLD analysis project Ga0247730, IMG submission 180959) | Plant litter microbial communities from Arlington Agricultural Research Station in Wisconsin, United States - UWRJ-L073-202C-2 | ecosystem: Environmental > Terrestrial > Plant litter >... | reverse complement strand
CTCGAGGGCGTCGCGCAGCGTCGGGTAGTCGTCGCCGTCGAGCGGGTAGAGGCCCGAGTAGACCATGGGGATCGGGCTCTTGTAGCCGCCGAGCGGCTCGGTGGCGCCGCGGACGTTCGAGGTCACGGTGTCGCCCACGCGGGACTGCCGGACCTCCTTCACGCCGGTGATGAGGTAGCCGACCTCGCCGACCCCGAGGTCGGGCGACTTGACCGGCTCGGGCGAGATGACGCCGACCTCGAGCATCTCGTGGACGGCCCCGGTCGACATCATCTTGATCTTGTCGCGGTGCGACAGCTTGCCGTCGACGACGCGGACGTACGTCACGACGCCGCGGTACGTGTCGTAGACCGAGTCGAAGATCAGGGCGCGCGGCGGGGCGTCGGGATCGCCCTTCGGGGGCGGGATCTCGTCGACGATCAGGTTGAGCAGCTCCTCGACACCCTGGCCGGTCTTGGCCGAGACCCGCAGGACGTCGTCGGGGTCGCCGCCGATGATGCCGGCGATCTCCGCGGCGTACTTCTCCGGCTGCGCACCGGGCAGGTCGATCTTGTTCAGGACCGGGATGATGTCGAGGTCGGCGTCGATCGCGAGGTACAGGTTGGCGAGCGTCTGGGCCTCGATGCCCTGCGCGGCGTCCACGAGCAGCACGGCACCTTCGCAGGCCTCGAGACTGCGGCTCACCTCGTACGTGAAGTCGACGTGACCGGGGGTGTCGATCATGTTGAGGACGTAGACCTCGCCCGCGTCGGCGCCGCTCGACTTGGTGAACGGCATGCGGACGGCCTGGCTCTTGATCGTGATGCCGCGCTCGCGCTCGATGTCCATGCGGTCGAGGTACTGCGCCTTCATGTCGCGGCCGTCGACCACACCGGTGTGCTGGAGCATGCGGTCGGCCAACGTCGACTTGCCGTGGTCGATGTGCGCGATGATGCAGAAGTTGCGCAGGACCTTCGGGTCGGTGGCCCCGGGCTGGGGTACGGGGCGGGTGCTCATGATGGTCCATTCTCCCATCACCACCCGCCTGCTCTCGCCACGACATCGATTTGAGGCCACGGCCTGCTGGCTGGTAGTGTGAGCGGTCGCGTGCCTCGGCACGTCCACCCCTTCTTTTCAGTCATCACACATTCGAGAGAAACAGGTTTGCCCCGTGGCGAATATCAAGTCGCAGATCAAGCGCAACCGCCAGAACGAGCTGGCTCGTGAGCGCAACAAGTCCGTGCGCTCCGCCCTGAAGACGGCCGTCCGCCGCTTCGACGAGGCCATCGCGGCCGGCAACACCGACGAGGCCAAGAAGGCCGCCGGCGAGGCGACCCGCAAGCTCGACAAGGCTGCCTCCAAGAAGGTCATCCACAAGAACCAGGCGGCCAACCGCAAGTCGGCCATCGCCAAGAAGGCCGCGTCGCTCTGACACGGAGCTTTCCGAACGCAGTGCCCTGAAAGTGCTCCCGTGTCACACGGGGGCACTTTTTTCATGGGTGCCGCCTCGCAGGTGGCGCCAGCTGCCGGGCACCGACGCGAGTCGTACGGCCGTCTCGAGCGGGCCCCGGCCGGCGAACCGCTGCCAGAGCGTGGCGAACGCGAGGAGCGCGACGACCTGCAGGAGCCAGTCCGCGGTGCTGCCCATGAGGGCCGTCGGGTCGTCGCTCCTGCGGTCGTGGATCGCGAGGCGCCAGCTCCAGAGCACGTGGACGGTGTAGAGCGTCAGGGTCATCGCTCCCGCCGCACGCAGCGGCAGCAGCGCCATCCGTGCCCACGGCAGCCGCACGACCAGCGCGCACAGGCCGATCACCACCAGCGCCGATCCGATCGCGCCGACGACGTTCAGCGGCCGTGAGGTGTGCTCACCCACCAGCCACAGCTCGTGCCACGTCGCCGGTTCGTAGGGGTAGCGGGCACGGACGAAGAGCTGACGCCATCCTTCGACGAACCCGTCGTCGAGCACGCCCCGCTGGATCGCGATCGCGCCGACCACCAGGGACGTGCCCAGCAACGTCGCTCCCCCGGCGAGCACGCCCAAGGCGATGCGGAGCCTGCCGAGGTCGAGCCTCCCGATGCCCAGGCCGACCAGCACGTAGGCGAACCACACGCCCGCCGGGTAGGCGCCCCAGACCACGAGCTCGGTCACCAGCGACCACGGCGGAGAGAGGTCGGACCACTCGGCCTGGTCGGAGATGACCGGATCGTGCTCGATCTGCAGCCACAGCAGCAGGACGGGGACCACGACCGCCCACACGACGCCGAGGGCGAGCAGCCACCGCGCCGACAGTCGCCGGAACGGCAGCGCGACGACGATCAGGAGCCCGTAGAACGCCAGGATGACGTACACCGGCATCTGGTCGAGGGAGCCGAGCGCCAGCCCCATGACGACCAGGATCAGGCCGCGGATGCAGGTAGCCGGGACGGACCCGGCGCCGTGGGGATCGCGTCGGCGGACCAACGACAGCGCCACACCGGCGAGCATCGCGAACAGCGGGGCGGCCCGTCCGCTGGCGATCATCTGACCGACTGGCGGGTTCTCGCCCACCCAGCGGGGCCCCAGGTGCACGAACATCATGCCGATGAGGGCGAGACCACGGGCCAGGTCGATCGCATCGACCCGGCTCGCGCGGGACGCTGCCATCAACGGCGCCGCTGGGCAGCCACCGCGAGCACCATCCGCTCGACGGCGAACGCCGGATCGGCCGCGCCGCCCTTGACGTCGAGATCGGCCTGCGCGACCGCCGAGATCGCCGCGGCGAGACCGCCGGCGTCCCAGCTGCGCAGCTGCTGCCGCATCGCGCGGATCTTGAACGGCGGAGCGCCGATGTGGGCCGCCAGCTCGTTGTCGCGCAGCCCGTCGGGAGCGCCGGAGAGCTTGGCGAGCGAGCGCAGGCCGGTCGCGAGGGCACTGGTGATGAGCACGGGGGCGACCTTCGCCGATTCTGCCCACCGGGCCTGCTCGAGCGCGACGTCGATGCGCCCGTCGATCGTGGCGTCGGCGATCTCGTACCCGCGGACGTCGGCACGCCCGCCGAAGTACTGCTGCACCAGCGAGGCACTGATGTCGGCGCCCGGCTCCAGGTTGGCCACGAGCTGGTCGGCGGCACCGGCGAGTGCGCGCAGGTCCTGGCCCACGGCGGCGACGAGGTAGGTGGCGGCGGGCTCGTCGATGCGCGCCCCGAGATCGCGGACCTCGGTGAAGACCCACCGTGCATAGTCACGTTCGTACTTGGGCTGCTCGACCTTGACCTCGCTGACGGCGGACGACTTGCGAAGCTTGTCGAGCAGCCCCTTGCCCTTCTGCCCGCCGCTGTGGACCAGCACGACGGCGATGTCGGGCGACGGCTCGGCGACGTAGGTCAGCAGCTCGGTCTGCGCGACGTCGGGAAGATCCTGCAGCTCGGTGAGCACCAGGGCGCTGGCGTCGCTGAACAGCGACGGGCTGGTGAGCCCGGCGAGCTCGCCGGGCTGCAGGCCGGACGCCGTGGTGGTCGCCACCTCGCACTCCGGCTGCTCGGCCGTCACGACCTTGACGGCCTTTGCGCGCATGCGGTCGGCCAGGAACTCCGCGTTGCCGGTGATGAGCAGGATCTTGCCGAATGCCGAGGCCACGAGGGCAGTCTAGTTGCGCGTCACGACACGCAGCCGACCATCGCGGACGACGACCGCGATGTCGCCGTCGGTGTCGGTGCGCGAGGACGTCGCACCCGCCCTGCGCAGCAGGTGCAGCAGCGTCGCCGTGGGATGTCCGTAGTCGTTGTCCTCGCCCACGCTGATCGTCGCGATCGCGGCACCGACGGCCTCGATGAACCGCGGCTCCTGGTCGGCGCTGCCGTGGTGCGGCACCTTGAGGACCTCGGCCCCGACGTCAGCGCCGGAGCCCAGCACGCGCCGTTGCGCCTCGGCCCCGACGTCGCCGGTCAGCAGGAGGCGGACGCCTCGCACCGTGGCCCGCAGGACGACGCTGACGCCGTTGCGGTCGCCCGCGGGAGGTTCGTCGACGGGCGGCCACAGCACCTCGGCAGACGTCTCACCGAGCGTGAAGGACTCCCCCGCCGCCGCGACGTGCCGCGGGACGTCCGGGATGGGCGGACCGCCCGAGGTGCCCACGACCACCTGGTCGACCCGCCGACCGCCCACGGCGCCGCGCCAGCCGTCGACGTGGTCGGCGTCGCCGTGCGTGAGGACGAGCAGGCGCACCGTGTGGATGCCCAGCGACGTCAGGCAACGGTCGACCGGGGCGTCCTCCTCCCCCGTGTCGACGACGATCGCCTCGCCGGGCGCGACCGGCAGCACTGACGCATCACCCTGCCCGACGTCGCAGCTGACCATGACCCAGCCCGGCGGCGGCCATCCGGTCTCCGGCGGCCGCCACACCCCGATCGCGAGCCCCAGCACCACGCCGACGAACAGCACGGGCCTCGACGACATCCGGATCGCCGCCCACGTCACCAACGGCACCATCAGCACGAGTACCTGCCACGGTGCGTGCCACTCGAACGATGCCGAGTCGAGCCCCGCCGCCGTGTGGCCTACGGTCAGGATCCAGCTCGCACACGCCCCGGCGAACGTGCCACACAGCTGACCCGCCGGCGTCCAGGCCAGCGTGAGCAGTCCGCCGACGAGCCCGGCGACCGTCGCGGGTGCGACGGCCGGCGCCGCCAGCAGGTTCGCGAAGACGGCGACGAGCGACACCTCGCCGGAGAGCGCCGCGATCGCCGGTGTGCACACGAGCTGCGCCGCGATCGGGACCGCGATCGCCATGGCGCACCACCGCGGCATCCAGGTCTCGAGCCGACGCGTGAACGCCGGTGCCAGCACCAGGATGCCCGCCGTGGCACTGACCGAGAGGATGGAGCCCGGCGACCGCGACAGCCACGGATCGAGGAACAGCAGGCCGACCACGGCCCAGCAGAGGGCCCGCAGCCCACCACGGGAGCCGAAGCCCAGCGCGGCGACGCCGACCGCCCCCATCGCGGCGGCGCGGACCACGCTCGGCTCGGGACGGGCGAGCAGGACGAACGCGACGATCGAGAGGGCTCCGACGACCCACAGACCGCGACGCCGGACGCCGGCGGCGCGTGCCAACGCCATCGTCACGGCGAGCACGATCGTGAGGTTGGTGCCCGAGACCGCCATCAGGTGCGTCAGGCCGCTGCGTCTGAAGTCCTCCTCGACCTCGTCGCCGACCCGGCTGTCGTCGCCGTCGACCAGTGCCGGCACCAGGGCGCGGGGCTCGTCCGACAGGTGCGCCACCGACCGACGCACGCCGTCGCGGACGTGCTCGGACACCTCCCACCACCATGTCGCGTCCTCGGTCCGGCCGCGGCGGACCACGTCGATGACGGCGCTCTCGTCGGACTCGCCGGAGGGCGCCAGACGCCCTTGGACGACCAGGCGACGGCCGACGACGAGGTCGTCGGCCGGACCGTCGATGAACGCCGTCGCGCCGCCGCGCAACCGGACGTCCACCCCCGCCGCGACCGCACGACGCACCACGACGCCCACGACCGTGGACTCCTGGCCCCGACGGGTGAACGTGCGGGCGTCGGTGCTGACCTGGACCTCCATCGTGACGAGGCGTCCGGCCTCTGCCAGATCCACGAGCGGCGAGTGCTCGACCGTTGCGAGCCGCCACGCGCACGAGGCGGCGATCGCCGCGACGCACACCGCGGCGAGGACCACCGGGCGGGCCCACGTCCGGCGCCAGCCCGCGGCGACGACCACGATCGCGACCACGGCGACCACGACGCCGGTGGTCGACCCCGCGGTCACCAGCCAGGCGGCGACACCCCAGGCGATGAGGGTGCCCGGCGCCATGCGCCCGTCGTGACTCACACGACGACGAGGTCGCGCAGCTCGGCGAGGGTCGCCTCGCCGATGCCCTTGACGTCGAGCAGGTCGTCGACGGAGCCGAAGCGACCGTTGGTCTCGCGCCAGCCCAAGATGGCCTGGGCCGTGACGGGTCCGACGCCCGGGAGCGTGTCGAGCTGCTCGAGCGTCGCGGTGTTGAGGTCGACCTTCGCGCCGGTGGGCGCGGCGCCGCCCGCGGTGCTGCTCGCCGGCGAGCCCGGTGCCGCCGGAGCACCCGCGACCTCGACGGGGTCGAGTCCGACGAGGATCTGCTCACCGTCCGCGAGCTCACGCGCCATGTTGAGCGAGGTCGTGTCGACCCGGCCCTTCACGCCGCCCGCCGCATCGATCGCCTCGTAGACGCGCGACCCCTTCGGCACCGTCACGATGCCCGGTCGCCGCACCTTGCCGACGACGTCGATGATCAGCGTGGTGGGTGCGGCCGGTGCTCCTGCTGCTCCTGCTGCTCCCGGGGACGCCGACGCGCTCGCCGACGGCGCGAACGCCGGCGGAGCGACGGGACCACTGGTCTGGGGACGCCCCGCGAGCAACCACCAGACGAGCAGCACCGACGCTGCGACGGCCACCGCCCCCAGTGCCCGCAGGTGCGGGACCTCGATGCGTCGCCGCGGCGCGACGGGCTCGTCGTCGGCCGGTGGGAGCTCTGCGTCGAACGACGCCGCGAGCTGGGCGAGACGTCGCCGCGCGATGTCGGCCCTGGTCTCGTCTGGGTCGTCTCGGCGCGTGGGCTTCACAGCTCGACGTTAGGCACGGCGACCCCCCGTTGGCGACGGGGTGGTCACCGGGCTGTGGACAACGGCGACGTTCCCGCGACGCGTGGACAACCCGGGTGGGGCGGTGACGTGGCGACCTATCACCCGACAGAGCTGTCCGAAGCGGTGACGTGGCGACCTATGACGCGGCGGACACGTCGCTCAGGCACCGCCGCCGCGCCGGACACGTCGCTCAGGCACCGCCGACGCGCCGGACACGTCGCTCAGGCACCGCCGCCACGGGGTCAGCGGGGGGTGATCGTCACCGAGATCATGCCGGGGCCGACGTGGGCGCCGATCGCGGCACCGACCTCGTCGACCGCGATGGTGTCGCGCTCGAGCGCCGTGGCGAGACGCCCGGCCACCGCCGCGGCGGTCTCCAGGCCGGCCAGGTGCTGCACGCCGATGTCGAAGCCGTTCTCGCACGACTGGGCCTTCTCGACCGCGAGGGCCTCGAGGCGGGCCAGCGCCTTGGCCTTGGTGCGGACGCGCTCGAGCGGGACGACCAGACCGTCCGTGATGGTCAGGATCGGCTTGACCGCGAGGGCCGACCCGATCAGCGCGGCCGCGGAACCGACCCGCCCGCCCCGCTTCAGGTACTCGAGCGTGTCGACGTAGAGCAGCGCCGTCGAGCTCTCGCCGGCGCGGCGCGCGGCATCGGCGACACCCGCGGCGTCCTCGCCGGCGTCGCGGGCCTGGGCCGCGCGACCTGCCGCGAACCCCGTGGCGATGCCGACCTGGGTCGAGTCGATGCACGTCACCGGCACGGATGCCTGCTTCGAGGCCAGCGCCGCGGAGTCGAGCGTCCCCGACATCCGTCCGCTGAGGTGCACCGACACGATCGCCTCGGCCCCGTCGGCGGCGAGCCGCTCGTAGACCGCCAGGAAGTCGTCCGGGGTCGGACGCGACGTGCTGACCGGCACGAACGCCGCCAGCGCCTCGGCGATCTTGTCGGCCGTGACGTCCTGGCCCTCGGTGAACACGTCCGCCCCGATGATGACCTGCAGCGGCACGACCGTGATGCCCTCCCGCTCCGCGTCCTCGACGGACAACGAGGAGGTCGAGTCGGTCACGATGGCGATGGTCACGGACGAACTCTATCCGCGGGTGTCACGCGTCACAGTTCAGACCACGATCGAGACCAGCTTGGGCGCCCGCACGATGACCTTGCGGATGTCGCGCCCGTCGATCGACTTCACGACGTTGGGCTCGGCGAGCGCCAGCTTCGTCAGCTCGTCGTCGGAGACGTCGGGGCTGACCTCGATCTTGCCGCGCACCTTGCCGAGCACCTGGATGACGCAGGTGACCGAGCTGGACGTCAGGTGCGCCGGGTCGGCGACCGGGAACGGCTCGTGCGTCAGCGACTCCGCGTGGCCGAGCCGCGACCACAGCTCCTCGCCCAGGTGCGGCGCGAGCGGCGCCAGCATCAGCACCAGCGGCTCGACGGCGGCGCGGCTGCTGACACCGACCTTGGTCAGGTGGTTGGTCAGCTCGATGAGCTTCGCGACCGCGGTGTTGAAGCGCATGTGCTCCATGTCGCCGCGGACACCGTCGATCGTCGTGTGCAGGACGTGGAGCGTGCCGGCGTCGAGCTCGGCGTCGTCGACGCGCAGCTCGCCGGAGTCCTCGTCGACCAGCAGGCGCCAGACCCGCTGCAGGAAGCGCTGCGAGCCCACGACGGCGCGCGTCTCCCACGGGCGGGAGATGTCGAGCGGTCCCATCGACATCTCGTAGACGCGCAGCGTGTCGGCGCCGTACTGCTCGTACATCTCGTCGGGCGTGACGGCGTTCTTGAGGCTCTTGCCCATCTTCCCGTAGGTGCGGGTGACGGGCTTGCCGTCGTGGAACCAGCCGCCGTCGCGCTCCTCGACCTCGGACGCCTCGACGTACACGCCGCGGTCGTCGGTGAAGGCGTAGGCCTGGATGTAGCCCTGGTTGAACAGACGGTGGAAGGGCTCCTCGCTCGACACGTGACCGAGGTCGAACAGCACCTTGTGCCAGAACCGTGCGTAGAGCAGGTGCAGGACGGCGTGCTCGACGCCACCGACGTACAGGTCGACGCCGCCCGTGCCACCGGGCGTGCGCGGCCCGAGCCAGTAGCGCTCGTTCTCGGGATCGGTCAGGACGTCGGGGTTGTGCGGATCGGTGTAGCGCAGCTCGTACCAGGACGAGCCCGCCCAGTTGGGCATCGTGTTGGTCTCGCGCCGGTACGAACGAGGTCCGTCGCCGAGATCGAGGATCACGTTGACCCAGTCGTCGGCGCGCGCCAGCGGCGGCTCCGGGGTGCTGTCGGCGTCGTCGGGCTCGTACGTCCTGGGCGAGTAGTCGGGGACGTCCGGCAGGTCGACCGGCAGCATGTGCTCGGGGATCGCGATCGGCTGGTCGGACTCGTCGTACACGATCGGGAACGGCTCGCCCCAGTAGCGCTGGCGGCTGAACAGCCAGTCGCGCAGGCGGTAGGTCGTGGTGCCCTCGCCGGCTCCGTGCTGCTGCAACCACGCGACGACGGCGGCCTTGGCCTCGGCCACGCCCAGTCCGTTGACGTCGAGGTCGCCGTGGGCGGAGTTCACGGCCGGACCCTCGCCCGGGTACGCACCCTCGACCCCCTCCGGCGGCTCGACGGTGCGGATGATCGGCAGGCCGTAGGCCTCGGCGAAGTCCCAGTCGCGCTGGTCGCCGCCGGGCACGGCCATGATCGCGCCGGTGCCGTAGCCCATCAGCACGTAGTCGGCGATGAAGACCGGGATCTCCTCGCCGTTGACGGGGTTGACCGCGTAGGAGCCGGTGAACACACCGGTCTTCTCGCGCCCCACGCCGTCGACACCGCCCTGACGCTCCAGATCGGTCTTGGCGGCGGCGACGGCGCGGTAGGCCGCGACGGCCTCGGCCGGCGTGTCGACGTTGTTGGTCCACGCGAGCGGCGTGCCCTCGGGCCACGCCTCGGGCACCAGGGCCTCGACCAGCCCGTGCTCGGGCGCCAGCACGGCGTACGTCGCGCCGAACAACGTGTCGGGGCGGGTCGTGAAGACGTCGAACGACGAGCTCGCGGTCGGGACCTGGAACCGCACGCGCGCACCGTGCGAACGTCCGATCCAGTTGCGCTGCATGTTCTTGACCGAGTCGGGCCAGTCGACGCGATCGAGGTCGTCGATCAGACGGTCGGAGTACGCCGTGATGCGCATCTTCCACTGGCGCAGGTTGCGGGTGAAGACCGGGAAGTTGCCGCGCTCGCTGCGGCCCTCCGCCGTGACCTCCTCGTTGGCCAGGACGGTGCCGAGTCCCGGGCACCAGTTCACCGGCGACTCGTCGACGTACGCGAGACGCCGCCCGTCGATCAGCAGACGACGCTCGACCGGTCCCAGCTCGCTCCAGCCCGCACCGTCGGGCGCCGTGCGGGCGCCGGACTCGTACTCGGCGCGCAGCTCGCTGATCGGACGGGCCATCTGCTGGTCCTCGTCGTACCAGGACTCGAAGATCTGCACGAAGATCCACTGCGTCCAGCGGACGAAGTCGGGGTCGATCGTCGCGAAGCTGCGGCGCGGGTCGTGCGCGAGCCCCAGGCGACGCAGCTGGCGGCGCATGTTCGCGATGTTGGCGAGGGTGTTGGTGCGCGGGTGCTCGCCGGTCTGGACGGCGTGGATCTCCGCGGGCAGACCGAACGCGTCGTATCCCAGCGCGTGCAGCACGTTGTCGCCGAGCATGCGGCGGTAGCGGCCCACGACGTCCGTCGCGATGTACCCCAGGGGGTGGCCGACGTGCAGGCCCGCACCGGACGGGTACGGGAACATGTCCATGATGAAGTACTTCTCGCCGGCGGCGTCTCCGGCCAGGTCGCCCACCGGGTTGGGGGCCTCGAAGGTGCCCTCGGCGTCCCACCGGTCCTGCCAGCGGCTCTCGATGTCTCCCGCCAGGGCACTCGTGTAGCGGTAGGAGGCAGGTGTCTCTTCAGGCGTGCTCACTGACGGAATCTTACCGGTGCGCCTGGCTCGAACCTCACCGCTCCGGCTGTTCGTACCGCCCTCCGGCTCGCTGCGCTCGCTGGGGGCACCCCCACCAGCCGCCGGACTACGCCCGGGCGCCGGCCCCGCTTCGCCCGGCCATCGCTCACTCCTCGTCGGGCAGGTCCTTGACCGGCACCACGAGCGGACGCCACAGCGCCCACGCCGCGAACACGCCCGCGGCCACCAGCATGCCGAGGCCGCTCCAGAGGTTGACGTTGAACCCGTCGCCGCGGGCGAGCTCCTCGTCGGAGGCGTTGAAGATGCCCAGCAGCGTCAGGATGACGCCGTAGATGCCGATCAGGCCGGCGATGACGAAGCGGATGTCGAAGCCGCCGACCTTCTTCACGGGTTCGTTGTCGGTCATGCGGATCTCCTAGCGGAAGAGGACGTTGAGGGCGATGACGATGACGAGCCCGATGCCCGCCAGCTTGGTCGGCGACTGGTACCACGACAGTGCCTTCTCGTCAGGATCGACGAGCGACTCCCTGGGCGTGAGCGAGTACACCAGACCCTTGAGGTCCGCAGGGTCCCGCGGTCGGGTGAACGCCGTCACGACGACGCTGACGGCGATGTCGACGACGAACGCCGCGCCCGCAGCCACGAAGCTCGCGCCCTGGCCCGACAGGCCGATGACGCCGAGGCTCGCGCTGCCGAAGGCGTCCTCGCTGAGGAACGCCACCGCGACCGCGGCGACGGTTCCCGACACGAGACCGGTCCAGCCGGCCGTCGCCGTCATCCGCTTCCAGAACATGCCGAGGATGAACGTCGCGAACAGCGGGGCGTTGAAGAAGCCGAACAGCGTCTGCAGGTAGTTCATGAGGTTGTCGTAGTTGGACGCGAAGAACGCCGTCCCGATCGCGATGATCGTCGCCGCGAGCGTCGCGATGCGGCCGATCAGGGTGTAGTAGCCGTCCGGCTTGTCCTTCTTGACGTACTGCTGCCAGATGTCGTAGCTGAAGACCGTGTTGAAGGCCGAGATGTTGGCGGCCATGCCGGCCATGAACGACGCGAGCAGGCCCGCGATCGCGACGCCGAGCATGCCGTTGGGCAGCAGGTCGCGCATCAGCAGCAGGATCGCGTCGTTGTACGTCGCCCCGCCCGTGTCTCCCTCTCCCGACTTGAGGTTGGAGATCTCGGGGATCACGATCGCGGCGATCATGCCGGGGATGATGACGATGAAGGGGATGAACATCTTCGGGAACGCGCCGATGATCGGTGCCCGGCGGGCCGACGACAGGGAGTCGGACGCCATGGCCCGCTGCACCTCGACGAAGTTGGTCGTCCAGTAGCCGAACGAGAGGACGAAGCCGAGACCGAACACCAGGCCGATGACCGACAGCACGGGGTTGTCGATGCCGGTCAGGTCGGTGCCGGGCCAGGACGACAGCTGCTCGCCGTTGGGCTGCACCTTCTCCTTGATGCCCTCCCAGCCACCGACCTTGTGCAGCGCGATGATCGTCAGCGGCAGCAGCGCGGCGACGATGACGAAGAACTGCAGCACCTCGTTGTAGATCGCGGCGGACAGCCCGCCGAGGGTGATGTACGAGAGCACGACGATGGCCGCGGCGATCAGCGAGACCCACAGCGGCCAGCCCAGCAGGCGGTTCACGATCGTCGCCAGCAGGTACAGGTTGATGCCAGCGATCAGCAGCTGGGCGACGGCGAAGCTGATCGCGTTGACCAGGTGGGCGCCGGTGCCGAACCGGCGCCGCATGAACTCCGGCACGCTGCGCACGCCGGAGCCGTAGTAGAACGGCATCATCACGACGCCGAGGAACAGCATCGCCGGCACGGCGCCGATCCAGAAGTAGTGGAACGTCGCGACGCCGAACTGGGCGCCGTTGGCGGACATGCCCATGATCTCGACGGCGCCGAGGTTGGCCGAGATGAAGGCCAGTCCCGTCACCCACGCCGGCAGCGACCGCCCGGACAGGAAGAAGTCGATGCTGGACGACACCTGCCGGCGTGCGAGGAGACCGATCCCGATGACGACGATGAAGTAGATCGCGACGATCGAGTAGTCGAAGAAGTCGGCGTCGAGCCTGAACGTGTCGTCTGCAGCTGCGAGGACCACGAGGGAACCTTTCGTTCACGAAGATCCGACCCCCCGGCCGGCTCCGTCCGGGGACGTTACTCCCGTCGCGTCAGCCGCGCACCCCCGGTGGTCCGGCTGTCTCCATCGAGGCGCCGGTCTTGCGCAGCAGCGCGGCGAGCTGATGGCGCTCCGCCGCCGTCAGCCCGGCCAGGAGACGCGCCTCGTTGGCCACGTGCACGGTCATGGCCTCGTCGACGAGGGCCAGTCCCCTGTCGGTCAGCCGGACGTGGCGCCCCCGCGCGTCCGACTCGCTGACCCGGCGCTCGACGAGGCCGGCCGCGACCATCCGGTCGACCCGTTTGGTGACGGCCCCCGACGTGACCATCGTGCTGGCGCCGAGCTCGGTGGGCGTCAGCTCGTACGGGCTGCCGTGCCGCCGCAGCGTGGCCAGGACGTCGAAGTCGCCGTCACCGAGCCCATGGGATGTGAACACAGGACGCAACAGCTCGTCGACGAGGTCGGCCAGGCGCGAGATACGACCGATGACGAGCATCGGCGACGTGTCCAGATCGGGACGTTCGGCGACCCACTGGGCCACGATCTCGTCGACGTGGTCGGAGGCGGTGTCAGTCACCCTTGCAATATACCTTCCGCGGAAGTTATTATGTCTTCCATGGAAACTACCTGGGCTTGGAAGACCGTGGCCATCACCCTGATCGCCCCGCTCGCCTGGGGCACGACCTACGTCACGACCGAGAACCTCCTGCCTCCCGACCGGCCGCTGTTCTCCGCCGCCGTCCGCGCACTGCCCATCGGCCTGGTCGTCGTGGCCCTGCGCCGACAGCTCCCACGCGGTGCCTGGTGGTGGCGCTCCCTGGTGCTCGGCATGTGCAACATGGGCCTGTTCTTCTGCCTGATCTTCATCGCCGCCTACCGTCTTCCCGGTGGGCTGGCATCCACCCTGACCGCGGTGTCGCCCCTCGCGGTGATGCTCGTCGCCGCTGCTGTCATCCGCGAGAGGCCGACCGCCGTGGGCGTCTCGGGCGGGGTCGTCGGCGTCGTGGGCGTGGCACTGCTCGTGCTGCGGTCGGACGTCCACGTCGATCCGGTGGGCGTCCTGGCCGCGATCGGTGCCGTCGCGGTCTCCGCCGTCGGGTTCGTGCTGACGAAGCGCTGGGAACGACCGACGGACCTCCTCACGGTCACGGGATGGCAGCTGACCGCCGCCGGTCTGGTGCTCGTGCCGGTCGCACTCCTGGTCGAGGGTGCTCCCCCGCACCTCGACGCCCGCAACGTCGCCGGGTACGCCTGGCTCGGGATCGTCGGCACCGGGCTGGCCTACGTGTGCTGGTTCCACGGCCTCGGCCGCATGACCGCCGGCGCGACGGCACTGGTCGGGCTCGTCAACCCGGTCGTCGCGACGCTGCTCGGCGCCGTCGTGATGCACGAGGCGTCCGGCCTCTCCCAGCTCGCGGGCATGGTGCTGGTGCTCGGCGGCGTGCTCGCGGGCCAGCCGGCCGTCACGGCAGTGTTCCGCCGAGGCAAGATCTCGCGTCTGTCACACCGCACGCCTACCGTGAAGACATGTGCAACGGCATCGTTCCCCCGTACCTCCTGAGGCACCTGTCCCAGCTCGACCGCGACGACCTGCACGAGGCGAGAGAGGCGGCGGAGCGCGCGCTGCTCTCGCCGTTCCCGCCCAGGCCCGCCAGTCCGACGGCCATCCCCACGTCACCGCCCGCGGCGGTCGCCCCGAGCAGTCCTGACCGCACGATCAGCGACGCGCAGGGCACCGAGACCCTGCCCGGCGACCTCGCGCGGAGCGAGGGCGACGAGTTCACCGGCGACATCGCCGCCGACGAGGCCTACGACGGTCTCGGCGCGACGTACGAGCTGTTCGCCGAGGTCTTCGACCGCGCCTCGATCGACGGCGCGGGGATGCCGTTGCTCGCCACCGTCCACTACGGACGGCTCTACGACAACGCCTTCTGGGACGGGGGCCAGATGGTCTTCGGCGACGGCGACGGACAGGTCTTCGGACGTTTCACCGCGTCGCTGTCGGTCATCGGCCACGAGCTCGCCCACGGTGTCACGCAGTTCTCCGCCGACCTCGAGTACCAGGGTCAGTCGGGCGCGCTCAACGAGTCCGTGTCCGACGTCTTCGGTGCGCTCGTCGAGCAGCACTCGCGTGGGCAGAGCGCGGCCGAGGCCAGCTGGCTGATCGGCGAGGGCCTGTTCACCGACCAGGTCGAGGGCAACGCCCTGCGGTCGATGAAGGCCCCCGGCACGGCGTACGACGACGACGTGCTCGGCAAGGATCCCCAGCCGGCCACGATGGACGACTACGTCGACACCGCCGACGACAACGGCGGGGTCCATCTCAACTCCGGCATCCCCAACCACGCCTTCTACCTCGTCGCGACGGCCCTCGGCGGCAATGCGTGGGACGCCGCCGGACCGATCTGGTACGACACCCTCACCGGCGGCCTCGCGTCCGACACGACCTTCGCCGACTTCGCGGCTGCGACAGCCGCTGCCGCGGTGCAGCGCTTCGGCGACGGCTCGACCGAGCACGAGGCCGTCCTGCAGGCGTGGTCGACGGTGGGCCTGCCCATCGGCGACACTGGCACCGACGGCACGGACACCGAGTCCTAGGCGAGCCGTCGGTCAGGAGACTGCGGTGGACGAGCTGCCCTTCGTGATCACGGTCGTGCGCTCCGGCGGTTTCGCGGGGCTGCGCATGGAGTGGTCGGTCGAGATCTCGGCACCCCACGAGGCGGAGCACTGGCGTCCCATCGTCGAGGCCTGCCCGTGGGACGACGTGACCGGCGATCCCGTGGCCGACGGCTTCGTGTACGACTTCCGGGTCGCCGACCATGAGGCGATCGTCGCCGAGAGGGAGCTCGACGGCCCGTGGCGCCAGCTGGCCGACGAGGTCCGACAGGCAGCGGGCTGACTCAGAGACGCTCGACGAGACCGACGATCTCGGGGCAGCTGAGGTTGACGCGGTCGCCGACCCAGATCGTGACGGTGCGGCGCTCGTCGGGCTCGTCGGGGATCCACTCCGCGACCCAGGCCGTGACGGCGCGCCCGACGGCGATGCCGGGGCCTTCCGGCGAGCGCTCCACGCGGTGGACCGTCACCCGTGGCGGCACCGCGAGCAGCGGCAGCTCCTCGGCCGGACCCACCTCGATCAGTACCTGACCGTAGGTGTCGGCCGGCAGCCATGCCATCGCCGTGATGATTCCGGCCAGATCGTCGGCGTCGCCGGCGACAAGGGTGTGCTCGATCGGGAGACGGCGACGGTGTGACCTCACCCGAGCAGAGTAGAGGGTTGCCTTACCTCACTCAAGCGGGGGTGACGCATCCCACCCGTGCGAGCCTCAGGACGCGATGTGCGCCTGCAGGAACCAGCGGTCCTTCGTGAGGCCGCGCTCGATCTCGATCGCGACGTCCTGGCTGCTCAGGTCGATGTCGTCGAGGCCGGTGATCGCGGCGCGGACCGTGACGAGGGCGGCATCGATCTGCAGCACGACCGCGGCCGCGGTGTCCTGCCAGGACTGGAAGCCGTCGGCCAGCTGCGGGAGCGTCGACTGCGCGGCGACGGTCTGGAGACGGGCGTCGACCGGCAGGCCGAGGGCCACGACGCGCTCGGCGGCGGTGTCGGCGTAGTCCTGCGCGTGCTCGACGACGGCGTCGAGCGTCTCGTGGACGCCGACGAAGCTGCCACCGCGGACGTGCCAGTGGGCCTGCTTGCCGTTGACGACGAGGGCCTCGAGGTCGCGCACGACAGGGCTGAGGAACTGGGCGACGCCGGCGGCGATCTCCGAGGTGGTGGCGAGGTCGGACGGGGTCTGCGTGTGGGTCGAGGTCATGACTCCACTGTGCCCAGAAATGACGGCCGTTTCAACGAAGAGGAGGCTGACCTAACAGGTGCGAGCCGAGGCTTTCCTTCACTCAGGTGAGGGCGCAGAACGACTCGACCTTGTTCGTGGGGCCCGACACGATGAGCTCGTCGCCCTCGAGCACCGCGGTCGAGGCCTGCGCATACGTGAAGTCCTTGCCGCGCGACTTGACCGCCACGATCGTGACACCGAACTCGGCGCGCAGCGCGGCCTCCTGCAGCGTCTTGCCGACCGCACGCGCGGGCGTCCGGGTGCGGGCGATCGCGAAGCCCTCGTCGAACTCGGTGAAGTCGCTCATGGTGCCCGTCACCATGTGGGCGACCTTCTTGCCCATCTGCGACTCGGGACGGACGACGTGCGTCGCGCCGACGCGCTCGAGGATCGCCGCGTGCTTGCCGCTGATCGCCTTGGCCCAGACCTCCTTGACCCCGAGGTCGAGCAGCCCCAGCACCGTCAGGACGCTGGCCTCGATGTCGGTGCCGATGCCGACGACCGCGACCTGGAACTGCTCGGCACCGATCTGGCGCAGCGCCTCGGTGTCGGTCGTGTCGGCCGCGACGACGTGGGTGAAGTCGCTGGCGTACTTCTGCACGATGTCGGTGCGCTCGTCGACGGCCAGGACCTCGTGTCCCAGCTGCACGAGCGACCTCGCGACGGACGTGCCGAAACGACCCAGGCCGAGCACGATGACCGGGGTGGCCGGAGAGGTGTTGCGGTCCTTAGCCAATGATCGGTTGCTCCTCGGGAAGTTGATACCGCGGAATCCTACGCCGGAGCACGAGCGCCCCCGCGGCCGCGATGGTCCCGACACGTCCCAGGAACATCAGGACGATGATGACGCACTGCGCGTCGACCGGGAGCTGCGGAGTGATGCCGGTGCTGAGCCCGACCGTGGCGAACGCCGAGGTGCACTCGAACAGCACCGCGTCGAACGCGAAGTCGGTCATGAGCATGACAAGGAACGTCGTCACGGTGACGAGCATGACCGCCAGCAACGCGATCGTGACGGCGGTGCGGACGACGCGCGGGCCGACTCGGCGGGCACCGATCGTGACGTCGGGGTCCCCGCGCAGCTCCGCCCAGATGACGTACGCGAGCACCAGGAAGGTCGTGATCTTGATGCCGCCGGCCGTGCTGGCGCTGCCGCCGCCGATGAACATCAAGATGATGCCGATGTTGAGCGTCTCGGGACGGACCTGGCCCCAGTCGAAGCTGTTGAGGCCGCCCGACCGGGGCATGATGCCGCCCTCGATGCCGGTGACGACCTTGTGCCACAGGCCCTGTCCGCCCAGGGTCGCCGGATTGCTCCACTCGAGCAGCAGGAAGACGACGGCGCCGAACACCAGGAGCCCGATCGAGCCCCACACCGTGAGGCGGGTGTGGATCGTCCAGCGGGCGGGCTTGCGCCAGCCGACGAACAGCTCGGCCAGCACCGGGAAGCCGACGGCACCGAAGAACACCGCGACCGCGATGGGGATGATGATCAAGCCGTCACCGGCGTAGCCGACGAGGCTGTCGCGGTTGAGCGAGAAGCCGGCGTTGTTGAACGCCATCACGGCGTCGAAGACCCCGTGCCACAGGGCGGTCGGGAGGTCGTCGAAGTAGGCGCCCCGGTAGCGGACCGTCAGCACCGCGGCCGTCACGACCTGGAAGAACAGCATCGTGAACGCGACGCGACGAAACAGCGGACGCACCTCGCCGATGTTGACGACGTGCATGTCGGCCTGCGCCACGAGACGGGTGCGAAGCCCCAGGCGTCCGCCGATGAACAGACCGAGCACCGTCGCGAGGGCGACGATGCCCAGACCGCCGATCTCGACCAGCACCAGGATGATCCCCTGCCCCGCAGGAGACCAGTACGTCGACGTGTCGACCGTCGCGAGACCCGTCACCGTCACGGCCGACGTCGACGTGAAGAAGGCAGGCATGAAGCCCGGCGAGTACTGCCCGGACCGGGCGAACGGCAGCAGGAGGAGCAGCGTGCCGACCAGGATCAGGGCGAAGAACGTCAACGGGAGCAGACGCACCGGATGGGCGATCGAGGCCGGGAGCGAGAGCCTCCGAGGTCGGAGCACGGCACGACGTTACCGCAGGATCGTGTCGACCCCACCGTGCTAATTTCGACGCCATGCTCTCGCCCGCTCGTGCCGCTCAGGCCGCCTTCTCCCGATTGGGCCGGACGCAGGAGGTGCGCGGCTTCGCGGTGACCGTCGGCGCCCTCTTCCTCGCCGTCGTCTGCGCGGTGCTCGGCCTCGAGATCGGCGCACTCGTCCTGATCGTGGTGTCGATCGCGGGCGAGCTGCTGTTCGAGCGGAGGACGTCGCTCGCGTCCACGCTGCTCAACCAGGCGTCCTTCGGCATCCCCATGCGGTTCGCGATGCGGCTGGTCGTCGGGCTGGTCGTCAGCGACCGGATCGACTCCGTCACGGCCTGGCGTGCTCTCGCCGCGGTCGGCGTCCTGCAGGTGCTCGTCCTGTGCGCCCGGTCGCTGCACGAGGAGTACCTGCTCGTCGGGCCGCTGAAGCCCATGCGCACACGCAACATCCCGGGATCACCGCGCATCCACGACACCCCGCATCCCCGCATCGTCGAGGTCGTCGCGAGCCAGGTGCTCGTGCTCCTGCCGGCGCTGGTCGGGGCACCGTGGTGGCTCGTCGTCGTCCTCGGCGCCCTGGGCATCGCGTCGCTCGTGCGCGTCTCCGTCCCCGACATCCAGGCGTCCTGGCGGATGCGGCAGCAGAAGCGCGCCACCGGGTTCACCGGGCCGTTGCGACAGGTGCAGGACTTCCTCGACGAGTACCGGCCCGAGGTCATCGTGCACCTGAGCGGACCCGACACCGCGGCGTACCAGATCAACACCTGGCTGGAGGCGCTCGAGTCGCTCGACCGTCGGGTGTTCATCGTGCTGCGCGATCCCCCGCTGTTCGCCCGCATGGCGACCAGCTCGATCCCGGCCCTCGACCTGCGGGATCCCGGCGAGCTGTTGATGCTCGACTTCTCGTCGGCGCGCATCGGGCTGTTCCCCTCGAACACCGGCAACAACCTGCACCTGCTGCGGCTGCCGACGCTCATGAGCGCCTTCATCGGCCACGGCGACAGCGACAAGAGCGCGTCGAACAACCCCTTCTCGCGGGCGTACGACGAGCTGTGGGTCGCGGGCGCCGCCGGTGCCGACCGCTACCGCCGCTCGAACCTCGGCATCCACGAGGACCAGTACCGGTACGTCGGACGTCCGCAGGTGCACGCGATCTCCCGCGAGCCACGCCTCGGCGACGACGAGATCCCGACGGTGCTCTACGCGCCGACGTGGGAGGGCGTCAACCACGAGCAGGAGTACTCGTCGGTGTCCGCCGTCGGCGTCAAGGTCGTCGAGGCCCTGCTGGCGGCCGACCCGCCGGTGCGTGTCGTCTTCAAGTCGCACCCCTTCACGGGCCAGCGCGACGCCAAGTACCGGTTCGTCCTCGCCCGCATCGCGGGCCTCGTCGACGACGCCGCGGCACGCACCGGCATCGACCACCGGGTCGTCAAGGGCGGGTCGATCAACGAGTGGTTCAACCGCGCGACGGCCCTCGTCACCGACATCTCCAGCGTCGTCAGCGACTTCCTCGCCAGCGAGAAGCCGTACGCGGTCTTCAACCACACGGACCTCGACGACGAGTCGTTCCGTGCCGAGTTCCCCTCCACGGGTGCCGGCACGACGATCGGGCGGGACGGCCGCGGCATCACCGAGTTCATCGACGTCGTCACGCAGGCCGCGCCCGACGTCCACGCGGAGGCCCGCGCGACCCTGGCGGCGTACCTGCTCGGTCCCCCGGAGCACCGGTCGCTCGAGTCGTTCCAGGCCGCGATCAACGCCATGATCGCCCGGTCGGAGGCCGATCGTGCCGAGTACCGCGACGGCACGCCCACGTCGGAGATGCCCGTCACGGACGCCGGCGACCCGCTCTGACCCCGGGACGCCATCTCGCGCGTGCCGCAGGTGCCGCATCGGGGATGACGTCCCGCCGCGAGGGACCCGGTAAGGTGACCGGGTGAATTCGGCTGCCGGGAAGATCGCCATCGCGATCGTGACGTACAACCGGTCGAGGTTCCTCGCCGAGCTCCTCGCGAGCGCTGCCGCGATGGACACCCCGCCGTTTCGCATCGTCGTCGTCGACAACGCCAGCACCGACGACACGCAGGACGTCATCGCCGCCGCGACCAGCAGCTTCCCCGACGGGATGCTCGTCAACCACCGCCTGGCGACCAACACGGGCGGCTCCGGCGGGTTCAGCGAGGGCACCAAGGTCGCGCTCGAGCTGGGGGCCGACTGGGTGTGGCTGATGGACGACGACGTCGAGATCCTGCCTGACGCCGTGGGGCAGTTCGCGCCCTGGATGGCGCGCTTCCGCGTCATCCACGGCCGCCGCTACGACTTCGACGGATCACCCTTCTACTGGCAGGCGAAGTTCAACGAGTTCCTCGGCGTGCCCCTGCCGTACAGCGGCAAGCAGTTCGGCCGCGAGGGCTTCGCGATCACCAACTCCGGCACGTTCGAGGGCATGCTGATCCACGCCGACGTCGTCCGCACGATCGGCCTGCCCGATCCCCGGTTCTTCATCTCCTGGGACGACGCCGCGTACGCCTGGCTCGCGGCGCAGCACACCGACGTCGTGTACGTCGACGCGTTCGTGCTCAAGCGCAAGCGCGAGCAGAAGCAGGTCAACCTCGGCATCCGGCACCTCAACGACGGCAGTCCGCTGTTCCGCTTCCACGTCATCCGCAACCGGGCCTACGTCGGCAAGTACTTCCGCGAGTACGGCAAGCTCAACCGCTTCGGCTTCGGCCTCGGCACCGCGCTGACCCTCGCCAAGGAGGTCTTCCGCCTCGTGGTCGTCCAGCACACGCTGAAGGGTCTCGGCGACCTGCGCCGCGGCTTCGTGGCCAACCGGGCGCTGTGGCGCGACGACAGCTGGCGTCCCATGGATCCGGCGGACGTACCGGCACACTTGGGCCATGACCGCTGACCTCCTGATCGTGGGCTCCGGATTCTTCGGGCTGACGATCGCCGAGCGGTGCGCGAACGAGCTGGGCCTGACGGTGCAGGTCATCGATCGCCGGCCCCACATCGGTGGCAACGCGTACAGCGAGGCCGACCCCGAGACCGGCATCGAGGTCCACCGCTACGGCGCGCACCTGTTCCACACCTCCAACCGGCGGGTGTGGGAGTACGTCAACCGGTTCACCGACTTCACCCCGTACCAGCACCGGGTCTACACGACGTACCGCGGCGAGGTCTTCCCGCTGCCGATCAACCTCGGCACCATCAATCAGTTCCAGCGCGCGGCGTACACCCCCGAGCAGGCGCGCGCCTGGGTCACCGAGCAGGCATCGGCCATCACCCACGAGCCGACCAACCTCGAGGAGAAGGCCATCTCGCTGATCGGCCAGCCCCTCTACGAGGCCTTCATCAAGGGCTACACCGCCAAGCAGTGGCAGACCGACCCCCGCGAGCTCGGCCCGGAGATCATCTCCCGCCTCCCGGTCCGCTACACCTACGACAACCGCTACTTCTCCGACACCTACGAGGGCCTGCCGACCAACGGGTACACCGCATGGATCGAAGCCATGGCCGACCACCCCGGCATCACCGTCACCCTCGACACCGACTTCTTCGACGACACCCAGCCGTTCAACAAGGACGCCGTCGTCGGCCAGGTCCCCGTCGTCTACACCGGCCCCGTCGACCGCTACTTCGACTACGCCCACGGCGACCTGTCGTGGCGCACCCTCGACTTCGAGACCGAGGTCCTGCCCGTCGGCGACTACCAGGGCACCACCGTCATGAACTACGCCGACACCGACGTCCGGCACACGCGCACCCACGAGTTCCGGCACTTCCACCCCGAGCGCGACTACCCCACCGACAAGACCGTCATCATGCGCGAGTACTCCCGCGCCGCCGGTCACACCGACGAGCCGTACTACCCCATCAACACCCCCCTCGACCGCGAACGCCTCACCGCCTACCGCGAGCTCGCGAAGGGCGAGACCGACGTCCTCTTCGGCGGCCGCCTCGGCACCTACCAGTACCTCGACATGCACATGGCCATCGGCTCGGCACTCAGCATGTTCGACAACAAGATCGCCCCACACTTCACGGCCGGTGCCGGGCTCGTCGACTCCGCGCCGGACGGCCATGGCGTCTGAGGCGCGCGTCGGAATCGTCCACCGGCTGCGGATCTGGGCGATCGGACGTCTGCGGCGCTCGCGGCTCCTGCCCGCCGGGATGCCCGACAAGCTGACCGACGAGTCACGCCTCGGCCGGGCGTTCGACCAGCAGGTCATGCTCTACTTCCCGACCATGCAGGACAGCCTCTACCAGCTGCGTCCGTGGTTCCACGCGCTCAAGGCCCTCGACGCCGTCCACCCCGTCGTGTGCGTCTTCAAGGACTCCCGCACCGCCCGGGTCGTCCGCGACGAGACGGGCCTCGACTGCGTGACGCTCGCCCGCTACGGCCAGCTCGACGAGATCCTGTCGCTGTCCGACGTCAAGCTCGCCCTGTACATCAACCACGACCCGATCAACTTCGAGAGCCTGCGCTTCACGTCGATCGTGCACGTCTACCTCGGTCACGGCGACAGCGACAAGGGCGTCTCGGTCTCCAACCAGGTCAAGGCGTACGACCTGTGCTTCCTCGCCGGTCAGGCGGCGCTCGACCGCACCGCGACCGCCGTCATGCTCTACGACGCGGCCGCGCGCAGCGTGCTGATCGGCCAGCCACAGCTCGACGGCGGCGCCCGGGTCACGCGAACGCCGGACACCGAGGGCCGTCCCACCGTCCTGTACGCCCCGACGTGGGAGGCCTCGCAGCCGTCCGTCTCCTACGGATCGCTCGAGACCCACGGGGCCGCGCTGGTGCGCGCGCTGTCCGGCACCTTCCGCGTGATCTATCGGCCGCACCCGCTCAACGGCGTCATCCGCGCGTCGTACGCGACCGCTGACGCCGAGGTGCGCCGGCTCGCCGACCGCGTCGACACCGACGTGACGCTCGAGCAGTCGTTCGCGGACGCCGACCTGCTCGTCACCGACGTCTCCGCCGTGACGCTCAACTGGCTGCCCACCGGCAGGCCCCTGCTCGTGACCACCCCGACCGTCCCCTACCCCCCCAGCGCCCTGATGGACGTCGTCCCGCTCGTCGCACCCGGTGACGCGTTCGCCGACATCGTCACGGAGCACCTCGCGACCGATCCGTCGAGAGCCGCACGCGAGGCGCTGGTCGAGCACTACCTCGGCGATCCGACGCCCGGCGTGGCCACCGGACGGTTCATCGCGGCCTGCGAGGACGCGATGGACCTGCGCGACCGTGAGTGGGCCGCCCGCCGTGACGCCGGCGCGACCGGCCCCTGACTCCATGGTGACGCCCCGGGTGGTGCGGTGGTCCCCGCCCCTGCACATGTTTGTGCTGATCGTGCTGGTGCTGACGGTCGGCATCCGTCTGCTGTTCCTGAACGAGCCGGCCGGACGTGACGAGGCCGGGTACCTGATCGTCGGCGGCGGATGGGACCACGGCACGTCGCTGTACGGCGGGTACTGGGTCGACCGGCCGCCGTTGCTGATCTGGATCATGGAGCTCGCCGGCAACCTGACCGTCCTGCGCCTGCTCGGCCTGCTCTCGACCGTCCTGACGGTGCTGGGGGTCGCGCGCGCCGCCCACGTCACACGTGGTCCCGAAGCGGCCCGGTGGGCTGCCGGCGCTGCCGGGCTGTTCGGGGTCGCGCACTGGTTCGGCGTCCCCCGCACCAACGGCGAGATGCTGGCCGCGGCGTTCGTCGCGTGGGGTGTCGCCCTCACCGCCCAGGCGCTGACGCGGCCCGAGACGCGGACCTGGCCACTCGCCCTCGGCGCGGGGGTCCTCGCGGCTTGTGCCGGCCTCGTCAAGCAGACCATCGCGGACGGCCTGGTCTTCGCCGTCGTCCTGGCGGTCGCGATCGCCTGGCGCCGGCCCGAGCTGCGTCGCCACTGCGTCACCGTCGTCGCGTGGGGCGCGCTCGGCGTCGTGGCGACGCTGGCGATCGGCCTCGCCGCCGCTGCCGCGCGTGGCACGTCGTTCGGCGAGCTGTTCGACGCCCTCGTCACGTTCCGCGCCGATGCCGGTGAGGTCATCCGGACGTCCGCCAGCAGCGCCACCACCGATCGCCTGTGGGTCCTGCTCGGCACATGGCTCGTCAGCGGGCTCGCGGTCGTCGCCGTGCTGACGGCCTGGCACGGCCTCAGGCGGCGCGATCCCGTCGTGCTGGCGACCCTGGGCGTCATCGCGTTCGTGTCCGGCGCCGCGATCCTCGGCGGCAGCTACTGGGGGCACTACCTGTTCCAGCTCGTGCCCGCCTCGTCGCTGGCCGTCGGGCTGCTGGCCGACCAGGTCCGTCCGCGGCTCCGGACGGTCGCGACGTCGCTCGTCGTGGCCGCGACGCTCGGCAACCTCGTCTTCACCCTGGTGTCTCCCCCCGAGGACGGGGTGGAGGCCGAGGTGGTCGGGGGGTGGATGAAAGACTCGGGCAGACCCTCGGACACGGCCGTCATCGCCTACGGCCAGCCGAACGTGCTGGCCGCTGCTGACATGACCAGTCCCTACCCGTACTTGTGGAGCCTGCCGGTGCGCACCCTCGATCCCGACCTGACGACGCTGTCGCGAGTCCTGGCGTCCACCGACCGCCCGGAGTGGTTCGTCAACTGGTCCGGCGTGAGGTCGTGGGGCATCGATCCGGCGAGAGTCCAGATCGAGCTCGGCCGCCACTACACCAAGGTCGCCGAGGTCTGCGGGCGCACCGTGTGGCTCGCCCGGGGCGAGCAGCGGACGCTCGCGACGCCGAAGGAGTGCCCGTGACGGTCGACACCGCCGCGACCACCACGACACCGTGGAGCTGGCGCGGCCCTGCTCTCCTGGTCTACGCGATCGCGTTCAGCACCGGCATCGTGCTGATCGGCGTGCCGACCGATCCGTTCCAGCTGTTCCTGTGGCTGTGGCTGGCCACGATCGCCTTCAACATCCGTGCCCCGTGGCGGTCTCACCTGCGCTTCCTGCGCGACTGGTGGCCGGCCTTCGCCCTGCTGGTGCTGTACCTGTACAGCCGCGGCTTGTCCGACGAGTGGTTCGCGTTCCCGGTGCACTGGACGATGCCGATCAGGTTCGACGAGTGGATCGGAGGCGGCGAGCTGCCGACGCAGCGACTGCAGGACGCCCTGTGCGCCTCCCCGTGCAGCGGCAGCACCCCGCCCCGGTGGTACGACGAGGTCCTCACGACGGTCTACTACACGCACTTCGTCGCCGGACTGGCCATCGCGGTCGTGCTCTGGCTGCGCGACCGCGTCCTGTGGCTGCCGTGGATGCGCCGCTACGTCGTCATCAACTTCGCCGCCCTCGTGATCTACGTCGTCTACCCGATGGCACCGCCGTGGCTGGCGTCCAAGGAGGGCTTCGTCGACGAACGCCTGCCCCGGCTGACCGGCCGCGGGTGGGACGAGCTCGGCCTCGGCGGCTTCCACGTCGTCCTCGCGAAGGTCGGCAACCCCGTCGCCGCGATGCCGTCCCTGCACGCGGGGCTGGCGATGCTCATCGCCCTGTACGGCATCGTGCGGCTGCGCAGCGCGTGGCGCTGGCTGCTCGTGGTCTACCCGCTGCTGATGGCGACGGCGCTCGTCTACTACGCCGAGCACTACGTCATCGACATCTTCGCGGGCTGGGCGCTCGCGGCCGCCGTCATGGCCGGCTGCCACTGGTGGGAGCGGAGGCACCCCGCTCCTGACGACGCGGTCCCCCACCGCGCAGCCGCCTGACGGCCCATCGACGTCGGTGGTGCCACAGCCCTGGCGCCGCCCGAGCGAGGACACCTTCCACCGCATGGCCCACCACGCGCACCTTTGACCACATCGACGCCGACGACATCGGCCGGCCGTCGCCGGCCCGGGCACGCCGGATCCGTTCCCACGGGCGGCCGAGAGGGACTGCCGCGCACGGCGCCGTCGTGCTCCTGCCACCGGTCGTCACGGTCACTGCGCGACGGATCGTCACATCGCGCCGGGGTTGATGCACCACGGACGCTGCGGGGCCGATATCGTTCAGCCAAACTCGTCAGGTGTGGCGACGTTCGGGGAAGGAACCCACATGTCATCCGAAGATCTCATCCGCGAGGCCCAAGATCCAGCGACACCGCCTGGGCGGCTCGCCGAGCTCGCGCAGATCGATCGCAGCACCTGGGCCGCCATCGTGTTCAACCCGGCAGCCTACGACGGACTCCTCCAGTGGCTGGGCGAACGGGGCGACCCCACCGTCAACGCGGCCCTGAGTGCCCGCTCCGCGTACGCCGCCTCGCAGCAGATGCCCGCAGCGGCCGTCGCTCCGACACCGCCGGTCGCCGCACCCGAGCCGGTCGCCGAGCCCCAGCCCGTCGCCGAGCCGGCGCCGGTCGCTGCACCCGAGCCGGTCGCCGAGCCCCAGCCCGTCGCCGAGCCGGCGCCGGTCGCTGCACCCGAGCCGGTCGCCGAGCCCGAGCCGACTGTCGCGGAGACCCCCGTGGCCCAAGCTCCCGTCGAGGAACCCACTCCCGTCCACGAGCCCGAGCCCACGGCCGTCATCCCGACCGAGCAGCCGGCGTACCAGCCCGAGCCCACCACCGTCATCCCGACCGAGCAGCCCGCGTACCAGCCCGAACCGACCTCGGTCTTCGCTTCCCAGCCCGCCTACGCGCCTCAGGCCGACCACCCGGCCGCGGCCGCCACCACGTCCGCATTCGGGTCCGTACCTCCTGGCGGTGTCGAGCAGCAGCCGGCCGGCACCGGCGGTGGCGGTGGTGTCGGCAGGCCGCTGGGCATCGTGATCGCCATGGTCGTCGTGATCATCGCCCTCATCGGCGGCGCGGCCTTCGGCGCAACCGCCCTCTTCGGCGGCGATGACGACGACAGCAGCTTCTCCGCGACCGACACCAAGACGTCGGACGCCCCCGAACCGGACGAGTCGACCGACGCCCCGGAGCCGACCGACGAGCCCGATGACGTGCCGACCATCCCGGCGCCGGACGACTCGGACAGCGACAGCGGCGCCTCGAGCGAGTTCTGCGATGCGATCGGCGACAGCTTCGACTCCAGCATCGACATCGGCGGCACGAGCGACATCGACGAGATTCAGCAGCAGGCCGGCGAGCTGGCCGCCGAGTTCCAGACGCTGGGAGAGTCCGCTCCCGACGAGATCAAGGCCGACATCGCGGCCATCGCCAACTACTTCAACCAGCTGAAGAACGCCACGCCGGGTGACGCCGCGGCGATCCAGGGCAGCCTGAGCGACTACACGCAGGCCATGGGCAAGCTCGGCACGTACTACTCGACGAACTGCTTCTAGGACGCCCTCCCGGGCCCTCGCACTACGCCGCCGGCGTGGGTGCGGGGCTCGGGCTGGGGCTGGGCAGCAGCTCCCGGTTGGTCGAGGTCCAGGTGAAGTCGCCGTTCGGCCCGTCGATCGTGACGGTTGCCAGGGCGATCTTCTCGGTGCCGTTGGCGTACCGCACGCTGCACCGAAACCTGGTGCCGACCGCCGAGTCGACCTTCTTCGGGCAGCGGATCGTGAGATCGGCCCTGGAGCTCGACTCGAGCCGGCGCTCGATGTTGTCGACGACACCGTTGGTCGACATGTAGACGATCTTGTCCTGCTCCGGGGCGGCGGCCTCCGGCTCGTCCTCACCGCCGGAGGTCTTGATCATGAGATAGACCGCCGCGATGAGCGCCAGGACCACCACGCCCAGCATGATGTTGATGAACGTCTTCACGGCTGGGATCCTATCGTCGTCGCCTGCGCCGGCCCGGCCCTCCACGCCGGGCGGGCTCCCCCCGATGCTGGCAGGATGGTCTGATGAGCACCCTGCCCCCCGACGACCGCCCGAGCCCCTCGACCCCCGAACGTCCCACGACCGAGCGACCGTCAGGACCGACCACCCCGCCGGCCACGCCCCACACGGCCGGGCTCGACAGCCGGGGACGCGTCAAGCGCACCCGGGCGAGCGGCCTGTGGGTGGGTCTGATCAGCGCGGCCGTCCTCGCGATCCTGTTCCTCGTGTTCATCGCGCAGAACTCCGAGAAGGTCTCGATCAAGTTCCTCGGCTTCGAGGGTCAGCTGTCGCTCGCGATCGCTTTGCTGCTGTCGGCGGTCATCGGCGCGCTCGTCGTGGCGGTGCCCGGCATCGTCCGGATCGCCCAGCTCGGCCGGGCGCTGCGCAAGAACGCGAAGAACTAGCTGCCGCCGCCGATCGCGGCCGGCCCGTCCTCGCGCCTGATGTCGAAGATGTGGCCGGTCTGGTGCGACAGCAGCACGTCGAGCGACTGACGGGCGACCTCGGCCGAGCTCAGCAAGGTGCCCTCCGGCTCCTCGCCGAACGCCTTGGTGCGCATCGGCGTGCCGGTGCGCTCGGGGTTGATGCAGTTCACCCGCACCTCACCGGCCCACTCGTCGGCCAGGGCCTGGGTCAGGTTGACGACAGCGGCCTTGGCCGAGGAGTAGAGCGAGTACCCCTTGCGTCCGCGGGTGTATGACGACGACGTGAACAGCAGCAGGGACCCCGCCGACGAGGCCAGGTGCGGATAGAATTCCTGGGCGATGAAGATCGGCGCCAGGTAGTTGATCTCCGTCGCGGCGAAGATCGTCTCCTCCGTCGTGTCGGCCAGGTCGCTGATCGGCAGCATGCCGGCCGTGTTGACCACGAAGTCGATCGTGTCGGTCGTCTCCAGCACCGTCGCGGCAGCGGCCGCGATGTCCTCGCGACGGTCGACGTGCGTGTTGGTCGACGACCGCGAGAAGGTGTGGACGTCGGCACCGAAGTTGCGGGCCAGGTCCGCGATGTCACCGCCGATGCCGTACGAGCCGCCGAACACGACCATGGTCTTGCCGGCGAGCGCCGCACGGTACTGGTCGTCGGAGAGCTCCTCGGGCGCATCGGCCGAGTGCAGCTGGAAGAGCTTGTCGGCGATGTACACGTCGATCGGCTCGGTGACCTTCATGTTGCGCTCGTGACCCGGGACGACCGCGATCGGCACGTGCGGCAGGTACCGCAGGACGACGGTGCAGTCATCGGTCGCGGTGAAGCCGGGGTCCTTCCAGGCCAGCTCGTACGCCTGACGGATGACGGAGAGTCGGAACGCCTGGGGCGTCTGACCACGCCGCAGCAGCGACCGCTGAAGGACGTCCTCGATCGTCTCGGTCTCGCCGGACGGGATGTCGTGCACCTGCACGATGGTGTCGGCCGACGGGATCGCCGTGTCGACGGCCTCATGGGTCGCCAGGGCGGCGACGACGTCACCGATGATGGTCTGCGAGACCAGGGGACGCACCGCGTCGTGGAAGAGGACGTTGCACTCCTGCGACCCGAGGGCGTCGAGCGCCCGGCTCGTCGACTCGTTGCGCGTCTGACCGCCTTCGACGATCTGCGTGACCTTGCCGTAGGCACCGTTCTGGACGATGGCCCGCACCGGGTCGAGATGTCCCGGCGTCATCAGGATCACGATCTCGTCGACCAGCGGCGAGGCCTGGAAGGCGGCGATCGTGTGCTCGATGATCGTCTTGCCGGCGATCTTGATGAGCTGTTTGGGGATCGACAGGCCGACCCTCGTACCGGTGCCACCCGCGAGGATGACGGCCACGTTGCGCAGTTCAGTCACCCGACGAGGTTACCGGTCGTCCGGCCGTGGGACGTCAGGGCGCTCCGGGGCGCATGACGGCTTCGGTCTGCTGCGACTTCCAGACCCGGAAGCCCTCTTCCGTCGCGCCGCGTCGCCAGTAGGCCGACACCGAGACGTCGGCCCGGGCCACCCCGCGGTCGTCCAGGACGTGCGGCCGCACGCTCTTCAGCAGCGCCGACTCACCGTGGACGAATGCCTGGGCGCGCCCGGAGGGCCACTCGAAGGCACGCACGGCGTCGTCGAGCAGGGTCGTCGTGCCGGCCTCGGCGTCGCCGCGGTGCAGCCAGTGGAGGTCGAGGTCGGCCGCGGTCGTCAGCGCGACCTCGTCGTCGGGACCGTCGATCTCGATGAAGGCGACCGCCTTGACGCCGGACGCGAGCGCCTCCAAGGACGTCGCGATGGCGGGGAGCCCGGCCTCGTCGCCGACGAACAGATGCCAGTCGGCGGTGGGGTCAGGCGCGTAGCCGCCGTTGGGCCCCCGCAGGTGGATGACGTCACCGGGCTCGGCCCGCGCGGCCCACGGGCCCGCCACGCCGTGCCCTCCGTCGGCGTCGGTGCCATGGACCACGAAGTCGATCGCCAGCTCCTGCGCCTCGGTGTCGACCCAGCGGATCGTGTAGGTGCGCAGCACCGGCCACGCCTCCTGCGGCATGGTCTCCTTGACGAGCCCCAGGTCGAGCGGCTCGGCGTACTCGAAGCCGTCCGCGAGGAACACGAGCTTGGCGTACTTGTCGGTGTACTCCTGCGGCAGCGCCCGGTCGTTGGCCAGGTAGTCGGCGAAACCGGGCCCGCCGAGCACGACACGCCGCATCGAGGGGGCCACCGACTCGGTCCGGACGACGGTCAGACGGACGGGGTGCGTCTTGCTCACGTGTGTAGCCTACTGGCGTGACCAACGGCATCGACATGACACAGCTCGACCCCGCCATCCGAGTCCAGGACGACCTGTTCCGGTACGTCAACGGGCCCTGGCTCGAGACCGCCGAGATCAAGCCCGACCGGGCGACGGCGGGCTCCTTCGTCGGTCTCGCCGACGAGGCCGAGGCCAAGGTCCGCACGATCATCGAGACCGCCGCCGAGTCGTCCGAGGACGACGAGCAGCGCAAGATCGGCGACCTCTACGCCAGCTTCATGGACGAGGACCGCATCGAGCAGCTCGGTGCCACCCCGCTGGAGGGCGAGCTGGCCCAGGTCGACGCCATCACCGACATCGCCGGGTTCGTCACGACGCTGGGCGTGCTCGACCGGCAGGGCGTCGGCAGTGTCTTCGGCATGTACATCGCCCCCGACCGCGGGCGGCCCGACCGCTACATCGCCCACCTCAGCCAGGGCGGCATCGGGCTCCCCGACGAGTCGTACTACCGCGACGACGAGTCCGCCGACATCCGTGACGCCTACGTCACGCACCTGACGACCGTCCTGGGCCTCGCGGGCCTCGACGACGCCGCCAGACGCGCAGCCCGCATCCTCGAGCTCGAGACGCGCATCGCCTCGTTCCACTGGGACCGGGTCGCCAACCGCGACGCCCAGAAGACGTACAACCTCCTCGACGCCGACGGCCTCCAGGCGTTGGCACCGACGTTCGACTGGGCCTCGTGGTCCGAGGGCGCCAAGGTCCCGCCCGCGGTCATCGCCGAGGTCGTCCTGTCGCAGCCGTCGTTCCTCGAGGGGCTCGAGACCCTCCTCGTGAAGTCAGAGCTCGAGGCCTGGAAGGACTGGCTGCGCTGGCAGGTCGTCCACAGCGCCGCTCCCTACCTCTCGTCGGCGTTCGTCGCCGCCAACTTCGAGTTCTACGGCCGGACGTTGAGCGGCACCGACGAGCTGCGCCCCCGCTGGAAGCGCGGCGTGGGCTTCGTCGAGGGCGCGATGGGTGAGGCCGTGGGCAAGATCTACGTCCGCACCGAGTTCCCGCCCGCCTCCAAGGAGCGGATGAAGGTGCTCATCGACAACCTGCTCGAGGCCTACCGGCAGAGCATCACGGCGCTGTCGTGGATGAGCGACGAGACCAAGAAGCGGGCGCACGACAAGCTCGACTCGTTCAACCCGAAGATCGGGCACCCCGACGAGTTCAGGGACTACTCGGCGCTCGAGACGTCACCCGACGACCTGCTCGGCAACGTCCGCCGGGCCATCGCCGTCGCCACCGACCGCGAGCTGGCCAAGATCGGCTCGCCCATCGACCGCGACGAGTGGTACATGACGCCGCAAACCGTCAACGCCTACTACAACCCCACGATGAACGAGATCGTCTTCCCGGCCGCGATCCTGCAGCCGCCGTTCTTCCACGCCGACGCCGACGACGCCGTCAACTACGGTGCGATCGGTGCCGTCATCGGCCACGAGATCGGCCACGGCTTCGACGACCAGGGCTCGCAGTACGACGGCACCGGGGCGCTCAGCAACTGGTGGACCGACGACGACCGCGCCTCGTTCGAGAAGCTGACGTCGGTGCTGGTGGCCCAGTACGACGAGCTCTCCCCCGCCGGCGCCGACGGCAAGACCGTCAACGGCTCTCTCACGATCGGCGAGAACATCGGCGACCTCGGCGGGCTCGGCATCGCCCACCAGGCCTTCAGGCTCACCGACCCGTCGGGCGAGCCCGTCGACGGACTCACCCCCGACCAGCGGTTCTTCATCTCCTGGGCGCAGGCTTGGCAGGCCAAGGTCCGTCCGGCCGAGACGGTGCGCCGCCTGACGGTCGACCCGCACTCGCCGCCGGAGTTCCGGTGCAACCAGGTCGTCCGCAACATCGACGCGTTCTACGAGGCGTTCGACGTGTCGGCCGACGATCGGCTGTGGCTCGAGCCCGAGGCCCGCGTCGCCATCTGGTGAGCGGGGCGGCTCCGCCGCCCCGCGCTCGTTCCTCGCGCTGTCCGCGCCTCGCGCGGGCGCTCGGCACCGCCGCTTGCCCTCGGTCGCTGGCGCTCCCTCGGCTCATGGTCAGGGGCGGCGGAGGATCGTGAACTTGAACCAGTCGACGACGGGGAGGATGACGGCGTACCTGACGTCGTCGAGGCGGTCGAGCACGTCGTAGCCACGCTCGGCCAGCCAGTCCGTCACGGGCGCGACGGTGTCGAGGACCGCGTCCTCGACCCGCGCCCAGGTGTCGTCGGAGACGAAGAGCAGGGTCACCGCGATGGTGCTGACGGCGCTCCACGGCTGGCCGAACACCACCGCCAGCAGGAGATTGACGATGACGGCCAGGACGACCACGATCCGCCGCGTGTAGGTGTTGAGCAGGAGCGGGCCGAAGAACAGCTGCGACAGCAGCACCCCGTACGTGAGGATCGCGAGCAGGATCGTGCTCTCGCTCAGCAGGTCGGACAGCCCCGGGAACGGCCGGAACTCCGGCAGCTGCATCGTCGAGTACAACGCAGTGCCCTGCTGCCACGAGCGCTCGGCGACCTTGTCGAGGCCGGCGGCCATCGCCGCCAGCACGGTCTGCGCGCACAGCGCGAACAGTCCGACGTTGTGCAGCCCCGCTGACACCCATGGCGGCAGCGCGTCCTCCTCGCGGGACGCCTCCTTGCCGGCTGCCTGACGGTGGGCACGACGTCGCGCGTCGAGCGACCAGTGGTCGGCGGAGCGCATGAGCAGCATCCACAACAACGTCAACCGGACGAGGTTGTCACCCGGCGATCCGACGACCGGGTTCTGGCCGACCACGGCGATGAATCCGACGAACGTCACGACGTTGGCGGCCTTGGCGTGCCACCCCAGCAGGAAGGCCAGGCTCGCGAGCATCGTCACGCCGTAGATCAGTGTGAGGATGTCCGAGCTCACGCCGTCGAGCAGGGTCAGCTCGGGGAACTCGCTGATGGCCCGGGCCGGTTCAGCCCAGACGGACGCCTGGCCGACCCACATGTCGCGGGTCGAGTAGTTCGAGAACAGGAGCCCCAGGACGGCGAGCGCCGTGCCGACACGACAGGCCGCCGCCGCACGGAGCGCATGCTTCTCGCCCACGAGCCAGTCGTCGATCCGTCCGCGGACGTCCCGCAGGACGTCGACGGTTCCCCACCAGATCCGTTGCATCATCTCTTCTTCACGTAGGAGTCAAAGGTCTCACGTGCCTCCGTCGAACCGCGGAAGGTCTGCCGCCAGCCGAACGAGAAGTACCGGAAGGGGACGTCGCTCAGTGACGCCTTCCTGCGGTCGGCGAACGGCGGCACGGTGCGGCGTCCCACCCGGAACTGCACCTGCGCGATGGACCCTTCCCAGCGCGCCTCCGCGTACAGCGACGCGAACTGCGTCGCCATCTGGTCGTAGGCCTGGAAGAACCGGACGGCCTCCGGGTCGCCACCGAAGCTCTGGAGCGACACCTGGACGCTGTCGGGCAGGTCCTCGGCCTTCAGTTCGCGGATGTACTTGCGCTGCTCAGTGGTCAGGTTGAACATCGCCAGGTTCAGGTTCGTCGCGAGCCGTCGCGCGATCAGGTGGACGCGGCTCGGCGAGAGGTCGTGCCGGTTGTCGCCGTTGTCGAGCGACGTCAGGTCGAGCCACTCGGTCTCCGTCGCGTCCCCACCACCGTCGGGGGTGACCAACGCCCGGATGCTGAACGACTCGTCGACCTGCTGCGTGCCCACGCCGATGACGTCGCGTCCCTGTTGGAAGTAGGGGTCGACGTACGAGGCGAGACGGCCGTCGCCGGCCGCGTCGCGGATCGGGCTGGACGGTGCCAACCAGAGGGTCAGGATGACCGAGTGGACCACCACGACGACCAGCAGGATCTCGATGAACCACCTGTGCCGAGGGCGCGCACTGGCGTCCCGAGGCGCAGAAGGCATGCGGACCATCCTAGGCGTGAGTTCGTGTCAGGGCCTGAACGCGCAACTGCCGGCAACCCTGAGAGGGTCACCGGCAGCTGCGTCGGATCGACTAGATCTGGTTCAGTCGACGCTTCTCGTTGAGGAGCACCGCGCCACCGAACATCAGCAGGGCGATGCCCAGCAGCCAGAACGGGAGCAGGTTCGGCGCACCCGTGGAGGGCAGCGTCGTCGTCACGTCGGCGTCAGCCTGGGCGTCGGCGTCAGCGACCGTGTCCGAGTCGTCGACGTTGTCGACGATCGGGTCGGCCGGCTCGTTCGTCGGCTCGTCGGACGGCTTGTCCTTCGTCGGCGTCGTCTTGGTCGGCGTCGGCGTCGTGGGCGGCGGCGTCGTGGTCACGACCGTGCGGACCGTGTTCGGGCCACAGCTGGATCGCGCCACATCGAGCGTCGCGGTGTTGCCGAGGACGTTGAGGTCGAGGGCCGTCACCTGCGCCGCGCCACTCGGCAGCGTCTCCTGCTTGTTGACCGTTCCCGACAGGATCGGGGTCAGAGCGTTACCCACCGGAGCGAGCAGCGCGGGTCCGACCTGCGCGAGGATCGGGTCGATGACTTCCGTCTGGATGTCGTTGATCAACCCTGCGACCGGACCAAGAGCGTTGTTCAGGCTCTGCGTCAGCGTGGCCTCAAGACCGTCGACGATGCCGTCGACGAGCTGCTGAGGGGCGACCGCGCCGATCAGCGCCGAGTTCGGCGAGACATTGAGCTGGACCGGGATGTTCAGGTCACCGGCGGTGCCGGGGAGGTCGACCAGGATGTTGATGCCGGCGACGCTGGACGTCAACGTCGGGGTTGCCCCGGCTGTCAGCGAGCACACCGAACTGACGGCGCCGATGTCGACCGACACTGGGATGGCTGCCTGCAGGGCAGTTGTGATCGGTGCGACCGCTGCGGTCTGGATGGCGGTGAGCAGAGGCGCCAGCGCCTGCTCCAGCACCGGGCCGAGCACAGGTCCGAGGCCAGTCACGACATCGTCGAGGACCGTGCCGGTGTCGATAGCCAGGACGTTGGCGGGAATCGTCGAGAGGTCGATGTCCGGAAGGGCAGTGAGGTCCACGCCTGCGACCTCAGCAGCAGCAGTCGACGTGCCCTTGTCACCGTCGAGGCCAGTAGAGGCGTTCTGGGTCGTCACACCAACCGTCTGGGTGGCCAGTCCCGTCCCGCAGACGGGGGCCGTGCCCACGGTGGCGGGGCCGGTCGACTCGGCCCGGCACTCCTGCGTGTTGACGAGGCCGGTGATGCCGGACGCCGTGATGGCGCTCGAGTTGGACTGAGCGACGATCGGGTCGGCTCCGTTGGCGGAGAACTGCAGGGCCGCGGTGACGATCATGGTCACCGTTCCGAGAGCCAAGGTATTCCTGGCGAGCTTGTTCATCTGGCGGGTGCTCCTTGGGTTCATGTGGTCCGGTGCCGAGCACGGGAGTGCCGGGACCGCATAGGACGAAGGTCCTCGTATTGCTCGGGCAGTCTATCCACATTCTTAGACACATCTCACACCCGACCCGATCTCTTCTGAGATTCAGGTCACATTGACACGCTCGGTGTCGAATCGTGGTTCCGGTCGGAGCGCCGGGCAGACCGTCTCTCTCGAATCCACTCCGCGGCACGGATCCACGATCCGTCGCTCACCAGGATCATGTCGACGGCGATCATGACGAGCGAAAAGTACATGATGCCCATCAGCAGGCCGATCCCCAGGTGCATGCCCGTGATGGCGATCAGGGCGACGAAGCGAGCGGGCCGGTAGAGCAGGAACACCGGGAAGAACATCTGGATGACGATCGCCGAGTACGTGGCGCCGGCGATGAAGGCCGAGTTGGCGTACAACGGGTGCAGCACGTCGCTCCACGGCGAGTACGCCTCGGTCTGCAGCGGGTAGTAGACCGCGGTGCCGTCCTTCCACACCGCGCTCTGCACCTTCCAGAACGACGATCCGAGGTAGACCATCAGCACCTGGTGGACGATCAGGATCGTCGCCAGGTTGTGCAGGGTGTTGCTCATCCAGGCCGGGACGATGCCGCGCACCTCGCCACGCCGGCCCCTGACACGCGCGTCCAACGACCAGTGCCGGCCCGCATCGGTGAAGCACATGTAGAGCAGCACCATGCGCAGGATCGCGTCACCTCCGGACCCGACGAACGGGTTGCTGACGTACAGCGACACCCACAGGAACAGGGTCATGAACGACGACGCCCGGGTGTAGAGGCCCAGCATCATCAGGACGCCGAAGAGGATCGTCGCGAGGTACGCCAGGTCGAAGCCGATGCCGCCGAGCTGGGAGAACAGTCCCAGGAACGACGGCCAGCCGCGGCCGTTCAGCACCTGGTCGGTCCACCGGGACCCGTCCCCCCAGGTGTACTGCCGGTCCGACCAGTTGACGACCAGCTGGCTCGCCACGATGAACCCGAGGATCATCCGGGTCACCGACAGGCCGTACGTCGAGTGCTTCTCGTCGGTGAGCCAGCCCATCGCGCGCGCGATCACCGGTGCCTCCGATCGAAGGCCCGGACGGCGTCACGCTCGGCGCCGGATCCGGGAGTGGGGACACGCCATCCCCCGACCTCCTCGGAGGGTGCGGCACGCTTGGCCTCACGTTCGGACTCCGAGCCGCCGCGCGCGGCATAGGGGACGACGGCCTGGCGGCGAATCGAGTAACGGACGGCGGTGAGGTCGAGGTCCGGGTACCGGGCCTCGAGCACGTCGGTGCCGAGCTGGGTGGCGACCCGCTCGTAGCGGACGAAGCCCACCAGCGGCACCCGCGCCGTCGCTGCGTCCTCGAGGTCCGAGGTCAGCTCGTCCCAGGTCGGCGGGTCGGCCTGCGGAGCGCTGGTGACGACGAGCCGCTGCTTCTCGTCGAGGGCCGCGAGCCTCGAACGCAGGGGCGTCACCAGCTTGTTCGTGACGTAGCCGGCCCGGCCGCCGATGAGCCGGTGGTGCACCAGGTCGAGCTCCACCGCCGTCCAGTCGACCCACGCCGTGCGTGCGGGACTGCCGTCCTCGTCGATGTACGCCGCCTGGAACAGCAGGCTGCGGTCCTCGGAGATCGGGTTCGGCGCGAACAGGCGCCAGTTCTGGGTGAAGTAGGGATTGAGGTACGCCGTCTGGTCACGAGTCGCGTCGGAGTAGCGGTTCGGCGGCAGCGCCGCGAGCGTCACGGAGGCGAGGTGCAGGCCGACGATCGCCACCGCCACCGCGATGAAGCAGGATCGCAGGCTCGGGCGGGGCACGGGGACACGCTACCAACGCGGGCCCGCGCGGCGGCGCCCTCGACGTGACGCACGTCGCAGTACAGTGCTGACGCACCGATGCCGTCACTCAGGGGGATTCACTTCCATGGAAGTACTGCACACGATCATCGCGATCCTGCTCGCCGTCGGGTTGATCATCTGGGTCAAGGTCGACCCGGTGATCTCGCTGATCATCGCCTCGCTCTACCTGGGACTGGCTGCCGGAGTGGGCTTCGCCGACACCATCACGGCCATCACCACCGGATTCGGCTCGATCATGGCCGAGGTCGGCCTCCTCATCGGGTTCGGAGTGCTGATCGGCGCCCTGCTGCACTCCCTCGGGACGTTCCACAAGCTCGTGCACGCACTGCTGCGCCTCGTCGGGCCGGGGCGCCTGCCCTACGCGCTCGCCGGCGCGCTGTCGGCGATCTTCCCCTCGATCTACGTCGACGTCCAGGTCGTGCTGGCGGCTCCCCTTGCCCGGTCATCGGCACCACACGTCGGGAAGCGCGGCCTGCCGCTGCTGGCGGGAGCCATCGGCACGGGCATCTTCGCGGGCTACGTCTTCGTCATCCCCGGCCTCGCCGCCGTCTCGATCGCGGGACTGCTCGACATCCCGCTCGGCACGTACCTCGTGTACGGCATCGTCCTGGGCCCGCTCACGGCCCTGGTCACCACGTTCTTGTTCTCGCTGCTGCTCCGGACCGGCTACTGGAATCCCGAGCACGACGAGGAGGACGGTGCCGCGGACGCCCGTGAAACGGCCGCGACCGAGGCCGGCGCGGAGGCTGCGCGGACCGACGCCGACGGCGAGGCCGACACGGGACTCCCCCTCGGCGTGCTCCTGCTGCCCATCCTGGTCCCCCTGGTGATGATCGCGTTCGGTGCCTTCGCCGATCTGGGTGACTTCTCCACACCGTTCATCGCCTTCCTCGGAGACGCCAATCTCGCCCTCTTCGTCGGACTCCTCGGCGCCTACGGCCTGTCCCGGTTCAACCTGGGCGGCGAGTCGACGGACGAGGCGCTGTCCACCGGGTTCAAGACGACCGGCGAGATCCTGCTCATCACCGGGATCGGCGGATCGCTGGGCGAGGTCATCAAGGCCACGGGGCTCGACCAGACCCTGTCGGACCTGTTCTCGGCCGACGCCGGCGCACCGATCATCGTGAGCGTCCTGCTGGCCTGGTTCATCGCAGCGGTGCTGCACCTGGCCATCGGGTCGGTGTCGGTCGCGGCGATCACGGCGGCCGGCATCATCGCGCCGGTCGTCGCGTCGACCGGGGTGGCACCCGTCGCCATCGGGCTCGCGATCGCGTCCGGGTCGATGTTCGCGCTGCAGGTCAACAGCAACTTCTTCTGGATGTTCAAGTCGCTGCTGGACCTCACCACCCAGGGTGCGCTGAAGACCATGACGGTCGTGACGAGCATCGGGTCACTGGTCTCACTGCCGGTGGTCGTCGTGCTCGCCCTGGTGCTCTGACCCCACCACCGGGCATCAGGAGCCCTCACGAGTCCCCGAACGACAAACGCCCCGCCGTCAGGCGGGGCGTTTCGTGATGGTGATGTGGAGCATAGGAGATTCGAACTCCTGACCTCTTCCATGCCATGGAAGCGCGCTACCAACTGCGCCAATGCCCCTCGTGGCCCCGTCTGCAGGGCCTCGCCAATGTTAGCCGGTCACCGTTCGCTTCCCCAAACCGGGTCACTCCTCGTCGGACATGACGGGCTCCGGAAGAGTCCCGGCGTTCCACTCGGTGAGGCGCCACTGCGTGTCAGGACGCCAAGGAGTCTCCTCCAGCACCGACCACGCGCAGTTGTTGAGCGCGCCGAAGGTGCCCCAGTGCGCCGACGGGATGCCGAGGAACTGGCAGATGCCCGTGCGCAGGACGGCACCGTGCGCGACGACGACCAGCACACCGTCCTCGGGCAGCGACGGCAAGGCGGCGTGCAGCCCGTCGGCGAAGCGGTCGCCGGCCTGCTGGTGCGTCTCGCTGCCGGGGATCTGGGTCTCGTCGCCGTCGACCCACGCCTGCATCCCCTCGGGCATCTGGTCCCACGCCTCACGCCAGGTGAGACCCTCGCGCGCGCCGAAGTTCAGCTCGCGGAAGCGTTCGTCGAGCTCGACCTCGACTCCGGAGGCAGCCGACAGGTAGGCGGCGGTGTCACGGGCCCTCTGCAGGTCGGAGCTGATGATCCGCTGCGGCTTCAGTGCCGCGAGCCGGCTCGCGGCGCTGCGTGCCTGGGCGTGGCCGGTCTCGTCGAGCGGGATGTCGCTCTGACCCTGGACGCGGCCCGCGACGTTCCAGCTCGTCCGACCGTGCCGCCACAGGATGACTTGGCGCGTCACGAGATCGCGACGACGGGGCAGTCGCTCCAGAGCCGCTCCAGGGCGTAGAACACACGCTCCTCCTGGTGCTGCACGTGCACCACGATGTCCTGGAAGTCGAGCAGGACCCAGCGCCCCTCGCGCTCGCCCTCACGACGCACGGCCTTGACGCCCAACGCGATCATGCGCTCCTCGACGGCGTCCTGCACGGCCTTGACCTGGCGCTGGCTCGAGGCGGAGCAGAGCAGGAAGACGTCGGTGAGCGCGAGCTGGTCGGAGACGTCGAACGCGATGACGTCGGTCGCGAGCTTGTCCTCCGCGGCGAGCGCCGCGGCGCGGGTCAGCTCGACGGCGCGATCAGTGGCTGTCATGGAGAAGTGCCTTCTGTGGTGTTGGACGGCGCGCGGTAGAGCCCGTGCTTGCCGATGTACTGGACGACGCCGTCGGGCACCAGGTACCAGACGGGTTCGTCGCGTTCGACGCGATGGCGGCAGTCGGTCGAGGAGATGGCGAGTGCCGGGATCTCGACCAGCGTGATGCGGTCCTCGGGCAGGCCCTTCAGCGTCGTGTCGTCCATCTCGTGGCCCGGCCGGGTGACGCCGACGAACTGTGCCAGGTCGAACAGCTCGTCGTGGTCGCGCCACGTGAGCAGTGCCGCCAGGGCGTCAGCGCCCGTGATGAAGTAGAGATCGGCGTCGGGATGCATCGCCGACAGCTCACGGAGCGTGTCGATCGTGTAGGTCGGACCGTGCCGGTCGATGTCGACGCGGCTGACGTTGAACCGGGGGTTCGCGGCCGTCGCGATGACCGTCATGAGGTATCGGTCCTCGCCCGGCGACACCGTCCGGTCGGCCTTCTGCCACGGCTGCCCGGTGGGCACGAACACGACCTCGTCGAGGTCGAACCACGACTGGACCTCGCTCGCGGCCACGAGGTGGCCGTGATGGATCGGGTCGAAGGTGCCGCCCATGACGCCGACGCGTCGACGGCTCACGTCGGTCAGGAGTGCTCGCGACCCTTGCCGAACGCCAACAGACCGAGGACGAGGATCACGAGGATGCCGAGCGCGATGGCGCCGACCCCGTACGGGTTGATCCCGATGTCACGCAGCTGGTGCTCGGACTCTTCGGCGGCGACGAGGAACGAATACATGGCGCAAGGTTATCAGTGCCGTCGCGGGAACCACGCGTCAGCGCGGTCTCAGCGCACGTGACCGTCGCCCGTCACGACGTACGTCGTGGTCGTCATCTCGGTCAGCCCCATGGGGCCCCGGGCGTGCAGCTTCTGCGTCGAGATCCCGATCTCGGCACCGAAGCCGAGCTCTCCCCCGTCGGTGAAGCGCGTCGACGCGTTGACCATGACCGCTGCCGAGTCGACGCCGGTCGTGAACCGGGTCGACGCCGCGAGCGACGACGTCACGATCGCCTCGGTGTGACCCGACGAGAACGTGCGGATGTGCGCGATCGCCTCGTCGATCGACTCGACGACGCGCGCCGAGATGTCGAGCGACAGGTACTCCGCCGCGTAGTCGTCGTCGGTGGCCGGGACGACGTCCGGGTGGACGTCGCAGAAGGCCGCGTCGCCGTGGACCGTGACGCCGGCGTCCTGCAGCGCCGCGACCACACGTGGCACGAAGGTGTCGGCGACGGCCTTGTGCACGAGCAGCGACTCCGCGGCGTTGCAGACGCTGGTGCGGTGCGTCTTGGCGTTCAGGACGATGTCGAGGGCCATGTCGAAATCGGCATCGGCGTCGACGTAGACGTGGCAGTTGCCGACGCCGGTCTCGATGACGGGGACGGTCGACTGCTCCACGACCGCCTTGATCAGCCCGGCCCCGCCGCGGGGGATGACGAGGTCGACGAGGCCGCGTGCCTGCATCAGGTGGGTCGCCGACGACCGGTCGTCGGCCGGGACCAGCTGGACCGCGTCGACCGGGACGGCCGTGCCCTCGAGGGCGTCACGCATGATCTCGACGATCGCGGCATTCGAGCGGGCCGCGGACGACGAACCGCGCAGCAGCACGGCGCTGCCGGCCTTGAGACAGATGGCGGCCGCATCGGCGGTGACGTTGGGACGTCCTTCGTAGATCATGCCGATCACACCCATCGGCACACGGATCTGCTGCATCCGAAGACCGTTCGGCAGCGTCGACCCACGGACGACCTCGCCCACGGGATCGGGCAGCCCGGCGATGTCGCGCAGCCCCTGCGCGAACGCCGCGACCCGGTCGGCGTCCAGTCGCAACCGGTCGATGACGTTCTCGCCGGTGCCGGCCGACCGCGCCGTCTCGACGTCGACCGCATTGGCGTCCAGGATCGCGGGCGTGCCGGCGACGAGCGCATCGGCCATCGCGAGGAGGGCCGCGTCCTTGTCGGCGCGGGTCGTGACGGCGAGGGTGGCGGCGGCCGTGCGGGCGCGACGGGCGGCGGCGTGGACGAGGTCCTTCATGCCATCGATCCTACGACCGTCAGGTGGTGGAGGTCGCCCCGCGGACGCAGGCCGCGATGGCGGCGCGTGTGCCGACGCCCAGGCGGGCGAACAGCCCGGCGACGTGCTTCTCGACGGTCTTGTCGCTGATGCCGAGCAGCCGGGCGATGTCGGCGTTGGACCGCCCCTCCGCCACGAGCACCGCCACCTCACGCTGCCGCGCCGTCAGGTCGCGGCCGAACACCGGATCGACCGCCCGTCCACCGAGCTCTCGCCCGATGCCGACGCGATTGGTCGCCCCGAGCGCCGTCAGGATCGCGGCGACGTGGCTCTCGACGGTCTTCTCGGCCAGGTGCATCGACTCGCCGATCTCGCGGTTGCGCAGCCCTTGGGCGGCCAGACGGGCGATGACCTGCTGCTGCGCGCTCAAGGTGTCCCAGCCGATGCCGGGGAACGCCCGGATGCTGCGTCCCGCGGCCTGCAGCTCGCGCACCCCCCACGCGTGCACCTCGGCCGAGCCGCTCCTGGCCGCGGCGCGCGCCAGGTCGTCGAGCTCCCGCCGGCCGGACGGCCCCTCACCGGATGCCGCCTCCGCGACCGTCCTGAGCACGTTCGCCCGGATGACGTAGAGCTCACCGCCGACCTCGCCCGCCAGCTCGGCCGACGTCGTCGCCGCCTCGACGCTCGCGGCGTGCTGGGTCGTGACGAGCGCGAGTCGCGCCCGAGCGCGTTCTCGGGCCGCGGACGCCATCGGGTGCCCGCCCACCGGCAGGGCGTCGAGCTCGCCGAGGAAGACCTGCGCCTCGGGGATCTGGGCATTCGCCACGGCCGCCTCGACGAGCACGTCGTACCCATAGGCCCGCAGGACCAGCGGCAGCAGCGGCATGCGTGGGCCGCCCGCACCGAACATCAGCACGTCCGCCGCGGCCGTGGGGTTGCCGGCCGCCGACTGGGCCAGACCGGCCAGGAGGAACACGACCGACTCGGCGTAGGTCGCCGGTCCGGAGACGTCCTCGCGCAGCTGCTCGCACCACCGCCCCAGGTCGGCCCGGCGTCCGGTGTGGGCGTCGACGAACGCGCCGACGGCCTCGGCCACCCGCCGCGTCAGCGGGAGCTGGGCCGACTCCGCCAGCACGCGGTCGCACTCGTCGCGGGCCTCGTCGAGCCGGCCGAGGAAGCTCAGGGCCCTGCTGCGGACGAGGCGGGTCCACGTCTGCATCGGGGTGACGGGACCGCCCATCGCCAGCACGTCCGCCGCGATGCTCTCCGTGAGCGCGATCTGCCCGGACGTCATCGCCGCCTCGCACAGCAGGAAGCCGACCAGGTCGCCCTCGGGCGTGGACAGGTCGACCCGGTGCGCGCCCAGGTCGGTGGGCACCCGTGCGAGGCAGATCGCGTGGACGTAGTCGCGCACCGCGGCGAGCAGGACCGACTCCCCCGGCACGTGCGGGCCCTCGAGCGCGGTGATCGCCCAGTCGAAGTTGCCGAGGACGACGTCGAGGAACGACCGAGCGGCCAACAGGTCGTCTCCGTCGGCGCCGCGCGGAAGCCGCTGCTCGGCGACCCTCGGGTCGACCGTGACCGCGTGGGCCATGAGCTCGACCGCCCAGGCGCTTGCCATGGCAGGACATTATCGCGGCGCGGCCGACCGTGCCGGTGATTCGCGTCGGTCGATCTACCGGGTGGTCAGACCAGCATGAGGTCGTCACGGTGGACGACCTCGCGCTCGTACTCGGCACCCAGCTCGGCAGCCAGGTCGTGCGTGGAGCGGCCGAGGAGGGCCGGGAGCTCGACGCTGTCGTAGTTGACGATGCCGCGGGCGATCACGACGTCGTCGGGCCCGACCATGTCGATCGGGTCGCCGGCGCTGAACGTGCCGCTGACGGACGTGATGCCCGCCGGCAGGAGCGATGCCTTGCGCAGCGTGAGGGCACGCACCGCCCCGGCGTCGAGGTGCACCTGCCCCTTGGTGGTGCTGGCGTGGGCCAGCCAGAGCAGGCGGGTGGGACGACGGCGACCGGTCGGGTGGAACGTGGTGCCCACGATCTCCCCGGTCAGCGCGTCCCGCGCGTGGGCCGCGGACGTCAGCAGCACGGGGATGCCCGCGCCGGTGGCGATCCGCGCCGCCTCGACCTTCGTGACCATGCCGCCGGTGCCGATCGCGGACGCGCTGGGGCGCACGATGTCGAGCGCCGCGAGGTCGTCCTCGCCCCGGACGTCGGTGACGATCCGGGAACCCTCGACGGACGGGTCACCGTCGTAGAGCCCGTCGACGTCCGACAGCAGCACCAGTCGGTCGGCGTGGACGAGGTGCGAGACGAGGGCCGCGAGCCGGTCGTTGTCACCGAAGCGGATCTCGCTCGTGGCCACGGTGTCGTTCTCGTTGACGATGGGCACCACGCCGAGGTCGAGCAGCCGGGCGAACGTCTGGAACGCGTTGCGGTAGTGGCTGCGACGGGTGACGTCGTCGGCGGTGAGCAGCACCTGACCGACGACCAGGCCGTGACTGGAGAACCGTTCGGCGTACCGGGCGATCAGCGCGCCCTGACCCACGCTGGCCGCGGCCTGCTGGGTCGCGAGGTCGCGGGGACGGCGGTCCAGCCCCAGGGGGGCCAGGCCCGCCGCGATCGCACCGGAGCTGACCAGCACGACCTCGTCACCGCGGGCCCGAGCGGCGGCGAGGGCGTCGACGAGGGCGTCGACCCGGTCACCGTCGAGGCCGCCCCCGGCCGAGCTCAGTGAGGACGAGCCGACCTTGACGACGATCCGCGCCATCAGCGCGGGTCGTTCTCGTCCGCGGGATCACCGTCCAGCATGTCCGGGTCGTCCTCGGGGAAGGTCCAGTCGGCCTCGCGACTGTCACCACGCGCCGCACGACGGTCGGCCTCGAACGCACGCTTGAGGGCGAGCTCCTCGCGACGCTGCACGTTGGTGCGACGGTCGGACTGGTCGATGCGCAGGTCCTCGCCACGACGTCCGAGCACCTCGGCCCCGGCCATGACCTGCGGGTCGAAGTCGAACATGACGGCGTCGGCCTCGTCGCCGATGATGACGTCGTCACCGGCGGTCGCGCCGAGCTTGAGCAGCTCGTCCTCGACGCCGAGCCGGTTGAGCCGGTCGGCAAGGAAGCCGACGGCCTCGTCGTTGCTGAAGTCGGTCTGCCGCACCCAGCGCTTGGGCTTCTCGCCGCGCACGACCCACTGGTCGTTGACCTGCGTGATCGTGAACTCCCGGCCCACTCCTGCCTCGGCCTTGGGCCGCAGGACGATGCGGGTGACCTCGGCGACCGGGGTGGCTGCACGGCGCGACGCCACGATCTCGGCCATCGCGAACGACAACTCGCGGAGGCCGGCGTGGCTGGCCGCCGACACGTCGAAGACGTCGAGCCCACGGGCCTCGAGCTCCTCGCGCACGAAGCCCGCGATCTCCTTGGCGTCCGGGACGTCGGTCTTGTTGAGGGCGACGAGACGCGGACGGTCGAGCAGGTCGCTGCCGGTCGCGTCCGAGTACGCCTTGAGCTCGGCCTCGATGACGTCGAGGTCGCTCAGCGGGTCACGACCGGGATCGACGGTCGCGCAGTCGATGACGTGCACCAGCGCGGCGCAACGCTCGACGTGGCGCAGGAAGTCGTGGCCCAGGCCACGCCCCTCGCTGGCACCCTCGATCAGGCCGGGCACGTCGGCGACCGTGAACGTCGTCGAGCCGGCCGTGACGACACCGAGGTTGGGGACGAGGGTCGTGAACGGGTAGTCGGCGATCTTGGGCCGGGCCCGCGACAGCGAGGCGATGAGGCTCGACTTGCCGGCGCTCGGGAAGCCGATCAGGCCGATGTCGGCGACGACCTTGAGCTCGAGCGTGATGGACAGCTCGTCGCCGGGCTCGCCCTTCAGCGCGAAGCCGGGGGCCTTGCGCTTGGACGAGGCGAGCGCCGAGTTGCCCAGACCGCCGCGACCGCCGGCGGCGATGACCAGCTCGGTGCCCGGGCCGACCATGTCGGCGAGCACCTCTCCGCCGGCGTCCTTGACGACCGTGCCGTCGGGGATGCGGAGCACGAGGTCTTCGCCGTTGCTGCCGCTGCGGTTGTTGCCGGCACCGGGGGCGCCGTTGGTGCCCTTGCGGTGGGGCTCGTGGTGGAAGTCGATCAGTGTCGTCACGTCGGCACCGACGGACAGGATGACGCTGCCACCGTTGCCGCCGTTGCCGCCGTCGGGTCCACCGAGGGGCTTGAACTTCTCGCGGTGCACCGAGGCGACGCCGTCGCCTCCGGCACCGCCCGCGACGTGGAGCGTCACCTTGTCGACGAAGCTGGGGACAGCCATCGGCCGCTCCTTCCGTACGGGCCCGGGCTCACTCGCGTGAGGTGCCCGGGCAGAAATGAGACGAAGGGACCAGCCCGCAGTGGCGGACGGCCCCTTCGCTCTCTCGCTGACGAGAGATGAGTGTTCGTGTGCTACTCGGCCGCGCTACCCGCGAGGGCCGGGACGATGTTGACGACCTTGCGTCCACGACGGCGGCCGAACTCGACCGCACCTGCGGAGAGCGCGAACAGCGTGTCGTCGCCGCCACGGCCGACGTTGGTGCCGGGGTGGAAGTGCGTGCCACGCTGACGGACGATGATCTCGCCGGCGTTGACCTGCTGTCCGCCGAAGCGCTTCACGCCGAGGCGCTGTGAGTTGGAATCGCGGCCGTTCTTGGTGGAGGCTGCGCCCTTTTTGTGTGCCATTGCTCAGTCCTCTACTTGATCTCGGTGATCTTGACCTGGGTGTACTTCTGACGGTGACCCTGGCGCTTCTTGTAACCCGTCTTGTTCTTGTACTTCTGGATGACGATCTTGGGGCCCTTCGTCAGGCCGAGGACCTCGGCGGTGACGGTGATCTTGGCCAGGGAGTCGGCATCGGCCGTCACCTTGTCGCCGTCGACGAACAGCACGGCGGGCAGGGCGACTGTCTCGCCCTCGGCCGTTGCGACCTTGTCGATATCGATGACGTCGCCGACAGCAACCTTCTGCTGGTTGCCGCCACTGCGCACGATTGCGTACACCACGGAATCCTCACTCATTTCACATCTGGGGCACGGCCCACAGGAAGCAGGACGCGCGTAAGAACGGGGCGCAGAGCGCACCGAAGGACTAGTTTACGGAGCCTGACCCTCGCTGGTCAAAACGGGGTCATCTCCCCCGTTGCCGCCACCATCGAAAGGGCGCGGCTCGGGGGCTGCCGGAGGACCGGCGGGCTTGCTCGCAGACCCGCGCTTGCGGGGGGTGCGGCGGGTGGTGGCGGGCTTCTCGACCGGGGTCTCGACCTCGGTCTGCGAGGTCTCGACCGTCGTCTCCGCCGCGGGGGCGTCGGGCGCGGGCGCGTCGGGGGCGACGTTCTCGGGTTGCGGGACGACGACCGGCGGGGTCGTCACCTCGGCCTTCGGCTCCTCGGGCTTCGGCTCCTCGGGCTTCGGCGTCTCGGCCTTCGGCTCCTCGGGCTTCGGGCCGCCACCGCGGTTGCCGTTGTTCTGCTGGTTGTTGCCGCCGCCGTTGTTGTTGCGGCCGTTGCTGCCGTTGCCGTTGCCGTTGTTGTTGCCACCGCCACCGTTGCCGCGCCCACCGCGACCGCCACGCCGCGGCTCGTCGCGCTTGGGCTCGACCGGGGCGTCCTGGATCATGACGCCGCGACCGTGGCAGTGGTCGCACTCGTGGCTGAACGACTCGAGCAGGCCCGTGCCGATGCGCTTGCGCGTCATCTGGACCAGCCCGAGCGACGTGACCTCGGCGACCTGGTGGCGCGTGCGGTCACGGCCGAGGCACTCGACGAGGCGCCGCAGCACGAGGTCGCGGTTGCTCTCCAGCACCATGTCGATGAAGTCGACCACGATGATGCCGCCGATGTCGCGCAGCCGGAGCTGGCGCACGACCTCCTCGGCGGCCTCGAGGTTGTTCTTGGTCACGGTCTCCTCGAGGTTGCCCCCCGAACCCGTGTACTTGCCGGTGTTCACGTCGACGACCGTCATGGCCTCGGTGCGGTCGATGACGAGCGAGCCGCCGGACGGCAGGAACACCTTGCGGTCGAGCGCCTTGTGGATCTGCTCGTCGAGCCGGTAGGACGTGAACGCGTCCACCTCGGCGTTGTCCCAGCGCTTGACCCGCTCGGCCAGGTCGGGGGCGACGTGGTCGATGTAGCCCTTGATCATGTCCCAGGCGTCGTCACCCTCGACGACGAGACCGTGGAAGTCCTCGTTGAAGAGGTCGCGGACGACCTTGATCATCAGATCGGGCTCGGAGTAGAGCAGCTCGGGGGCCTTGCCCGCGGCGACCTTGCCCTCGATGACCTCCCAGCGCGCGGACAGCGCCGTGACGTCCCGCGTGAGCTGGTCCTCGGTCGCGCCCTCGGCGGCCGTGCGCACGATGACGCCGGTGTTCTCGGGCAGAACCTCCTTGAGGAGGGTCTTGAGCCGAGCGCGCTCGTTCTCGGGCAGCTTGCGGGAGATGCCGCTCGTCTGACCGCCGGGCACGAGCACGAGGAACCGGCCCGGGAGGCTGATCTGGCTCGTCAGGCGGGCGCCCTTCTGGCCGATCGGGTCCTTGCTGACCTGGACGAGGATCGTCTGGCCGGGCGAGAGGGCGTCCTCGATCTTGCGGGCCTTGCCGTTGCCGAGCGTCGTCCAGTCGACCTCACCGGCGTAGAGGACGGCGTTGCGGCCGGCGCCGATGTCGACGAACGCGGCCTCCATGCTGGGCAGGACGTTCTGGACCTTGCCCAGGTAGACGTTGCCGATGATCGACACCTGCGACTCACGGGCCACGTAGTGCTCGACGAGGACGTTGTCCTCGATGACGGCGATCTGCGTGTAGTCGTCACGCTGGCGGACGACCATCTCGCGCTTGACCGACTCGCGGCGGGCCAGGAACTCGGCCTCCGACACGATCGGCGCGCGACGACGTCCGGCCTCGCGGCCCTCACGGCGACGCTGCTTCTTGGCCTCGAGGCGGGTGGACCCCTGCACGCCCGTGATCTCGTCCTCGGCGCTGCGACCGCTGCGGACACGGACGACGGTGTTCTCCGGGTCGTCGGGCTGGACGTCGGCGCCCTCGCCGGCGCGAGCCCGCTTGCGACGACGGCGGGTGCCGCCGTTGCCGTCGTCCTCGGTCTCGTCGCCGTCGTCGTCGGACGACTCGTCGGTGTCGGTCTCGCCCTTGCGGCGGCGGCGTCCACCGCGGCTGCGGCGGCGACGGCGCGGCGCGTCCGGGTCGTCGTCCTCGTCGTCGGCGTCGTTGTCGTCGGCCTCGGCGCTGTCGTCGGGCTCGACGATCTTCGGCCTGGCCGGCGCCAGCCCCGGCTCGGGTGCCTGGAACATCGCGACGGCCGCGACGGGCGCGGGCGTCGCGGTGGCGCTCGCGGCGACCTCGCCGTCGTCGTCGGACACGACGGCCTTCGGTGCCGCCTTCTTGGCTGCGCGCTTGGCGGGAGCCTTCTTGACCGGGGCCGCGACGACCTCGTCCTCGTCGTCATCGGCCTCGGCGACGGGCTCGGCCGCGACCGGCTTGGGAGCGACCGGAGCGGCGAAGCTCACGGCTGCCGGCGGTCCGGCGGGGCGTCCTGCGGCCCGGCGTCGGGTGACCGGGGCGTCAGTCGGTGTCTCGGTCGGTGTCTCGTTGTCGTCGAGCATGCGCTCTCCTTCGCCCTGCTCCGATCGAGACCGGTGCGGGGCACGTATGCGGTCCGGCGGTGCGGACCTGAAGTTCGGTCAACCCCTGCGCCACGCGCGGGGGGTGTGACGGCGCACTCCGGTTTGTCACATCGACTTTCGCACCACCCGCCGCGGTCGACACCCGATCAGGATGCGTCGCGGTCGAAGGCAAGTGGATCGCCTACCGTGCCTTCCTCCGTGTCAAGAGGACCCTGGGCCAAGCGAGTCGCGATGGGCGTCTGCTCGAGCTCGAGGCCCCCGCTGGAACGGAGTCCGGCAAGAACGTCGTCTGGTCGTATCGACGGTGTGTCATGTCGGACGACCACCTCCAGTATCGCACACGGCCCCGTTCCGGTCTCGCCAGAACGCGCGGAGAGACGCAGGACGGCGTCGCGGCAGTCGAGCGTCCGCGGACCGCGCTTCATCATCCGCTCGATCAGCACCTCCTCCGTGGCGAGGAAGCCGTCGACCGCGGACCGGGCGTGATCGCCCGTCACACCGGGCAGCACGATCTGCCAGGAGCTCGCCTCGAGACGGTCCGCAAGGGCGCCGGGACGGGCGACCACGACGTCCACGATGTCGAGGCCCGCGGGCAACGCGGAGTCGAGCAGCTCGCGGACCTCGTCGGCGTCGCACGGCCGGGTCATGCCGATCTCCAGGTACTCCGCCTCGCTGGCGGCTCCGGTCGGGGAGGCGTTCGCGTAGGAGATCTTGGGATGGGGCGTGAAGCCCGACGAGAAGCCGATCGGGATGCCCGCGCGACGGACCGCCCGCTCGAACGCCCGGGCGAAGTCGCGGTGGCTCGTGAAGCGCAGCCGGCCGCGCTTGGCGTACCGGATGCGCAGCTTCTGCACGATCGGCAGCTGCGGGTTCGGGGCTTCGGGATTCGGGGTTCCCTCGAGGGTCGTCACCCGTCGAGGTTACCTGCGGGGCGACCGGGACAATGGCTCGGTGACCTCGTCCTCTCCCGCTCCCACCGTGGGCGGCAGGTGGCTCGTCGGCACCGCGATCGTCCTGCTCGCCCTCAACCTGCGGGTCGCCGTGGGCAGCATCGGCGTCGTGCTGGAGTCGGTCCGTGACGACCTCGGCATGAGCACGACCGTCGGCGGGGTGCTGACGACGTTGCCCGTCATCTGCTTCGCGGTGTTCGGTGTCGGGTCCGCCGGGGCGGTCCGTCGTCTGGGTCTTCACCGCGCGGCGGCCGCGGTGCTGGCTCTCGTCGCGATCGGCCTCACGATGCGCTCGGTCGTGGACGACGGCGCTCTCTTCATGGTGTGCAGCGGCATCGCCCTCGCCGGTGCCGCGGTCGGCAACGTCATCCTGCCGCCGCTGGTCAAGGCGCACTTCCCCGACCGGATCGCCCTCGTGACGTCCCTCTACGGTGCGGCACTGACCGGCGGAGCCGCGCTGGCGTCCGTCACGACGGTCCCCCTGTCGGACGCGTTCGGCGGCTGGCGTCCGGGCATCGGGCTGTGGGCCGTTCTCGCGGTCGTGGGGCTGGTGCCGTGGCTCGCGATGCTGCGGCGCGACGTGCACTCGGGGCCGATGACGCGCGGCACGCTCTCGATGCGCGACATCATGCGGTCGCGCCTCACCTGGGCCATGATCCTGCTGTTCGTGGCCCAGTCGGGCGGCGCGTACGCCCAGTTCGGCTGGTTCCCCGAGATCATGGGCGACGCCGGGCTGTCGGACGGCTACGCGGGCGCGCTGCTCGGCGTCATCAGTGCGGTCGGCATCCCGCTCTCCCTGGCGCTGCCGTGGCTGATGCGGCGGACGGGCGATCGTCCGTACCTGCCGTGGGCCTTCAGCGCGGTGACCGCCGTCGGGTGGCTGGCCGTCCTGCTGGTGCCGACGACGACCCCGTGGCTGTGGGCCGTGCTGCTCGGCGCCGGCTCCGGCGCGTTCCCATGGGTGCTCACGATGATCGCGCGGCGCACCCGGACGACGTCCGGCACGGCCTCGCTGTCGATGGCGACGCAGGGCATCGGCTACCTGATCGCGGGCATCGCGCCGTTCGGGGTCGGTGCGCTGCACGACGCCACCGGCTCGTGGGACGTCCCGGTCGTCGCCCTGATCGTGCTGTCCGGGTTCATCGCCGTGTTCGGCACGATCGTCGCGCGGCCCGTGATGCTGGAGGACACCCTCGGACCGCGCGACTGACGGTCAGCACGCCGGTGTGGGCCGGACGGTGACGCCGCGGGGCTTGCGGGCCTCACGCGCCAGGTGGGCGATCAGCGCGAGACGCTCTCCCCCGTGCTGCTGGACGGCGCGCTCGGCGGCGATGCGACGCTGCTCGAGACGCTGCGTGAGCTCACGTTCGTGCTGCTGGGACTCGGACTGGGCGATGAAGTCGTTGATCATGGTGTGTTCCTTTCGTCATGACCAACGTTCGTCGCTGAGGTGCCCCCGCCACATCGGACGAACACCCTGACTTCGCGCCGGGTCCGCTACCTCAGACGTGCCCCAGGTACCTCAGACCCGGGGGTGACGGTTTACCACGCCGGCACGGGATGCCGGCTCCGGGCGGGGCGTGCCGGTTCCGGGCACGGCAAGCTCCGTCCGGGCACGGCTAGCGTCCCGCGCCCGGATGGGGTTCTCCCTGCCAGCGTGGTAAACCGCTCCCGGGACGGCGTCAGACGACCGTCAGCGGGAGCAGCGTCTTGCCGGTGGGGCCGATCTGGATCTCGGTGTCCATCTGCGGGCACACGCCGCAGTCGAAGCACGGCGTCCAGCGGCAGTCCTCGACCTCGAGGGCGCCGTTCGGGTCGATCGCGTCCTGCCAGTCCTCCCAGAGCCAGTCACGGTCCAGGCCGGCGTCGAGGTGGTCCCACGGCAGCACCTCGGCGTACTCGCGCTCGCGCACGGTGTACCAGTCGAGGTCGATCGGCTCGTCCGCCAGCGCCTCCTCGGTCATCTGCGCCCAGCGGTCGTACGAGAAGTGCTCGCTCCAGCCGTCGAAGCGTCCGCCGTCGCGCCACACCGCCTCGATGACCCGGCCGACCCGGCGGTCGCCGCGCGACAGGAGTCCTTCGACGATGCCGGGCTTGCCGTCGTGGTAGCGGAAGCCGATCGCCTTGCCGTACTTCTTGTCGGCGCGGACGAAGTCGCGGAGCTTCTGCAGGCGGGCGTCGGTCGTCTCGTGGTCGAGCTGGGACGCCCACTGGAACGGGGTGTGCGGCTTCGGCACGAACCCGCCGATCGAGACGGTGCACCGGATGTCGTGGCGGCCCGAGACCTCCCGGCCCGTCTGGATGACCCGCTTGGCGAGCTCACCGATCTGCATGACGTCGTCGTCGGTCTCGGTCGGGAGGCCGCACATGAAGTAGAGCTTGACCTGGCGCCAGCCGTGCGAGTACGCCGCCGCGACCGTCGCGATCAGGTCCTCCTCGGAGACCATCTTGTTGATGACCTTGCGCAGCCGGTCGCTGCCGCCCTCCGGCGCGAACGTCAGGCCCGAGCGGCGTCCGTTGCGGCTGAACTCGTTGGCCAGGGTGATGTTGAAGGCGTCGACGCGGGTCGACGGCAGCGACAGGGACGTGTTGGTGCCCTCGTAGCGGTCGCCGAGCTGCTTGGCGACCTCGCCGATCTCCGTGTGGTCGGCGCTCGACAGCGACAGCAGGCCGACCTCCTCGAAGCCGGTCTTGTCGAGGCCGTTCTGCACCATCGCGCCGATGCCCTCGATCGAGCGCTCGCGGACGGGGCGCGTGATCATGCCGGCCTGGCAGAAGCGGCAGCCGCGCGTGCAGCCGCGGAAGATCTCGACGCTGAACCGCTCGTGGACCGTCTCGGCCAGGGGGACCAGCGGGTTCTTCGGGTACGGCCACGCGTCGAGGTCCATCAGCGTGTGCTTGGCGACGCGCCACGGGACGCCCGGACGGTTGGGCACGACGCGCTGGATGCGTCCGTCGGGCAGGTAGGTCACGTCGTAGAACTTCGGGACGTACACGCCGCCGGACTTCGCGAGCCGCAGCAGCACCTCGTCGCGTCCACCGGGACGGCCCTCGTCCTTCCACTCGCGCACGACCGCGCTGATCGCCAGCACGATCTCCTCGCCGTCGCCGAGCACGGCGGCGTCGATGAAGTCGGCGATGGGCTCGGGGTTGAAGGCCGAGTGCCCGCCCGCGATCACGATGGGGTCGTCGTCACCACGGTCGACGGCGTGCAGCGGCATGCCGGCGAGGTCGATCGCCGTCAGGAAGTTGGTGTAGCCGAGCTCGGTCGAGAACGAGATGCCCATGAGGTCGAAGGCCCGGACGGGACGGTGCGCATCGACCGTGAACTGCGGGATGTCGTTGTCGCGCATGACCTTCTCCATGTCGGAGAAGACCGCGTAGGTGCGCTCGGCCAGGATCCAGTCGCGCTCGTTGAGGACCTCGTACAGGATCTGGACGCCCTGGTTCGGCAGCCCGACCTCGTAGGCGTCCGGGTACATCAACGCCCAGCGCACCTCGGCGCTGTCCCAGTCCTTGCTGGTCGCGTTGAGCTCTCCCCCGACGTACTGGATCGGCTTGCCGACGGACGGCAGCAGGGGCTCCAGGCGCGGGAACAACGACTCGACAGACATGCCCTCAAGGGTAGGCGGTCACCGCGCGAGCACGAAAATCGTCCGGCGCGCGGGTCCCGATAGGCTCGGACGCGTGAGACGTCGTCAGCGCCAGCCCCAGCCGTTCACCGTCCGCTACACGCCTGTCGCGACGGACGGATCGCTCGACCAGGTACTCGCGATCACCAACAACACCGAGGTCTCGGTGAAGCCGACGCTCCGGCTGACGCCCCGCAACATGTACGGCCACGAGCTCCCGCACGTCACGGTCGTGGGCGTCAACGGATCGCACCTGGGCAACGCCGTGCTGCCGGCCGGAGGCACCCTGACGGACGTCCTGCGGTTCGACGGCCAGGGATTCCGTCAGGCTCGAGGGGTCGACATCGAGCTGGCGGCCGTCGAGGAGATCGACTTCCCCGCGCTCGAGGAGCCGGTCAAGACGGTCATGATCGACCTCGACCAGAAGGCGACCGCCGATCCGGTCGACTTCTGGGGCATCGGCGTCGTCAACCCGAATCCGTTCGGCGTCACGATGCGCATCTCGCTCGTGAAGCTCGAGGAGGAGCGCGACGGCGACAACCCGCGTCAGGTCGAGGACGTCGTGACGTTGCAGGAGGACGTCGACATGGCGTCGGTGTCGAACCACGTCATCTGGCTGCCCGAGGACGTCCGCGGGCACTTCGACGACGTCGTCCACTGCCTGGTGCCGGAGACGTACACCTAGCGCGAGCGGTGCGAAACCGTCCTCGAGCGGTGCGTCCCGGACAGACACGCCGTCCCAGAACGTCCACACCGCACCACTCGCGGTTCTGGCGGTGGGTGGGGGGTGGTGGGTCAGAGGGTGGGGAACCAGAGGGCGATCTCGTGGGCGGACGACTCCTCGGAGTCGGACGCGTGGACGAGGTTCTCGCGGTTCGACAGCGACAGGTCGCCCCGGATCGTCCCGGGTGCGGCGGCGCGACCGTCCGTGGCACCGTTGAGCAGGCGGACGACCGAGATGGCCTCGTCACCCTCCAGCACCAGCGCGACGAGCGGGCCGGAGATCGCGAACTCGCGCAGCGGCGGGTACCACGGCTGCGAGGTGTGCTCGGCGTAGTGCGCGTCGGCCTGGGCGGCGTCGATGGTGCGCTGCTCCAGTGCGACGAGCGTCAGTCCCTTCGACTCGAACCGGGACAAGATGGTGCCCACCAGCCCGCGGCGGACGGCGTCGGGCTTGATCAGGACAAGGGTGCGTTGCGACATGATCAGTAACGTAGCGTGCGACCGGGAGGACCCCCATATGACCATCACGCCTTGGTGGCGCGACGCAGTGATCTACCAGGTCTACCCCCGCTCGTGGGCCGACGCCGACGGTGACGGGATCGGCGACCTCCCCGGCATCACGGCCCGCCTCCCCCACCTCGTCGATCTGGGCGTCGACGCGGTGTGGCTGTCGCCGTTCTACACGTCGCCGCAGCACGACGCGGGGTACGACGTCGCCGACTACCGCGACGTCGACCCGCTGTTCGGCACGCTCGGCGACTTCGATGCGCTGACGTCCCGCGCTCACGAGCTCGGCCTGCGGGTCATCGTCGACATCGTGCCGAACCACTCGTCGTCCGAGCACGAGTGGTTCCGGGCCGCCCTCGCCGCTCCGCCGGGCAGCCCCGAGCGCGGCCGCTACATCTTCCGCGAGGGCACCGGCCCGTCCGGTGACGAGCCACCCAACAACTGGCCCAGCCGGTTCGGTGGTCCGGCCTGGACGCGGGTCACGGAGCCCGACGGCACTCCCGGCCAGTGGTACCTCCACCTGTTCGACTCGTCGCAGCCCGACTTCGACTGGACGAAGCAGGAGGTGCGCGACGAGCTCGAGGACGTCATCCGGTTCTGGCTCGACCGTGACGTCGACGGCTTCCGCATCGACGTCGCACACGGCCTGGTCAAGGCCGATGGACTCCCCGACACCGATCTCGCACTCGACCAGGACGTCGACGCGACCGCCCTGGCACCGATGTGGGACCAGCCGGGCGTGCACGACGTCTACCGCAGCTGGCGCCGGCTGACCGACTCGTACGGGCGCGACGGCGAGGATGCCGACCGCATCCTCTGCGCCGAGGCGTGGGTGCTCCCGGGCGAGGCGCTCGCCCGGTACGTCCGCCACGACGAGCTGCACCAGTCGTTCAACTTCGAGTACCTCATGACGCCGTGGCTGGCCGCCGACCAACGGGCGACCATCACGCACTCGCTGGCCCAGGCCGCCGCCGTGGGCGCGCCGCAGACGTGGGTGCTGTCCAACCACGACGTCGTCCGGCACGCGTCCCGCCTCGGGTTCGACCAGACGCCCGGACTGCAGCGCTTCGACGGCATCGGCCCGGACAGCCCCCAGCCGGACGCCGTGCTCGGCCTGCGTCGTGCGCGTGCCGCCACCGCCGTGATGCTGGCGCTGCCCGGGTCGGCGTATCTCTACCAGGGCGAGGAGCTGGGTCTGCCCGAGGCGACCCACCTGCCCGACGACGCTCGCCAGGACCCGACGTTCGCGCGCACCGGTGGCGAGACCGTCGGACGCGACGGGTGCCGGGTGCCGGTCCCGTGGGAGGAGGGCGCGCCGTCCTACGGATTCGGGCCCGGCGACCACCCGTGGCTCCCCCAGCCCCCCGAGTACGGCGCGCTCGCGGTCGACCGCCAGACGTCGGCGCCCGACTCGACGCTCGAGCTGTACCGGACGCTGCTGGCCGTCCGCCGCGAGCACCGCCTGGGACGGGGTGAGCTGACGTGGCTCGACGGCTACCCCGACGACGTCATCGCGTTCTCCGTGACGACCACGGACGGTCCCGTGACGGTGCTCGCCAACCTCGGCCCCGAGCCTGTCGCACTGCCCGCCGGATCGACCGTGCTGGTGTCGAGCCGGCCGCAAGATGCTGATGCGGTTCTCCGCAGCGACGAGGCCGCCTGGCTTCGTATGTGACCCGCTGTTGCGGTGACCCGTGGGCGGCGTTAAGTTCGTTCTCGTCCCTGTGACCCGCGTCACTCACGCGGATGGCACCAGGGCATGGCAAGGGGGAGTGATGACTGTTCGACCCGTCCGCAAGGTGATGTCCGGCTTTGCCGCGGCGGCCCTTTCCGTCAGCGTGCTCGCAGCGTGCGGAGGTGGAGACGGCAAGGCGACGCTCAACTGGTACATCAACCCCGATGGCCAGGACACGCTCAACGCCCTCGCCAAGAGCTGCAGCACCGACGACTACTCGATCAAGATCAACCTGCTCCCCTCGAGCGCCACCGACCAGCGCACCCAGCTCGCCCGGCGCCTCGCGGCCAAGGACAGCTCGACCGACCTGATGAGCCTCGACCCGGTCTTCGTGCCGGAGTTCGCCAACGCGAAGTGGCTCGCCCCGTTCGAGGGCGACCTCGCCGACCAGGTCCTCGACGACGACGTGCTCAAGGGCGCCGCCGAGACCGTGCAGTGGGACGACCAGGTCGTCGCCGCTCCGCAGTGGGCCAACACCCAGGTGCTCTGGTACCGCAAGTCGCTCGCGGAGGCCGCGGGACTCGACATGACCCAGCCCGTCACGTGGGACCAGGTCATCGACGCGGCGGCCGACAACGACGGCACCGTCGGCGTGCAGGCCAACAAGTACGAGGCCTACGTCGTGTGGATCAACTCGCTCATCCAGGGCGCCGGCGGGAACATCCTCGACCCGGACACCGTCGAGGACGGTCGCGACGCCAAGGTCACGATCGACTCGGCGGCCGGCGAGGACGCCGCCGCGGTTATCAAGAAGCTCGCCGACTCCGGAGCCGCCCAGGCCGACTTCTCGACGTCCAACGAGGGCACGAGCCTCGGCCAGATGTTCCCCGAGTCCGGCGCCGGCGAGTTCATGACCAACTGGACGTTCGTCTACAAGAACTACGAGGGCCTCGTGGGCAAGCCCGGGGGCCCCGCCGACGACGCCGAGCTCGGCGACCTCGGCTTCGCCCGCTACCCGCAGACCGTCGCCGGTGAGGAGTCCAAGCCGCCGATCGGCGGCATCGACATCGGCGTCGGGGCGTACTCCAAGCACGTCGACTTCGCGCGGGAGGCCGCCGTCTGCGTGACGAACGCCGACGCGCAGAGCGATCTGGCGGTCAACGAGGGCCTCATGCCGTCGCGTCAGTCGGTCTACGGGTCCGACGCCCTCAAGGAGGCGTATCCCGCCGAGCTGCTCGAGCTGTGGAGCTCGAGCGTCGACTCCGGCGGCCCGCGGCCCAAGAGCGCGTTCTACAGCCAGGTCTCGAGCGCCGTGCAGTCCAGGTGGCACTCGCCCACGGCGGTCGGGCCCGGCACGCCGGCCAAGTCGGCTGAGTTCCTGAAAGCCATCCTCAGCGGAAAGGCACTGCTATGACAGCCACCGTGGAGACGCCCCACCGGGCGACCAAGGCACCGAAACCGCCGTCCTCCGACCGGTCGCGCGCCGAGAACTCGCTGGCCCGCAAGCTCGTGGCACCGGCGCTGGTCCTGATGCTCGTGGTCACGGCCTTCCCGATGCTGCGGGCGCTCTACCTGTCCCTGTTCGAGTACTCGCTGACGGCACCGGACGATCGCAAGTTCGTCGGTCTGTCCAACTACGGGACGGCGTTGAGCGACTCGCTGTTCTGGAGGGACACCGTCAACACCGTCGGCATCATGATCGTCACGGTCGGCTTCGAGCTCGTGATCGGCTTCGCGTTCGCGATGGTCATGCACAAGGTGATCTTCGCGCGCGGCGTCATCCGCACGTCGATCCTGATCCCCTACGGCGTCATCACGGTGGTCTCGGGCTTCGCGTGGCAGTTCGCGTTCTCCAACACCAACGGCTTCGTCAACAGCTGGCTGCCGTTCGTGGGCGACGACTTCAACTGGTTCGGCCAGTACCAGTCGTCGATGGTCGCGATCATGGCCTCGGAGATCTGGAAGACCACGCCGTTCATGTCGCTGCTGCTCCTGGCCGGGCTCGCCCAGGTGTCAGAGGACATGCTCGAGGCGGCCAAGGTCGACGGCGCGACGTGGTGGCAGCGGCTCTTCAAGGTCATCCTGCCCAACATGCGGGCGGCGATCATGGTCGCGGTGCTGTTCCGCGCGCTCGACGCCTACCGCATCTTCGACAACATCTTCGTCATGACGGCCGGCGCCAACAACACCGAGTCGATCTCCTTCCTGACCTACCGGCAGGTCATCGAGCAGTTCCAGCTCGGCATCGGCTCGGCGCTCTCGGTGCTGCTGTTCCTGTCGGTGCTGGTGGTCGCCTTCGTGATCGTCAAGCTCTTCAGAGTCAATCTCGCCGACGCACGGCAGGAGACGTGACATGACCAAGAACCTGAAGGCGAACGTCGGTACCATCATCGGCTGCGCGCTGATCCTGATCTGGTGCCTGCTGCCCGTGGCGTGGATCGTCTCCCTGTCGTTCAAGTCGCAGGAGGCCGTGACGAACGGCAGTCCCGGCTTCTTCCCGTCCAGCGGCGGCGGTGCCGGGTGGGACAACTACACGCAGGTGCTCAAGGACGACGAGTTCCGCCACTCGATCTTCAACTCGATCGGCATCTCGCTCATCGCGACGTTGCTCTCGGTGATCATCGCGACCCTGGCCGCGTACGCCATCGCGCGGCTGGAGTTCGTCGGCAAGCGCTTCGTGCTCACCACGGCGCTCGTCATCGCGATGTTCCCCGTCGTGTCGCTGGTCGGCCCGTTGTTCGACATGTGGCGCACGTTCAACATCTACGACACGTGGCCGGGGCTCATCATCCCCTACATGTCCTTCACCCTGCCGCTGGCGATCTGGACCCTGTCCGCGTTCTTCCGCGAGATCCCCTGGGAGATGGAGCAGGCCGCCCAGGTCGACGGAGCCACGTCGTGGCAGGCGTTCCGCAAGGTCATCGTGCCGCTCGCCGCGCCCGGCGTGTTCACCGCGGCCATCCTGACGTTCTTCTTCGCCTGGAACGACTTCGTGTTCGGCATCTCGCTGACGTCGACCGACGCCGCCCGCCCCATCCCCGCCGCCCTGTCGTTCTTCGTCGGGGCCGATCCGTTCAACCGGCCGGCGTCCCTGCTGGCTGCCGGTGCCGTGGTCGCCACGGTGCCGATCGTCGTCCTCGTCCTGTTTTTCCAGCGCAAGATCGTCGCCGGCCTCACCGCCGGCGCAGTGAAGGGTTGATCCATGGCCACCATCGAGATGAAGAACATCGTCAAGAAGTACGGCGACGGCTTCCCGGCCGTCAACGACGTCAGCATCGACGTCGCCGACGGAGAGTTCCTGATCCTCGTCGGACCGTCCGGCTGCGGCAAGTCGACGCTCCTGCGCATGATCGTCGGTCTGGAGGACATCACCTCCGGCGACATGCTGATCGGCGGCGAACGGGTCAACGATCTCGCACCGCGCGACCGCAACCTGTCGATGGTGTTCCAGAACTACGCGTTGTACCCGCACCTCACGGTGTACGAGAACATCGCCTTCCCGCTCCGGCTCGCCAAGAAGAGCGAGAAGGAGATCGACGAGAAGGTCCGCGAGGCCAGCAAGACCCTCGACCTCGACGAGCACCTCGAGCGCAAGCCCGCCAACCTCTCCGGTGGTCAGCGCCAGCGCGTCGCGATGGGTCGCGCGATCGTTCGCGAGGCCAAGGCGTTCCTGTTCGACGAGCCGCTCTCCAACCTCGACGCCAAGCTCCGCGGCCAGATGCGCACCGAGATCGCCCGGCTGCAGAAGAAGCTCGGCATCACGACGGTCTACGTGACGCACGACCAGACCGAGGCCATGACGCTCGGCGACCGGGTGGCCGTCATGAAGCGCGGCGTGCTGCAGCAGCTCGCCAGCCCCCGCGAGCTGTACGAGCAGCCCGTCAACCTGTTCGTCGCGGGCTTCATCGGCTCGCCGCCGATGAACTTCCTGCCGGCGACGGTCGAGGGCGGCAAGGTCACCCTGCCGTTCGGGACGTTCCCGCTGCCCGCCGACAAGGCCCAGGCCACCGAGGGCAAGGGACTGCTGATGGCGGGCATCCGCCCCGAGCACTTCGAGGACGTCTCGGTCATCGAGGAGGGGCACGTCGACACGTCGCGCACGTTCGAGGCCCACATCGACGTCCGCGAGTGGCTCGGCGACCAGCAGTACGCCTACGTCCCGTACGAGGCGGAGGCGAAGGTCCAGGACCAGCTCAAGGAGCTCGCGCGTGAGGCCGACAGCGACTCGCTTCGCACGCAGCTCGTCGTGTCGCTCGACGCCGCCAGCAAGGTCAAGGAGGACGACGACGCCACGTTGTTCATCGACACCGACAAGATGCACCTGTTCGACCCGTCGACCGGCGAGAACCTGACCGTCGGCCTCTAGCGCAACGCGCTCCGCCAGCCCAGATTTGCGGGGTCGTGCACCGAATACCGGCGGCGAGACGGTGCACCATCCCGCACATCTGGGCTCAGCGCTTCTTCTTGCCCTTCTTGACGGCTTGCAGGACCTCGGTGTTCCACTCGTGCTCGCGGATCAGGCGGTAGCGCTCGCAGGCGACCCGCAGGTAGGCCTCGGCGGGACGCTCGTCGTCACCGCGGACGCCGGCCTCCTCGATCATCTCGACGACGGGCACGAACTCCTCGGCGTACCAGCGCTCGGCCATCGCCGTGGGCGACATGTAGGCGCCCTCGGCATGCATCGTGCGGGTCGCCCAGGCCTCGACCGCCTCGGCGATCTCGCCGTACTGGGCCGGGTCGTCGACGGCCACCGCGGCCCGCGCCTCTCCCGTGAAGGGGACCCGCTGCAGCATCAGGCGTCGCCAGAACTTGAGCTCGAGGCTGGCCCGGGCCTCGATGCCGACCGGGGCGAGGAACGTGTCGATCGCCGTCACGCGCGCCTCGATCAGGTCGACGCGCAGGCTGCGCGCGACCGAGACCCGGTGGTGACCGTCGCGGACGAAGTAGTAGTCGCCGATCTGGTAGACGTCGATCGGCGGGATGACCTCACCGGTGCGGCTGGCGCGCGCCAGACGCTCCCAGCGCTGACGGCTCGTGCGTGAGGTCGGGCGGAAGCGACGATCGAAGTCGCGGACCTTGTCGACCGATCCGACGATCGCGTCGAGCGGGATGACCTTGGTGCCGACGTAGTGCTCGGCGCGACGACCGAGGGCATCGACCACCTCGTCGAACGACATCGACCGGACGACGTCCTCGGTGTCGTTGGTCAGCCTGGCCGCGAGGGCCGACAGCACCTGGTGGCGCCGCGCACGCATGAAGTCGCTCTCGGCGTCGACCCGGGGCGAGCCGGAGCTGCCGACCACGTCAGGCGCTCCGGCTGGCGGTGACGGATCGCCCGGCCTGGCGGGGCTCGACGTCGAGCACCTGCCACGGGATGACGTTGCGGACCGTCGTGCGCCCGACCTGCCGGTCGGCCTTGAGCAGCCCGAACGGGTGGATGTGCCCGTGCAGGTGCCAGGTGGGCTGGAGCGTGTCGAGGACGCCGTGCAGCGCCTCGATGCCCAGATGGCTCGGATCGTCCTCGTCGCCGAGACCCAGGGGCGGCGCGTGGGTCAGCAGCAGGTCGACCGGAGCATCGTCGCGGACGCCCGTGAGCAGGCGGCGTGCACGCTGGTCGTAGTCGCGCTGCGTGTACTGGTGGCTGCCGCCGTTGTACTTCACGCATCCCCCGAGCCCGGCGATGCGCAGCCCGCCGACCGTCGCGACCCGTCCGTCGACGCTGACCATCCCGCGCGGGGCGTCGGGCGCGCCACGGACGATCCTGGGGTCGTGATTGCCGGGGACGAAGGCCGCAGGGGCACCGACGATCTCGACCAGCCGCTCGAGGTAGTCCCACGGCAGGTCGCCCGCGCTGACGACGAGGTCGACTCGCAGATCGCGTGCCCGCGACTCCATCGCGGGGTGCTCCTCGTCGGCGACTGCCAGGACCCTGACCATCCTGCGAGCCTACCCCCGGGACGGGACGTGTCACAGGCCCGAGCGCGCCGCGGATCCTGACGGGAAGGAGTCAGGCTCGGCACAGACCGCTCACAGACGACGCCGTCACGATCGGGGACATGAGCACCTCACCCGTCAGCCCCCGCGTCCACCTCATGGCCCGGTCCCGCCGGCACTTCGCTGCCATCGCGGCCACGGGCATCATCATGACGGGCGCGCTCACCGCGTGTGCTGCCAACGACGACGACTCATCGAGCGACTCGTCGTCCAGCGACACGACGTCGTCCGACACGGGCACGACGACGACCGACCGGTCCACGACCGGCTCGACCGCGGACTCCGACACCGGCACCGGCTCGGGCTCCAGCAGCTCCGGGCTGACGGGCGGCGACTCGAGCGGGGACTCCTCCGACGGCACGAGCAGCGCGTCATGAGCGCGTCGGCGATCTGGACGGACTGGTCGTGCCGGGTCCGGGTCACGGTGACCCGGCCGGCGGCCCTCGCCGCCGCGAAGCAGCAGGTCACCGCCCTGATGGCGGACGTCGCGCTGTCGGCCGACCGGTTCGACCCGCAGTCGGACGTCTCACGCATCAACCAGGCCGCCGGCCGGATCATCCCGGTGAGCGGCCGGACCATCGCCCTGGTCGACATCGCCCTGGACGCGGCGGCGGAGTCCGGCGGTGCGGTCGACCCGACGATCGGCGCCCACCTCGTCCGCGCCGGGTACGCCGAGGACATCTCGACCGTGCGGGACCGGCTCGTGCTGCCGCTGGACGCCGACGTCCCGCAGGCCGACTGGACGCAGGTCCGGGTCGACCACACGCTGGCGCGGATCGGCGTCCCGGCCGGCCTGCGCCTCGACCTCGGCGCCACGGCCAAGGCCTGGACGGCCGACGTCGCGGCGCACGGGATCGCGGCGAGCCTCAGCACCGCCGCGCTGGTCGAGATCGGCGGTGACGTCAGCGTCGCGGGCACCAGGACCGGCCCCTGGCAGGTGCAGGTCAGCGAGCGTGCCGGTGAGCCCGGGCAACCCGTCGGGCTGGAACGTGGCGGCCTGGCCACGTCGTCGACGATCTCGCGGAAGTGGCGGACACCGTCCGGTGCGGCCCATCACGTGATCGACCCCCGCACCGGACGACCCGCCCGCGGGCCGTGGCGCACCGTCACCGCCTGGGCTCCCAGCGCCGTGCAGGCCAACACCGCGACGACCGCGGCCCTCGTCCTCGGTGACGAGGCCCTCCCCTACCTGACCGAGATCGGCGTGGCCGGACGCCTCGTGGGCCACGACGGGACGATCCGCACCGTCGGCGACTGGCCGACGACGACGGAGCAGGCGGCATGACGATCTGGTTCCTGGCGCGCGCGACCGGGATGGTCGCCCTGATGGCCTTCACGGCCGCCACCGCGATGGGCGCGCTGGCGACACGCGCACCGGCCGCCCCGACGGATGCGCAGCTCGACCGCCGGTTCCTCGTGCAGATGGCCCACCGGTCGGCGGCCGTCCTCGGCCTGGTCGTGCTGCTCGCCCATGCGACGCTGATCGTCGTCGACGCCTACGTCGACGTCTCATTGACGTCCACGCTGCTGCCCTTCACCGCCGGCTACCGGCCACTCTGGCTGGGGCTCGGCACCCTGTCGGTGTACGCGTTCGTCCTTGCCGCGGTGTCCGGCGCGATGCGCGGACGTCTGGCCGCCTCGCCCCGCGCGACGAGGGCCTGGCGCCGCGTCCACCTGAGCGCGTACGCCGGGTGGGCCGCCGCGATGTGCCACGGCATCTTCTCGGGCACCGACACGGGCGCACCCTGGTCGACCGCGATCTACGTCGTGTGCGGTCTCGCCGTCGCCGTGGCGGTCGCCCTGCGGCTGGGCGGCCGCGCCGGCGAGCAGCGCCGTCCTTTCCCCGCCGCTCGCACGAGCGTCCGGAGCCCCTCATGACCTCGATGCTCGAGACGCCCACGACGCCGGTGTCGGCGATCGGTGCTCCTCGACTGCTGGCCGGCGTCGTCGACCACGGCCGCGTCGACCACGCCCGCCACCTCGCGCTGCACGGGCCACCCGCCCTGCGTCGTCGCGGCTGGCTCGTCACCGCCTCCCACGAGGTCGGGCTGCTGGGTCGCGGCGGCGCGGCGTTCCCGGTGTCCACCAAGCTCGCCGCCATGCCGACCGGGACCCGGTGCTCGGTGCTGCTGAACGGCAGCGAGGGTGAGCCCGCGAGTCGCAAGGACCGCACGCTCATGACCTACGCACCCCACCTCGTGATCGACGGCGCGCTCCTGGTGGCCGACGCACTCGAGACGGACGACGTCACGATCGCGGTCCATGACCCCGTCGCGCACGACTCGCTGGTGCGCGCGTGCGCCGAGCGCACCGATGCCGGTCATGTCCGGGTCGTCCGCACCCGTGACGGCTTCGTCGGTGGCGAGGTCCGGGCCGTCGTCCGCGGCGTCGACGGCGGCCGGGCCGTCCCGGAGGGGCGCCGCGTCCTTCCCCACGTGCGAGGGGTCGGCGGGCGTCCGACCTTCGCCTCCAACGTCGAGACGTTCGCCCAGCTGGCCGTGCTCTCGGGCCTGGGCGTGACCCGCTACGCCGCCGTCGGACCGGCGACCGAGCCGGGCACCAGCCTGGTGACCCTGATCGGCGACACGCTGCGCCCCGGCGTCGTCGAGGTCCCGAACGGGACCCACCTCCCCCTGCTGCTCCCGCCGTCGCCCGCACCCGTGCTGATCGGCGGGTACCACGGCACGTGGCGCCCGACGGCGGACGGCCTGGTCGTCGAGCGAGCGTCGCTGCGTGCTGCCGGGGCGCCCCTCGGCGCCGGCGTGATCGCCCGTCCGTACGCCGGCACGTGCGTCGTCGACGAGGTCGTCCGCGTCGCGCGCTGGCTCGCGTCGGAGTCGGCCGGTCAGTGCGGGCCGTGCTGGTTCGGGCTGCCGGCCGTCGCCGACGACCTCGCCGCGCTCGCGGGCGGCGCCGGGCCCGACCGTGCGGCGTCCGCGCACCGACGCCTCGACCTCGTGCGGGGACGCGGTGCCTGCTCGCACCCCGACGGCTCGGCGATGTTCGTCGGGTCCGCGCTCGAGGTCCTGGCCGCAGAGCTCTCCGTCCACCAGCACCACGGGCGATGCGGGCTGCCGCCGTCGAACGTCCTGCCGCTGCCCGTGGGAGCGCGATGAGCACGATCGCCGTCGACTGGACCCGTTGCGACGCGCACGGGCTGTGCTCGCGGCTGCTGCCGGAGGAGATCACGCTGGACGAGTGGGGGTTCCCCCTGGTCGCGCGACGCGATCTGGATCGGTCGCTGGTCAGGGCCGCGCGGCAGGCCGCCGCGGCCTGCCCGGCGCTCGCACTGCGGCTGACTCAGTCGTCCTGAGCGGCCTCGGCCTCACGGGCCCAGCGGGCCTTGTCGTCCTCGATCTTGCGGCCCAGGAAGAACGCCCCGAACCAGAGGGCCGCGAACATCAGGCCGACGAAGAACATGATCGGCACCAGGAAGCCGAGCGCGATCGCGGCCACCTGGATCGCGTGCCCGACGAGGTACGCCTGCGGACGCCGCAGCGACCCCGCCACGAGGACGCACAGCACGGCCAGCCCGAGGCCCAGCACCAGCGCCAGCGTCGTGTGGACGTCCTCGACCGAGATCATGACCGGCACCGACAGCCCGAGGATGATCGCCTCGAGCGACAGCATCGCGGCGCACATGCCCCTCATGACACGGTTCCGCCCAGCAGGACCCGCGCCTCGCCGACCGTGACGACCGAACCGGTGACGAGCACTCCCCCGCTGCCGATGGAGTCGTCGCCGCCGTCACCTCCGTCGGCCATGGCCACGGCGCGCTCGAGGGCGTCGTCGAGACGCGGCGCCACGACGACCCGCTCCTCGCCGAAGATGTCGCCCGCGATCTCGGCCAGCTCCTCGGCCGGCATCGCGCGATCGGTGCTGTTCTGGGTCACCACGATCTCGGCCATGACCGGCTCGAAGATGCGCAGCATCTCCTCGACGTCCTTGTCGGCCATGACCCCGACGACGCCGATCAGCGGGCTGAACGAGAAGGCGTCCTGGACGGCCTCGATCGTGGCCGTCGCACCGTGCGGGTTGTGCGCCGCGTCGAGCAGCACCGTGGGGCTGCGGCGGACGACCTCGAGCCGTCCGGGCGACGTGACCTGCGCGAACGCCGACCGCACCAGGTCGGCGTCGAGCTGCTTGCTGCCGGTGAACGCCTCGACGGCCGCGAGCGCGTAGGCGGCATTGTGCGCCTGGTGCGCACCGTGCAGGGGCAGGAAGATGTCGTCGTAGCCGCCTGCGAGGCCCTGCAGGCTGATCTGCTGGCCGCCGATCGCCGTGACGCGGTCGTTGACGCCGAAGTCGGTGCCCTCGCGCAGCGCGATCGACCCGACGTCGAGCACTCGACGCATCAGGACGTCCATGACCTCGGGCGACTGCTCGGCGAGGACGGTGTGCGAACCGGGCTTGATGATGCCGGCCTTCTCGACCGCGATGAGCTCGGGGCGGTCGCCGAGGTAGGCGGCGTGGTCGACGCCGATCGGGGTCACGACGGCGACCTGGCCGGTGGCGACGTTCGTGGCGTCCCACGAGCCGCCCATGCCGACCTCGACGACCGCGACGTCGATCGGCGCGTCGGCGAACGCGGCGTACGCCATGGCGACGACCATCTCGAAGTACGACAGCGGGTGCTGCGACGAGTCGTCGACGATCTGCGCGTACGCGGCGACGTCGGCGAAGGCGTCGACGAACTGGTCCTCGGTCAGGGGGACGCCGTCGAGCGAGATGCGCTCGGTCATGGACTGCAGGTGGGGGCTGGTGAACCGGCCCGTCCGCAGGTCGAGCGCCCGCAGCAGCGTGTCGACCATCCGGCTCGTCGACGTCTTGCCGTTGGTGCCGGTCAGGTGGATCACCGCATAGGCATCTTGCGGATCGCCGAGAAGTCGGCAGATCGCGGCGATTCGGTCGAGGGAGGGCTCGAGGCGGGTCTCGGGCCAGCGGCCGAGGAGCGCGCGCTCGACCTCCGCGTACGTGGGTGTCATCTGCTCCAGTATCGCAGGCACTCACGAGTCGGCTCAGGGTCGGATCAGGGTTGCCACCGATGTTCACAATGTCCGTGGTTGACGCCATGATGTTCCTATTAGGAATCGCACCTCCTGAAGGAGCTCCGTCATGAATCGCAACCTCGCCGGCTGGATCGTCCACCGCTGGGTCAAGTGGGTCGTCCTCGCGCTCTCGGTGGTGCTCCTGGGCACGATGGCGTCGCTGGGTGCCAAGCTCACGAGCGTCCAGGACAACGACATCGCCTCCTGGCTGCCCGGCGACGCCGAGTCCACCAAGGTCATCCAGCAGTCCGAGCAGTTCTCCAACCCCGACGACATCCCCGCCGTCGTGCTCTACGTGCGAGACGGCGGCACCACGCCGGCCGACCTCGCCAAGGCGACGGCCGACGTCGAGAAGATCAAGTCGGTCGACGACGTCAGCGACGCCGTGGGCCCGATCCCGTCCGAGGACGGCCAGGCACTCCAGGTCATCGCGACGGTCACCCTCGACGAAGAGGGGTGGGAGGACCTGCCCGACCGCGTCGACGCCATGAAGGACATCGCGAAGGACGGCGCCGACGGACTCGACACCAGTCTCGCCGGACCGGCGGCGCTCGGCGCCGACCAGGCCGAGGCCTTCTCCGGCATCGACGGCATCCTCCTGCTCGCCGCCGTCGCCATCGTGTTCGTGATCCTGCTGATCACCTACCGCAGCCTGCAGCTCGCGCTGCTCTTCCTGTTCTGCGGCGTCGGTGCCGTGCTGATCGCGCAGGGTGTCGTGTACCTGCTGGCCAAGAACGCCGACCTCACGGTCAACGGGCAGAGCGCGGGCATCCTGAGCGTCCTGGTGCTCGGCGCAGGTGTCGACTACGCGCTGCTGCTGGTCGCCCGCTACCGCGAGGAGCTGCACAACTACGAGGACCGGCACGAGGCGATGGCGCACGCCCTGCACCGGGCGGCTCCGGCCGTCCTGGCCAGCGGCGCCACCGTCATCATCGGGCTGCTGTGCCTGTTGTTCGCGCAGATGAACTCCACCGCCAGCCTCGGCCCGGTCGGCGCGGCCGGCATCGCCTGCGCGTTGCTCGTCATGCTGGTGACGCTCCCGGCGCTGCTGGTCATCGTCGGCCGGTGGATCTTCTGGCCGTTCATCCCGCGCTTCGGCGATCCCGTCAGGACCGAGACAGGCATCTGGGCCCGGGTCGGGCAGCGCATCAAGAAGGCCCCCCGTGCCGTGTGGGTCGCCACGACCCTGGTGCTCGTGGCGCTGTCGTTCGGCATCGTCCAGCTCGACGCCAACGGACTCACCAACGAGCAGAGCTTCACCACCGAGCAGCCGTCGGTGCTCGCCGAGCAGAAGCTGGCCGAGCACTTCCCGGGTGGCGCGGGCTCGCCCGTCGCGGTCATCGCGAAGGGTGACCAGGCCCAGGCGGTGCAGGAGGCGTTCGCCGGGGTCGAGGGCATCGATGCCGCGACGGTCGAGCTCAAGAGCCCTGCCGGCAGCCCCGTCGCCTACCTCGAGGGCACCCTCACGTCGGCCCCCGACTCGACGGATGCCTTCGACACGATCGACCGGGTCCGCGACGCGGTGCACGACGTCGACGGCGCCGACGCCCTCGTGGGCGGCAACACCGCCGTCAACAAGGACGTCCAGGAGGCATCGAGTACCGACAACCTGCTGATCATCCCGATCATCCTGGTCGTCGTGCTGCTGGTGCTCGGCGTGCTGCTGCGGTCGGTCGCGGCACCGTTGATCCTGCTCGTGACGGTCGTGGTCTCGTTCGCCGCCGCGATCGGCATCAGCGCGCTCGTGTTCACGCACGTGTTCGGCTTCGAGGGCGCCGACTCGTCGTTCCCGCTGTTCGCGTTCGTGTTCCTGGTCGCGCTGGGCATCGACTACAACATCTTCTTGATGACCCGGGTGCGCGAGGAGTCGCTCAAGCACGGCACCCGCCAAGGAGCGCTGATCGGCCTGGCCGCCACGGGTGGCGTCATCACGTCGGCCGGTTTCGTCCTGGCGGGCACGTTCACGGCGCTCGCGACGCTGCCGATCGTGTTCCTCGCCGAGCTCGGGTTCGTCGTGGCGGTCGGGGTGCTGCTCGACACGATCATCGTGCGCTCCGTGCTCGTCACGGCGCTCAACCTCGACATCGGCCGTCACATCTGGTGGCCGAGCCAGCTGTGGCGCACCGACGGCCCTGGCCACCTCGCGGACGAGGCACATCCGGCCGCACCGGTCGAGTCATCGGGCGAGCCGGTGCACAAGGCCTGAGACGACAGGGCTAGGTGGGAGGCGTGACGCCTCCCACCTAGACTTGCGCGTTGTGAGCACCTCAACGTTCGGCGTCCCCGAGAAGCCCGTCCTCGAAGGCCTCGAGGCGACCTGGTCGGCCCGGTGGGCCGAGCAGGGCACCTACACCTTCGACCGCACCAAGACCCGCGAGCAGGTCTTCTCGATCGACACGCCTCCCCCGACGGTGTCGGGATCGCTGCACGTGGGGCACGTGTTCTCCTACACGCACACCGACCTCATCGCGCGCTACCAGCGCATGCGCGGCAAGGAGGTCTTCTACCCGATGGGGTGGGACGACAACGGCCTGCCGACCGAGCGCCGCGTCCAGAACTACTTCGGGGTCCGCTGCGACCCGTCGCTGCCGTACGACGCCTCGTTCGCTCCGCCCGAGAAGCCCGATCCCAAGCGTCAGGTGTCCATCAGCCGGCGCAACTTCATCGAGCTGTGCAACCAGCTCGTCGAGGAGGACGAGAAGGTCTTCGAGCAGCTGTGGCGCACGCTCGGCCTGAGCGTCGACTGGGACCAGAAGTACACGACGATCGGCGACGAGTCGCAGACCGTGTCGCAGCGCGCCTTCCTGCGCAACGTCGCCCGCGGCGAGGCGTACCAGCAGGACGCCCCCACCCTGTGGGACGTCACCTACCAGACCGCCGTCGCCCAGGCCGAGCTCGAGGCGCGCGAGTACCCCGGCGCGTACCACCGGGTCGCGTACCACCACGAGAGCGGCCCCGTCCACGTCGAGACGACCCGTCCCGAGCTGATCGGCGCCTGTGTCGCGCTCATCGCGCACCCCGACGACGAGCGCTACCAGCACCTGTTCGGCTCCACGGTCCGCTCGCCGCTGTTCGACGTCGAGATCCCCGTCGTCGCCCATGCCCTCGCCGAGCAGGACAAGGGCTCGGGCATCGTCATGTGCTGCACGTTCGGCGACCTGACCGACGTCATCTGGTGGCGCGAGCTGCAGCTGCCCAACCGCACGATCATCGGCCGCGACGGACGCATCCTGTCGGACGTCCCGGAGTGGATCGCCCCGTCGGGCCACGCCCTGTACACCGAGCTGGCCGGCAAGACGACGTTCACGGCGCGCGAGCTCACGGTCGCGGCGCTGCGCGAGTCCGGCGACCTCGACGGCGAGCCCAAGCCGACGCAGCGCATGGCCAACTTCTACGAGCGGGGCGACAAGCCGCTCGAGATCGTGTCGACCCGCCAGTGGTACATCACCAACGGCGGTCGTGACGCCGACCTGCGCACCGAGCTCGTGGCGCGCGGCGACGAGATCAACTGGGTCCCGTCGTACATGCAGTCGCGCCTGACCAACTGGATCGAAGGACTCAACGGCGACTGGCTCGTGTCGCGCCAGCGCTTCTTCGGCATCCCCTTCCCGGTCTGGTACCGCCTCGACGCCGACGGCGAGCCCGACTACGACGACCCGATCCTCGCCGCCGAGGACACCCTCCCGGTCGATCCGGCGTCCCAGGCGCCTCCGGGCTTCGACGACTCCCAGCGCGGCGAGCCCGGCGGCTTCATGGCCGACCCGGACGTCCTCGACACCTGGGCGACCTCGTCGCTGTCGCCGCAGATCGTCTGCGGGTGGGAGCGCGACCCCGACCTGTTCGCCCGGACCTTCCCGATGGACGTCCGTCCGCAGGCCCACGACATCATCCGCACGTGGCTGTTCTCGAGCGTCGTCCGCTCGCACCTCGAGCACGGCACGGCGCCGTGGCGCAACGCCACGATCTCCGGCTTCGTGGTGGACCCGGACCGCAAGAAGATGAGCAAGAGCAAGGGCAATGTCGTCGTCCCCGACGAGATCCTGGCGACGTACGGCGCCGACGCGGTGCGCTGGCGCGCGTCCGGAGCGCGTCCGGGGGCCGACTCCCCCTTCGACGAGGCCCAGATGAAGGTCGGCCGTCGCCTGGCGATGAAGGTGCTCAACGCCAGCAAGTTCGTGCTGGCGCCGGAGGAGCAGTACGGGCTCGGCGCCGGTGCGTCACACCTCGACCCGGACCGGGTCACCGCCGCCATCGACCTCGCGATGCTCAGCCGCCTGCGGGGGGTCGTCGACGAGGCCACCGCCGCCTTCGAGCAGTTCGACTACGCGACGGCCCTCGAGGTCGTCGAGAAGTTCTTCTGGGACTTCTGCGACGACTACCTCGAGCTCGTCAAGGAGCGGGCTCGTCGCGATGACGCCGGGGGCGAGTCGGCCAAGAGCGCGTTCGTCCTCGCGCTGTCGGTGCAGCTGCGCCTGCTGGCGCCGTTCCTGCCGTACGTGACCGAGGAGGTCTGGTCGTGGTGGCAGGAGGGCTCGATCCACCGTGCGTCCTGGCCCGACAACGCGGTCGACCTCACGACGGCCGAGCAGGATCCCGGCGTGCTCTCCGCCGCCGCGACGGTGCTCGCCGACATCCGCGGCGCCAAGTCGGTCGCCAAGGTCAGCCAGAAGACCGAGATCGGCACCCTGACGGTCAGCGCGACCGCCGCGGCACTCGAGCTGTTGGCTCTGGCGTTCGACGACGTGCGCGCCGCCGGCCGGGTCACCGCCGAGCCGGCGTTCACCCCGGACGACGGCGCCGCCGGCTTCACGGTCGACGCGACCCCCGTCCCCGCCGAGTAACCCTCCCTTCCGCCGAGTGGTGCGTCCTGGTCATCTTGAGACGGCGTGTCCGTCCAGGACGCGCCGCTCGTGGCCCGGTTCGCACCTCTCGGCGAGGTGATCAGAGCGTGCGGAAGGTGATGCCGGCGGCCTGGAGACGGGTGATCAGGGCATCGCCCATCGCGACGGCGGTCGTGGTCTGGCCGGACACGGCCGGCAGATCGTCGAAGGCCAGGCACAGCGCCGACTCGCTGAGCATCTTGGCCGTCTCGGTGTAGCCGGGATCGCCGCCGCTGACCTCGGTCGTCACCGTCTTCCCGCCGCCATCGGCGATGACGCGGAGCTTGAACCACGCCTTCGCGCGCGCGGCCTCGTCGGGACCGTCGCCCTGCGCCTTGACCTTGAGCAGCAGCGCACGGGTGGGCCTGAGCTGGGCACCCGCCACGACGACCGCGCCGCCGACGAGCGTGCCGGCCAGCATCGGCAGCTTCTTGAACTGGGCGAAGTGGGAGTACGTGAACTCCGGGCCGTAGCGGTCGAGCGATCGCGCGGACCGCAGGACGACCTGAGGGTCGATGGTCGGCAGCGGAAGGGCCCAGCCCTTGCCACCGGCTCCCCGACCCAGCTTGCCGCCGCCGCGGATCGTGCGGCCCCGCGGACGCTTCTCCAGCTTCTTGCGCTCGGCTGCGGTGCGGCCCGACTGCCGGATGCGCGAGAAGGCGCCGACCGCCGAGTGGTACGTGCCGCCCGAGAACGTGCCGCCGGCACGGATGTAGCCCTTGACGTCGAGCGGGACGCCCTCGGGCATCTGCTCGACCGTGAAGAGGACGCCGAGGTCGTAGGGGATCGAGTCGAAGCCGCAGGCGTGGACGAGCCGGGCACCCGTCTCCTGCGCGACGGCGTGGTACTTCAGCCACATCGCGTCGACGAACTCGGGCTCGCCCGTGAGGTCGACGTAGGCGATGCCCGCCTCGGCAGCGGCCTTGACCGCGGGCTCCCCCAGCGCGACGTACGGTCCCACCGTCGAGATCAGCACCCGGGTGCTTCGGGCGAGCGCCGCCATCGAGTCGGGGTTGCCGGTGTCGGCGGAGATGATCTCCGGGCGCACACCGCCGAGCGTGTCGATGCGGTCGGCGATCGTCTCCAGCTTGGCCTGGTTGCGTCCCGCGATGGCCCAGGAGGCGCCGGGCGGCAGGTGCGTGCCCAGGTAGTCGGCGGTCAGGGCACCGGTGAAACCGGTGGCACCCAGCAGGGCGATGTCGACGGAGGTCATGCCCTCAACCTACCGGCAAGTAATAACGATCCGCGAGCGCCTGGTCGGGGCAAGTCGCTAGGAGGCCTTCTTCGCGGCCTCGTCGTGCGTGAGGATCTGCGGTCCCTCTTCTCCGGCGACCGTCGCGGCGTTGACGATGACCTTGGCCACGTCGTCGCGACTCGGGATCTCGTACATCACCGGCTCCAGGACCGCCTCGATGATCGACCGCAGACCGCGTGCGCCGGTGCCACGCGCCAGGGCGAGATCGGCCATGGCCTCGCTCGCGTCCTGGCTGAACTCGAGCTCGACGCCGTCGATCTCGAAGAGACGCTCGTACTGCTTGGTCAGCGCGTTGCGGGGCTGCGTGAGGATCGCGACGAGCGCGTCCTTGTCGAGGTTGTCGACCGCCGCGATGACGGGCAGGCGACCGATGAACTCGGGGATCAGGCCGAACTTCAGGAGGTCCTCGGGCAGCACCTTGGAGTAGAGCTTGTGCGGCTCGACCGTCTTGCCGATGTCCTGGGTCGCGGCGCTGAAGCCCAGCGCCATCTTGCCGCTGCGCTGCTCGATGATCTGGTCGAGACCCGCGAAGGCCCCACCAACGATGAACAGCACGTTGGTCGTGTCGATCTGGATGAACTCCTGGTGCGGGTGCTTGCGGCCGCCCTGCGGAGGAACCGAGGCCGTCGTGCCCTCGAGGATCTTGAGCAGCGCCTGCTGCACGCCCTCGCCCGACACGTCGCGCGTGATCGAGGGGTTCTCGCTCTTGCGCGAGATCTTGTCGACCTCGTCGATGTAGATGATGCCGGTCTCGGCCTTCTTGACGTCGTAGTCGGCCGCCTGGATCAGCTTGAGCAGGATGTTCTCGACGTCCTCGCCGACGTAGCCGGCCTCCGTCAGCGCCGTGGCGTCGGCGATGGCGAACGGCACGTTGAGCATGCGGGCGAGCGTCTGCGCGAGGTAGGTCTTGCCGCAACCGGTGGGGCCGACCATGAGGATGTTGGACTTGGCCAGCTCGACCTGGTCGTCCTTGCCACGGCCGCTGGCGGCCTGCGCCTGCACGCGCTTGTAGTGGTTGTAGACCGCGACGGCGAGGGACTTCTTCGCGCCGTCCTGGCCGATGACGTAGCCATTGAGGAAGTCGTAGATCTCCTGCGGCTTGGGCAGCTCGCCGAGGCTCAGCTCAGCGCCTTCGGCGAGCTCCTCCTCGATGATCTCGTTGCAGAGGTCGATGCACTCGTCGCAGATGTAGACACCCGGACCCGCGATCAGCTTCTTGACCTGCTTCTGGCTCTTTCCGCAGAAGGAGCACTTCAGCAGATCGGCTGTTTCACCAATGCGCGCCATGGGAGAGTCCCTTTCCTACCGGTGTGGCATTTCTGACCGGGGTGCTGTCGTGCCGGGCCCGGAGTGTGACCGAGAAGACGTAGATCCCACCGTAGCGGCGATCAGGGTCGTCGTCTCGGTCACGCACCGGATGTCGTGTGCTTCATGTGTGACCAACTCGTCAGATCGCGGGAACCTTCAGCGTGTTCAGGACCTCGTCGACCAGTCCGTACTCGACGGCCTGCTCGGCGGTGAGGATCTTGTCGCGGTCGACGTCCTTGCTGATCTCCTCGATCGGCCTGCCAGTCGCGTCGGCCAGCATCTTCTCCATCAGCTCGCGCATCCGGAAGATCTCGTTGGCCTGGATCTCGAGGTCGGAGATCTGGCCGCCGGTGCCCTCGGTGTAGGGCTGGTGGATCAGGATGCGGCTGTTCGGCAGTGCGAGGCGCTTGCCCGGCGTGCCGGCGGCCAGCAGGATCGCGGCGGCCGAGGCGGCCTGGCCGAGGCACAGGGTCTGCACGTCGGGCTTGATGTACCGGATCGTGTCGTAGATCGCCGTCAGCGCGGTGAACGAACCACCGGGGCTGTTGATGTAGATGCTGATGTCACGATCGGGGTCCATCGCCTGCAGCGACATGAGCTGGGCCATGACCGCGTTGGCGACGTCGTCGCTGATCGGGGTGCCCAGCATGATGATGCGGTCCTCGAACAGCTTGGTGTAGGGGTCGATGCGACGGAAGCCGTACGACGTGCGCTCTTCCCACTGCGGAATGTAGTAGCTCATGCGGTCAGGTCTCCTGCGCTCTTGACGACGTGGTCGATGAGGCCGTAATCCTTGGCCTGCTCGGGTGTGAACCACCGGTCGCGGTCGGAGTCGAGCTCGATCTGCTCGACGGTCTGGCCGCTGTGCACCGACTGCAGCTGGTTGAGCTGCTTCTTCAGCAGGACGCTCTGCTCGGCCTGGATCTTGATGTCCGACGCGGAGCCGCCGATGCCGCCCGAGGGCTGGTGCATCATGATGCGCGCGTGCGGCAGGGCGTACCGCTTGCCGGCCGTGCCGGCCGCCAGCAGGAACTGGCCCATCGAGGCCGCGAGGCCCATGCCGAAGGTCGCGACGTCGTTGGAGATGAACTGCATCGTGTCGTAGATGGCCATGCCGGCGTCGACCGAGCCGCCCGGCGAGTTGATGTAGAGGAAGATGTCGGCCTGCGGATCCTCTGCGTTGAGCAGGAGCATCTGCGCGGCGATCGCGTTGGAGTTGGAGTCGCGGACCTCGGACCCGAGGAACACGATGCGCTCCTTGAGCAGACGCTGGTAGATGTGTCCGTCGAGATCCGAGGGACCGGCCTCGCCGGCCATCCGCGGCGACAGTGGGCTGGAGCTGTCAGATGTGTTCACGTCCACCAACCTAGACGGCGGACCGGACGAACACACGCCAAAACACGGCTGTTCGCTGATGGCATACGGACCGGCTCAGTCCATCCCGCCGATGACGTTCTGGTCCCAGTCGATGACGGACCCCGTGACGACGCCACTGCGGTCGGACAGCAGCAGGACGGCCAGCGCCGCCATGTCGTCGACCTGTCCGAGCCTTCCCATGGGCTGCGATGCGTTCGCGGTGTCCAGCCACGAGTCGTCGGCGTCGTGGAACTCGCGCTGCACGGCGTCCTCGCCCTCGGTCTGCGTCCAGCCGATGTTGATGCCGTTGATGCGCACACGGTCCCAGCGGTGCGCGTGCGCCGCGTTGCGGGTCAGGCCGGCCAGCCCTGCCTTGGTCGCGGAGTACGGGGCGAGGTACGACTGGCCGCCGTGCGACGACATCGTCAGCACGTTGACGATCGCGCCCGGGCTGCCGCGGCCCACCATGTCGGCGACCGCCGCCTGCATCAGGAAGAACGGGCCCCGGAGGTTGACGGCGACGTGCGCGTCGAACAGCTCGGGCGTGGTGTCGAGCAGCGATCCGCGACTGGTCAGGCCGGCCGCGTTGACGAGGCCGTCGACGCGGCCGTGCCGCTCGATCGTGGCGGCCACGGCGCCCTTGGCCTGGTCGACGTCGGCGACGTCGCACTCGACGAACGACGCCGTGGCACCCAGGCTCGACGCGAACGACTCCCCCACGTCGCGACGTCGACCGGTCACCACGACCGTCGCGCCCTCGGCGACGGCGGCACGGGCGATGCCCCCGCCGACGCCCTGCGTGCCCCCGCTGACGAGCACGATCCTGTCGGCCAGGAGCGGCTCAGCCATCGGTGCGACGACGGTCGGTGTGGCCGGCGAGGGCCTCGTCGACGCGTGCCGGCGTCCAAGCCTCGGCCAGCGCCTGGTGCAGGATCTCGGCCTGCGACAGCGGCGTGAGCCCGCCGATCGGCTGGTCGCGGTCGAGGTTGGTCGGGAACGGGTAGCCCTCGGCGGTCGCGGCGATCGCGTGGCCGAGCGACGCCGCGTGGGCTCCGGCCTCCTGCCTCGCGGCCAGGACGGGGTACACGACGCTCGACATCCGTGCACGGTCGACCACCTCCATGGCACGCCCGAAGCCGGACGACACCTGCAGCAGGTTGGCCATGCGCTGGACGTCGGCGGAGACGTTGTTGCCGGCGCCGTGGAACAGCGCGGGGTTGAAGAACGCGGCATCACCCTTGGCCAGCGGCAGCTGCACGTGGTGCTCGGCGAAGTACGCCTGGAACTCCGGGCGGCGCCAGGCGAGGTAGCCCGGCACGTACCGGTGCGAGTGCGGCAGGTACATCGTCGGGCCGCTCTCGACGGGCATGTCGGAGTGCGCGACGGCGCCCTGCAGCGTCAGCACGGGCGACAGCAGGTGCACGTGGGTCGGGTACTGCTCGACGACGTCGTTGGACAGGAAGCCGAGGTGGTAGTCGCGGTGCGGGTCCTGCGCGACGCCCCCGGGACGGACGACGTTGACCTGGGACGTGACCTGGTAGCCCGGACCCAGCCAGGCCCGCGAGATCAGCGCGAGGACGTCGTTGGCGTAGTAGTCGACGAACGCCTCGGGGTCACGCAGGGCGAGCTTCTCGAGGGCGTTCCACACGCGACTGTTGGCACCCGGCTTCGCGAAGTGGTCACCGGGCGCCGTCCCGGCGGCGCGCTCGGCCTCGATGATCTCGTCGAACACGCCCGTCACCCGATCGACGACGTCCAGGTCGTCGAACGCCCCCTTCAGGGCCACGACGCCCGGTCCGTCGGTGAGGGCGCGGACGAGCTCGGCCTCGACGGCGTCCCGTCCGTCCGGGGTCACGACGGCCGACCGGAGGTCCGCCGCGTCGTAGACCAGGACTCCTTGGTCGACCCCCGTCGCGTGCGGGTAGTCGGTGGCGTCCGTCGTGACGGAGACGACCGCGGCGAAGTCGTCGATGTTGCAGTCCTCCTCGCGCAGCTTGGCGCGATGGCGCTGGGTGGTGGGCAACGTGTGGGTCATGGCTTTCTCCTCGTCTCGGTGACACCTCGACGGTAGTGCGCGCCATAGGATGGGCGGGAGCCGAGAACACCTCAAGAACACCTCAACGTGACGGGGAGCACCGTGGGTCATCCGTATCGCATGCGCGAGATCGCCCAGCAGTCAGGACTGAGCCTGGCCACGGTCGATCGCGTCCTCCACCGGCGACCGGGCGTGCGCGCCGGGACCATCGCGGAGGTCGAGCAGGCGATCGCCGAGCTCGACCGTCAGGCGTCCCAGCTCCGGGTCGCGGGGCGGACGTTCCTGGTCGACCTGGTGATGCAGACGCCCGCGCGGTTCTCCACCGCGGTGCGCGGGGCGCTGGAGGCCGAGCTGCCGCATCTTCGTCCTGCCGTGATCCGGTCGCGGTTCCACCTGCAGGAGGGCAGCTCGCCGGCGGAGGTCGTGCGGACGCTCGACGGCATCGGACGTCGCGGGTCGCAGGGCGTCATCCTCAAGGCGCCCGACGTGCCGGAGGTCGACGACGCGGTCGCGCGCCTGTCCGAACGCGGCGTCCCCGTCGTGACGCTCGTGACCGACCTGCCGCAGAGCCGCCGGCTCGCCTACGTCGGGATCGACAACACCTCGGCAGGAGCCACGGCGGCCTACCTCGTCACGCAGTGGACGCCCGGGAGCACGGGCACGGTCCTCGTCACGCTGAGCAGCAGCACGTTCCGGGGCGAGGACGACCGGGCGGCGGGATTCCGCTCGACGCTCCGCGACCTCTCGTCGTCGCGGGACGTCCACGAGGTCACCGACACCGACGGACTCGACACGACGATGCGCGACGCCGTGGCGACGGCGCTGGCCGACGACCCGTCGATCGACGCCGTGTACTCGATCGGTGGCGGCAACACCGCGACCCTCCGGGCGTTCGAGCAGGCCGGGCGGGAGTGCCGGGTGTTCGTCGCCCACGACCTCGACGACGACAACGCCGTGCTGCTGCGGCAGCGCCGGATCTCGGCCGTCGTCCACCACGACCTGCGCGACGACATGCGCCGGGTGTGCCGCATCATCATGCAGGCCCACGGGGCCGTCCCCGGGCCGGTGCACTCGCTGCCGTCGCACATCCAGGTGGTCACGCCGTTCAACCAGCCCGGCGCCTTCCTCCCCCCTCGCTGACGCGTGGGTTACCGACGCTGACGCGCGGGTTACCGACGCTGACGCGTGGGTTACCGACGCTGACGCGTGGGTTACCGACGCTGACGCGTGGGTTACCGACGCTGACGCGTGGGTTACGCCGTCGCCAACCCACGCGTCACCATGGCCAACCCACGCGTCACCATGGCCAACCCACGCGTCACCGTGGCCAACCCACGCGTCACCATGGCCAACCCACGCGTCAGCGTGGCTAACCCACGCGTCAGCGTTGGGGGTCAGAGGGTGAAGGCCTCGCGGAACGCCTCGAGGGCACGGTCGCTGCCCTCGACCGAGGGGTCGATCGCGAAGGCCTCCATCGCCACGACGCCGTCGTAGCCGGCATCGGCCAGCGCCTGCGCGACGAACGACCAGCGCACCTCGCCCGTGCCCGGCTCGCAGCGGCCCGGGACGTCGGCGACCTGCACCTCGCCGACGTGCGGAGCGGCCCGCCGGACGAGCTCGACGAGGTTCCCCTCGCCGATCTGCGCGTGGTACAGGTCCAGGTTCATCTTCAGGTGCGGGCTGTCGACCGCCGCGACGAGCGCCAGGGTGTCGGACGCCCTGGCGAACGGCGTGCCGGGGTGGTCGACCTCGGTGTTGAGGTTCTCGAGCACGAACGTGACGCCGTGCCGCTCCCCCAGGTCGGCGATCCGCTCCAGCGTCCGCCCGGCGGCCAGCCACATGTCACCCGTGACGACCTCCACCGGACGGACGGGGATGCCGCCCTCGCCCAGGCCCGTGCCGTGCAGGTTGAGCGACGAGCACCTGATCGCCTGCGCGAACGGGATGGACTTCTCGGCCGTGCGCAGCAGGTCCTCCGCCCCGTCGGCGGTGGTGAGGTCTCCGGTGACGTAGCCCGTCATGGACGTGAACGCGGCACCCGTCGCGACGAGCGCCGCGGCGTCCTTCCCGGTCCAGTCCCAGATCTCGTTGGCGAACCCGGCGGCGTGGATGCGCTCGACCCGCTCGAGGTGCGGCAGCTCGGTGTAGACCATCTCGGAGCAGACGGCGAGGGTGAACGCCACGTCAGACCCCCTGCGCGACGGCGGTGCGGGCGCCGGACGTCATCGAGTCGATGCACGCCTGCGCGATCGCGAAGGCCGCGAAGGCGTCGTCACCCGTGACGGACGGGGACCGGCGCTCGCGGACGGCCCGGGCGAACTCCGCGAGCTCCCCCGTGTAGGCGTCGATCAGCAGGTCGGTGTCGCTGTGCGACGTGGCAGCGATGCGCCCGTCGGCGTTGTGCAGGCGCAGGGACGACTGCGCGCCCTCCCCCATCGTGACCATGCCCTCGGACCCCAGGACCTCGCCACGGACGTCGTAGCCGTACGTCGCGGCGAAGCTCGCCTCGGCGGTCGCGATCGCGCCGTTGTCGTAGCGGATCACGACGGTGGCGTGGTCGAGCAGCGTCGCGTGGCGGGGAGCCGTCAGCGAGTCCGCCGTCGCGACGACGTCGACCGCGCGGGCACCGGGGTTGAGCCAGTTGAGCGTGTCGAAGTCGTGGATCAGCGTCTGCGTGAAGATCGTCCACGGCGGCACAACGTCCGGGTCGGACGGGCCGCGGCCCGGGTCGCGGGTCAGGGAGCGGAGCTGGCGGACGATGCCGAGGCGACCGTTCGTGATGGCGTCGTGCGCCGCGACGAACTCCCGGGCGAAGCGACGGTTGAAGCCCACCTGGAACGCGACGCCGGCCTTGGCCGTGGTGTTGCGGGCCGCGTCGATCTCCCCGAGCGTCATGCCCGCCGGCTTCTCGCTGAACACGTGCTTGCCAGCAGCCGCCGCGGCGACGATCAGCTCGCAGTGGGCGACCGAGGACGCGGCGACGACGACGGCGTCGACGTCGTCGGCGGCCAGCACTGCCTCGACGGACGTCTCGCCCCGCGCTCCGAGCGGCTCGGCGAGGTCTGCGGCGGCGCCGGGACGAGGGTCGGCGACGGCCACGAGGGTGGCCTCGGGGACGCGGCGGGCGATGACGGACGCGTGGGAGGCGCCGATGCGGCCGGCGCCGATCAGGCCGATCCGGACGGGGGTCGTGGTCATGGTGATCCTTCGGGACTAGAACGTTCTAGACGACCGAGGATAGACTGCGCCGGAGAGCACGGTCAACCGCCGTCCCGTGCCGCCTGCCACCTCGAGGAGAGCACGTGACCGAGCCCGCCGGCCGGCCCGCCAGGACGTCCCGGCCGACCCTCGCGGACGTCGCCCGGGAGGCCGGCGTCTCGACGGCCCTCGTGTCGATCGTGATGCGGGACGTGCCCGGTGCCAGCGATGCGACCCGCGAACGGGTCCGGAGCATCGCCGACGCGATGGGGTACGTCCGCGACGAGCGCGCCCGCAAGCTGAGGCAGGCCAGCTCACGGCTGATCGGGGTCACGTTCGACCTGCAGCAGCCCTTCCACGGCGATCTCGTCGAGCACCTCTACACCGCCGCGGCGTCCCGGGGCTACGACCTGGCGATCAGCGCCGTGGCGCCCAGCCGCGGAGAGGACGTCGCGGTGCAGGCGCTGCTCCGGGAGCGCTGCGAGGTCGCCGTGCTGCTCGGGTCGGCGTCGTCCGACGAGGAGCTCGCCACGATCGCGGCGCGGGTGCCCCTGCTGCTGGTCGCCCGACGCAGCGAGGTCGAGGGCGTCTCGTCGGTGCACAGCGACGACGTCGAGGGCGTCGGGCTGGCCGTCGACCACCTCGTGTCGCTGGGCCACCGCCGGATCGTCCACGTCGACGGCGCCGACGCCCCCGGGGCCGCCGACCGCCGCCGCGGCTTCGCCCTCGCGGTCGAGCGTCACGGCCTGGCGACGCAGGTCGTGCCCGGTGGCCCGACGGAGCACGACGGCGCCCGGGCGATGGCCGCGGTGCTCGACTCCCCCGGCCGGCCCACCGCGGTCGTCGCGTTCAACGACCGCTGCGCCGCCGGCGTCCTCGACGCCCTCGTGCGGCGTCGCATCGACGTCCCCGACGAGATCTCGGTCGTCGGCCATGACGACTCCCGTCTGGCGGTCGGCCCGCACGCGCAGATGACGACGGTCTCGCAGAACGCCGCCGAGATGGCCGAGGGCGCTGTCGCCGGTGCCCTCGACCTGCTCGCGGGCGGCGACCCCCGCGAGCTCGTCCTCACTCCCCACCTCGTGGCGCGCACCACCACCGCCCCACCGCCGGGACGCTGAGGGTCAGGCGTAGAGGGCGGGGCGGTCCTTGAGGACGACCGGCTCGCGGACGCCGGACGCCAACGACGCCACGCCCGCCTCCGCGACCGCGTTGGCGACGTAGCCGTCCCAGGCGCTCGGGCCGGACGTGTCGCCCTGGAGCGCCTCGCCCGCCCACGTCGCCAGCTCGATCCGGTACGCGTCCGCGAAGTGGGCGACGAAGTCGTCCCGCACCGGGACGCCGTCGACGCCGGCGATCCGCGTGCTGACGGACTCCGACGGCACGAGCGATGCGGTGCCCCTGGACCCGACGACCTCGCAGCGGACGTCGTAGCCGTAGCCGGCGTTGACGAACACCTCGGCGGTCACCATGGCTCCCCCGCGCGTCCAGATCGTCGCGAGCTGCGGGTCGCGGAACCCCTCGACGATCGGGGACTCGACCCTGATGGCGGCGATCTCGTCGTCGAGCAACCACGGGATCGTGTCGAGCTCGTGGATCATCGACCCGGTGATGAGCCCCGCATCGTCCGTGCTGGTGCTGCTGGACGCGTTGCGGTGGATCGCGTGCACGAGCCGGACGTCACCCACCGTGCCGTCGGTGATGGTGCGCTTCAGCGCCACGAAGCCCGGGTCGTAGCGGCGCATGAAGCCGACCTGCAGCAGCCGGCGGCCGCCCACGACCTCGGCCTCCACGACGCCGTACGCCTCGTCGGCGGTGACGGCGAGCGGCTTCTCGCACAGGACGTGCTTGCCGGCCGCCAGGCAGCTGCGGACGAGATCGGCGTGTGTGCGGTCGGGCGAGGCGATGATGACCGCGTCGACCGACGACGACTCGATGAGCTGCTCCGCGGAGCCGACGACCTCCGCCCCCACCGGCGAGGCGGCTGCCCGGGCGGCATCGGGGTTGAAGTCGTGCACCGCGGACACCCGCGCCGACGGCACGCTGGACGAGATCGTCCGGATGTGGTCGGCACCCATGGCACCCGCGCCGATGACACCCACACGAAGACTCACAGCGACAGCCCCGTCGAGGAGAAGCGACGACACGGAGCCGTCGCTGTGCTGCTGCCCTGCTGATTCGCTTGCCGGCGCTCGCTCACAGGGTGACCCACTTTCTTTCGTCGGAGGAGATGATCATGGCGTCGACGACCCTCGCGGCGGCGAGCGCGTCGTGGATCGTCGCGCCGACCGGCTTGCCCGTCGCGATGGACTCGACGAGGCGGCGCGCCTCGACGACCTTGAGGTCGTCGAAGCCGATCGGGTTGTTGGTCCCGGGCTGGAACACGCTCAGCTCACCGTCGCCGGGTCCTGCGTACTCGGTCGTGTAGAAGCTGTTCAGGTAGTCCTGCCCGGCGGACACCTTCAGCTCGTTCATGCGGCGGAAGTCCCAGGCCACGGCGCCCTTCGTGCCATGCACCTCGAAGCCGTACGTGTTCTGCTCGCCAACCGCGGTGCGGCTCGACTCGAGGATGCCGCGCGAGCCGTCGCCCAGGCGGAACAGCGCGTTGACGTAGTCCTCGTTCTCGACGTCACCGAGCTCGCCGGCGCCCTTCTCGTAGTGCATCGCGCCCGCCACCGCCGCCCGGCGCTGCGGGATGAACGTCGCGCGGTCGACGACGAGCTCGGCGATCGGGGCCACGACGTGCTGGACGAGGTCGGCCGCGTGGCTGACGAGGTCGCCCAGCACGCCGCTGCCGGCGAACTCGTTCTGGAACCGCCACGACAGCGCCGCGTCGGGGTCGGCGGAGTAGTCGGCCAGGAAGCGGACGATCGTGTGCTCGACGGCGCCGATCCGTCCGGAGGCCACGATCTCGCGGGCCCGGTCCACGGCGGGCACGTTGCGGTAGTTGAAGCCGGTCGCCGCCTGGACGCCTGCCGCCTCGACCGCTGCGGCGATCTCGGCGGTCTCGACCGCGTTGCGACCGGCGGGCTTCTCGACCCACAGGTGCTTGCCGGCCTCGGCGGCCGCCACGGCGACGTCGCGGTGGATGAAGTTGGGACCCGTGACGCAGACCAGGTCGACCTCGTCGTGCGTCACCAGCTCACGCCAGTCGCTCAGCAGGTGCTCGAAGCCATAGGCGTCCGCGGCCCGCCGGGTGCGGTCGTCGGGGGCGTTGTCGGCCACCGCGACGAGTCGGGGACGGCGCGGGGCGTCCGGGTAGTGCTGCAGGAGGCGGGACAGGGCACGTGCGTGCACCTGGCCCATCCACCCGAACCCGACGATCCCGACGCGGAGGTCGTCCGTCACGTGATCTCCGCCTTCATCGTCTGGGCCACCTCGGAGTCGGGCCCCATGGTCTTCTCCAGCTCGTGCGCGAGCGACTCGAGCTCGGCGCCGCCGGCCATCATGGACGTCAGCTCCTCGAGGGTCATCTCGCTCTTCGGGAAGTCGCCCATGCTCCTGCCGCGGCGCAGCAGCATGAAGCGGTCGCCGACCGGGTAGGCGTGGTGCGGGTTGTGGGTGATGAACACGACGCCCAGGCCGCGGTCGCGAGCCTTCGCGATGTACTTGAGCACCACGCCGGACTGCTTGACGCCGAGCGCCGCGGTGGGCTCGTCGAGGATCAGGACGCGCGCCCCGAAGTACACCGCGCGGGCGATCGCGACGCACTGGCGCTCGCCGCCCGAGAGCGTCCCGATCGGCTGCTCGACGTCGCGCAGGTCGATGCCCATCGCCTTGAGCTCGTCCTTGCTGATGCGCTTCATCTCGTCGACGTCGAGCTTCTTGAACGGTCCGACGCCCTTCGTGATCTCGCTGCCGAGGAAGAAGTTGCGCCAGACCGGCATGAGCGGGACGACGGCGAGGTCCTGGTAGACCGTCGCGATGCCGAGCTCGAGCGCGGCACGTGGGCTCGACAGGGTCGTGGCCTCGCCGTCGATCAGCAGCTCGCCGTCGGTGTGCTCGTGGGCACCCGCCAGGATCTTGATGAACGTCGACTTGCCGGCGCCGTTGTCACCCAGGACGCAGGTGACCTCGCCCGCGCGGACCGACGTCGAGACGTCGCTCAGCGCGATGATGTTGCCGTAGCGCTTGCCGATGTCGCGGACCTCGATGACCGCGGTCCCGCGCTGGGCGGGCCTGGACGCGTCAGCGCTGCCTGCCTGGCCCGCCGCCGTCTCCGATGTCGTGCCGGACTCCGTGACCTTGCCTGTGCCGCTCATCGTGCTGTCTCCGCTCGCTTGCGTACCCATTCGTTGAGGAGCACCGCCCCGAGGAGCATGACTCCGAGGAACGCCTTGAGCCAGTTGTTGTCCCAGCCCGAGTAGACGATTCCCTGATTGACCATTCCGTAGATCAGCGCGCCGAGGGCGGCACCGATCGCCGAGCCGTAGCCACCCGTCATGAGGCAGCCTCCGACCACGGCGCAGATGATGTAGATGAACTCCTGGCCGACGCCGGTGTTGCTCTGCACCGTCGACGTGGTGAACAGCAGCAGCATCCCGACGAGCCACCCGGCTCCCGCGGTCGTCATGAAGAGGCCGACCTTGGTCTTGAAGACCGGGACGCCGATCTGCCGGGCCGCGGTCTGCTGACCGCCGACGGAGAAGATCCAGTTGCCGGTGCGGGTCCGCAGCAGCACCCAGGTCGCGATGCCCGTCAGGGCGATCCACCAGAACACCGAGGCGTAGATGGCGCCGCCGGGGTCGGAGCCGTTGATGTCGATCGACGACCCGAAGACCTTCTTGGCCTGGTCGTAGAACGGCACGTTGGACATGCCCTGGATCGCGACCTGACCGATGAGCGACTTGGTGCCGGCCAGGTCGATGCCCTGCAGCACGAAGAACGTCCCGAGCGTCACGATGAAGCTGGGCAGTCCCGTGCGCATGACCAGGATGCCGTTGATGGCCCCGATCACCAGGCACAGCGCCAACGACACCAGGATCGCCGCCCAGATGTTGAGGCCGTACTCGGTCGTGAGGACACCGACGACGAGACCGCTGAAGCCGGTGATGGCACCGGCGGAGAGGTCGAACTCCCCGCCGATCATGAGCAGGGCCACGGCGACGGCCATGATGCCGATCGTGGAGGCGCCGCGCAGCCAGGTGCTCGCGCCGCTGGCGGTCGCGAAGGCATCGGTCGTGACGGCGAAGAAGACGAAGATCACGATGGCGGCCGCGAGGGCCCCGATCTCCGGGCGTTTCATGAGTTTGGTGATGGTCGACGTCCGCGCGATGCGCTCGTCTCCCACGGTGGCTGTCGCCATGGTCTGCTCCAATGTCGAGCCGACTGGTCTCGGGGCCCGGACGCGCCGGGCCCCGAGGTCAGGTCAGCGGGTTCCGTTTGCGGCGAACTCCAGGACCGCGTCGGCGTTGTCCTTGGTGATGAAGGCGGGGCCCGAGTTGATGGGCTGTCCACCGCCGACATCGTTTCCGTTGATGTCCTTCAGGTACAGCGTCGTGACGCCCAGGAAGCCCTGGACGTACGGCTGCTGGTCGACCGCGAAGAGGATCTTGTCCGACTGGATGTCCTTGATGACGTCCTCGGAGAGATCGAACGTGGCGATCTTGGCCGAGCTGCCGGACTCCTCGACCGAGCCGACGGCGTCGATCGCGTACTGGCCACCGAGCGTCAGGACGACGTCGATGTCCTTCTCGGCCTGCAGCTTCGAGGTGATGGTGGCCTGGACGGCGGAGTCGTCCGTGCCGTCGACCTGCAGGTTCGTCATGGTGCCGCCGAAGGTGTTGGCGACCGCCTTGCAGCGCTCCTCCAGGCCGATGTTGCCGGCCTCCTGGATGACGCAGACACCGTTCTTGAGGCCCTCGCCCTTGAGTCGCTCGCCCACGGCCTCGCCGGCGATCGTCTCGGTCTGGCCGATGTGCGTGATCGCGCCGAACTCCTTGAACTTGTCGACGCCGGAGTTGATCGTGACGACCGGGACGCCGGCGGCGACGGCGGCCTTGATGCTGGCCTCCAGCCCGTCGGGGTTGGCCATCGAGACGACGATGCCGTCGACCTTGTCGGCGACCGCGCCGTCGATCAGCTGCGACTGCTTGGCCGGGTCGGGGTCCGAGCTGTACTCGACGTTGACGTTGTAGTCGTCGCCCGCCTTCTCGGCGCCGGACTTCACGCGATCCCAGAACGCATCGCCTGAGCTGCTGTGGGTGATGACGGCGTACGTCAGGTCCTTGGCCTTGTCGTCCGTGGCGTCGTCCTTGCCGGTACCGCTGCACGCGGCCAGCAGCGAGCCGGCGACGACGATGGCGCCGGCGAGCTTGAGCTTGTTTCTCATCGGTATTCCTTCTCTTCTTCTGGTGTCTTCCGGCGTCATTGTGCCGTCGGGAAGTTCAGCTGCGCGAGGGACTCCTCGCTGACGTGCGGCCACCGGGTGGTGACCACCTTCGCCTGCGTGTAGAACCGCACACCTTCGGGACCATGGATGTGGTGGTCGCCGAACAGTGAGTCCTTCCAGCCTCCGAAGGAGTGGAAGGCCATGGGGACGGGGACCGGCACGTTGATGCCGATCATGCCCACGTGGACCTTCCGCTGGAAGGTTCGTGCCACCTCACCCGAGGAAGTGAACACCGCTGTGCCGTTGCCGTACGGATTCGAGTTGATGAGCTCGAGTGCGGCATCCAGCGTCGGAACCCGCAGCACGGTGAGCACGGGTCCGAAGATCTCGTCGGTGTAGACCGACATGTCGGTGGTGACGCCGTCGAGGAGCGAGGGGCCGACGAAGAAGCCCTCCTCGAACTCGTCGACGACCAGGTCGCGTCCGTCGACGACGACCGTGGCGCCCGCGGCCTCGCCCTGACCGATGTAGTCGATGATCCGGTCGCGCGACGCGGCGGTGACGACGGGGCCCATCTCGGCGTCCGGGTCGGTGCCGACCGACACCTTGAGGTCGAGGCTGCGCTCGCGGATCTTGTCGACCAGCGTGTCGGCCGCGGGGCCGACGGCGACGACGGCGGAGATCGCCATGCAGCGCTGCCCGGCCGAGCCGTAGCCGGCGGCCACGATGTGGTCGGCGGCGAAGTCGAGGTCGGCGTCGGGCATCACGACGGCGTGGTTCTTGGCACCGCCGAGGGCCTGCACGCGCTTGCCGGTGCGGGACGCGTGCTCGTGGACGTACTTCGCGATGGGCGTCGAGCCGACGAACGAGACACCGGCGATGCCGGGGTGCTCCAGGATCGCGTCGACCGCGACCTTGTCACCGTGCACGACGTTGAACACGCCGTCGGGCAGGCCCGCCTCGGTGTAGAGCCGGGCGACGAGGTCGGACGCGCCGGGGACCCGCTCGGACGGCTTGAGGACGAACGTGTTGCCGGTCGCGATCGCGACGGGGTGCATCCACAGCGGCACCATGATCGGGAAGTTGAACGGGGTGATGCCGGCGACGACGCCGATGGGCTGGCGGAACGTGTGCGAGTCGACACCGGCCGAGACCTGGTCGTTGAACTCGCCCTTGAGCAGCTGCGGGATGCCGGTGGCGAACTCCACGACCTCGCGGCCACGGACGACCTCGCCCTTCGCGTCGTCGATCGTCTTGCCGTGCTCGGACGAGATGATGGCGGCGAGCTCGTCCTCGTGCTCGACCAGCAGCTGACGGAAGGCGAACATGACCCGTGAGCGCGCCGTCACCGAGGTCTCGCTCCAGGTCTCGAACGCCGTCGCGGCCGCGGCCACGGCGGCGTCGACGTCGCCGGCGGTCGCCAGACGCACCTGCGACTTGGCGACGCCGCGCGCGGGGTCGAAGACGTCACCGAGACGATCGCTCTCGCCCTGGAAGCTCTGCCCACCGATGTAGTGGTCGTACTGAGTCATGAGTTGTCCTTCTCGCTGAGGGTCGCGCGTTCGGGTGCCGGCGTCAGGTAGGCGCGCTGGCGGGACTTGTTCTGTTCGTAGGTGAGGCGGGCCTGGCGGGTCGACTCGAGGACCGAGACCTCGGAGACCGGCACGTCCCACCACGCGGGGCTGTCGGGCGCCGGGACCAAGGGATCGGTCTCCACGTGGATCACGGTGGTGCGCGTCGATGCCTTCGCCGTGAGGACCGCGGCACGGAAGTCCTCGATGCCGGACACGGCCAGCACGTCGGCCCCCAGGCTCGCGGCGTTGGCGGCGAGGTCGACGGGCAGCTTGTCGCCGTCGAGCCCCGTGTCCGTCCGGTACCGGTAGGAGGTGCCGAACCGCTGGGAGCCCAGCGACTGCGACAGCGCGCCGATCGACGCGTACCCGTGGTTCTGCACCAGCACGATGATGACCTTGACGCCCTCGGCCACCGCCGTGACGATCTCGGTGTTCATCATGAGGTACGAGCCGTCGCCGACCATCACGAAGACGTCACGGTCCGCGTCGTCGCCGTGCGAGGCCTGGTCGATCGCGGCCAGCTTGACGCCGAGACCGCCCGCGACCTCGTAGCCCATGCAGCTGAACCCGTACTCGACGTGATAGCCCTTGCGGTCGCGGGTGCGCCACAGCTTGTGCAGGTCGCCCGGCATCGAGCCGGCCGCGCACACCACGACGTCGCGGGGATCCGACAGCTCGTTGACCGCGCCGATGACCTGCGACTGGATGGCGAGCCCGTCGGCGACCTCCGGAGCACCCTCGCCGTCGTACGCGCGCTGGACGATCGCGTCCCAGTCGCCGGCCAGCCCGGTGGCCCGAGCGGTGTGCGCCGGGTCGGCGGTCCAGCCCTCTAGAGCGGCGGTCAGCGCCGTCAGTCCCTCGCGGGCGTCGGCGACCAGCCCGGTCGCGGAGTGCTTGTGGGTGTCGAACGCCGACACGTTGAGGTTGACGAACCGGACGTTCTCGTCCTGGAAGACCGTGCGCGAGGCCGTCGTGAAGTCGCTGTACCGGGTGCCGATGCCGATGACGACGTCCGCCTCCTCGGCGAGCGCGTTCGCCGCCGTGGTGCCGGTGGAGCCGATCGCGCCGACCGCCTGGGGGTGGTCGTACGGCAGCGCCCCCTTGCCGGCCTGCGACTCCCCCACCGGGATGCCGGTGGCCTCGACGAAGGCCCTCAGGGCGTCATCGGCCTGCGAGTAGGTCACGCCGCCACCCGCGACGACCAGGGGTCGACGGGCGGACCTGATGACCTCCACCGCGCGGGCGAGGGCCGACGGCTCGGGCACGGGACGGGCGACGTGCCACACCCGCTTGGCGAACAGCTCGTCGGGGAAGTCGAAGGACTCGGCCTGGACGTCCTGCGGCAGGGCCAGCGTCACGGCGCCCGTCTCGGCTGGGTCGGTGAGGATGCGCGTGGCGTGCAGCAGCGCCGAGGCGAGCTGCTCGGGACGGTCGACCCGGTCGAAGTACACCGACACGGGACGGAAGACGTCGTTGACCGAGATGTCACCCTGCTGGCTGTTCTCGAGCTCCTGGAGCACCGGGCTGGCGACCCGCGTCGCGAACGTGTCGCCCGGGAGCAGCAGCACCGGCAGGCGGTTGATCGTCGCGAGGGCCGCCCCGGTGACCATGTTGGTCGCGCCGGGGCCGACCGACGCCGTCACGGCCATCGACACGAGCCGGTCGCGCTGACGGGCGTAGGCGACGGCCGCGTGGACCATGGCCTGCTCGTTGCGGCCGTGGAAGAAGCGCAGATGAGACGGGTCGTCGGACTGCTCACGCTCGAGCAGCGCCTGGCCCACTCCGGCGACGTTGCCGTGGCCGAAGATGCCCCAGCAGCCCGCGAAGAACGGACGCTCGACGCCGTCCCGCTCGGTGTACTGGGCCTCCAGGAAGCGGACGGTCGCCTGCGCGACGGTGAGTGTCGTCGTGGTCATGCCGGGACGTCCTTTCCGAACGGGAGGCGGGGGTCGACGGGCTGGTCGGCCCAGGTGTCGCGGATCCAGGTGTGCGCCGGGTCGTCGCAGATGAGCCAGGCGCGCTCGTCACCCGGGCCTGCCATGACGTTGAGGTAGTACAGGTCGTAGCCGGGGGCGGCGATCGACGGGCCGTGCCAGCCGTGCGGGATCAGGACGGCGTCGCCGCTGCGCACCTCGGCCGAGACGTCGATCTCGGCGTCGTCGTGACCGTAGACCCGCTGGAACCCGATACCGGGACCGGCCGGGCCGTCGGCGACCTCGAAGTAGTAGATCTCCTCGAGGCGGGTCTCGCCCTCGCGCTCCTCGTCGTGCTTGTGCGGCGGGTACGACGACCAGTTGCCGCCGGGCGTCAGCACCTCGCACGCGATGATGTTGACCGCGTCGAGCACACCGGGCACGCCGAAGTTGTTGACCTGCCGGCTCGACGGGCCCGCACCGCGCATCTCGACCGGCACGTCGGCGGCAGGCAGGTACGCCGGCTCGAGGCGTGCGTGGCACACGGCCGACGCCAGCGCGAAGCGTCCACCCTCGGCGCTGGTCAGCGTCAGCCGGGCGTCACGGGGCGCGTAGACGACGTCGCTCGGACCGGCGAAGACGGTGGCTCGTCCGACGAGGGCGAATGCCCGGTCGTCGACCGTCACGTCGGCGGAGCCGCCCAGCGACAGCACCACGACCTCGGTGTCGCCCGTGTCGACGGACTCGACCTGGCCGGCGGAGAGCTCGAGGACACGCAGCCCGCTGAACTGCCACCCGGCGGTCGCCGGGGTGATCTCGAGCGAGAACGGTCCGGAGGCCGCCTCGCCGGATCGGATGACGTTCTTCATGGGCGAAGCCTTCATCGGCACTGCCATCAGCTCATCAGCCCCACGGTGGCGTCGACGGCTTCCTCGACGGTCCCGGTGGGCGGGAACAGCAGGCTGCGACCGACGATCATGCCGCGCACGACCGGGTTGGCCAGCGCCTTCGACCAGGTGGCGAGCTGCGCGTCCTGGTCGGCACCGACCTCGCCGCCGAGCAGCAGGACGGGCAGGGTCGTGGCGGCCAGCACGGCGTCCATCTCGTCGATGACGGGGAGCTTGAGCCACGTGTACGCACTGGTCGGCGCGAGGCCCGCGGCCACCGTGGCCGAGCGGATGACGGCCTCGGTCGACAGGTCGTTGCGGACCTTGCCGGTGTCGTCACGACCGGAGATGAAGGGCTCGACCATGGCCATGAGCCCCCGCGCCGCGAGGTCGGCGACGGCATCGGCCGTCTGCTCCATCGTGCGCACCGTCGCGCGATCGTTCGGGTCGATGCGAAAGAGCATCTTGCCGCCCTGGAAGCCGAACGCCTCGATCGTGGCGGCGTCGTGACCCGTGTAGCGGTCGTCCATCTCGAAGACCGTGCCGGCGAGACCGCCGCGGTTCATCGAGCCGATGACGACCTTGCCGTCGAGCGCGCCGAGCAGGAGGAGGTCCTCGAGGACGTCGGCGGTGCCCAGCACGCCGTCGACGCCGGGACGCGACAGCGCGCGGACCATGCGGTCGAGCAGCTCCGACCGGTCACCCATCGCGAGGGCGTCCTCACCGGCGCGCAGGGCTCCGCGTGCCGGGTGGTCGGCGGCGATCAGCATGAGCCGGCCGCCGGGGTTCTGGCCGATCAGACCGTTGGCCGGCTGCTGACGCTCGGCCCACAGGCGGGCGATGCGGCCGGGGTCGGTCGCGCGAGTCTCGACGATTGCCTGCACGTCGGCGGCGGTCACGGTGGTGGGTGCGGTCATCGGCCGTTCTCCTGGAGATAGGTCTCGAGCTGTGACACGGACGGCATGGCGTCGGCGCAGGACAGCTGGCCGGCGACGAACGAACCGGCGGCGTTGGCGCCGGTGAGGATGTCGGCGAGGCCCCTGCCCTCGAGGAGACCGTGGACGAGGGCGCCACCGAAGGCGTCACCTGCGCCGAGGCCGTTGACGACCTGGACGGGCACGGGCGGGACGACGACGGACTCGTCGCCGCGCAGGCCCAGCACGCCGGCCGGTCCCTGCTTCACGACGGCGAGCTCGACGCCGGCACCCTGGAGGGCCTTGGCGGCGGCCATCGGCTCGGTCTCGCCGATCGCGACCTGGCACTCCTCCCTGTTGCCGACCGCGACGGACGCGAACGGCAGGGCCTTCGCGATCTCCGCGGTGGCTGCCTCGGGCGACTCCCAGAACATCGGCCGGTAGTCGAGGTCGAGGACCGTCGTGCCCTGCCCCCCTTTCGGTCCTGTGGCACGCGCCTCGAGGGCGGCGAGGTGCGCCTCGCGGCTCGGCTCCTGCGACAGGCCCGTGACCGTGACCCAGAAGATGTCGGCGGCACGGATCGCGTCGTAGTCGAGGTCGTCGGCGCTGATGTGCAGGTCGGGCGCCTTCGGACCCCGGTAGAAGTACAGCGGGAAGTCGTCGGGCGGGAAGATCTCGCAGAACACGACCGGCGTCTGCAGGCCGGGGACGGCGGTGACCCACCGGTCGTCGACGCCGAAGCCCTGCAGCGCCCGGTGGACGAACCGTCCGAACGGGTCGTCACCCGTGCGGGTCACGACGGCCGAGCGGTGCCCCAGCCGTGCGGCGGCCACCGCGACGTTCGTCGCGCTGCCGCCGAGGAACTTGCCGAACGTCGAGACGTCCTCGAGACCCACCCCGATCTGCTCGGGGTAGATGTCGACGCTCACGCGTCCCATCGTGATGAGCTCGTGGGGAACAGGGGTCACACCAATGCATCCTTCACGAAGTCGAGGCAGGACTTCACATCGGCCGCGGGTCCGACGCCCTCGGGCGCGCCGTCCTTGAACATGACGTCCTGCTCCAGGACGTACCAGCCGTCGTAGCCGTGGCTCCGCAGGGCGGCGATCATGGCGCGGATGTCGACGTCGCCCTGGCCCAGGACCTGCCACATGCCGGCGGCGACCGCATCGGCGAAGGAGACCTCGCCCGACACGACACGTGCGGCGGCGGAGGCGTCGACGTCCTTGAGGTGGACGTGCTTGACGCGGTCGAGGTTGGCCAGGGTGATGGCGACCGGGTCGGCGCCAGCAGCGGCGAGGTGACCGGTGTCGATGCACAGGCCCACGTGCGAGCCCTCGATGACGCGCCGCACGTCGGCGTCGTTCTCGACCAGCGTGCCCATGTGCGGGTGGATCGCCGCGACGACACCCCGCGACTCGGCGTGGTCGGCGATGCGATCGAGGTTGGCCAGCACCGTCTTCCACTGCAGCTCGTCGAGGACGGGGCGGGCGTCGTAGCCGTCGGCCCCGGTCGAGGCGGCCAGCACCACGACACCCGCGCCGGAGGCGAGGCAGGCATCGATGAACGGGTCGACGTCGACCATCGGGTCGTGTCCGGCGTCGTGCAGGACGACGGGGAGGAATCCGCCGACGGCCTGGAGGCCGTAGCCCTCGAGGAAGGCGGCCTTGTCGGCCGGGTCGTCGGGCAGGAACCCGTCCGGCCCGAACTCGGTCGCGCTCAGGCCGAGCGACTGCATCTCGGTCAGCACGCGGTCGGCCGGCATCTGGTACCCCCAGCCGGGGACCTCGCACACGCCCCACGAGATGGGGGCTCCGGCGATGCGGGGAGGGGAGGTCTGGCCCTGGGGCTCAAGGGTCGTCGACACGGATTCCTCGGATTTCTATTTGTTCGGACAAAGTCGGTGGGAAAAGTGTGTCCCACGACACAGAGGCCTGTCAAGACTTTGTCAGGACATATAGACATGAGATGTCGAGCCGTTAATGTGACCGCATGCCAGACCCTCGATTCACGCTCGACCGCTCCAGCCCGGTGCCGTTGTACTTCCAGGTGGCGGAGCAGTTCGAGCGCGCGATCATCGACGGGACCCTCGGTCCCGGCGAGCGGATCTCGAACGAGATCGCCCTGGCCGCCGAGCTCGGCCTGTCCCGACCGACGATGCGTCAGGCGATCCAGGTGCTGGTCGACAAGGGGATGCTGGTGCGCAAGCGCGGCGTCGGCACGCAGGTGGTGCACGGCAAGATCCGCCGCTCGGTCGAGCTGACGAGCCTGTTCGACGATCTCAGCGCGGCCGGCCAGAAGCCCCGCACCGACGTCCTGGCCGTCGGCAAGGTGCCGGCCGACGAGGACGTCGCCCGCGAGCTCCAGCTGGTCAGGGGCGCCGACGTCTGGTCGCTGGAGCGTCTGCGCTGGGTCGACCGCGAGCCGCTCGCGCTGATGCACAACTTCATCCCCGTCGACGTCGTCGACCTCGACGCGGTCGATCTGGGCGAGACCGGCCTCTACGCCCACCTCCGGGACTGCGGGGTCCTGATGCGGGTGGCCCGTCAGCGCATCGGCGCGCGCGGGGCCACGGCCGACGAGGCGAGCCAGCTCGGCGAGCGCAAGGGCGCTCCCCTGCTGACGATGCAACGCACGGCGTACGACAACGCCGGTCGCGCGGTCGAGTACGGCCGGCACGCCTACCGCCCGGACCTGTACGCCTTCGAGCTCACCCTCGTCGACCGCTGACGCGGAGCGGATCAGCGCTCCGCGCTCTGCCGGTAGTGGGCAAGGGTGCGGTGCATCCCGTCGAGCAGCTCGACGTCGTGGCCGTCCGAACCCCCCAGGAAGCACCCGGCCGTGAGCCTCACGACGGGGCTAGGGTCGATCAGCGCGGAGCGGCGCTCGGTGAGCACGGCGGCGCCGGTGGCCGTCGGGACGATCTCGTACGACCACTCGACGTCCGTCGGCCAGACGTGGAACGCCAGGGCGCCGCGTCCCCCGTCCTGCGCGGGCGGCTTCCAGCGGGTGATCCGCGAGATCGTCGGCCACACGAACCACCCGCGACGGTTGAGGTTCAGCGCTCGCCGGCCGACCCGCGGTGTGCCGAGCAGCCAGGTGCCGACGAGCTCCGGGCTGGCCCGTCTCATGTGACCCAGGTCCGACACGAGCCGCCAGACGTGCTCGGGGCTCGCGTCGATCTCGACCGACGCCTCGAGCGGCGGCTGGTTGCCCATCAGGCGTGCCGCGGCGCAGGGAGCGCCCGCGGATCGCGATCGTGGGCGTTGATCCACTCGACGAGCCAGTCACCGACCTGCGGGTGGTTGAGCAGGGCGAAGTGGTGGACGCTCGGCAGGTACTCGAACCGCGCGCCGTCGACGATCGGGCCGGTGCGCCCGACTCCGGTGGCCGACGAGAAGTGCACCAGCAGATCGCCCAGCACCGAGCTCAGCGGATGCTTCTGCGACGCGCCGAGCGTCGCCGCGACGAAGTGGTACTCGGCGTGCGGAAGCGGCGCCGCCGCGATGCGGTCGAGGCCCCATTGCCCGGTGAGGTCCTGGCCCTCCCACTCGTCGCGGGTGATGTAGCCGTGGCGGAGGTCGACGATGCCGGCCGACCTGTGGTCGAGGATCGTGCCGAACGGGGTCGACTCCGGCCAGAACCGCAGCAGCCGGGAGCCCAGGTGGGCGACCTTCTCGAGGTTGGCGCCGGCGTGCGGCGTGCCGAGGCAGATGACGTCGCGCACGAGGTGCTGCCACGTCTGCCCCGAGGCGGTCGCGTGGTTGGTCGCCGCGCGGGCGACGAGCCCGCCCATGGAGTGGCCGACCAGCGTGATGCGTGTGACGGGCACGGGCCAGTGCTCGACGACCAGCTGGATCAGCGTGTCGAGGTGCTTGCCGTTCTCGGAGATGTGCAGGCCCGTGTTGTAGCGGACCATCACGGGCGTCCCGTCGGTCTCGGCCGCGATGCGCTCGGCGTACGTCGTGCCGTGGACCTTGGCGCCGTTCGACCACGACTCGTCGTTCTCGCACAGGCCGTGGAGGAACACCACGGGATGGCTCGACGCGTCGCGGAACGCCTCGGCCAGCGGCCAGCTCGTCGCGGGGACGTCGGCACCCTCGGCGCGCACCGCCATCGTGATGGCCTGCGGGTCGTCGAGCATGCGCAGCTCGTCACCGATGAGCCCGTTGATCGCGGCGACCACCAGACGTCCGCGGGGGCCCGACTCGATCGGACGCCCGACGCCGCGCGTCGCCATCGCGCGGACGCTGCCGCTCGACACGCGCAGGGCACCGGAGATCGCCCCGTAGACCGACGTGACGACCGCGTCGTGCAGCGACTCGGGCACCCGGCCGCCGACCAGACGCGTCGCCCGGAAGGCGCGCGTGGCGACGGCGCGGTGCAGGTCGCGGGCGGTGCCGACGATCAGACGGTCGCCGTAGTCGAGAGCCAGCGCGGCGACGTCCGTCGTTCGTGCGGGTTCGGCAGGCATGTTCCCATACTGCCGGTATCCGGCGAGGATGTGAACCTCCCGAGGGGAGGTGTCTGTCACCCTCGCCGGACGGTGGTCAGGACTCGGCGGGAGTCTCGTCCTCGTCGTCACCGAAGGTGCCGTCGGCACGCAGCTTCGAGAGCTCGATGACGTTGCCCGACGTGTCGGTGACCTTGGCGGACTCGACGAGCGATGCGAGCGCCTTGCCGCGCAGCACCTCGCTCACCATCTCGGGCACGTGGTTGTGCTCCATGATGTGCTGGATGTACGAGTTCGGGTCCTCGCCCGACTGCTGAGCGCGGCGCATGATGTGCTGCGACAGCTCGTTGTCGTCGATGCCGAACTCCTCGTTCGCGACGACCTGGTCGAGCACGAACTGCGCGACGAGCGAGTCGCGGACACGCTTCTCCAGCTCGGCCTCGAACTCGTCGATCGTCTGCTCCTCGTCGTCGAGGTACTGCTGGAACGGCACACCGGCGACCGCGAGCTGCTGCTCGATCTGTCCGCGACGGCTCGTGATCTCCTCGGTGACGAGGTTCTCGGGCAGCGGGGCGTCGATCTTGCTGACGATCTCGTCGAGGACCAGGTCGCGGGCCTCGTTGGCCTGCTCCATGCGCTTGCCGCGGGTGACCCGGTCGGTCAGGTCGGCCTTGAGCTCCTCGATCGTGTCGAACTCCGACGCGGTCTGGGCGAACTCCTCGTCGAGCTCGGGCAGCTGCTGCTCCTTGACGTCCTTGACGGTGACCGTGACGTCGACGTCCTGGCCGGCCAGCTCGCCGCCGACGAGCTGCGTCGTGAACGTCTTGGTCTCGCCGGCCGACAGGCCGATGACGGCCTCGTCGAGGCCCTCGAGCATCGTGGCCTTGCCGACCGAGTAGGGCATGCCGGCGGCCTGGGCCTCGGGGATGTCCTCGCCGTCCTGCGACGCCGACAGGTCGATCGTCAGGAAGTCACCCTCAGCGACGGGACGCTCGACCTCGGCGAACGTCGCGAAACGCTCCTGGAGGGCCGTGAGCTGCTCGGTGACGTCGTCGTCGGACACCTCGGCGTCCTCGACCGTGACCTCGATCGTCGAGACGTCGGGGAGCTCGAGCTCGGGGCGGACGTCGAGCTCGGCGGTGACCTCGATGGGCTCGCCGTCCTCGAACTTCGCGAGATCGATCTCGGGCTGGCTCAGCGGCTGGATGTTGGTGTCCTGGAGGGCCTGGCTGTACCAGCCCGGAAGGGCGTCGTTGATGGCCTGGTCGAGGACCGCGCCACGGCCGACACGCTGGTCGACGATCGCCGCGGGGACCTTGCCCTGGCGGAAACCGGGGATGGTGATCTGCGAGCCGATGGTCTTGTAGGCAGCGTCAAGACTGGGCTTGAACTCCTCGAACGGCACCTCGATGGTGAGCTTGACCCGTGTCGGGCTCAGTGTCTCGGTGGTGCTTTTCACGTGGGTGACTCCTGCATGATCTCGGGTGGGGGGTCGGTGTGACCCGCTGCGGCCGCGGTCGGCCGTCTAAGCGTCCCTCCAGTCTCTCATGACAGGGAAATGACCGGGAATCCACCTGCGACCGGCGAGACCGCCGCGGGCAGCACCGGGCGGGATCTCGCGCCGACGGCGGCGTCGTCGCATGTCAGCACTCCCCCGCGGATCGAGCACGGCGCTCATGCCCGGACGGGCTCTCGGACCGCCTCGATGCGTGGGCTCCCGGCGGTGACGGCCCAGGACGCCAGCGGCCGGGACGAGGCATCCGGGTCGCGGCGGTCGCTGATGGCGTACCAGTCCATCTGCACGCGCTCCGGCGTGACGTGGAGGACCGTGTGGCCGTGGTCGTCGAGGTTGACCCAGCGCACGTGCGGGTTGACCTCCTGGGTCGCCGCCTCCAGCGCCAGCGACGTCGTCCGCGGCGCGGCCCCGATGAAGTCGTCCACGTTGTTGCTCGTGAGGGAGTGGCAGACGAGCTCGACCGCCACCGGCAGTCCGGTCGTCGGCGACGGCACCTCGTTGGCCCAGGCGGAGTGCACGTCGCCGGTCAGGAACACGATGTCGGCCACCCCGTCCTGCTCGATCCGGTCGAACAACCGCCGGCGGTCGGACGCGTAGCCGTCCCAGCCGTCCGTGTTGGCCTCCGGCGGCGTCGCCGGGGTGAGCACGACGTGCTGGCCCAGCGCGTCCTGTTCGACCTTCGGCCGCGGTGGAAGCATCAGCGGCGACATCATGACCGGGTTGCCGACGAGCTTCCACCGACACGGAGAGGTCGTGAGGTTCCCGCCCAGCCAGGCGAGCTGTGCGCCACCCGTGATCGTCCGGGAGACGTCGTCGACCGCCGGGTCGCCGGCGTCGACCCGTTCGCTCCGGTAGCTCCGCAGGTCGAGCATCGACAGGTCGACGAGCCGGCCGAACTGGAGGCGCCTGTAGATCCGCTCGCCGTCGCCGGCGACCGCCGTGCCGGAGATCCGCACGGGCATCCACTCGTCGTACGCACGGTGCGCGGCCCGGACCCGGCGACCCCACGGCCCCTCGCCCTCCTGGTGCTCGAACGCGCCGCCCGCCCAGTTGCCGTCGGCGACCTCGTGGTCGTCCCACGTGACGATGAACGGCACGGCGGCGTGCAGCTCCTGCAGGTCGCCGTCGGTCTTGTACTGCGCGTGGCGGCGGCGGTAGTCCCGCAGCGTGACGGTCTCGTGCGGCGGATCGTGGCGACGGACGTCGACGTCGTGGTGGCCGTAGGAGTACGTGCCGGGCTGGTACTCGTACAGGTAGTCACCGAGGTGGATCACGGCGTCCAGGTCGCCCCGCTCGGCCAGGAGCCGGTACGACGTGAACCAGCCGGCCTGCCAGTTGGCGCACGACACGACGCCGAAGCGCAGCTCGTCGGGCGAGCTGCCCGGTGCGGGCGCCGTCCGGGTGCGGCCGACGCGGGACGACTGGTCGTCGAGCACGAAGCGGTAGTGGTAGTCGGTGCCCGGTTCCAGCCCGGTGGCGTCGAGCTTGACGGTGTGGTCCTGCCTCGGACCCGTGCGGACGACGCCGCGACGGACGATCTGCTCGAAGTCGTCGTCGAGCGCCACCTCCCAGGCCACGTCGACCTCCGGGCCGCGTCCCGCACCCGGCAGGCACTCGGCCGTCGGCGTGACGCGCGTCCAGAGCACGACGGCGTCGGGCAGCGGATCGCCCGATGCCACGCCGTGCGCGAACGTCGTGGCCGGTGAGGACGATGCCGAGGTCGAGATCGCGGCCGGCCCGAGGACGCCCAGTCCCGCGGCGATCCCCACGCCACCCGCCAGGAACCTCCGGCGGCCCATGTCATCAGCTGATGCGCTGCTCACGTACCTCATTGCCGCAGCCCGGCGCGACCTGTGTGGCAGGCGGGAGTGAACGTCGTGCGTCGGTTCGACGTACGTTCGGTGGTCGGGCGGGCGGCAGGACCTGCCCTCACCCGCAGGATCTCGCCTCGCGGCGATCACCAGGAAGTCGGGATGACAGGATTCGAACCTGCGACCTCACCGCCCCAAACGGCGCGCGCTACCAAGCTGCGCTACATCCCGTAGCCGCGTCAGTCTAGTGGACACTGGAGCCGTGATCTCCCACCGGTACGACGCGATCGTCCAGCTGATCGACGGACGCCAGCCGGCGTGCGGCTCGACGACCGTCGTGGCGGTCGACGGGCCCAGCGGAGCGGGCAAGACGAGCTTCGCCGACGGCCTCGCGGACGTCACCGGGGCGGACGTCCTGCACCTCGAGGACCTGTACCCGGGCTGGCACGGTCTCGCCGCCACCCCGCCGCTCGTCGCCGGCCTGCTCGACACGATCGCCGTCGACGGGATCGGGACGGCTCCCCGCTGGGACTGGGCGCAGAACCTGCCCGGTCCGCTGCTGCACGTGCCGCCGACCCGTCTGCTGATCCTCGACGGCGTGGGCAGCGGCGCCGCCATGATCCGTCCGCACCTGAGCGCCCTGATCTGGGTGGACGCGCCGCCGGGCGTCCGCAAGGAACGTGCACTGGCGCGGGACGGCGGGACGTACGCACCCTTCTGGGACATGTGGGCCGCGCAGGAGGTCGAGCACTTCACCGCCGAGGGCACCCGCCACCGCGCCGACCTCGTCGTCACCACCTGAGGGACGCGCCAAGCGCCCTCCGAAGAGGGACCCTGTGCGACGGCCCGCCCACCGCACAACGCAAAGGGCCCCTCGTGAGAGGGGCCCTTCGATACTGGAGCGGACGACGAGACTCGAACTCGCAACATTCTGCTTGCTAGGTGGACCGAGTCCGCCACCGTCATCCCGCTTCGTCGGGACGTGGCCGCGTGAAGCGCCTGAGCCACTGGCGGCGCGTCATCGCCCGCCTCGCTCACGCCCGCGTGCTCGAGCTGCTCCGCATCGTCGATCAGCCCAGCCTTCAGTTTCCTGAGGGTCACGGCTGGAACGGCCCCGACGAGTGCGACGGATGCGGCTACAGTCTCGCCTACGTCGCCGAAGGTTGGGACCGGTGGAAAGAGTGCACGAACTCGCTGTGCATCTACTTCGCCGAGGATGACTCCTGGGCGTACGAGACGGTGTCGTCATGATGTGCCAGTCGTGCTCCCGCGAAGCGGAGTGGCTGATCGTCACCCCGGGCGCCGCGTGGACTGGACGAGTGTGCAGCGAGCACCTCGCCGGCACCCGCATCGACGTCCGTGCGCGCGTGTACCCAAGGACCCCGATTGCCCAAAAAGTGAGGACTGGAGAAACCTGTACGCCCGTGCCACCGCGCGCAGGGGTTACCGCATCTTCCGTCCAGATCACAGGCCTTTCCACGGGCCCAGGACACGCCTACGGTACGGAACTATGACAACCTCTCTCGGCGTAGCCGGCGCTCCCACCGGCCCAGACTCTGTCCCGATCCTCGACCGCTGGGCGCGCTGGATGCGCGCGCAGTCCTGGTCAGAGAGAACGATCGCGGACCGCGTCGCTCTGGTAGAGCGTGTCGCTGGCCGGTACCGAACGGCGCCCGAGCTGCTGACCGTCGACCAGGTCCTCGAGTTCCTGTCGCAGTCGTCATTCGGTGCGACGTCGCGCAAGACGTACCACGAAGGTCTCAAGTCGTGGTTCCGCTGGCTCGTCCACTCCGAGAAGCTGCTCCTCGTCTCCCCCATGGACGGGCTCCCCTCCCCCGTCGCCCGCAAGCGGTCCGCCCGCCGACTGTCGACCGAGCACCTCGAGCACCTCCTGTCGACACGCATGCACGCCCGAACGCGCGCGATGATCCTGCTCGGCGCCTATCAGGGGCTGCGGGTGTCCGAGATCGCGAAGTTCCGCGGGTCCGACATCGACATGCGGTCCCGTGAGCTGTACGTCCTCGGCAAGGGTGACGTGGAGGCCCGGATGCCCCTGCACCCGATCGTCGAGGCGCTCGCTCGCGAGCACCCCACCGGTTGGTGGTTCCCGCAGTGGACGACGAACCGGTCATCGAGCGTCGGTGGGCACATCCTCGGCAACTCGGTGTCATCTGTCGTCGCGGCCGCGATGAAGCGGGCAGGCGTACCCGGTTCGGCGCACTCCCTGCGTCATTGGCACGCGACCACCCTGCTGTCTGCCGGTGTCGACTCGAGGGTGACGCAGGAGCTCATGCGTCATTCGTCGATCTCGACCACCCAGCTGTACATGCACGTCGATGACCGCCAGCGTCGTGCTGGTCTCCTGTTACTGCCGGACGTCACGTCACCGCAGAGGCCGACGGATTCGTCTTCTCCGAGCTTTACGGGTGTGACACCACCCGGGTGGTCCATGCGGGACGCCGCATGAGCGCGCCACCTGCATCAGTCGCGGCGCTCGACGTACTCCTCGAGCGCGCGGCGGATCACGTCGGACAGGTGCTCGTTGCGGCGCGCGGCCTCTCGTTTGGCGCGGAGCCACAAGTCGTCCTCAACGCGCACGCCCCGATGCTTGGTGCCCTTGCTCGGCATTCAGGGATTCTGAGACCGGGTGGTGTAACACCCTCCGCACCGGGGGCGGGCTCTGACAAGGCGGACTGTCGGCATGCTGGCAGTCTGGTCGGGCCAACGCGACACCCCGTCACTGCGTGCTACCGAACGACCGCCTGCGCGATCTTGTCCGCGACAGCGTCCGAAGCGGCCGCGTAGATCGCCGTGGTGACCGGGGACGTGTGGCCCATCTGCCGGCCTACGGCGATGAGGTCCCCGGTGGCCTGGTACGCGAGGGTGCCGTATCGGTGGCGCAGCTGGTGGAAGGTGGCGTCGACGCCGAGCCGCTCGATGGCGCGGTTGACCTTCCGCTCCAGCTGCGCCGCCGTGTACGGCGTCCCGCCGGCGGTGACGACGTTGCCGCCGGTGTTCGGCAGCAACGCGTCGAGCAGGACCGGGGAGTACGCGACGAGCCTCGACTTCTGGCCCTTGCCGAGCACAGTGATGCGGTGAAGCTCGTCGTCGACGTTCGACCAGTCGACCGCCGCAGCCTCAGACACTCGCATCCCCGTGTACGCGCCCAGGCATGCCGCGCGACGCATCTCCGGGTCGAGACCGTTCAGGAGGATGTCGAAGTCGTGCCGGTTGATCGGCCGCGGCAGGTTGTTCGGGACGTTCGGTGCGTCGATCCTGATTGTGGGGTCGTCGAACCGGTGCTCCCACCGCATGCACCATTTGTAGAACCCGCGCAGCTGCGACAGGTCCGCAGCACGCGTCGCCTCAGCAAGATCAGCCCTGGTCTTCCACCACGCTTCGATCTCCTCACGCTGCGCCGTGCCAGCGTTGCCCACCAGGCGCAGGACCCGCCGGCGCGCCTTGATCGTGTTGTCCGGCTTCCGCTCATCGATCAGGTGCTGCAGGTGCGCCTCACTCAGCTCGTCCATGGTCTCCATCCTCAACCGCCCACCGTCGCGCGGACAACATCCATCGGGTACTCCAGCACACGCTCAACTCCGTCGTCTCGGATGACCTCACACTTCCTCGGGCTGCACATGAACGCCGGCTCTCGGCCGCGGTCCTGGTCGTACTGGCGGAAGAACCACAGTGGGTGCACGTCGCACAGATCGGCCAGGGCCCGGACCTGCACGAGCCGCGGGTAGCGCAGGCCGGCCTCCCACTCGTCGACCTCGGGCTCCTCCGCCTCGCAGAGCCGGTCGACCTCTGGCCCCTGCAAGCCGTTCATGTCGAGCGCCATCGTGATGCGGTGCGGCACCAGCTGGCCCGCGGCCCACAGCTGCTCGAGGATCTCCGAGTCGATCACTCGCGGTCCCACGGACGCCACTCGGTGTGCAGGGAACACACGATCAGCCATGCGTCGGGCCAGCGGAGGTCCCGGATACGCCTCGACCCGTTGAGCCGGCACGTCGGGTGATCGCAGTCGGGAACCTTCCCGATGCGCGGCACGTCCACGTCGCTCATGCGTGCATCCACTCCAGACACTCGGGACAGTCGACGTCTGTCGGCTTCCCGTTGGTCTGGTCGAGCACGTCGTCGCCGGTCGCGTACTCCTCGCAGAAGATGCCTCCGCTGCCGGGATGTCCGCCCGGGAAGAACCAGTGGGCGACCATGCCCTGGTTGCTGGCGCTCATCGTCCGAGACCTCTCGTGAGGTGGATCGTCGCGGCGGCGCCGTCGACCCAGTCCACGAAGCCATGCCGGCGAAGGGCCCGCAGGTTGTCGTAGCTCGGACTGCGGGTCTGGCCCGAGGCCGTGGCGATCTCACCCACAGTGAAGTGCGCGCCGCGACGCCCGGCAGACAACCGGCGGATCGTGCGCAGCAGCCGCTGCTGCGACGGCGACAGCAGCATCTGCGCCCGGCAGCCCGGGCACGCCCCATCGTCATCGACACCCGCGACCTGGTGGCGGCACATCATGCACGTCACGAGCTGCACCAGCTCACCCGCGTCGGTCATCATCGACGCCACCGCCCAGCCGCGATGATGCGCCGTCGGATCGTTGACTCCGTCAGCGGTTGCGCATCCAGCGGAGCTGGCAACGTCCGGCGGAACACCGCCGGCAGGGACTGCTGCTGCATCTGCAGCTCGCTGCTCGCGATGAAGTCCCAGTCGACATCGGCCCCGTTCAGCAGTTCATCCATGGTCAGGCTCCGTCGCTGTCTTAGCGGCACGTTCACGGATGTAGGCCGCCGCATCCCAGAAGGCGGCACCTCGCTTGTCGTGGGGTCCAGCGGCGTCGAACCGCAGCAAGGCCTGCTCGGACAGGAGCGAAGCGATGCGTTCGCTCTCGGCGGCAAGGAGCCTGGCGTCACGGGCGGCCAGCCAGTCAGCCGCGATCGATGGGTCGTCAGCGAGTCCCTGGGCGACGGCTTCCTCGTAGCCCTGGTTGTACGAGCTCGCGTGCTGCTCGGGGTCGAAGCCGCACGCGGTCGTCGTCCGGCCGGCGGCGAAGAACACCGGGGCAGCAGCGGCGAGAGCGACACGTGCGGCCTCGTCGGCCTCACCGCCGTTCAGGTGTGTGGCGCCGCCGCTGTTCAGGATCCTGAGCGCGTTCGGGCCAAACGGTCCCACCGTGATTTTGTCGCGGATAGCACGCGCGGCGGCCTTGATCGCTTCGGCTGGGATCGGTGTCGTGGTGTCGTCGCTCATGACGTGGCCTCCGTGGTTGCAGCACTGGAGCCGAGGCAAGCGATCGTGCACGGCTCGTCAGGGGCCTCGGCGTTGTAGCCGTAGGGCAGGCCGCTATCCAGCGAGTCGCAGCGCATGAGTCCCCGCTGCCGACCCTCTAGGTGCTGAAAGTTGGCGATCGGTCGTCCGCAGTGCTTGCAGGCGACCTGCGCCTCAGTGGTGGGATACCGATGGTCGCCCGCATGATTGGCTTGGGCGGCACAGCGCACCCCGTCGCGATAGAACAGGCATGCATCACCAGGCCGCACTGGCTTCGGCGCGCTCATCGTCGGTCTCCCTGCTCGTGCGTGTCAGGGTCGGCGTCCTGAGTGCGGGCGGCGAGGTTGGCCGTCAGCATGTCGGCCACGTGCTGGCTGTGTCGATCGAGCGCGACGTACCACGAGTCATCCTCGGCGTAGAAGCCGCAGTCGTCGCCGTCGCACTTCACGCGAGTGCGCCAATGCAAGGGCAGTGGGCCGATCTCCTCGGTGACGTAGTTCGGGCGGTGCAGTCGCGCGAATGCTAGGGCCCACGCCTTCGCCGCGACCTCCTGCTCATGCTTGGCGACCGGGACGACGTGGACACCGACTCGATCGGCAAGCCATTGCGACTCGTCGACCTCGTCCAGCACCTCGTATGCGCGCCCCGTGTACTCGTCCCACGCTGGGATGTTCTCGCCGTAGCTGGCGGGCAGGATGTCGTCCTCATCCCACACGCCGTCGAGCCGGCAAAGGCGACGTGCGACAGCCTCGATCAGGCTCTTGCGTGCCGCACTGAGATCGTGGCTGTCGTCCGGCTTGGCGACCGCATCCGGGCCGTACAGGGCGTGGTCCTTGATCCCGACACCGCTGATGTCCTCGACGATCCGACGAGCACGGACGATGCCGGCGTAGGCGCTGTCGACCGGGAACGTCTCACCGCGGGCGTAGTGGACGGCCAGGGCTGCGAGATAGAACGCCTGACCCGGCGACGTCGCCGCGTGAGCCCGTGCGGTCAAGTCGGCCATCACCTCTGCGTGATCGGGTCGCAGCACGTGCTCAACCTCGACCGCACCGGACACGGGAGCGAGGACAGCGCGGAGGCGGTCCTGCCACTCGCCGTCGTCGGTCGCTGCTTCCCACTCGTCCGCCAGCGCCGCGACTGCACCCAGGGCGGTTCGAGCCTCGTCGCGCTCGCGCCGCAGCGGGCTTCGGATGGTGTCGCCATGGTCGTCGCTCGGGGCGTCGCTCACGATGGATGACAGCTCGTCGTATGTGAACTCGTCCAACCGGTCCTTGACCATCTCGAGGACGGACTCGATCTCGTCGACCTGTGTCGCGCGGAAGTCACGTTCACGCATCAGCTCGGCCATCCTGACGACCGCACGACCACTATCAGGACTGACCGACTCGCGTGCAGTTTCGGCCTCATCTGTGCCGAAAGACGATCGATCGAGCACCGCCTCCATCTCAGGCGACGGCGCATACTTTCGCAGCCGCTCGACCTCAGCGAGCACCGCCTCGGACTTCACCTGGCCGATTCCTGGTCGGCCGAGAGCCTCGTGGACGCGCTCCCAACCGATGAGGACCACCGACGCTTCGGCCTTCCAGCGCCGGAGTCGGTCGAGCTCGACCGCCGCAGGGGCGTCCGCGGCATGGCGTAGAGCCGCCTCGAGCGCCGCCAGCATCCGAGATCCCCGGTCCATGTCGGAGGCCGCCGCGTACTCACGCACCGCTGCTTCCAGCATCTCGTCGCTCACCTGCTGGGCGGTCATGCTGCCACCGACTTCCGGATCGTCTCGGCGATCGCTGTGCAGTCGTCGCATGCGCCGTACTCCTCGGTGATCGAAGAGCAGTCAGCCTCGACCACGTCGGCCATGCGCTCGCGCTCGGTTTTCGCGACCAGCTGGTCGTGCTCGACCAGCCAGTCCGTGATCAGGCTGGCTGAGTGGGCGCGCATCTGGATCATGGCGACGTTCTCACGGGTGGTGGTCATGATGTCTCCTCGTGGTCGTTGCTGAAGATGTCGCGGAGCAGCTTCACGGCGGCATTGGACCCTTCGTCGCGGGTCCGGTACGGGTTCTGGGCTTCGTCGGGGTTGCCGCGACGCTGGTACGGGTCACCGGATATGCGTCCCTCGTCCCAGGCGTCAGCGCGGATCTGCCTCTCGCGTTCGGCCAGCCACTCGGAGTTCAGGACAGCACTCGCGACGCCGTAGCGGACGTCGAGGACCATGAACCCTGACGGGTCGGCGGACTCGGCGAGGGTGGCGAGCTCGTTGAGGTCGGACGGGTTGCCCCTCGGTGGGAAGTGCGCGGACTCAGCCATCAGTTCTCCTTGTGCGGGACGGGCTCGTGCTTGGACCAGTCGTGATGCCCGAAGACCCGCTTCGTGATGAGCTCGATGAGACCTTCGCGGCCGACGTACGACGGGCCGGCGTTCTCCGTGGGATACGGCAGCGGGGCCAGAGGCGGGCCGCTACGCCAGGTGGCCATCGCGTAGTGCCAGTGGTCGTCGACCTTCGCGAGGATCACGGTGTTGGTGCTGTCGTCGACGTCCAGGGGCCGGTGGCGCATCTGCTTGCGCCACCGGTCGTTGTAGTAATCCATCCGGCATTCGATGAACCAGCCGATGACGGCGGCCTCGGCTTCGGTGGGCCACACGAAGTTGATGTGGTCCCAGACCGTCACCGGTGGGACGACTAGCGCGACCTCGTACTTCCACCGAGGGTTCCACGAGTGGACCAGCGGGATCCGCCACCGCTTCGCCCACTCGTGCTCGAGGTCCGCCTCGCCACTGAACGGCTTCCCGTCGCGGACCCAATCCTGACGGGCCGTCATGCGAGACCGGCCGAGTCTGCGAAGTCGTCGCTGAGTCGCCAACCGTCGACGACTTCGACCTTGCGGAGGCGGCCGAGCGCGACGCCGATGGTGGAGGCGGTCGGCGAGTAGCCGGTGGCTTCGGCGATCTCGGCTTGGCTGGTGTTGTTCGGCCAGGCGTCGATGATCGCGTCGAGTACAACCCGTTCGGTCTTGCCGAACTTGTTGCGCCAGTAGTCGATGAGGTCGGCGCCGGTGGGCAGTGGCTCGTAGTCGTCGCCGATCCAGTCGATGCCGTCGGCCGTGGCGGTGATCGGCTGGCCGTCGAGCACGAACCCGATGCGGCGCAGCTTGCCCAGGGCGACGCCGATCGTCGACGCCTTCGCGGAGTAGCCCGTCAGGAGCGCCAGCTGGTTGTGTGTCCGGGGGCCGTGCTGGGCGAGCACCGACAGGATCGACCTCTCGGTCTTGCCGAGCTTGACGTCTCCCTCAGCTGCCGCGGCGCGCGGCGTGGCCGGCGGACGAGTCCGGACTGAGGCCGGCGGGCGTACCCGGTCGGGGGCCGCGTGCGGTCGGGGCTTCATCGCGGTGGGTCCGCCTGCGACGTCGACTCCTCGGAGCAGTTCGTAGATCCGCTCCTGCACCGTGCCGAGCTTTCCGGCGAGGGCGGCGAGCGCGAGGCGGTCGTCCTCGCTGAGGACCGGGACCTCGACACGCTCGACGACCGGCTCGACAGCCGGCGCGGCGTCACGCTTCGCGATCTCGCGCTGAAGCCGGGCGACCTCAGCCTTGAGCTCTCGCGGGTCGTTGGCCTTCGCCTCCTCCGCGGTGGCTGCGATCTTGTCGCCCAGGGCGGCGATGTCGACGTCTGCCATCTGCCGTGGGACGATGCGCTTCTGGCCGACCTTCGGTGTGGCTGAGGAGTCGAACGTGGTGCGGGTGCGGACGTGGATCTTCTCGAGGATCGACAGCCATCCGGGTGACCAGATCCAGGCCGTGCCGATGTCGAGGGACGGCAGGGACCGCTTGAGCTCGCGGGCCTCGTCCTCGTCGGCGTGGAGCCGCACCCACTCGTCGATCGCAGCGACGTCGCGGACGCCGTTCATGCGCAGGCAGATCAGGACCTCTGCCTGTGTGAGGACGTCCTTGTTCAGGACCGCCGGGCGCTGGGTGATGAGGGTGCAGCCGATGCCGCGCGCTCGGCCCCGGCGGACGAGGTCCTCCATGGCGCCGAGCAGCTTCATCCCGTCCGCGCCGGTGCGCTGTGGCGCGAACGCGTCGGCCTCGTCGACGATGATGTGCAGCGGGTCGCGGTTGCGGTGGTACAGGCGGTCGATGAACGCCGTCATGAACCGCTTCGATCCAGCCTTGCTGAGCAGCGACAAATCTAGGACGGCGGAGAACCGTTCGGACACGATGGCGTCGGCGATGATGTCGCCAGACTTCTCGTCGAGCGGGACGTCGCCGTGCTCACCGCCGAAGATGACGACCGGCAGACCGGGGGACTTGCCGTCGGCGGATGACCGCAGCCCCCACCAGACCCCGACGGGGTCGACGATTACGCAGGGGTGGCCGGCGCCGATGATCTCCTCGGCGAGCACCGCGGCGGTGTACGTCTTGCCGGAGCCGCGCTTCGCGAGGATCGCGAATGTCTCCGTGACGGCCTCGAGTGGCAGCGACAGACCGGGGGCGATGTTCAGGCCGACCATCAGATCTCGACCCCCAGCAGGGTGAGCGCGTTGAGCCGGCGGGCCATGCCCTTCTGCAGCCGGTGACGACGCTGCGTCGACAGCAGGCCGAGCGACGCGCTGGCCTCGAGCGCACGGAGGCGCAGCTGGTGGTAGCCGATGCGTGCGCGACGGATCATCGGGCACCACCGATGGCGTAGATGTCACAGGAGTAGCGATCGGCCGCCTGGTAGTGCCACTCGATGCGACACGTGAGGGTGACGTCTTTGCCGGCGAGGTTCACAGCGCGCGGGTCGTCGATCGTCAGTGACCGGTCGACGGTGTCGAGGGTGATGACGGGCGTCCTCGTCAGGTCGCCACTGGACTCGGTGAGGACGTTGGAGACGGACTCGACGCGGCCGTCGACGCGGTAGATGTGCTGGTATTCGCCACTGAACGGAACCATGAAGATGATCCAGACCACGCCAGCGACGAGGCCGAGGGCACCGGAGAAGATGCCGGCGACGAAGCCGAGCTCGTCCCAACCGAAGAAGTAGTCCATGGCTGCCAGCGCCACGGCGATAAGGATCAAGGCGACACCGATCCACCCCGTGATCAGCAGCTCGATCCGGACACCGACAACGTCGAACGCTTCGGGGATCATCGGATGGCCTCGACCGCTGCTTCGCGGGCGGTCTCGTAGTCGTAGCGGAGTGTGGGGCCCTCGTCCTTGGCTCCGTTGCGGAGCGCGCGCCACGTCGAGTAGACCTTCCGCTGGATCGGCTTCGGGACACGCGACCAGCACGACCCGCACATGACCTTCCCGGCCTCCACCATCCGGCCGCAGCCCGTCGGGCACTTCTCGGTGATCACAGCGAGAACCACTCTCGGAGCATGTTCGCCGTCAGCGACAGCGTGCCGTCCTTCGACGGCTTGACGGAGTCCAGCCGACCCAGCGCACGATCCCGCGCATCGATCGCCTCTTCGGTCCGCTGCTTGAGTCTGTCGAGTGGCCGCGTGTACGAGTCGTTACGGGGGCAAGGTCCGACCTTGAACGACTCCAGCTCGTTGTCACGGGCAGTCTCGAGCCGGGCGTGTAGATCGCGCAGCGCGGCTTCCGCCTTGGCCCGCCACTCGTCGCGGCGGCCCTCGAGGTCCTGGGACGCTCGGTAGGCGGCCTCGGCCTCGGCGATCTTCTCCTCCCACTTCAGCATGATCTGCTCCCGCAGGGCGGTGACTTCGTACTCCAGTCGCGTGCTCATGACTTCTCCTCGGTGGTGGTGGCGCCCGCGATGGTCATCGCGTGGCGGTATGCGGCTTCTGCGGCCTCGACGATGTGAGGCGAGAACAGGAGGTGCTCGAGCCACGCGGCCTTCGCCTGACCGACGGTCTCGATCTCCGCGACGATCCGCTCGCGCTCGGCCGCCTGGATGGCGCGGTCACGCTTCGCGAGCCACGTCGACGCCAGCAGCTCGACCACAACGTGCGGTGCTCGGTCCTCTGCGATGCCCTCGGCGGTCACGATCGCCAGCAGCTCGTCGTGGTCACTCATCTGCGTCGCTCTTCCGGTCGATGTGCGAGAGCGCGATTCCGCCGGCGTAGCCCTCGACGCTGACGACGAGCGTTCCGCCGACTTCCCAGACCTCCGACCGGGTTACGGTGTCCAGCACCTTCGGGCGGATCGCGCGGGCGAACGGGTCGTCCGGGCGGATGCCCGGGTAAGCCAGCACGGGAGTGCCGATCGGCAGCGGAGCACGTAGATCCGTCATGAGCCTTCACATCCGCGGCGGAAGGTCTTGAGCTCGGGGTCCCACTGGTACCAGCAGACGAAGTCGCCGCCGGGCAGGTGGTCGACGTCGGCTGAGAAGCCGGCGACCTTGCCGCAGTGCGTGCACTGGCCGCCGTCGACGACGGTCTCGCAGAGGCGGAGGACCGCGAGGTCGGGGTTCATGCCCGCGGCCGCCTCGTGCTTGCTGTCCTGCCACGTACCAACTGCGATCCACACGATCGGCAAGTGGTCGTCCTGGAAGCGGATGTCGAGCGCGCCGAGACCTGTTCGGCGGAGCAGGTCGATCGCGGCCATGGTGCGCGGGCCGAAGGTCTCGCTCATCGGACACCCATCCGGACGACGTGAGCGGCCTTGCGCTCGTCCAGGAACCGACTCAGCGCCTCGACGAATCCCGTCGTTGTCAGCACCAGCTCCCAGAAGTAGGTGCCGCGCTTCGGCTGCACGAACAGCTCGATCTCGTATGTGTCGCTCACAGCAAGACGCCCAGCACGGTCTCGGAGAACTCACGGACTTGGGGCAGGGTCTCGATGTCGATGCCGGTCTCGTCGTGCATCTGGACGAGCACGTCGAGGAGAGCGGCGGCGGTGTAGTCCTGGTGTGCGTTGCCCAGGATCAGGTGCTGGCGTTGCAGCTCGTCACGCGCGGACGCTGCCAGATCGCGCGTTGAGGGCGAAGTCGCGCCGATATCGGCGGATTCCCTGCCATTGTCGGATGGATCGATGCTGTGCATTGCTCAAGAGTAGCGCATTTGGCAGATAACCTTGATTATCCTCACGAAGAATCTTGAGAAGATCACCGCCGAACGCACGGAGAAGCGCCCCGCCAGTCGCAAGGACCGGCGGGGCGCAGCATGGGCGCGAGCAGCTAGTTGAGCATCTCGCCGTCGGCGGCGGAGGCCATCTTGTCTGCGTCTGCCGAGGCCAAGAGCCACGAGTCGGACACGAAAGTACGCAAGCCCTCAGGCCCGTCGTCGCTTGCGAGGTTGCTGGCCATCGCGTCGCGGGCCTCTTCGTCCGGGAAGGTCGCGACGATGACGTACTCCTCGTCGCTCTGGTTCGGGTCGTCGTAGAAGTCGCCGCACCTGTACACGTCGTCGGCGCCGAGCAGTCCCATCACCTGGTCGTTGTCCGCCTGACGCCATTCGCCGGGGCACTCAACACCGGCCTTCTCGGCGAGTTTCATCAGGTCGGCTGCGTTCTCGACCTTGGGGCCGTCCGATCCACCGCAGGCAGTGAGGACGAGGAGCGCGAAAGAGGCGGGTACCAGGCGGATCATCATGGCCAGCAGCGTAGGCGACTTCCGGCGGGGCCGGGGTCGTTCACAGCGTGTAGGCCGAACCGCCCGCGTTGCGCATGGCTTCCTCAGTTGCGGCGACCAGGGTGGCGTGCTCCGCACCGTCGCTGGCGAGGACCAAGAGGTAAGCCGCCTTGAGGTGCAGAGGGTTGGCGAGCGACGTGCCTAGGTAACCACCGATCTTCGCACCTGCCGCTTGAGCGAGGAGGTCGACGCGATCGCCCGCGAGCTCGCGCAGCTGCGCGATCGCGTCGAGAACTGGCACGTCGTCGCCGGCGAGTCGACCGGCGGTGCCCTGGATGGAGATCTCCAGCGCACGCTCCGGGTCGAGCCCGCGGCCGCCGCGGCGTTGGCCCATCAGTGAGACCGGACGGAGAGCATCTGCCAGCCTTCGGGGACGCGGGCCTGCAGTTCGGCGAAGGCGTCGTCGTAGTACGTGGCGGTGGTGGTGATGACCTCCATGGCTAGTCCGTCGACGTTCTTGGCCCCGGATTCGGGGCGGGTGCGGATGGTGGCGGTGAGCTGCATGTGGTCGAGAGTAGAGGGCGGGCATGACGAAACGCCCCGCCCTGCCACAGCAGGGTGGGGCTTCAATTCGTCGAATAGAAGCGGCTACGCGCCGCCCATCAGGTACCCCGCGACCATGTACGAGGCGTGGCGGTCGAGGTTGAGCCGGGCGCGGTCGTACCGCATGGTCGTGCGGGGATCGGAGTGTCTGGCGGCGACCTGCACGTCGCGGAGCGGGACACCGGCATCGAGCGCGGATGTGACCATTCCGTGGCGGAGCAGGTGCGGTCGGACGGGCTTCGTGATGCCGCATTGCTTCGCGAGCCGGCGGACGGCCTTCCTGACGGCCGCGCCGGTGTACGGCAGGCCGTTGGACTCGCGGAGGCACAGCACCCCGTGGGTCCTGTCGCCCTTCGCCCGCATCAGGGCGCGGAGCACCGGCGCCGGGAGCGGGATCGTCGCGGCCTTGTTCCCCTTGCCCGTCATGCGGAGCACGGTGTGGGAGCGTTCGACCTCGCCGAAGTCCTCGATCCGGACGCCGGTCGCTTCGGACAGGCGGAGGCCGAGGATCGCCATCAGCACGATGAGCGCATGGACGGAGCCGGACTCGGCCTCAGCGGCCTTGATCATCGCGGTGATCTCCGTGCGGTCGAGACCGATGATCGACGCCTCGTCGCGGTAGTACGCGGGTCGGCGGACGCGACGGGCCGGGTTCTTCTCGATCAGCCCGTCCTCGTTCGCGAAGTCGTAGTAGCCCATCAGCACGCCGACCTTCGCGTGGATCGTCGACATGTGATTCTTGCGCTCGTGCTCGCAGTACCGCATGTACAGCTCGAGGTGCGCGCGGGTGGCGTCGAGCGGGTCGAGCTCGTGCTGAGCGCACCACTCGAAGAAGATCTTGAGCAGGTAGCGGTAGTTGTCCAGGGTGGCCCCTGAGAAGCCGGCCAGATAGTTCATGGCGGCGAGCTCGTGGCGAGGGATCGGTCCTCTGGGGTCGAGCACGGGCATTGCAGTAGCGTGACGCATGGCGTCTCCATTCGGTTCAGTCGATATGGCGGGCGTCTGAGCCGTTCGGTGTTCCAGCACCGGGCGGCTCGCCCTTTGAGACACGATGTTACGTCGGGGTCCAGACGAATCCAAGGGTCAGCCGTACACGCGCCGGAGCTCCAGTACGACAGCGCACGGACGAGGTTCTCCGCACGCAGCGCACAGCGCCGGCACGTCGAGGTCGGTGCTTCGTGGATCTACGACGGAGTGGACGCGGAGGCGCCTCTGATCGTTCTCAAGGTCGGCGATTGACCGGGCGACGTCGTCGGCAGTGAACGCTTCGAAGAATGGGTGCCGCGGCACCTGCCGCAGCATCTCCAGCTGCGCGCCTATCGCTTTCGCGACGACGTCGTGGGTTTCCACACCTGAGGCGATGTCGGAGAGCTCGTCGTCGTTCATGAGCGACACCGTAGCCCAGGGAACGACGAAAGCGCCCCACCCCGGTGAAGGGGTGGGGCGCTGCGCTTGGTGCTGGGTGGTCAGGTGATGCGGCGTGACCGTGCGTGCTCGAGGGCGGTGTCGCGTCCCCACTCGATGAAGAACACGATCGTGGCGGCGAACCGCGCGACCGCACCACGGACGGCGAACATCAGCAGTCCCGCCAGACGCCGTGCTCGACGAAACCGTGCGTGCCGCAGTCGTCGCAGAGGATCGACGGGTGCACGGTGGGAGGGTCGTCGGCGACGTCCGGGCTGCGGGTCAGCGTGTGGCCGTGACCGAGCTGCAGGAGCGGTGCGCAGATGATGACACCCCGCTGGCCGCGGTCGCAGACGTGCTCGAAGCGGACTGTGCCGTCCGGGTACGTCAGCAGAGCCTTGGCGTTGGCGACTTCCTCGCGACTGTCCCAGCCCGACGGCGCGACGTTGGGGACACGGGCGTCAGTCACGAGACCGAGATCGCGGTGTCGGCCGGCGCGTTCTTGTCGCGGATCCACAGCGCCGCGAACGAGGAGATGACCAGCACGGCAAGGCCCACCTGCTCCTGGCTGAGGTGCAGGCCGTACCCGGTCGCGAGGATCAGCAGGGTGCGGCCGATGCCGACGACGATGGACAGGCGGGTGTTGACGGTGGCCCAGCCGACGATCGCAGTGCCGATCGCGGAGACGACGGCGAGGATGTTGGTCGCGTCATCGGCGGTCAGGCCGGGGAGGCCGAACGTGACGAGGAACGTGAGTAGCGCGCCGACGGCGGAGACGACGAGCGCGGGCTCGCGGCCGATGACAGAGCGAATGAGCTCGAGGATCTTGGACATGGTGCCTCCTACTTCGTGGTGGTCCCGTAGACGACTGTCGTGGGGATGTGGTCGCTCAGCCGGACTGCGGCCTTGCGGACGTGAGCACGACGGCGGGGCCGGTTGCGGTGACCCTTGATCTTGTCGATCCGCTCGCCGTCGGGGGTGGCGCCGGACCAGCCGGGCAAGGTCGCGGTGGCCTCGTTGTCGGCCTGCCACGCACCGTCGAAGACGTCGAAGTAGCCGGCGGGCTCGTAGGCCTGCTCGAGGACCTGACGGTTCGAGTTCTCGTCGTCGGCGAACGAGACGCGGGTCGGGTCGATGTCCCAGTTCTTCGCGAGCCGGACACCCTTCGCGGCGGCCTGCTTTGCCTGGGTGACGCGGGTCTTGTCGTACGCGGCGCCGGTGCGGTGCTCGAAGTGTCCGGCCGAGAATAGCCAGGCGTTGGCGCCGACGTAGACCTCGGCGAAGACGACGTGGCGGGCGTCGTTGGCAGGGCCCTTCTCGGGCAGCGTGTAGACCGCGGTGCGGCCGACCTTCATCGCCTTGCGGACGACGACGGCGCGGGCCTTGCCGTAGACAGCGACCTTGTACCCGATTTTGTCGAGCGCCCGCTTCAACTTCGCGAGGTGCTCGGTGCGGATCTCGAGGAGCGAGAAGACGTCGGAACCGATCTCGGACATCTCGGTGGTGATGCTGTCGATACGCGCGGCGAACGTCTCGGCGCCGCGGCCGACGACGTCGAGGCCGCCGAGGTTCCACTCGGTGTGCGAAACGACGTCGGTCGGTCGGGTCGTGGGCTTCGGGACCTTGACCGGCGCGGGCTTCGGCGGGGTCGGCTTCGGCGTCGACGCGGTGTCGACCATCTGGTGGCCGTAGCCGTCGTTCACGATGTAGCCGACGAACTTGAGCCCGTTGCCCCAGTTCTTCGCGATCCAGCTGATGGGGACTTCGCCGATCGTGCCCCACTTCGGCGCATCGGTAGAGACGACGTTGCCGCCCGGTGTCGTCGGGGCGGCGTGGCCGTAGCCGCGCGATCCACCCGTCCAGTAGGCCAGCGTGCCGGCCGGGACGTCCGCGAGGTTCTTGATGTCCTTCGCGAGGACGACCTTGCCGTGCTTGACGGCGTGCTTCCACCAGTCGACGGCGTCGTGGTCGCCGTCGCCGTCGAAGTCGGGTGTGCTCGAGCCCGTCTTCGAGGTCAGGATGCTGAACGCTTGGCACATGCCGGAGTACTTCTTCTGCCCTTTCATCTTGCGGGCGGCGGTGACGAGCGCGGTGCCGTGGATGTAGGACATGGTGTGCCTCCTGGGGCATGACGAGGACCCCGCCGGCGGCAGGGTCAGAGGGTGGGGCGGGTCAGCGGTCGCTGAGACGGTGCATGTCGACGTCGCCTGGGATCAGCGCGTCCGCGATCCACACGGCGAAGCCGAGGACGATGATGATCATCGAGCACGTCAGCAGCGCACCGACGATCGTCGGCGGGTACGCCGGCGGCTTGAGCGCGACGTAGGCGGCGTAGGTGATGACCAGGTGCTCGATGATCAGACCCGACCGCAGGATCTTCTCGCCGGCGTGCAGCACGTCCCACCGCACGATGAGCGTGGCGATGAACCCGGTGGCGCAGATGATCGCGAGGATGGCGTACCCCCAGCGGAAGAACTCCGCGAGCTCGACGCTCATCGGTCCGTGTTCGTGCAGTAGTCGGCCGGCGGGTACGGGTTGTCCTGCGCGACCTTCGCCTGGGCCTCGAGCGCGTCGAGGTACGAGCGGGTCGCGGCCACCCGGGCGCTGATCACGGCGGCGATGTCGTCGACGGTCTTGCCTTCGGTGGTGACGGTCTCCAGGAGTCCGCGCTGGTACTGCAGGTCTGCCTCGACGTAGGCGGTCTGCGCGGGGATGACGTCGGTGGTGGAGATCCCGACGCGGGCGTCGCGGGCGTCGGCGGTCTTCTGGTTGAACTCGACCTGGCAGCGTTCAGCGCGGCGGTCGCCGGTGTCCTTCACGATGATGCCGACGCCGACTGACGCGACGAACACCATGGAGATGGTGAGCATGACCGCGAGGAGTGGCACGTTCGGGCGGAGTGCGCGGCGGATGGTGGCCATGGGGTCTCGCTTTCCGGTGAGGATGTCGTAGGACTCGCGCCAGGTGACGCCGGTGGCGGTGCCGGTGATGAACGCGACGATGAGCCAGGCGAGGGTGCTCATGCCTCGTCGTCCTTCTTCTCGGACGGGCGGCCGAAGCGGATGCCGGAGCCGAGGAGGATGCCGGTGATGACGGGTGTGAGGACGATCGCGAGGCCGTTGGTGTCGACCTGGTCGCGGATGAGGCCGACGACGACGACCAGGACCAGGAGGGAGACCATGGCCAGGAGGATCGCGACGACGACTCGGGAGGGGATCTGCATCAGCGGCAACGTTCGGTCACGGGAAGCCTCCTGGGCATAGGAAAGCCCCGCCGAGATCTCGACGGGGCTGGACTTGGAAGGTGCTTGGTCAATCCCAAGTGATTCGGGCTTCGACTTGGGATTGACCAGAGCGGGGGGCACTTATGGGGTGGATGGTCCGCTCGATCAGGGTGGATGGTCCGCAGTGCCGCTACGCTGCGGCGATGGTCCTGAACGTGACGTGCAAGCGGTGCGGGTACTCAACGCAACTCGGCATCGACATGCGGAACAACACGTTCGCGGGCAACGCGATGAACATCGGATTCGAGTGCCCGAACTGCGGAGCGATGACAGACCAGACCGACGGCAGCGACGGCACCTACTCCACGACCGATGATGGTCGGCTCGTGAAGATGGCGGAGTACGTCGGCACCGCAACGATGGTCGAGCTGGGGGAACTGTCGGCACGAATAGCAGCGATCGAGACGGCCCGCGACGAAGAGGCTGCCCTTGCCGAACTGGCTGCGAAGGGACTCGCTCCTGCGGACGGGTTGTCGACTCGCGAGAGGGCTCGTCAGGCGTTGCAGGACCTGGAACTACTCGGCCGAGTAATCCTGATGTACGTCGGCGGCGGCTTGGGCGGTGTCGCCGCAGCCGCGGAGATCATCCGAAGGCTGACGTAGCAAGGACGACGATGACGGCTACGGCGAGGCCCAGGCGGGCAACGCTGTTGGCGAGCTCTCCCCATCCGACGTCCTTGCGGTCCGCGCTGGGAGGGCAGACGAGCAGGATCGCGAAGACTATCCAGGCGGTCTGCTCGCTCATGCCGTCACCAGCGCGTCACCCGTGTTGCCCTGGACGCGCACCGCGGTGAGCGTCGCCCCGGTGCTGACGATGCGGTCGAGCTGCGTAGGTGTGCCGGCGAGATCGTACATGTCGTTGTCCTGGATGCGCCCACCCTCGAGCACTGTCCCGGCCGGCATGATGATCGCGGCCTGCTCGCCCGACACCGCCCGCTTGCCGTTGCCCACGATCTGATTGTCGGTGATCGCGAAGTAGCGCAGCTTGCCGCCACCGGACGACGAGAGCCGGATGCCTGAGGAGCCGTTGGAGCGGATCTGGTTGCCTCGGATGGTGACGCCCGTGAAGTGACGTCCTGCCGACGCGACCGCGCTGACGGCGATGCCCCACGACTTGTTCTCGATGATCTGGTTGTTGGCGATGATCGTGTGGAGGTAGTCGCGGATGGCACCCTGCGGTGAGGTGCCGCTGTCGACGATCGAGATGCCGATGCCGTCGGTGTCGAGCGGGCCGGTGCAGCCGCGGATGGTGTTGTTGACGATGATCGCGTGCAGGCCGGGGTAGGCGTCAGCGAGCGAGGTCTTCCTGAGGCTGACACCGCGACCGCAGCCGACGATCGTGTTGCCGTCGATCAGCGTGCCGGTCGAGCCGGTGTCACTGATGCCGTAGGGCATCCCGATGACCGTGTTGTTCACGATCTTGTAGCCGTTGGTGCCGAGGTCCGGGTCCGCGCCCTCCTGGCCCTCGGTGAAGATGCCGTTGTGGCCGGGGCCAGCAGCGGCCGCGGTCTGGGAGCCCACGATGACGTTGTCGTGGATCAGGGTCGGTTCGGTCGCTCCGACGCCCTTGGTGCCTGCACCGATGCCCGAGCCGCCGGGGCCGACCCCTGAGGGTGCGAGGCGTCCGGGGTTCAGGATGTAGTTGTGCGCGATGAGGCACTGGTCGTAGGAGTGGTCGAACGGGATCGACGTGGCAGGGGTGTTGCGGATCAGCATGCGCTGGATCGAGCACCGCTGCACGTAGTAGATGTTCAGCGGCTTGATCGCGGACCCGTAGCCGGCGGTGTGGATCATCGCTTCGGCCTCGATGGCGAAGTCGAAGAAGTGCGCGCCGATCAGCGGGGTCGACGGGCTGCGGCCTGAGCAGGTGAGCCAGTCCGCCGTGCCAGCGACGGCACCGTTACCCGCGCGGTCGGCGATGACGTGGACCCACGCGACCTCGCGGCCGGCGCCGCGCCAGTTGACGTAGCTCAGGGCGTTCAGGGGCAGTGTCGCGATGGTTCGGCCCTGCGGGAAGTAGACCGTCCCGCCCCCTGCTGCGACTGCTGCGGTCTGTGCGGCGGCGAACGCGGCATCGTCGGGGGTGCCGAAGATGCACCGTGCGCCGCTGACACTCGCGGTGGCGTTGCTGCCCAGCGTCGCGACACCGGAGGTCACGGACGCGATAGTGCTGATCCACACGCCGTCGTTGGCGTTCGCGACGACCGGGCCAGCGCCCATGACGGCGATGGTCTTGCCGACGTCGGCGGACGTGAACGGGCGGGCCACGGACGAGACCGTGGCCGCGCCTGCCGTGGTGACCGCGTCGCGCAGGTAGATGCCGTCGACCTTCGCGCCGTAGTCGCGGATGTCGAACACGGCACCAGGCAGCCGGTCGCGCACGGGCCGGGGCAGGACGTTGTCCGGGCCGATCGTGACCATGCGGCGGGTCTCGGTCGCGGTGACGGGCTGGAGGAACGACCACTTGCCCGCGAGCTTGCCGGTGCTGATGGTCGGGTTGAACCAGGCGCCTGCGATCGTGCTCGAGCTGCTGCCGTAGATCGCGAGCTCGGGGCCGGTGAGCGTGTACGAGCCGATCTCGGTGCCGTTGACCGTCAGGGCCACCCGACCGTCCGCACGCAGCGACAGGTCAACGACGTCGCCCAGCTGAGCCACCACGGCGGTCGTGATGAGGACAGTGCCAGCGAGTCCTGCGTAGCCGGTGGTGCTGTCGGTCTTGTGGACGAGGTACGCCCGTGACGTGCCGGACATCGAGACGCGCAGGTAGTGGATCGTGGAGCCGCTGATCGAGAAACCGATGAACGGTCCCTGGCCGTGGACCGAGGCGGGTGCAGCGAGCGGGCCGAGGACGAGGCGCGACGTGCCGAACGGAGACCCGACGTCCACCGACATCAGGACCGGGGTCTGCGTGCCACCCGATGGACCCATGCGGGTTCCGTCCGAGGTGATGACCGCTCCGGTGCCGGATGCGGCGCGTGTGGTGATCGTCTTGCTGCCTGCGGTCGATGTCTTGCCGTTAAGGTCCGTCCCCGCGGCGTAGCCGGTCGGGTTGACCGCAGCCTGCTCGACAAGCGACGAACCAGTGGACCGCGTGTTGTTCGGGAAGCCGAACACGGTGTTGTCGGCGGTCGCGTCCGGAACGAACTGCGGCTTGGTCACGAAGTCCAGACCGGCCGCCGCGGCGTTAATCGCGTCGACCACAGACGGCGTGGTGGACAGCACGTTCGCCACGGCGGGCGGGACGAGGGACGGGACGATAGCACCAGCGCGGGCATCGACCGCGTCACGTGTCGCACCCGCTCCGGCGACCCTTGCGGCCACGTCGGTGTTGAGCGTCGCGACGTCCTGCTTGCCGGTCGTGGCGCTCGCAATGTTGGCAGCAAGTGCCTGCCCCGCGGGGCCGGCAGAGTCGTTAAGTGCGGCCGCGATCCCAGCCGGCGATCCGCCCGGTCCGACCGGCAAAGTGCCGGCGTTTTGGGTGCTGCCGTCGTCGAGCTCGACGATCAGGTCGCCGCCCTCGACGGTGAGGGTCTCGATACTCGTGCCCTTGGGTCCGACGACGATCGGGGTGCCGTTGCCCGTCGGGACGGGGAGCAGCTTTGTCAGGTCACATGCCATGGTGCCAGCGGGGAGGCCGTAGAACTCCGCGACGTCCGCGGGCAGGGCTTCGGCGGTGTCGGCGGCGATGCGGATGTCCTGCTTCTCGAACGAGACGCGGGTGCCGTTGGCCTTGACGTTGACGAACTCGACGCTGTGCGTGGCTCGTCCGTCGCTGACATGGGGGTTGACCTTGTCCGACGTCAGATCGACGAGCTTGACGCGGCGAACGCCGTTGCGTGTCACGGCGCCTTCGTCGCTGAGCGTCGTGTCGATGACGGAGTTTCCGCCAGCCCAAGGCGCAGGGCTCCCCCCGACGACCTTCGTGTAGGTGATCTTCGGGGTGAAGTTGACAGTTCCCTCGTCGCACCAGGTGGTGTCAGGGTCTTCGCCGGAATCGGAGGTGTCGCCGACCACCAGGCCAAGGCGGCCAACCAGGTAGACGTAGTCCAAGTCAGCCATCAGATGTTCTCCGTCGTCTTGTAGGGCCAGCTGATCGGGGCGTGGCTGATTGTCATGTGGTCAGACCCATCCGTAGGCGACGAGGTTCAGGCGCTGCCCGCCCGAGGTGATGCCAGCGCCGCTGCTGTTCATGACGCGCGCGACGAGGATGTCGTTGGAGTAGATCCAAGGGATTACTTCACGACCGGTGGTGATGTCTCCGAACGACACCACAGCAGCCCCCAGACCGGCGAAATGCGATGGCAGGTTGGCGATCAGTGTGATGTCGCCGCCAGCGGAAGGTTCGCCTACGACGGTGTCGATGAAGACTTTCGCGCGGTGCAGCTCAGGGTTGAAGGCTGTGCCCCATACCCGGCCAGAGCCGAACTCGACGATCGCGGTCTCCAGGACCCGATCTTCGACGTCCTCGGCGAGCTCCTGGAGGAACCGAGGCGGGTTGTTCTCGGCACCGATGACTGGGAACCGCAGGTCGAGGCGGGAAGTGGTGGGCATGGTCTCTCCTAGATCGTTCTGAAGCAGATCGGGGCCAGCGGCGGAGCCCAGAGGGCCATGCCTTTGTCGCCTAGTGCGAAGTCCTGGCCTGCCACGCGTCTGGCGGGGGTCCAGTCGGGGAGGCCGGCGATAGACACTTGGAACGGGGAGGTCGCGACGCATGTGACCGGCACAAGTCGCGCACCGTTGTCGGGGATCAGGTCGAGGATCTCGCCGGCGAGCTGGTCGCTCATGCGGCCTCCTCGTCGATCGCCGTGGCGTCGGAAGATCTGGTGGCCGCGGTCAGACCGAACGTGTCAAGGTCGAACGACACTCCGTCGAGGAGATGCACTGCAGCGATGCCTCTGCCGTAGGGCCGGTCATCAGTGGCGATGCTGACGGTGTCGCCGGACTCGAGCGCCAGCATCCCGAACGAGGAGATGGACACCGTCTCGGGTCGCCCTTGGACGCGTCGCAGGAGAGTCATAGCAGTCGAGAGTGCTTCGGCTGCGGAACCGATGCTCGGGGATCGGTGCTTGTACGTCGACCGTCCGTACTTGGACTTGTGCAGCGGATGGTCCGTGTCGGTGAGCTCAACGACCTGAGCCGCCCATTCCTGGGTCTCGTCCATCGGCAGGACGATGACCCTGTTGTAAAGGCGATCGAACGGGAACTCTCGTTCACCCTCGGTGATGTTGGACGCCGTTCCGGACCTGAATGTCCAGACGGGTGCCCTCAGGTTGATCGTGGGCTCGAGGCGGATCACGAATGCTCCGGCACCGTCGAAGTAGCAGTCGAGACCGCCATCTGTGGCCAAGTCGTTGATGAGGGTGGTCCGGGACTCCCAGGACAGGTCCGTGGGCGTGTACGTGCCGCCCGTCGCGTAGACCTTGATCTGCGTGCCGGGAAGCGTCTCCAACACAGCGGCGGCGATGATGTCGGCGCGGAGCCCTGCGGCCGGGGTGAACGGGCCGTCATACTCGTCTCGTTCCAGCTTGGCCCAGTCGTCAACAAGGTCCACGGCGATGTCTGTGCCGAACAGGCCCGCGCTGTCGCGGGCGAGCTCGTACCGTCCCATCGGCAGCAGTTCCGTGACCCCGCCGCCGTAGTTGAAACCAGCGTCGATCGCGAACCTTGCACCCGGCGTGGTGACCAGCTCGAACACGTCGAACTTGTCAGACGGTGTCAGGCGCAGTGGAGCGGAGTACCGGGAGGCTGACGTCAGATCGCAGGACACACTCGCGCTATTCCAGTGCAGGCTTACGGTGTCGCCGCCCGGTGGGGTGCAGGTCACGCTGGCGAGTCGCTTCCCTCCAGCCTGCGCGGTTGCAGCGAACCGTGGACTGTGCGTTTGCATCAGGGACCGACCAGCCTTTCGAGGAAGGTGGGGAACTCGGCCAGAGAGTCGGCGAACGTGGGGTTGCGCATCAGGTCCTGCGCGAACGTCCAAGACGCCGCGAGCCGCGCAGTTGGTTCGGGGACGGGCGTCAACGGGAGGCTGATCTGGCGGTCGGCGTGGTGCAGGCCCTCGCGCGGGCGTGTTTCCCCCAGGTCGCCGACGGAGTACCACCCGTCGGGCAGGTCCCACACCCATCCAGCTGGGCTGCGCAGCAGCAGTGGCGACTGGTCACGGCAGAGAGCGGTGACAGTGTCCCGGTCCGGGAGTGTTCGGGCGTGAAGGAGCATCTCCCACTCGCCCGGCGAGCGTGCACCGCTGGTAAAGACGACAGCGAACTCTGCGTCCTGCGGGTCGTGACGTGCCGCCTTGCTGGCACGGGTCAGTGCGCTCTTGGTGGCTCTGGCGACGTTGATTCCAACGTCGCGGAAGTTGTGCTGGCCGGCGTCGATCGAGCACGAGAGCGTGTTGAAAGTGGGGTGGATCAGCCACGCCTCGGTGACGTCGAGCGAGTCTGTCAACGACCCAAAGAACGGTTCGGGGCTGGAGGTGGGGGTCTCGGTGATAGATCCGACCGACGGCGTGGTCGCGATGAACTTCTTAACGGTCGCTGCTGTCGCGTTCGCGACGTACACGTCACCGTCAGAGTCAGTAGCAACACCAGCGATCTGACCGGTAGCGATCGTGGCCTCGGCAAACCCTGCGGGGTCGATCCTGCGAACCGTTCCGTCCCCACATGCCACGTACATGGTGCCGTCGGCTGCCACGTCAATGCTTTGAGCGCCGGCCACAGCGAACGTCTGGGTCAGGGTTCCCGAGGGGTTGAACTTGCGGATCTGCGCACCGTTCGAGACGACGTACACGTTGCCCGCAGCGTCGACACCGAGGTCACGGACAACTGGTGCGGCCGCGAACTCGCCTGCCGCACCGCCCCCCGGGCCGTACTCCAGGATCGAATGCTGCCCATCAGTGACGAAGATCCGGCCGGACGAGTCCGCGGTGATGCCCTGAGGGGTGTAGCCGAGGCTGCGTGTGAGCTCGGGAGAACCATCGGCAGCAAAACGCCGGAAGCCCCGATCGCCGACGCTCGTGACGTAGATCTTGTCCGCGACACCGACGAACACCTTGGATGGCTGTGGCGTGGTGATCGACATCAGCAGCGTCCCGGCGGGGCTCAACTTTCGAACACGCCCCTCCGCAACGTCAGAGACGTAGACGTTCCCCGCGCTGTCTGTGGCGATGCCTGCCGCAATGGCTGGGATCGGGATCGACGGAGCCTCGGGATAGCTGACTCCGAGACCCACGACCCGGACTGTCACAGGGTCGCCGTCATACGTGACAGCTGCGGACGCACCAGGTCCAACTACGAGCATGGTCCCGTTCGTCAGGATGAGGCTGAACGACCCGCTCCCAGGGACCGTCGCCGCGCTCATTCCCGATGCCACAGTGTTCACGCCGACCTGCACAGATGCGACGACGGCCCCGGACACGCCTAGGAGCTCCAGTCGCACATAGGACGGGTCCGTCACCTCAACGCGCTCGATCGTGCCGGCAGCTGCACGAGTGATGGCCGCACCGGTCAAGATGGACGACGCCTTCCCGTCGGCCACGGTGAATGCCTCGGTCTGACCTTCCCAGTCAGCGAGATCTGCCCAGTTCTCGGTCCAATCGGGCTCTGAGGGCAGGAGCATTCCGCCCTCCACCGTGTAGGTGACAGGGACGCCGAATGGGGCCTCATAGTCGAACGCCACCGCCTGCGGGCCGCCCGGGACCGGCTGCTCACGGAGCAGATGACCGTCGCGGTACACCATCAGCGATTCGAACGGCTTGTCCGGGTCGTCCGTGCCCACATCGATCCTGACCCGCGGCGGCAGGTGATCGGGTTCTGGCGTGACCGTGAAAGTCATCGTCTCGGTGTCCTCAGTCCTCGGCGGGTTTGGAAGTTCGCGTCCCCGACAGCCTTCGTCGCGACGCCCGACACGATCTCCGCGACGTTGAGGATCTCGACCTGACCGGTGAGCTCCTGCACGCCACCCTCGCCGGGACGGAGGTTCCGGAACCCGTCCTCCAGTGCGGCGGTCTGAGACGGCGACAAGACACGCTCTGGACGGATGGTGTCCTTGACCAGAAGCCCGCGCGTGGAGGCGATGCCTCCGTTGTCGAAGACCTTGTCGAGGCCGTCCTTGATGTCGTCGAGTGGGTTGAGCTTCTTCTTTGCCCAGTCCACTGCCAGGCCACCGACCGTGCCGGGGGCCTTCTTCAGCATGTTGCCGAATGGGCCCGCGCTGATGGACTCAGAAAGTTCCTTGGCCTCCAGGACGGCCTTCTTGACCGCGCCGATGGGATCGAACCCTCCTCCGCCTCCTCCGCCACCGGACGGCATGGCCGCGCCTCCGAGAAACGCGAGAGCCGCGGCTCCTTCGTCGGGCCCCTCGCCGACGAGGCCGAAGTGCAGGTGTGAGCCGCGCGGCCCGGCGGGACGCACGTTGCCGCTGTAGCCGATAAGGCCCATCTGTTTGCCGGCGGTAACGCGCTGACCCTGTCGCACGTCCACGCGAGACGAGTGACCGTAGGTGAGGGTCGGGCCGCCGTCGGTCGCGAGGAAGACCGCGTTGCCGTACCCACGAGCGGTGCCGGTGTACGCGATGGTGCCGGACTTGGCCGCGAAGTACGGGGCGCCGAGTCCGTTGCCGGCTCCGTTGAAGTCGAGGCCGTCGTGTCCGCTATAGGTAGTCCAGTGCTTGTTCTTCGTCGGCCAGAACACGCCGCCGTCGGCGAACGCCTGACCTCCGCGGATGGCGGCCTTGTTCATGGCGCTGACGGCCTTGGGTCCACCGACGGCGGCGGTCCACTCGGGCCGCATGACCGCTTCGCCGCCGGAGAGCTCCAGCTTGCCGCCGGTTGGCGACATGAACGTGTGGATGTCGCGGCCGGGCGACCAGCCGGGAAGCACGCCGCCAGTGGCGGCTTTCACGCTCGGCTTGCGATGATCGTCGCCGGACGGCACCTTCTTCGGCTTCTTCTCATCGTCGCCGACCTCGAAGCGGAAGTCGAAGTTCAGACCGAAGAACTCGGCGATCTTGTCGATGCCCTTGAAGAAGACGTTGAGGGCCTTCTTGATGGTGTCCAAGGGGTTCGTCACCGCGTCAGACACGGCCGACCAGACCGATGAGATGCCATCCTTGGCAGTGGTGAAGGCGTCCTTCACCTTGGTCAGACCGGTCTTGATCTTGTCGAAGTTGTTCGTGATCAGCACGACCGCTCCACCGATCGGACCGGTCAGCAGGACGGCCAAAAGCTTCCAGTTGTCGCGCACCCAGAAGAAGCCAGTCTGGAGTCCGGACCACATGGCGTCGACGCCCGCGCGGAACCAGCCGACCTTCTTGTACAGCGTGACCACGAGTGCACCGAACGCGACGAGGCCGACGATGACGAGTCCGATGGGGTTGGCGGTCAGGGCGGCGTTGAGAAGCCACTGACCGGCCGCCCAAGCTCGCGTGGCGGCCGTGACCGCCACGGTGGCGACACGCTGGGCGATCATGCCCGCGGTGATCAGTGCGCTCGCGATGAGGTTGCGAGCGTAAGCCAGGCCGAGGGCGCCCTGCTGGATCACGAACGAACCAGTGGCGCGTGCGGCGAGGACTGTGTTGGTGGCGCCCTGACGCGTCGCGGAGCCGAACGTTGTGGCCCACGATGCGCCGGTCTTGAGGGCGTTGCGCTGGTTGATCAGGCCACCGGCGAAGTCCTTGCCAAACGTGAACGCGGTGCCCGTCGCCTTTGCCAGGCCCAGAACGCCACCGCCGGCCGTCTTGACCAGGGGGATCATCTTCGACAGTGGGCCAGCCGCGGCAGAAACACCAGACGAGAGGGCCACGAACCCGACCACTCCGGCGGTGATCTGCGGGTGTGCGGCGGCGAATACGACGATGAACCGCGAGACGCTGGTGATGATCTCGAGCAGCTGGTGTCCGAGCGGCGCGGCAGCCTTGCCGATCGCGATGATGGCCAGCCCGACTTCGCCGAGGGTCGAGATCAGCAGGGGACCGTTCTCGCGAACGTAGTCGACGAAACCGTTGAACCCCGACGACCCCTGAAGACCCGCAGTCCACTCGGCGAACCGGGCAGTCAGAGTGACCAGCCCGCCGGACATGTCCTTCGACAGGGGCATGAACGCCGTCATGAGCGACCCGAAGCCGCGGGCAAGGTTCAGGATGCCCTGTGTCGCGTCCCCGGCGATCGAGGCAGAGAACTCGCCGAAGCTCGTCGACCAGGCCAAAAAGCCCTTGGAGCCGAGCGCGTCACCGAAGGCGGAGAACATGCGGCCGGCCGCCGCTGACACCGGCTCCATGAACGCAGCGAGCGGAGAGAGGCCCTTACCCAGAGCGTCCATGCCCGCCACCAGCGCCGGGAGGACGAACGGGTCTGTGACGTCCTGGAAGGCGCTCCAGGTGGACTTGAGCCGGTCCATGCCAGCCGCGGCGGCCTTCTGCGCCGGTGACATCGCGGCGAGTGCCTTCGCCTGGGCGGCCTGCGCGTCGGCGGCGGTCGCCTGAGCGGCTGCGACCTCGGCACCGGCAGCTGCCACAGCAGCGTTGGAGTCCGCGATCTGGCGGGACGCGTCGGCCCGCGCCTCGGACAGTTGGCGCCGGGCGTCGCGGACACCTTGCTGGGCGGCGTCGCGGTCCTTCTCGGCGTCCTCGAGCGCCTTGCGGGCGGCGATGACGTCGGGGTTACTGTCCTGGAAGGTGTCTTTCTGGGCCTTCGCGAGATCGGCGGCGTCCTTCGCGGCCGTCTTGTTCGCGTCGTTCAGGCGGTCCTGCGCTTCGGCGAGGCCGAGTGCAGCCTTCCGCCGGTCGAGGTCGGTGGCCTTGGCGTCTCCCTGGACGCGCGCGAGCTCCTGCTGCGCCTCGAGCAGACCGATCTCGGCCGACTCCTGCGACAGGGCGTTGTCCGCGGTCTTGTCCTGAAGGTCCTGCAGGTCGAGGACAGCCTGCCGGCGAGCTTCGTGAAGGTCGCGGAGACCCCTGCGCACGTTCAGCTGGGAGTCGGCGAGCTTCGCCTGTGCGTCGGCGACACCCCGCTCGGCGTTCGCTACGGACCGTGCGGCAGCTATGCGGGTAGCGGCGGCCGAACGCTCAGCCGATGCGAGAGACTGCCGGGCGCCCTGGAGGGTTTTCACGGCCGCCGTGCTGGCGGCTGTGGCTGTGGTGACCTGCTCCTGTGCGGCGGTGACGCGCTTCAGGGATGCGGCGCCGACTGTCGCCATGCCGACGATGCCGGCGAGACCGGCCGCAGCGATCCCACCACCCGCGATCCCACCACCCACGGCTGCCGCCAGGGCAGGCGCAGCGATCGGGGACAGAGCGATGCCTACGTTGATCAGGAACCGACCACGGGTGAGTCGATCGAGCCTGGACTCGATGGCCGCGATGGAGCGATCGAACCGAGACCGGTCAACGTCGACAGGGACCTTCACCGGCTTCTGCGGCCGCGTCACGATCGGCTTCTTCGACAGCACAGGGTTCACCTGAATGTCGACGGCCTTCATGTTGGTCTTGACCCAGGTCTCGGTCTTCGTCTTGAAGCCACGGAACGAGGGGCCGATGACGATGAACGCCTGCCCTGCGCGTACAGCCATCAGCCCTCCTCAGGTGTCTGTGTCTGGGCGGCCGCCCAGCGTTCCTGTGCTTCTTCGACGGCGGCCACGATGTCGCGGTAGCTGTCGTCTTCCTCGGATTCGCGTAGACGGCTAAGCGCGCCGACGGGGCGCGGCTCGGGAGGCACTGAGTACTTGGTGCCGGCCATCGCGGCGATCGCCGACAAGATTGCGCCGAGGCGGTCGGCGACGACTGCGAGCCGTTCGGCTTCTGGGGTCCACTCGGTGAACCGGACTTCTGGGGCAGCGGTGGCACTGTCGTCGGCGGGTTGGCTGTGGCGCGCGAGCTCGTCGTCCTGCGCGAGGGCTTCCGAGAGTCGCGAGTACCGCGGGAGTCCGTCGATCTTGTGCATGAGCTCGTCGGGGACCACGCCGCCGCGGAACACGTCGAGTACGTCGAGCTGGTACAGGGCGGCCAGGTCCTGTGCGATGACGTCGCCGTACCTGTCGAGTAGCGACAGCAGACGGTGCGCTCTGGTGCATCCGAAGTACTGGGCGAGATCCTTGAGGATCAAGTCGAGGACCGCGAAGTCCTGATCACCGACCACCGCGAGCAGCTCTTCGGTCGAGCGGCCGCCCAGAGCTTGTGCCCGAGCCGCGCGACTTGCATCCGGGTTGTAGCCCAGCAGGGTGTCCGCGGATGGCCACCGCACCTTCACCTTGCCGCCGGCGTGGTGAAGCACGAACGGACCCCTGAGCGCCCATGCCCGGTAGCGCGCTACCGGCCGCATGGCCGCTCAGGGGTGTGAGTCACTTCCCGATGCCGAAGTGTTCCTGGAGGTCGTCACCGAACGCGTTGATCGCGGTGAAGTCCTCTGGGCCGAACAGCTCGAAGATCTCGTCGGCCGCGTCGCCACAGATCAGGCTGATCACGGCCCGCGATCCGACCGACTCCTCGATGAGGAGCATCGTGTTGGCGTCGGGGCGGGGGATCGTGATCTGGCGGTCCGTGTCGACGTCGAGGACGAACGGGCCGGCCTCCTTCGCGACCTTGGCGGCGTCGTCCTTGTACTTCTTGAGGCTGAAGCTGCCCGAGGTCTTCTTCTGTGCGTTGCTCACTCGGACGCCTCGGCCTTCGTGCCGCCGTCGGCCTCGTGGTAGCCGTACCCACGGACGTAGTTGGTGTAGTCGGCCGACGGCTTGAGCACCTTCACGACGGCGTCGTGGTCGTCGTGCACGAGGGTCACGAGGTCCTGGACGACCTCCTTCGGCTCACCGTCGGCGTCCACGGACGACTGGGCGGGAACGGTGGCGTCGGGGCCCGACACGCCGGCCTTCTGCTCGTCGTCGAGTTGGAGCGCGGCGACGAGGTCTGCCTGCTTGCCGTCGGACGGGATCTTGTCCTCGTCGACGCGGTCCTTGTTGCGCTTCTCGATCTCGCTCTTGAGCTGCGGGACTGTCAGGTCTTCCGGGTTCTGTGCGTTCATGCTGATCTCCTGGTGAGTGGTGATGGTCAGGCCACGAAGCCCATGTCGGCGACGAGGCCCGCGAGTCCGGGACCGGCCCAGAAGATGCGGACTGCGGTGCCCGCCGCGGCGTCCTGGAGGGCGTTGACGCTCAGGGGGTAGGCGAGGGGGTTGTCGCCGGCCTGGAACGTCTGGCTGCCGTTGCGGTTGAAGTTGGCCTTCGGGTAGTGGATCCCGCAGAACACCTCGAGGCCGTTGGCCTTGTTGATGTCCTTGGCCAGGGCGAGCCAGCGCCAGTCCCTCGTGACGGGGGTGTTGGGCTTGTCGAACGAGATCTCGCCGTTGGTGTCCGGGACCACGCCGGTGAGGTCGATGTTCTCCGACAGCTCGATGACCCGCTTCTTGGTCTCGATCGCGGTGATAGTCATCGAGTCGGTCTCGCTGTCGATGTCCCGTCGCGCGGGGGCGCTGTCGCCCCAGCCGCGGATGTCGGTGATCTCCTGGTCGGTCGTGCGCTCGGCGCCGTCGGTGGAGAGCTTGCCGAGGCTGACGTAGCCCGACGGGATGACGAGCGCGCCGGACGGGCCCGAGATGGTCTCCAGGGCGGCGGTCGCATACGGTGCCACGAACCCGGCGCCGCGGAGGGCCTTGCGAATCAGCTGGTCCTTGAAACCAGCGACGTCTTCGAATGCCATGATGGCTCCTTCTTCAGATGCGCACGGTGACGCTGTAGATGAGTTCGGTGACCCGGATGGATGGGTCGTCCCAGAACCGTGTGACCGGTCCGGAGTCTTTGGTGGCGGAGTCGAGGACGGTGCCGTCGACCCACAGGCCATGGATGGCTGTCATGCGCCGCTCGACGTCCGCAGCGATTCGCTGTGACGCGCGCGGGTTGTCACGCGTCGGGATGGCGTAGCAGTTGATGAGCACGCGCGGCAGGTCCGTGGTCTCCGCGTCGTCGCCTTGGCCGCCGCCGATGCGCTGGATCCGGATGGCCGGCAGGTCGCCGGGCTTGTCCCAGGACATCAGTTGTGTCACGGTTCGGCCGGCCGGCTTCAGGTACGCCTTGAGAGCGACCTCGATGTCTCCGGTGAGGTCTTCGTCCGTGAAGGGTTCGAACCCCCACGCGTCGACCGCCATCAGGAGTGCTCTAGGAAGTCGATGGTGCGGGACAGCACATGGTGACCGCGCCCGTAGGGCGACGGGGCCGTCGAAGAGATTCCGGACGACCGGTCGGTGCCTCGCTCGACGTACCAGGCATGGTCCGACGTGTTGACCAGCTGCGCGACCGCGCGCTTGAAACCGTTGATGGTCTCGTACTTGGAGCCGTCGACCTCGAACGAGGCGATGTACCCCTCGCCGTAGGGGGGCGCGTCGGGGCTGATCGAAACCGCGAAGTCCTTCGCGTCGAACGCCTTATCGATCATGACCATGTGCATCTCGGCCGATCTGGCCAGTTGCGGCACGGCGCGGTAGTCGTGCTTGTACTCGACGTCGGCCATGGTCACTCCTCGATGGGCTGAGGGGGTGTGGCGCCGGCAGCGCGCTCGACGGGGATGACGCACCCGGGGTTCCAGCCTGAGAACGGGCTGCTGGGGCGGTCTGGTTCGCCGGTGACGTTCCAGCGGGTGCCGTCCGGCAGGATCAGCACGTCAGACTCGTGAACATCGGCGTCAGGGTCGTCACACAGGATCCGCTCCTTGGTGACGACGACCTGCGCGCCGTCGACGGTCTCGACAGTGCTCACCTGGTCGCGAGCGCACCGCGCGATGGTCTTGTCGGGGAACTCGGACTCGAGCGAGATGCCCTCGTCGTCGAAGCCTGTGGGGCGCTCGACGGTGGCGGTGAAGCCGTAGGGGAAGTTCATCGACCAGGCGGGGTGTAGATCGTTCCGACCCGGCGGCCACCGCGGCGGCCGAGTAGAGCGAGCTCCTGGTCGAGGATGTACAGGTTCTTGGATGCCGTGCGGAAGAGCTTCTGGTCCGTGAAGGGCCCTGCGACCTGTAGGTGCTGGCTGACCTCGCCGCCGCCGGTGTCGTCGCCGTCGGCGGGCAGGGCGCGCTTGATCATGTCGATCACGACGCCCTTGGCAACGACCATCAGGTCGGAGTTCTCATCGACCCTCGTGTCGAGGTTGGGGACCCGCAGACGGAGAAGAGAGATCGCGCGCTGAATGAGCGCCTCTGCCTTCTCCGTCTGCTCGTCAGGGATGGGGCGCCACTGGGCCTCGAGCTCGGGGAGGCTGAGTGTGAGTCCCATGCGGCGCCCCTTCCCGTCAGTTCTGCGCTGCCAGCAGTGCGGCGGCCTTCTCGGCCTTGTTCTTCGCCGCGCTGATGTCGACCGTCTTCGCGGCGGCGTAGGCGTCGAGCTCGTCGCCCTTCCAGTCCTCGGAAGGGTCGCCGTCGGGGTAGCCGCGGACGGCAACCTTCTCGGCGATCGCGGCCTCGAGCTCGTCCTCGAGCTCGCTGATCCGCGACTCCGCGGTCGTGAGTGCCTCGGTGGCCACTCGTGCGACCTCTTCGGCCTCCGTGACCCGCTCGTCGTCGGTGCCCGAGGGCTTGACGGCGGCCGGGGCTTCGACCTCGACGAGGTCGTCCTCGTGGACGAGGTCGTCGGCCCAGTCGGGCACGGGCTCACCCTCCCGCAGGATCGACACGACGCCGGTCACCGGGTGAGGCCGGATGACCGTGTACCTCATGACGGCGCTCACTGGAGCACCTGGATCGCCATCGCGGCGTTCGGGTTGGCCGCGATCGGCTCACCGATCGAGTCCCCCTCCACCTCGATCGAGGAACCGACCTTCTCGTCCTTGAAGACGCCGCAGACGATGCCGGCCTGCTCGTCCTCCTCGATACCCCAACCCTCGTACCCGGCGGAGATGGTGAGTCCCCAGTACGTGGCGCCCAGGAGTGAGCCCTCTTCCTCGTCCGGGTCGACCGGCTCGGGCAGGAAGTAGACCTTCTTGGGGTTGAGGACGGCCGTCATCGTGCCCTCGATCGACACGCGGCGCTCGTAGATCTCGAACTCCGGCAGGCCGGCGGACGCGACATACGACGTGACCTCCCCGGCGAGCGGCGGACGCGACGCGGCGGCGCCGACCAGCGTCTTGAACTGGTTGCCGGCCGCGAACGCGTTGTAGGCGGCGCGGCTGCCGAACACGAGACGGCCGGGACGGCTGTCGTCGTTGAACGTCGCGTAGACGTCCGACCAGGCGCTGAGCGCCGACAGGCGGTCGACCGCCGCGTCAGCCCACCAGTTGCCCGTGCCAGCTGCGACTGACAGTGCGCCGTCACGACCGAACACGTCGTTGATGTAGAAGTTGTCCTCGTCGACGAGCAGGGCGCCCGCGTCGATGACCTTGCCGCGGGCGATCTCCTGGGTCTGGGAGATGGCCTGCACGTTCCGCCGGATCGCGGACTCGACGCTCTTCTTGATCCGGTCGTCGGACAGGCGCCGGAAGTCCTTCTGCGTCTGCTCGTCGATCGGCTCGGTGCGGGCGATGGAGGGCAGGTCGATGGTGCTGGCCTTGGCTCCCTGCCCCTTGCCGACCTCGGGCCGGGCGTTGAAGGCGCGGTAGCGCGCAGCGTCGACCAGGCCGTTGACGCCCGGGTAGAACTTGACGTGGTCGGAGTCGACGAGCACGTTGGGCAGGAATCGAGCGAGCGTGCCGCCGCGGCGGCGCTCGATCTCGTACTGCTCCTCCCGGGCGATGGCGGTGGCCTCGACGGGATCGATGAGATCAGTCCAGAGTGGCATGGTTCGTCAGCTCCCGAAGAAGAAGCGGTACTGGACCGCAGTGGTGGGGACGGTGAAGGTGACCGGCAGCTTGGCGGTCTTGATGTTCCCTCGCGTGATGACCGCGACGTTGACGTCTTCGACGCCGTCCGTCTTGAAGTCGCCCTTGAGGAAGCCGAGGACGGCGCCGGAGACGTCGGCCCAGGGGCGGATGTCGTCGAGGTCGTCGATGCGGACGGGGGTTCCGGAGCGGAGGTAGCCGTCCGGGAAGTGCGTGCCGGCGGTGAAGTCCGAGATGTCGATGACACCGGTGATTGCCTCGTCGAGGCCGTCGGTGTTCCGCATCCAGGAGTAGTCACCGGTGCCGTACTGCTTGGTCTTGAGACCGGGCATGACTGGTGTCCTTTCAGACGTTGGAGTTGGTTTTCTTGGCTTCTCGTTCGGCGCGGAGGGCTTCTCGCCTGGCGGCGATGCCGCCACCAGGTGCTGAGCCGCCTGTGCCTCCGGATCCGCTTCCAGGCCCGCGGCGTCCTCCGCCGTAGTCGCGCCTGTCTTCGTTGCCCGCTCCCGTGTCGGCTGGGGCCAGTGCGGCGGCCGTGGACTTCACCTTGTCGGTGTCCACGTCGCCGTTGTCGGTGATGAATTTGGAGAGATCGAGGGTGTCCAAGATCGTCTTGATGCGGTCCTCGTCGAGGTGCGACAGCGCGCCTTCGAACTTGGCGGCCACGAGCTTCGTGCCCCACTGGGCATCCGACTCGGCCTTGCCGGCCTTCTTCGCGTCCTCGACGGCCTTCTCGCTGTCGGTGAGGCTGGCGGCTCGGAGTGTCTCGAGCTCGGCTCGCTCGGCAGCCACCTCAGCCGCGGTCTTCCCGCCCAAGGTGCGCTGCCACTCCTTGTTGCGGTCCTCGTGCTTGCGGGCCTTGTCCTGGTAGTAGGCGGCCTGTTGCGCCACCGTCATCTCGGCGACGGGCGTGTTCGCCGGGAACCCGAGATCCTTCGGGGGATCGGTCGGCGGGTCCGTGGGCGGGTCCGTGGGGGGATCGGTCGGAGGATCGGTGGGATCTTCCATCGTCCATCCGCCGAAGGTCTGGCGGTGGAAGGCGATGAGCTGCTCGATCGCGCCAGGAGCGTGGAGGTCGGCCGGCTTGGTGATGCGCGGGCAGGTGGTGTTCATGCTGTCTCCCATGTCGGGTGGTGGGCGCCCATGGCGGGCTACTGGGGTGGTGCGACCGCTTCGAGTCGAGCGATCAGGCCGCGCTGGTAGCGCAGCGGCTCGGTGACGTCTTCGCCGGCGGCCTCACGGCCCTCCAGGCTGGTCAGGACGGGGCGGAGCTGGGCGAGCATCTTGATGGCCCGCTCCGGGTCGTCGTCGAGCCCGACCTGCCGCTTGCCGCGGAATGAGTGGTCCGCGTCGACGAGGGTCGGGCCGTACTCGCCGTGCTGACGGACACGGATCCGCTTCAGCTTGGCGGCCGAAGTCCCGCCCGCGGCGGCGTACAAGCCGGGCAGATCCTTCTCGTTGAGAACCTGCCCTGGGTCGTCGTCGCCGTCGACCGGTGCGGACGTGCACTTGCAGTGCGGCGGGTGGATCGACATGAGCTCGTCGACGGCGTAGGTCCTGGTCGAAGCCACCACGCACAGGCCGCACGTGCCACTCTCAGACAACTCCGGGTGGATGACCCTGCGGAGTCGTCTGACGCCGAGCGACTTGAACGTCTGCTGGGTGACTTCACGGCGTGTGAGCAGCTGATCGGTCTCGATGAGCTCCTGCGCACGCTCAAGGGCCGCCGTGGTGGCCGCCTGGTCGTCTTCGGTGAAGGCGTACTGCCGGCGGAACTTCGCAGCTGGGCGGCTGTACACCTCGAGCAGGTCGGCGCCCTGCCTGACTGCGGGGACCGAACGGGTTCGGGGACCGGCCGGACGGCCGGTGGGCCCGCGCATCAGGTTCACCAGGGTGGCGGCGTACTGCTGCGCGAGGCCCGCGGCGACCTGCTGGCCGGCGACCGACTGCGCGGCAGCCTGAGAGGCGATTTCGGCGACCGCTGCCGCGCTGTACCACTCAGCGAAGCCAGTCCACAACGATGCGGCCGCTTCCCGTGCCCGGAGATCCTGCAGAGCGGCTTGCGCCGCGTAGGCCGCGATCAGACGCTCGACCTGGTCCTGCGTCTGCTGATCCATCAGACAGGCGTGCCCTGGTAGAGCATGTCGCGGCCACGCATGACGCGCAGGTTTGCGACCTCAGCGGGCGGATACTGAAGGATGTCGGTGTAGATCGCCTCAGTCGGGAGGATGCCATTCACCTGGGAGGCGGCCTGCGACTTCTGCTCGAGACTGAACCGTTCGATCGGACCCCACAACGCCTCGAGCTGGGAGAGCTCGGCCCGATCCTCGTCGTCAGAGAAGTAGAACGCGTGGCTCATGGTCTGCGCCCATCCGCCGGCGGCACGGTCGAGGCGGTCCTCCACCTTGAAGACGTGCTCCTCACGCATCAACGCTGCACCTTCGGCGGATCCGTCTGCCGCGTCGGGCGTGATGGACGCAAGCGCGATCTGCGTGACGGCTGCGAGGCGCTCGAGGTCCTTCTGGATCGAGTTGCTCAACGAAGTGATGTCCGTCGTGTTGGACTCCCAGAAGTCGACGTCCTTCGGGACGCGCCACAGGGCCGCGGGGTCACGGATGAAGACGTCGGTGTAGTCGATGTCCTCGTCTTCGTCGTCCTTATCGGGCAGGCCCTTGACTGCGCCCTGCCGGTGCGCCTGCAGCTTGCCCAGCCACCACTCGTTCGCGATCTTGTCGTTGATGCGATCGAGGGTGCCGAGGTGGCGTTCGAACTCGCCGACGCCGTCGCGGTTCTGGAACCGGGCGATGGGGAGACGGTTGCCGGGCACGAGCTCCTCGCCGGTCTTGTCCTGACCGAACTGGTCGTCCCACGACCACTTGTCGGAGAAGCGGAACCCGCTCGCCGTGATCGTGGTGACGCCGGGCTTGGTCGCGCGCTTGATCACACCCGGGAGGTACAGGTACGCAATGTCGTCGCCGTCAAATTCGTCGCGGAACAGCTTCAAGCCAGCGACGATCTCGCCCGTAACGGGGTCGTGAGCCGTGATGACCTCCAGCGGCGACTCCGCCGTGATGCGGGCGTACTTCTCGTCAGCCGTCTTCGGTGTGGTGATCGTGTACGCATCGCCGAGCGCCAACATGTCGGTGTGCAGGTCACGGGCCTTCACCTTCATGCCGTTGAGGCGCATGATGTCGCGTGCCCTCTGGTCTCCGACCTCGTCGTCAGCGGCCGCGGTGCGGAAGTCACGCAGCTGCATACGGTTTGCTGACGAGGCGACCAGCAGGTCCGCGATGTGGAGGCGGTTCACGCGCATGAACTCCCGCACGTGGGGCTGCCACTCGGAGGCGACGTTCTGCAGGGGCGGCTCACCGCGACGGTAGGCGTCGAGCAGCTCAAGACCCGGACGAGATTTGGTGGACTTCAGCTGCGAACGGTCCCACTTCTTACCGTTGGTCCGGCCGATGCGGCGATCAACCAGTCGGGTCGCGAGCACCTTGAACCACCAGTCGGGGCTGCCGTGCGCGGGCTTCTTCTCCACGGGGCCTCCCTCCGTCACTGTCTGCGGCCTCGATCGAGGCGACCCACCTTGGTGGATGTGCGCTTGGGTTGTTCGAGCACGCCGGCGGCGACAGCGTCCATGCGCGCCTGCCACGCGAGCACTGCGGCGATCGCAGCGTCGATCTTGTTCGGAGAGTCCGGGTACTCCTTGTAGATGCCCCAGCCGCCAGTGACCTTGCGGCGGCGCGCGTTGAGGATGTGAGCCGCGAGGGTGCGGTTCCCGTCATGGATCAGCTCGCCGTTGAGGACCGCGTCGAGGAACTGCTCGAGCGCCCTGGTCACGAGTCGCGCACGACCGCCGGTCATCCACCATTCGATGGGGTTGGACCGTGTCGACTTCACGAGCAGGTCGGCGCCGTAGCGGGCTTCCCACTGGGCGACGAAGCCGTCCCACTTCGCGGGGTCGGCGTAGAAGCCGACGACCTTGTACGTTGCGGACGCTTCGCGGACGGCGGCGTCGACCGCGTCGGTTGGGATGCGCCACTCGTCGCCGGCGTTGGACGGCTGTTCCCATATCCCGATCGGGAACGTGAGGCCGTCCGAGACGCGGCACCCGACGAGGGCCGTGGCGTCAGTGACACCTTGCTTGCGTTTGCGTGAGCCGTCGAAGCCCATCGTGATCATGTCGCCCTTGGCGAGCGGAGCGACCTCGACGGGATCGTCCGCATCAGCGAGCGTCTGGATGGATCGCGAGTTCCACTCGGGCCGGCTGATGAACGAGTCCGACGCGTGGGTGATCTGGTTGAGGAAGTCGCTCCGCGAGACCTGCGGGTCGGACGCGGGGTCCCAGATGCGGACTACCAGTGACTCGAGATCCGCGTGCCCAGGCGCACACGGTGGATCGTGGATCACACAACCGTCCGGGTGCGCCGAGGAGTCGCCGTAGGCGACACGCATCCCCGCGACCAGCGATTCGCGCTCCCACAGGTCGGTGTCGGCCGGCGCTTCGCGGTGGTCGTACAGAAATGCCTTGGTCAGCGCCTTGCCCGACTTGATCGAGTCGGCGAACGCCGCCGACGCCTCAGCGACTGAGTGTTGGCCAGGGATGAACGCGTTCGGAGACTCGAGCGTCCGGCCGCCGTTCTTGCTGGTGTTCGTCCGGATGTTCTGCGCCAGCGTGGGGCCACCGTTGGACGGCACCCACTCCTCGGTCTGGTCGAGGACCGCGAACGTCGATGGTGCGCCCTTGATGGTGCGGGCTGACGCTGTGACCTGCTGCATCTTGCCGCGCGGCAGGTTGACCATCGTATCCATCGGCTCGAGGCCGGGGTACTCGTCGATGACCGGGCCCTCGCGCAGCATCTCTAGCAGGGGCTGCCATGTGTTCTTCGTCTGCTCTTCGGACACAGCAGCGATGTGAACCAAGGGTGTGCGCACGGTCGTCCACGGCTTGCCGACTGGCTGGCCGTCCGCATCCCAACCGTCCGGCAGAACATCCGCGAGACCCTCCGCCGCGGCGATCGCCGCAAGGATCGGGGACTTACCCCAGCCGCGCGGCCTGCCGAGCAAGCCGCGGTCGTGGCGAAACCGGCCCGTGAGGGGATCGATCTCGTACCAGCGGAGGAGGAAGTCCTCCTGCTCGAGGTACGGGACGAACGGCTCGTACTCCAGGACGGCGGGCCGCGCGAGCATCTCCGTCATCCAGTCGATGACGTACCAGCCGAGCGTCGGTACCTCGCCAGGAGCCGAGGGCTTCCATGGCATCGCTACTCAGATGGTGCAGGCGACTGCGCCGGAAGATCCGGCACCGCGGTGAGCGGCCCACGCCGAGCACGCGACGACTTCGTCGAGGCCGACCGGGTGCGCGAGGCACTCGCTGTCTCGGGCTTCGACTGAATCTCCCAGCGGAGCCGCAGCAGCGACAGCGGCGACAGACCGAGACGGTCAGCCAGCTGGCGCGCTTCCTTGGCGTCATCGAGCGATCCCAGCTCAGCCAAGACCTTGTGGCGCACGTACTGCGCGACGTCGCGAGTCCACGACAACTTCTGCCACTGAGTGGCCTGCGGCGTCTTCCACAGGTCCTTCCAGAGACCGAGCTGCAGTTCTTTCTGCGCCTCGATCTTCGCGTCCAGCATCAGATGCTTGTGGCGGAGCCGCTCGTATGCGCTCTCGAGCTTGCGACGATCGCCGGCAGCCATCACCTCGAGCTCGCCGGTGTCCGCAAGGATGCGCAGATCCTCCTGCGCCTCGTCAGCGTCGCGCTTCGCCATGTCGCGAGCGACGACAGCGTCGAGGTCGTCGATGAGCGGCCACGCCGGGGCGCGACCCCTGCGACCGTTCCAGGGGAGCTGCGTCATGCCGACTGTCGCGTTGCGACGCGCGCGCTGGTCGGCGGGCTTCGGGGCCGGGCCTGTGCCTGCCATCTTGTACCTCCCATGTCGGGACGGCGCCGACTCCCATGTCGGGATCGCGGCGCGAGGGGTTCTGCTGGGCGGCGGGAGCCGCGGGGCCGGCGGTGCGGCAGATCGTGGGGCGAGGTGGCTCAACTCCCAGACCCGTACAGGATCCGAGCGGCAGTGTGTTCCGGAGGACAGCAACGCCCCGGGGAGGGGGCTCCCCACCCGGGGGTGCTCAGCCGGTCAGCTCAGGCCGGGATGCTGCTCGCGCGGTCGTCGCGCTCGAGCGTTCGACACACGTCGAGCTTCGGTCGCTTGCTTCTGAGTCTCGACCTTGTGGCACGACGGACACGCGGCGACGCCGTTGCCCGGGTCGTACTCCAGGTCGGGGCGCACGGCAGGGCGGACGAGGTGGTGAGCCTCGTTGGCTCGGCCCTCGCAGTGCCTGTGCTGCAGCTGGCAGGACCAGCCGTCACGGTCGAGGACCTCGACGCGCCATGCCTTGTGCGCGGCGTTGTTCCTGCTGCCGTCCGAGTCCCACATGGTCAGGCTCGGCTCGTGATGGCGGTGATGGTCACGCCCTGCACAGCCTGCGTTCGGGGTCGCCGAACCCTGAGAATGGTGTGCACCACAATTAGACCACACCGATACCACACAGTCATGACAGTTCTGGATCAGCCTGCGTGTCGCCATCCCGCGGGGCGCTGTGCCACGGGAGTAGGTAGCCGTGCTCGAAGATGCTGGTCTCATCCACAATCACCATCAGGCCATCCGCTCGGCGCGGGCTATCGGCGCATGAACCGAGCACCTGTCCCGTTTCGTCGTCGATGACCTCCGCGATAGACCCGAGGTCAGGGTCGGAGACGATGCGTAGGTGGTGGCTCACGGCGCCCACTCCGATCGGTAGTCCGGATGGTCGGCGTAGACGCTGGCGAGGGCACGGAGGGTGTCACAGGGATAGGCCTTCATCACGAAGTCACCAGGAGATGAAGCGTCCTGGTCGTAGCAGACGGCGCACACCTCGAAGTACGCCACGTGCTCAGCCACGATAGCCCTCTTCGCCGCACACTCGGCGAGGACTCGGGCGGGGTCGTGGCGGGCGATGTGGCGACCAAGTGTCGCGTCGAGCAGGTAGGCTTCCGCGATCGGGCGGCCGTTCCGCCGATAGACCTGCAGCCCTGAGTACGCTTCACGGCCATACTCGACGTCGGCTTCGCGCCACTCGTCACCGCCAGCATCTCGCGCGACCGCCTCGTCCTCGGCGATCCGTGCCAGCAGGAACTCAGTCAGCGCGCTCATGCCTGCATCCTCTCAGCCTCGACGTGCGCGTCGGCTTCCTTCGCGGCCGCGCGCTCGACACGGCGTGCGGCTTCGAGCTTGAGCCGTGCGGTGCGTTCGACCGCACGGTCGCGCACGTCAGGCCACCAGACGAGGGTGTGGCCGCTGCCCTCCTCCTTCGTGATTCTCACGTTCTCGCGACGCATCCACGAGTACAGGGTGTCCTTCGGGACGCCACTGGCCTTCATGGCGTCAGACGGTGTGACGTACCGTTCGGCGCCCGCTGAGTGGAGGTTCTGCGACTCGGCCATCTTGAACTGCTGCTGGTCGTACTCGGTTCGGCAGACAGGGCAGCGGTACCGGTCCCAGCGCACTTGTGCAGCCCAGATCTTCATGAGCCGTGGGGTGGTCTTGCGGTCCTCGGATTCGGTGACGGCCGCTTCGCAGGCGTCGGAGATGCAGTGGACGCGGGTGAACTCGGCCCGGTTCCCGGACTTCAGGATGGACTCGAGGTGTTTGCGGACGTTCTTCAGGTCGGCGTGCAGCGCCTCGTGCTCGACGAACACTGGCCGGCCCTTGTCGTTGAGGCTGTACAGCCAGGGGATGGACCGGCGGATGTAGGCGGCGGCCTTCAGAACGTCGGAGCGCAGGCTGACGTCGTCTCCGCGTTCGTGGCGGATCTGCGCTTCCCAATCGGTGAGGATCAGCTCAGGGTGGGTGTCGGTGTCGAACTGGTCGAAGACGTACGCCAGCAGCTCGGCGGCCTCCGCCGCGCGGCCACGGTCGAGCTTCACCTCAGCTAGGCGCTCCGCAGCTTCGAACCCCTGCTCCCACGCCTGCAAATTCGCAGCCGGCGCCATGGCCTGCATCGCGTCACCACCAGGCATCTCGCGGTCGTTGGCCTTGTACGTGGCCTCGATGACGAACTGGGTGTAGCACCCGACGAGCTTCGTGAGCTCGTCGCCGAGGTCTGCCTGTGTGGCGCCCGGGGTTGCGGTAGTGGTCTCGTCGCTCACGCGTTGCCTCGCTCGAGCTTGCCGTTGTCGTCAGGGCGGGACGTGACGGACTCGGCCCAGTCGGCGAAGTCCATCGGCGTCGGGATCACGGGGGTGATCGTGGTCAGGGCCTCGCGGCGTTCGATGCGGCGCACGATCGCCGCGGTTCGCTCGACGACAGTCGGCGGGACGGGTCCGTCGGGGCGGCAGTGGTGGCAGGAGTAGGACGGCGAGTCGCCCACGTCGCAGAAGTCCTCAGTGATCATCTGTCGTCTCCATCCATGGCGGGGGTGATGAAGCCGAGGAACGTGTCCGTCGGCTGGGCCTGCACCGGATATCCGGTGTGGTCCTCGATGTGGGGAGGTTCGCTGGCGGCAGCTTCGTTTCGGTCTTTCCAGTCCATGCCGTCGAGGCCGTCGTGGTGGGCGCCTAGGTGGCCGGCGGGGAGAGCGCACAGCGGGGTGTGAGGAGATGGGCCTTGGAAGCTTGGCCCCTCGGCCATGCACAGTCCACGATCCCTCGCGATCGCGTGTTGGTGCGAGCTGCGCCACAAGGCGAAGGACTCCTGCAACGCTGCGGCGGTCCAGTTCTCCTGCGGGTCATCGATTCGATGCACCGAACCGCATGCGCAGGTCTCGCTGATGCTGGTCATGCGGGATCCTCGACCATCCCGGAGACGACGACCGAAAAGTGCCGCGGCCACTCGGCGTCGTCGTCGGCTTCGAACGGACGCGACCAGACGGGGTCGATCTGGACCGATGGGTCCGGGCCAACGTCGTCGATGTGTGCCATCACGAAGGCCCACGCCTCGGCGAGCGTCTCGACGGTCGTGGCGATGCGTTGAGTCCGTTCGATCGGGGTGCGCGTGCTCATGCGCCACCGCTTTCGGCCGTGGTGGGCCAGTGCCAGATGCGCTCGACGTGGATCGGGGCGTCATCCTGCGAGGTGACCACGACCTCCGAGTAGGCGTAGGGCGACTCGGAGTCGGGGTCGTACTCCTTCAGTGGGAAGTCGGCCGACCAGACGAGCACGTCGATGCTCGGCGGGTCGATGCGGGACTGGACGGCGACGATGTGCGCGCCGGCGGGGATGCCGAGCAGCTGGCCGAGCTCCTCCGCGCGGATACGGACCTTTACGGTCCTCTGGTTGTCCGGGTACGGCATCATGCTGCTGCTCCTTCGGTGGGTACGTAGTTGCCGTAGTCGTCGAGGTAGACGATTCCGGTGGTGAGCACGACGAGGACGTCAGCGGGTGTGGCCCACTGGGAGACGATCAGGCCCAGCTCGGTGGCTTCGCGGACGTGCGTGTGGACCCAGCCGTGGCATCCGGTGCTGCCGGAGCCGCAGAGGAGCACGAGGTTCGCTGGCATGTTCGTGTCGGGCCGGCGGACGCGCTTCGACCGGCGGTGGTGGCGGGAGCCGCCCTGGGCGTGGCGGCCGCACATCTCGCAGCACTCCCCCGCGCGTTCGTCGACGAGCGCGCAGATCTCCGGGGCGGGGCCGTTGGTCGCCATCACGCCGCCTTCGCCGCGCGGTAGAGAGCGTCGAGCTCGTCGCCCATGCGTCCGATCGTCTCGACGGTGCGGCACGGGAACGGAACGTTGCACTCTTCGCAGTAGTTCCGGATGCCGCGGCGGCTACCGGTCGAGGCGCGCTGGACCGTGCGGTGGATCGCAGCGATGCGTGCAAGGTCCTTGCGGCGGGTCTGGATCGCTTCGACTTCAGCCGCGGCGGCCTGCTCGACTAGTGAGCGGTTCTCGGCCGTGATGCCACGCCACACATCACCGGCCATCGCGAGACGACTTTCGAGGACGGCGTTCTTACGCCGTAGCTTCGCCATATTCATGCGTGGCCCTTCTGGACGAGGGCGAGACGAGCGTTAATCGCGTAGACCACGGGGTCGTGCTCGGGGTCGCGGTAACCGTCGTTCTCGAGCAGGTGCTCGCGGAACCGAATCAGCGCCGTGCAGTGCTCGGCACGGACCTGCTGCCAAGACGGCTCGCCGCGGCGGTCCTTGAGCCAGGCGGACCCGTTGATGAGATCCATCAACTTCGCCCGGCTGACTCCACCATGCTCGTTGTCGGCCCCCTTCGTGCGGATCTTGATCAGGCCGCGTCGCTCGGCCTCAAAGATCAGGTCGAGGAGTTCGGCGTTGACGTCGTCCATCAGAGGTCGTCGTCCTCGGCCGGCAGGACCGTGAGCGAGTGCATGATCATGCGGGGTACGTACTGGCGAAGCTCGAGGTAGCCGCCGTCGATCAGTGTCTGCAGCTGCCCCGAAGTCGGGCGCCAGTAGTCGGCGAAGAACGGGTAACCCTCCTCAGAGTCGCCGACGAGGACCTCGGGGGTGCCGCAGTCGTCGTCGGAGATGCCCGGCGGCGGACCGACGTGGACCGCGCGGGCGGTCGGGTTGTTGCGTACGGCGGACGGCGGGATGCCGATCGGGATCATGCTGCTCATCGGTCAGTTCTCCTTCAGGTCGACATAGATGGACTGAAGCGCGAGGTGGCATGCCCGGAGGGCCGCGACGTCACCAGCCGCGGTGTGGTCCGGTGATGGAATCTCGTAACCATGCTGATCGCGGAGAGTGTTCGAGATGGTGGCCAAGCCGCGGGGTTCGTCGAAGCCGAGCGCACCCATTGCGTACGCCTCAACGTCGAGGAGTCGGAACCTCCAGGGCGCCTTACCCCAGCGGTTCGCGAGGAACGCGGCATCGAACGACGGGTTCGCTCCGACGAGCGTCGCGTCGTGGAGGTTTTGGAACAGCAGCCACTCCCACATCTGACTGTTGGCGCCGTGGAGCTTCTCCAGGGGCATCTCGTCGAAGTAGTGATTCATTTCGAGCGCAGTCGCGTCGGCCGTGAGGCCGTGGTGCGCCACGTGTGACGTCCGGACGTCGTCGCCGTCGATGGCGTATGCGATCTGCCAGACCTCGTGCTTGTTCGGGTCCAAGCCGGTCGTCTCGGTGTCAAGGTAGACAAGGGTCACGAGCGCGGCGCTCCTTCGAGCCGCTGCAACAAATCCATGAAGCCCTGGCTACCGACGACCTCGTGCGGCTCCATAGCCGACGAGCCGGACTGGATGAAGGCCCAGTACTTCACCCGCTTCGGCAGCGCGGAGGCGATCTTCATGTCGAACAGATCCAGCGTGCGGCGGACGCGTTCTGCCAGCGTCATGGCTGGCAGTGTCCAGATGGTTGTGAGCTTCATGCGGTGTGCCTCTCGTCGTAGCGGTCTTCGGCGCCGCGGCAGCGGTGCTCGGGGTCTTGGTCTCGGGCGATGACGTCGCAGCGGGCGACGGTGTCGGCGCACTCCGGGCACAGGGGCCCGATCGCGGTCACGGTCTCGGATGGCAGGAAGCCGGCCTTGAGGTCTGACCAGGTCTCGATGAACGCGGTCGCCCGGCGGACGTTCCCGGTCTTCGTGGCCAGGGCTGCTCTAACGAGTCGTTGGACACCGTGGTGGTCCACGAGGGCGCAGACGGTGGTCACGTCGACGGCTCGCATCGTGAACGAGATCGAGTCGAGGGCTGCGTGGGCGGCGAAGCCGGCGTGCAGCTCGTTGATCTGTTCTGGTCGAGAATCGTTGCCGCGTGCCGCTGCTGGTTCAGGATGGTTAAAGGACGGTTCGGGTGACACGGCTGTCACCCCGTGGACGACAGGGCTGTCACCCCGTGGAGCCTGGGCTGTCACCCCGTGGGCCACTTCTACGGGGTGACTCACGGTCACCCCGTAGATCGGAAGGTTCCACACGATCGGCCTCCGATCAGAGCGAACATGCTGCACGATCCGCTGGTCGCCCTGGACGATCGTTCCCATCTCTTCGAGCGCCCGCAGCTTGCGCTGCACGGACCGCTCAGAGCAGCGTGCGTACTTCGCCAGGGTCGCGATCGACGGCCACGAACCGGTGCCGTCGTCGGCGGCGTGATCAGCCAGCCCGATCAGCACCAGGTGCGCGATCGGGTCGGGGACGTCGGCCTTCTTCAGGGCCCACGCGGTTGCTTCGATACTCATGCGGGGATGGACTCCTGTTCGGTGTAGCGGGACGCGACGATGCCCGTGATGCGTTGGAAGCTCGTGGCAGTGCCGCCGGCGGCGAGGTGGCGCTTCACGGCCTCTCTGCGCTCCGCGGCGGTGAGGGACAAGGGGTCGACGCCCTGGAGCGCGCGTTCGATGGCCACGTCGTCCACGACGTCGTCCTGCTGGTCGGTGTCGGGATCGGTGTCGGGGTCGTCCCACGCAGCGGGTGGGAGGAACCCTCGCTTCGTGGCGCGCATCTTCGCGTACTTCGAGCCGCCGTCGACGTCGGCGAGACGTTCGTACGCCTCACGGATCGGGTGGTACAGGCGGGCGTGAACCTTCGTCGCTGACCCGCGTTGGATGCTGGCCAAGGTGACGAAGCTGATGCCCGTCTCAGCGGCGATGGCTTCGTTCGTCCAGCCCATCACCTGCAGGGCCCGCAGGCGACGACGTGATCCGATCGCGGATGTGCGGCCGGCTGTGGCTGTCCAGATGTCAGCGTTCACGATCTGGGCGGAGTAGCGGGCCCCGAAGTTGCGGCGGATCCCCAAGTTCCTGGCTTCGATGATCGCGGATTGGATGGACGCCCGTGGGATCCCGCACGCGGTCTCGATCCATGCCGCTTCGAATCCGGCCTCGAGCCACACGTCGATCCGCGTCCATGCTGCAGTAGCTGGAACCCTGTCGAGGAGGCCGGCGCGGGCGGCTTTCCCGATTCTGCGCATCACCGCCATGCAGTGGTCGCAGCGGCAGGTTGACCATCGGGAATGGGCGCGTCGGATGCACTTCACGCGACGTCACCCATCTCGGCCAACGTCAGGGTGTCGCGGCGCACCTCGAAGCACTCGGTGCCCGTCGCGATGATCACGCGGTCGTCGTCCTCGTCTGGCACCTCGGGATCGTTGTCGTCGGGCGCCCACACGTCCCACACCTGCGCGAAGCCGTGCTCGGGGTGTACGACCCAGGAGCCGAGACCGATCGTCTGTGTCGTCATCTGTTCGCTACCTCGTACGCGTCGTAGTTGTGGGGCAGGTCGAGCTCCTGGCGGATGCGGAGCACGACCTTCTTGTGGTGGCCGAGCGCGTCGCTGATCTGCCCATCGTCGAAGCCGCGGGCGTGTAGCCGACGGATGGCCTCGCGCTTCTCGCCGACGTTGAGCTGGACGCTGTGGTCGCCGTCGATGCGGCGCTGCACAGCGACCTCGTCGACCTCACGAGCTGGTGTCGGCATCGGAGCGGACCCCCCCCCCGATTCCTCCGAGTGCATCCGTCCGGATGATCTCCTCCCAGCACTCACCGCACCCGACCTCGCCGACCTTCGGCCGGGTCGAGTGGTCACACAGGTCGTTGACGTGCCGGGCCAGCGGGTGCGATCGGCGGAAGTGCGGCGGGTCGACCTGCACCGGCCGGCCCCTGGCGGGGTCGCCTAGGCGTTCACGGGACGCTGCGCGTTCCTTGCGCACCGCCTCCTGTGCGGCACCGACGGTGATGTCGCCGGCCTTGACCGCTTCGAGGGAGTCCTCGTCGAGCTCGTTGATGAGGATGAGCGAGTTCACCGTCGACGAGTGCATGCCCGTCTGGCGTGCGACCTCCGCCTGGGTGAGACCGAGGTCCATCAGCTCGCGGATCGCGTCGGCCTTCTCGACCGGTCCGAGGTTCGTGCGCTGACAGTTCTCGACCAGCATCAGGGTCAGGTGGTCGGCCAGGTGGCTGACGTCGTGCCGCACGATGCACGGGACCTGCTTCATCCCGGCCCGCTCGCACGCCTTCGCCCTCCGATGGCCAGCGAGGATCAGGTACTGGCCCTTGCGGTTCGGAAGCTCAGTGACGACGATCGGCTGCACAAGCCCGTTCTGCCGGATGGACGCCGCCAGCTCGCTGATGTCGCCGACGTTCTTGCGGACGTTGTTCGGGTGCGCCGTCAGGAACGCGAGCGGCAGCATGGTGGCGGTCTGCTTCGGTATGCTCACAGCACACCCCCGGCGGGCTTGACCGTCTTCACGGTCCGATCGCCGAGCTCGGCGATCACCCCGTGGTCGGCGGCCTCGTCGACAGCGTCGCGGATCCCGAACACCAGGAGTCGCACCTGGTCGGGGTTCGGGCCAGCGGACAGCGCCTTGTTCGCGCGCTCGGTTAGGCGGCGGGCCGCGGCGAAGCCATCCTCGCGAGCGTTGCCGGACGCGGTGGTCTCCAACGCACGGAGAGCCTTGAACCAGTCGTTTGCTTCGCTGATGTTCACGGCGTCACCTCGACCAGGCGCGTGATGTTGGCCGAGCTGTTCGACGACGGCAGGTCGGCCCGGGTCAGTGAGGCGATGTCACCGAACTCGCCGAAGAACCCGGTGATCGTCCAGACGTGCTCGCCCTTGCCGACCTTCACGGTCTGGCCGATCTGGAACGTGTGCCTGATCATGCTGCCGCCTCATCTCGGTCGCGTGCGATGGACTCGACGTCGGCTGGTTCGGGCCGCTTGTTCGCGATCAGCCGCGCCTTGAAGGTCGGCCCTGGGTGCTCGGCCTCGAACTCCGCGGCCTCTGTGGCGTGACCGTTCGACGCCTCCTCCCGCATCAGCTCCCAGTTGTGCCGGTCGACCCGGTGCTCATCGACGAGCAGCCGATGCAGGCACGCCGCACGGCACCCCGTCTTCGGCTCCCCGGTCGCGACCTTCATCCCTCGCGTGCAAGGCATCACGCGGTCACCGCCTCAGGCAGAAGGGTTGCGACCAGGTGCTGCGCGTCCCTGAGGTGCGTGGAGTGCTTGGCGAGCTGGTCGGCGAGACGGCCGAGGCCCTGGTAACTGTGTCCCGCCTGTTCGAGCGCCTCGAGCAGCTTTACTGCCTGCGCGAGACGCGACGGCTGGATGAACAGTCGATCAGTGGCGTCCCAGTCACTGACTGTTATGCCGAGGGACGCCTCGAGTTCGTCGACACGACGCAGACGATGCTGATCCTCCGGTGACGTGACGGGCAGGGGACGAGCGGCTAGGCGTTGCTCGACTTGGGCGTTGATGTCCGCTTGCGCGACCTTCCAGTGCTCGGCTACTGCTGCGGCTTGAAGGGTGTCGAGGCGTGCCATCATCGAACGAACCGCGTCCCACGACGGGTTGCGGTCCGCGTGGATCCGCGCCGGCGTCAGGATCGTCAGCCGGGTCCGTGTCTTCGAGGTGGGCGCCATGAGGCCCCAGCCGTTGGGCAACTCGCCGTCGTGCACGATCCCCGGCTCGGCAACGACCAGGTACCAGGCGTGGCACTGGTCGGCCCACTCGTCCGCCTTCTCGAGCTGCTTCAGTTCGTGCAGCCAGTCGGCTCGGCTCACCTTGACCTCGTGGCCGATCAGGATGCGGCCGCTGGTGCTGGTGAATCCTGCGTAGAGGGCGTCGCATCGACTGCTAGCACCCCATGCGCCGTTCTTGCCGCATTCGGGAACGAACACACCGCCCGGCATGCCTGATGGGGCGATGTAGTGGCGCCGCAGACGAGCCATGAGCTCGTGGGTGCGGAGGCCCTTGATCTCGGCGCTCACTTCGGCACCCCGTGGCGGTAGTACGCCCGAACGCCTTCGATGGCCTGCTCACGGAACCGCCACGACTCCTGCGGTTGGTGCTTCGCGCCCTTGATCGCGATGACCCACCGCTTCGTCTTGTCGAGCTGGACGAGCTTCGCGATGGTCTCGCCGCGCACGAGGACACGAACGTCCTCGTCGGTGACGGTGATCGTGGGCCGCTCCACGGTGCCCGGCAGCACGCCTACCATCACAGACCTGCCTGCTCGTCGAAGTCCCCGATACCGAGGGCCTTCGCCGCGTACGCCAGACGGACGTTGACGGAGTGGTCACCGGTCGCGGTGTGCACGACGGTCTTGTGTGCGCCCATGTTGGTGAGAGCCACGATGTGCCGGCGGTTGAAGATGCGGCTTCCGATCTGGACGAAGTCGCGCTTGCGGGCCCTGCTGACCGTGACCTCCATGGGCACGCGTGCTGATGCGTCAGCCATCGGTCGACACCCCTCCGAGCTCGTTCACGGAGTAAGTGCTGCCGGGTGTGAGCTTCACGTACTGCCACGAGGGCCGGCCGTCGAGGCGGCGACGGGCATCGAGCTCTCCGGAGAAGTTCTCCAGCGCGGTGATCTTGCCGTCTTCGCCGGTCTGGACGAGGAGGTGGACAGCCCGGGCGGCGGACTTCTTCGCCTTCGGGGCGGTGGGGGTCTTGTCAGGTGTGGTGCCCATCAGAGGTCTCCGTCTTCGTCTTCGGGGTGGAGGTCGCCGTCATGCCAGGCGATGAGGGTGGGGTTGTCGATCCAGGGGCGACCGACGGCAGCGGCGAACGCCACGAGCAGGATCAGGGCGAGGAGCGCCTCGCAGAGCTGGTTCATGCGCGTTCCGCCGCTCGAGCGAAGAGAGCGAGGCGGGCGACCGCGGCGACGAGCATCACCATCGCGGTCACGAGCAGGAGGCTCCGCGGGCCGGAGCCGCGGTCGTACGCGACGATCGCCGCAACGGCCAGGGCGTACAGCGCCCACACGGCGCGCATCAGATGCCCGCCGTGACGGGCTGGACGGTGCGGGCCTCGCGCAGTTGGCGGGCGACGTCGCGCAGGGTGTTCGCGAGGTGCTCGAGCTGTTCGGGGGTGACGGCGCAGATCGAACCATCGAGGTACATGTGTTCGGCGAGGATCTCGCCGGGCTTGTACGTGTAGACGCGGGCCCCGACCACGACGTCGTCGCGGTTGATCAGGAGGCCGGCGTCGAGCGTCGTGTTGTCGGTGAGCGACACGGTGCCGTGGGTGGGGATTGGATCGTTGGTGTTCACGTAAGATTCCTCTCGTAGTTGTGTTGAAGGGCCCCCGGTGAGCGCCGATTGGGGCCCTTCGTCTTGCGTGGGGTTGAGCAGCCCGGCGCAGCGTGGGGAAGGTCGGGAGAGACCTGCTGCGCCGGACGCGATCAGGGGGACGCGGTCGCGAGTTCGCGGGTCTCGAACGAGTCGGCCCACTCGGGGTGGCGGCCGACCATGAGCCGGACGTAGCGCGACCGGTAGCTGTTGTTGAACTTGAAGGCGTCGCCGACGGTCTGCGTGCCGTACTCGTAGCGAAGGTTCTCGACGAGCATCGCGATCGCGCACCGCTTGTGACCGGCATCGATCCACTTCGCAGCGCGACGCTCGAGCGCGACGAGGACCCAGGGGTTCAGGCGGTGGAACGCCTCAAAGCGTTCGTCGAGGCTCGCGGTCGGGTCGACGTCGAGCGGGACCAAGCGGCGGGCTTCGAGGTCGCGGGGCTCGATGATCATGCGGCGAGTTCCTGCGCGAGGCGGTCGACTTCGCCTTGGTCGAAGAGGAAGGCGCCGCTGGCGCCAGGCATCTTCATGGCAGGCACGATTCGGCCTGCAGCGACCCAGCGACTCAGGGTCGACTGGTGGATGTCGAGCTGCGCACAGACTTCCTGCGAGCCGAGGTAAGTCTTGTTGTCCATGCCCTGACCTTAAGCAATGCACAGGTCAATGGCAAAGACCTATGTCCCGCGTGTCGCTTTCTGCTTGCGCGTTCGCACAGACCTATGCACAATGAATGCATGACACAGATGCCCAACACCTCCCCAGTGCCTGAGTGGCGCGTGGGTGATCGTCTCCGCCGCTCGCTCGACCACGCCGGCCTCGGCGTCCAAGAGATGGCCGAGTACTTCGACGTCTCCCGCAACACCATCGGCAACTACCTCGCCGAGCGGACCAAGGTCGATCGACGCACGCTCATGCTGTGGGCGCTGCGGACCGGTGTGCCGGTGGAGTGGCTGGAGACAGGCATCGCCCCCACCGGTGACGATGGGGGCGATGGTGTTGGAGCGGACGACGAGACTCGAACTCGCAACATTCTGCTTGGAAGGAAGATGGTTCCGGAGCCGTCGTCGAGCTGTTCCCGGACCGCGATGCCACCCCGCTGAGGTGCGCCGC
>Ga0247730_1000035_pt1 | contig 157435 bp, 133 predicted proteins | sample UWRJL073202C2_FD_180959 | JGI IMG/M metagenome (GOLD analysis project Ga0247730, IMG submission 180959) | Plant litter microbial communities from Arlington Agricultural Research Station in Wisconsin, United States - UWRJ-L073-202C-2 | ecosystem: Environmental > Terrestrial > Plant litter >... | reverse complement strand
TAAATCCAGTCGTTGCTTTTACCTGCAATTCTTAAGGCTTTTCCAGAAACTTCTGCAATCAGGGTTAGTAATAAAAAAAAGATCTGGCTACGCCAGGCCGCCTGCTTGTCCTGATAAAGAAACAAGCAGGCAGCGATAAGGCAGATCAGTTCTGCAATAATATTTGTACTGAGATAGTTAAGCAAGCTATAATTGGGAGCTTACTCCTCCACAATGGGGCTGACATTGCTCGCCACGATTTTCTGGTGTAATAGGGTGCAGCTCAACAAAATAATCAGAATGTTCTACGCCTTCTTCAGTTTTACGTGTGGAAACGAATATAATAGAATTGGTATTGGGGTGCGGTTTAGGTTCTACAAAGTTACTTACATCATTTGGATAACGTCCGTAGTAAACGCGCAGCCCGTCTGCACCTTCTTTCTCCAGGCGTTGGCACATACGCTGAATATCATCGATACTGAACCAAACTGCTTTAACATGTGTACCCGCATCGTATTGCGGATGTTTAAGTTCATAGTCGTGAAAAGTAGCAACCATTTCTTTAACCTCATAAAAAGGTATTGGTGAATAGAGAAGGTCATCTTGTAGTTCTTTTTCCATGTTTTCTATATTTAATTTAGATTATGATGTAAATCTCCCGAGTTGTTAGCACCTCTGCAACTGCTTCTTACGCTAAATATACCGTAAAATCACCCTATATAAAAAAGTATTTCTATAACCAGTTATTTTTTTCTTTTACCGGAGCTTTGAGGTAAACATTAATAGCGCAATTAATCATTGGGGACGGGTAAAGAGAGTACTATGGTATTAAGCATAAATACAATGGCCAAAACTGGACAACTACTTTTAAATGTATATGATAACAACGAAAGCCTCCTGATGAGACTGAAAGATACCGACCAGGGTACCTGCCTGCTGATGCCCGGCCAAATTTACCGGATTGTATGGCAAACCCACAGCGAGCAGGCTGCAGTTTATCGGATTGAGGCAGAAGTAGAACCGCATAGGTTAGGAATCCCCACTTTTAAATTCTTCAAAAGTTATCCTGTAGGCTACAGTGACGAGGATGAAACTTTCATTGCTGTATAAATCAGTAAACATACCTGAATAGTAGTTTTTTTTTCTAAATTTAGAAATGCCATTTTTATCACAAATAACACTTTCTCCGCTTATAGATGGCAGTTACCTGCAAAATATTGCCAGTATCAACAAGGGGATAGAACTCAATCTAAAAAGTAATGTTACTTTTTTTGTTGGTGAAAACGGATCAGGAAAATCTACCTTATTGGAAGGCATTGCAGATTACTGCGGATTTAGCCTTAAGGGCGGTAACAGAAACCATAAAGCAAATACTGGTAATGGTGTTGATGGATACGAATCTGCGCTGGCTTCTAAATTACGATTAACATGGACGCCCCGCAGGATCAACCGGGGATTTTTCTTAAGAGCAGAAAGCTTTTTTAATTTCGCTTCTTATATTGATGAAATAGCAAAGTATGATCCTGCCATCCTGGATGCCTACGGCGGGCGGTCATTACATGCGCAATCCCATGGAGAGTCGTTCCTGTCACTATTCAATAATAAGTTCGACTCAGGTATTTATATCCTCGATGAGCCCGAAGCTGCCCTCTCACCTGCCAGGATACTAGCTTTTATATCAGTTATACATGAGCTTGAACAAAGCGGCCGTGCTCAATTTCTCATCGCTACGCATTCTCCTATGCTAATGTGTTATCCAGGGGCAACAATTTACCAGTTTAATGAAGAAGGCGTGCGGGAGACAAACTATGAGGATACTGAGCACTTTACGCTTACCAAATCGTTTTTAGATAATCCAAAGTTATTTCTTCACCACTTAATTGTGAATAAGTGACAAATAAATCTATAAAATGAAGTTTGCCAATTTTCTAAGGACGGACAGGCCCGCTACAGATCAGAAAATCTTTCTAATCTGTAGCCCGTTTAATACAGCACTGCCGTTATGCGTTTTAAATCCAATTGAAATTCCTTCTGCCTGTTTTACGGTTACCAAAGTTTTAGTCTGATAGGCGCGGACAGGCCTTAGGTAATTTTGTTCCGATAAATTTTCAATAACAAGAACGTCATTTATGGTAACGTCAAAATTCCGACCTTTAAGTTCATTCTTTTCTGTCGCCTTGTTTTTATCAAGATCATAAACCAGTTTTTGCTGTTGCTCTTTTGTCAGCAATTCTGCAAAGTGGAAAGTAACCTCATATTCACCAGCTGGCACATCAGCTTTGAAAGACTGCAAACCAGTCCGTTGCGTCTCATATATCGCATCATATGGAGTACCGAGAATATCTCGCCAAGAACCATAGCGATCACTTTTTTCATCATCTTTAAAAACTTTCCCTCCGATATATCCCCAGCTACCAACAGTATATTCCTTTTCCGGCACCCAGGATTCTCCTGTTACTTCATCCATAAACATACGCTGATCGCCCAGACTTACATTAAGTGTCGAAAATTTATTTTCCCTGCCTTTTAAGTTATTCGCGATTACATGAAAATTGATAGTGACATTATCCTCCAAAGAGAGCGACAACACTTTTAACACATTTACTCCATTAACGAAGGGCACTTTGAAGATTGCCTTTCTATCTGTTACCGGTTGAGTTCCTAAATTTTTACCATTTACATAAAGCGTAACTTCCGCCTGGTTGCTGTAGACCGTAACTGGCTGTGTGGCAATCGTATTACTTCCCTGGTCGGCCTCCTGGGCACGGTTATACCAGCCAGTACCTCCTATTTTCACAAACGGTTCTTTTGCAAGTAATGCTTTATAAATATAGTAAGTATCCTTCGGTTTCCTATCGGCCGTAAGTAGTCCTTTAGTGTTTAAATGAGGATTTGCATCCTGCCTTGCCTCATTAACAAACTCAACCAGGTTCCAGATTATCCCGCCAGCAATAAAGGGATATTTCATAATGGTATTGATGTAGGCTTCATGATACCGATTGGCATATTCCTGCGTCTTATCAAACCGGGATGGGGTAAAATTATGCAGCCGGTAATCTGCATCAGCACCATACTCCGAAATTAGCAGTGGTTTATTAGGGTATACCTTATGGTGTTGCAGGATAAACGTTTCAAAGTCATCAAATTTCCCTACATACCAGCCTTGATAAAGGTTCCAGCCGGCAATCATAGGAATATCGATTAGTCCGACACGCTGGTAAAGATCAAAATCACCATGAAAGGCAATCATTGTATACCGCGCAGGATCTTCTTTTCTACAAAGGTCATCCATTTGCTGTGCTACATTTCGCAGGTTTTTCCAGTACTGCGCACGTTCCGTGGTATTATCCTGATGCAGTGGCTGTATCAACACTTCGTTCATATAGCTCCAAATAATTACGCTGGGATGATTATAGTTCTGGCGGATCATCTCGCGTTGCATTTCCAGCATGTTATGTGCGTAAGATGCCGACTCGGTAACTTGGTTATTACCGGGTGTTTCTACAGATGTGAGTATCCCAAGCCGGTCACATGCCTCCATTATCGCGGGGTCTTGTGGATAGTGTGATACACGCAAAAAGTTTCCTCCCATTTCTTTTAACCATTGTACGTCGTTAATATGTAAAGCATCGGGCAAGGCCGGTCCTATTCCTTTATAATCCTGATGCCTGCTTGCGCCCATGATCTTGTACGGACTACCGTTTAAGGAAAAACCTTTTTCTGCATCAAAACTATACCATCGAAAGCCAAGCGGATTGGTAACCTCATCTATAACTTTCTTCGTTCTGCCGTCTATCAGCGAATTGACTACTTTATAGAGATAAGGATTTTCCGGTGACCAGAGTTTGGGATCACTAACTTCCTTTAGCCGCAAATCAAAGCTTCCATCTGCGTTAATACTATTAGTCTGACTTGCGATGATATTTCCTTCAGCATCATAAAGCATAGAGCGCACTTTAACATCCTTCCGTAATGATGTTACCTTTCCTTTAATAGCTACTGATGCTTTTTCCTTCGAAACATCGGGTGCCGACACAAATATTCCGCTTGAGGCATAATTGTCCATATCAAAATGGTCACTTGCCGCAGCCACCAGGTAAACATCCCGATAAATGCCACCATAAACACTAAAATCTCCACCTAAGGGGGCAATCGCATCATCAAAGGCATTATCTACCTTTACCATGATGGTGTTGTTCCCTGATTTAAGCAGCTTACTGATATTAAAATTGAATGGTGAATAGCCGCCAATATGAATTCCTGCACTTTTTCCATTTACAAAAAGTTCGGCTTTTTGGCCTGCACCTTCAAAATGAATATATACACTCTTGCTTTTCCATCCTGCAGGTATAGCTATTTCTTTCTGGTAATAACCAATACCCCGATAATAACCAGGCGTATCGTCCATCACATCCTCATTGTTCCAGCTATGCGGAAGGTTAACCTCCTCCCAGTAGCCTGGAGCAGAAACCGCTATATCATTTCCTTTGTGAAATTGCCAGGAAGTGTTAATACTTTGTTTGGTCCGCTGTGCAACAGCAATTTGGCTAACCAGTATTAAGGCAAGCAACAGTATGTATAGCGCTGGGTTCCCTGATTTCATATTTGATTTGTAATTTATAAATTGCATCACCCCTCGTTAATCTGTAGCACTACACTTGTTCTTTTCTCGTTAACATCGGGATTGATACCAATAGTCATCAGGAAATCGCCAGTATAAGTTTTCTGTTCATCGATCGTGCTCCTGGTCCCCGGAAAAACATTTAATTCTTTTAAGCGGTATCTTTTCCCTGCGTCCAGTCCTTTAAGGCGAATAGGAAATTTACTGCCTTCACCATAACGATTACTAACCAAATAGCTAAAAAGTACAGCTGTAGATTTCTGTTCATCTGCATACATCAAAGCTGCTACACTGTTCTTTTTAGGATCCGACAAACGGTACAAATCCCCTTGCCAGATCACGCTCTTTAAGGAGTTATAGTTTTTAATCGCATCCTGGCAAAATTTCAGATCGTTGCCATTCAGTTTGCTAACAACGATATCAAAACCGAGTTTACCCATCATGGCTACATCAGTACGGAATTTTATCGGCTGTTTGCCCCAGTCCGTAACATGGTTTGAACTTGTAATAGACGGATAAAAATACGAGTATTCCCATTGTATAAAAATACGCTCCAGCGGATCAGTGTTGTCACTAGGCCAGTACTCGGTAAAATATTTTAAGGCAGCATAATCTACCCTTCCCCCCCCACCCGAACAAAGCATCATCGGAACCTTTGGGTATTTTGCCCTTATCCTTTCCAGCACTTTGTACAGTCCGCGCATATACTCAATGTAAAAATGCGACTGGTTTTTTAAATGAGCAGAATAAGCGTTAAAAACTACAGCGTTACAATCCCATTTAATATAAGCAAGGTCAGGGGTCTCGGTAAAAATATCATCCACTACTTTAAACACGAAGTTTTGCACCTCGGGGTTTGATAGATCGAGCTCCAACTGATTGCGTAAGTAATGTTCTGGGCGCTTCGGCTGTTTAACAACCCAATCGGGATGTTTTTCATATAGCTCACTTTTTGGATTCACCATCTCTGGCTCTATCCATATACCAAACTTCACCCCATTTTCGGTCGCCTCCTTTACCAGCGATGCAACACCATTGGGAAGTTTCTTTTTATTAACACCCCAATCGCCCAGTCCGGCTACATCGCCATTTCTTGGGTATTTATTTGCAAACCAACCATCGTCCAGCAAAAACATATCTACCCCCAATTTCTTCGTGTCTTTGATCAGTTCAAAAAGCTTGGCCTCATCAAAATCGAAATACGTTGCTTCCCAATTGTTGAGCAGCGTAAGGCGGTTACCCTTGCCGTCCAGTATACGATAGTTACGCGCCCAGTTGTGCAGTTTACGGCTTGCATCACCCTTGCCATGGTCAGATAGCGTAAAGAGAAAAGCTGGCGTAGTAAATACCTCGTTTGGTTTCAGTTTGTATGCACTGGCATAATTATTCATCCCGGCAATAACACGGAGATTGTCTCTGTTGTCCAGTTCCAGATCAATGCGAAAATTACTGCTCCACTCTACCGAACCGTAGATTACTGTGCCTTCATCTTCGGTTGCCGGCTTATCTAGCGACAACATAAATACCGATGGTTGAAAAAGATTGGCCCTGGTCCCAAGCTTGCTATCCAGCGTCTTTATACCGTGGGTAAGCTGCACTTCTTCAGGCTGCATCTCCTTTGCCCAGTCGCCATGATACTGGGTAAGCCAATAATTCCTATTTTGCAAATAAAGGTTTGCCGAGGCAAATTTATGCAACGTAACCTCGCCTTTTTCTTTTTGTCTGATTACACTCCATTGTTCTACCACGTCCTCTTTAAAATAAGACTTATAGTTCAGGGTAACTTCAAAGTTGTATACAGGATCTTTAAGAACGATACTCAACAGGGAAACCTCTGCGCTTTCTTTGGTTAGCTGGTGACTAACATACCGCAGGTCAAGCGAATTGTTGCCGTCCGCATGTGTAACCGTAATTGCGGGTTCGAACAAATTCCGGTTTCCAGAGGTAGAAAAAGCAGCACCCGCTGTACCATCTGTGTAGTCTGTGCCTTGTTTGTAGCTAGCTTGTACTTGGGCATACTCATTTGCATCCCGCAATTTTTTCCCGAAGTATATCATACTAAGGTCCTTATTTTTATCTACTTGTAAAACCAGTGCATTGTTGCTGGTTTCTATAGGAATAGTGATATTTTGCGCTATGGTAACATTACCTGCCATACCTAAACTGCCTATAAGTAAAACTGAAACATAATGCAGGCTAATCGGAAATTTACTTCTCATTGATGTTGATTATAACTTTACAAATAATAATATTTATGTATTAAGAAAGCTGTCGTGCATGCTGATTGGCACCTTGATGCATTGCATCTAAAGTAAGCACACGGTTAAATTCATGATAAGCCTGCTCCTTTTGCTCTAGTCCCAGATATCCCAGTCCTTTTAAAAACAGGCAGTGGACCTGGTTGCGTACGTTCAAATCATCTTCAAAAATGAGCAGGTTTGGTAGTGATACGGCAAAATAATCTATCTTAACTATATCATCACTATGCTGTTCTCCATAACTAATCAATCTTTCGAATAGCTGTGTTGCTTTCTCTTCGTCACCAAGCTTTCGCCAGGCCAAACCCTGATAAAATATTTGGTCAGGTTGCTGGTCGTTATAGAAAATAGCTGCTGTTGGTTCGCTTAAACCAACAGTTGCGTCAATAAAATATTGTTTTGCGGTCTCCATATCACCTATCCCCTGATGGGCAACTCCCAACCAGTAAAAGATATCATTCTCCAGCGCTCCAAAAAGCTTTCCTTCTCCTAAATTAACCGGGTAGGTCCGCGCACTTTCTAATAGATTGATAGCGCCATAAAAATTATTATCATTAACTGCTTCCTTTGCGAGCTGCAAAAGGCTGTAAAGATATTGCCCTGATACTTTACCTTCGCCCCCTTCCCAGGGATGGAATGTCCTGCTGCTGATCAGGTCCAGTGCCAGCTGATGCTCACCAAGAAAATTATAAATGGCTGCACGTTCAAGGTAAATGTCATCCCGTTCAAGAGCAGTCTCCTGGTGTTTCTCCATAAATTTAAGACGCTCTTCAGGTAGTCTGTTTAATCTTTTATACAACTGGTCTAATTCCATAAGTATCCTAGAATCAGTCTGATCCAGCGCAAAAGCTTTTTCAAAGTAGGTTACTGCTTTATCGTGTTCATTGCGTTTATTGAAATAGGCAATGGCCAGGTTACGCAGTACGGTCGGGAAGGTATCATCGAGGGCGGCCGACCGTTCCCAATTGATTATAGCCTGATCATACTGGCGTTTATCGTAGAACAAGTTCCCCAGATAGTAAGGGGCTTTCGGATCTGCGGGATTAAATGACGATGCCATTTCCAAAACACTGATATCTTCCAGCCTGTCAGGAAAGCACAAATATGGGTGTGCCGACATACCTTTCAAAAAATAAGCCTTCTTTTCGTCTGCATTTCCCAATTTATCCTGAAAATATCCCAGGTAGTAATAAATGATTGGACTAACATGGTCTCCGCCTACAGCATATTGCAACAGATCGTTTGCTTCCTGGTACAGCCCTGCCCCCGCATAATCAAGTGCATATTCAATAAAATTCTGGTAATAGCCGCCAGATAGTTTCAGGAGTTCACCGATATGCTCTTCCGCTTTTTCGTTTTCTCCCAATACTTTACACGAAGAGGCCAGCTCAAACAAAGCGCCTAAATTAAATGGATCCCTGTGCAATCCTTCATAAGCAACCATCATTGCGGAGGACGTTTTTTGGAGTTTGCGGTAAGCAGCCGACCGCAGCACGTAGGATTTACTATTATTTGCATTACAATCTAACGATGCCTGGGTATGTTCCAATGCGAGTTCATCATCACCCCGTGCAAGATCAATCTGCGCTAAAGAAAAGTATCCGTTGTCTTTCCAGGTATTACTCCAGGTTGCTTTATAAAAATATTTATATGCTTCCGTATCCTTACCCATAAATTTTAATGCCAGCCCAAGGTTATAATAGCATTCACTATCATATGGATTAGGATTTCTGGCAGTACTTGTCTCTACCGCTTTCCTAAAAAAAGGCTCACTCGCTGCAAATTGGCCTCTGCGTAAATACCAGAGACCAAGCGCATTGTTGTTGCGGATATCTTTTGGATCACGCCTTAATGCTTCTTCATAATAAGGGACAGGGCAATAAGTAGCATGGCGGTACTGTTCTAAATGCTGACCGGTTAAGAATAACTGTTCCGTATTCTCTGTATCTGCAGGACTTAGCGCAGGTTTTGCAGGTTCTGGGTAATCGTTAATGTGATTTGTTGCCGGTTCATACCGGATCAGTTCTTTTCCTTTTTGTGAATGAACGGTAATCAGCAGCTTTTGCTCATCGATAGCAGAAACCTGGATCTCGTTAATATATACCTGCTCCGGATTAATTGATTTTATCTCTTCCAGTAAAACTTCATTTCCATGTACAAGTCGAATATTTAGTTCTTTCTGCACACTAGTCACCTGTATTTTAACAGTAATCTTATCGTCGGCAAGATCCAGTGCAATCAATATATCTTTCGATGCATTTTTCAGTACCCCCAATTCTCTGTAAGGTAAAAAATATTGTGTAAAATGCTTTTCTTCATTTGGCATCAGCCAGGTAAAATCAGGCTGATTATCGGTAAACATACCAGTCATCAGTTCTATATAAGGCCCATCCTCATCAGTCAGGTTCCTGTCCCAAGCCAAACCAAAATCACTGTGTCCCCATGTCCATTGCTTTTTGCCGGGAGATACATGATGATTGGCCACATGCAATAGACCAGCTTGCGTATCATGTTCATAACCACCTACAAAATCGTAATTGGAGTTGATTGCCATATAAGAGGTAGGTACAGGAATATTTTTATAACGGGAAATATCAGTTCCGGGAGAATAATCAACCTTATAATAAGTTCCCGTAGCAATAGGAAAACTAGATACATCGCGCTTCCCATGGTCGAACACTGCATTTACATCTGGCGGAAAAACAGACTGGTAATCGTCATTTACCTTCACTGCCGGATTTGCCCACCATAAAAAGGTTTGCGGTAATGCAGACCGATTGTATAATTTTGCCTTTATCTCGATATAAGCTTTGTCGGGGTGCAGCGTAAACCCGGCCATCCCTTTAGTATGGAACATCCGTTCTACTTCATTTACCCAAACTGTTTTGCTGCCGTCGGTATTGTGTTCAATTTTAAAATCAACTGGCTCAAAAGTACTCGGACGATGGTGCTGTGGCCAATTAAATTCAATGCCACCAGATATCCACGGACCAGTAAGGCCTACCAATGCTGGTTTAATAACTTGATTATAATAGATAAAATGCCGCTCTTTAATCTTGTCGTATGCCATCTGTATCCTCCCCCCCAGTTCTGGCAGGATCAATAGCTTAATGTATTTGTTTTCCAGGAATATGCCAGCATATTGCTTATCTTCCTTTTCATCAAAAATCTTTTCAATAATGGGATTCGGATAAACCTTTCCGCTGCTGCCCTGGTAGACACGTTTTTCAAAAAACATCGGATTTTTGTCGGGCTTTCCTGTAGCGTAGGTAGGTATAACTACTTTTTCTTCCCAAACTTGTACTTGTAAATTGTTCATAGCAGGTTACATTAGTGTCTGATTAAATTATCCTCGAGTTCTTCGAGAGTTTGGCCCTTGGTTTCCTTTACTCTTAATTTTACAAAGAGAAAACCTGCAAAGCAAATCGCTGCATACAGATAAAAAGGTCCATAGGTGCCCAGTTTTTTCGCTAGTATGGGAAATGTAAACACGAGAATGAAATAGGCTCCCCACAAACAAACCAGGGCGAGCATTGAAGCAGATCCCCGTATTTTGTTAGGGAAGATCTCGGAAATAAGTACCCAGGTTACCGGGGCAAGTGACAGCGCGTAGGTGCTGATGGCAAGCAAAACAAATATAGAAACAAGGCTGGCAGATGCCTGCGTCTGCAGTAAAAAGGCTAGTATAATATAAAGCACTGCTAAACCCAGTGAACCGATCAGCATTAGCGGGCGACGGCCCAGCTTATCTACTTGCCACATGGCAATCAGAGTAAATACAAGGTTAACTATCCCTATACTAACGGTTTCGAAAAGCTGCTGATCCAGACTAGAGCCAACCGATTCAAAGATGGTGGATGTATAATTAAATACTACGTTTATACCACATAGCTGCTGAAAAACAGCCAATACAATACCAACAATCACTGCTGGCCGCACACTTTTTTCAAATACTGCACGGAATGGCTGATTTTTATTGCCACTTAATGATTTTTCTATCGCCGCTACGGTGGTGGCAACAAATTGGGCAGACCCGATTTTGTTTAATACTTTTTCTGCCTTTTCATGTTTACCGGCTTTAATTAGCCACCTCGGACTTTCCGGAAGCCACATCACGCCAAACAGAAATATCAGTGAGGGCACTGTACCTAAACCAAACATCCATCGCCAGGCATCAGGCCCTGTATCGGCCAGGAAATAATTTACCAAATTGGTAACTAAAATACCGAGCACTACCGTGAGCTGATTGATCGCCACATTCCGGCCCCGTACTTCTGCAGGGGATACTTCTGCAATATACATCGGGCAGAGCATGGAAGCCATACCTACACCTATACCTGCTGCAAAGCGCATGGCGACAAAAAAGGTAAGCCCTATAGATAAGGCTATAGCAACGGACGATAAAGCGAAAATAAACGCAGCTAGCATTAAGCCCGGCCGGCGACCGTATTTTTCGGCAATACTGCCTGCAATGAGGCAGCCTACAATACATCCGAGGGCTAAGGAGCCGGTAAGAAATCCTTCCCAGACTGGATCGAGTGCAAATTCGCTGCGCAAAAATGGCAAGGCTCCTGATATCACCGCAAAATCGAAACCAAAGAGATATCCCCCAAGTGCAGAAATGAATGATATGCCAATGATATAACGGTTATTAAATAGCTTTGGTTGGGTCATCTTTAAAATTTTTATAGATCATGTTACAATGAAATTAGAAGTAAAATAGTAGTAAAATTTATTTTTATTGATGGATATAGAGCGCCGCCCCCCCGCCTTTTGCTAGTTTAACCTTCAGTCTATCTTTGCTTGTTACCTGGATAGACTTATAAGTGTAACCAGAAGCATTGGTATTGGCATCTTCACTATCCGAATAAAAATCCGCAGTATAAGTTATGCCGGGTGATAAGAACGAGCAATCAATAACCTGCTCCCGACCGGCCCAGTCTGTCATAGCACCAACAAACCACTCCTTATTTTTCTTTTTGGCAATTATCGCATATTCGCCAAGTTTTGCATCCAGCACTTTGGTATCATCAAAAACAGTGGGCACAGCGGTAAGATACTTCATGATGTCCGGATATTTTTCATACGCTGTAGGCGAATCTGATAGCATTGCAAAAGGCTGATCGAAGATCACATACATTGCTAGTTCGTGGGCCCTTGTACCTAAAGATGAAGGTAAGCCCGGATCAACAGGCTTAAAAGTTTCCATAGTCGCATTTCGCATAGAACCAGGAGTATAATCTAGCGGTCCGCCTAGCATCCTGATAAAAGGAAAAGTAAGATGGTGCACCGGATTTGCCGTATAGTCCCACTTAGAACATTCTTCCCCGCGCACAGCTTCAAAATTTACAATATTGGGGTAAGTACGCTGTAGCCCGGCCGGTTTTCCACAGCCATGAAAATTTACCATCAACTGTTTGCGCGCACTTGCTGCTGCAATCTTTTCCATCCATTGATTAGCCTCCTGATCATCGCGGTCAAAAAAGTCGACCTTTATGCCTACTGCCCCCAGCGATTTAATGAAGTCCAGATTCTTGTCCAGGTCTTCCATCAGCGGTGCAGCAACACACCATAAGAAAACACCAACATTTTTTTCCCTGCCATAACTGATCAGCTCCTTCATATTCACCTTAGGATTAATCCTTGTCACATCAGTATTGTTAGACCAACCAGCGTCTACCATTAAATACTCCAGCTTAGATTTAGCCGCGAAATCAATATAATATTTATAAAGCGCCGTATTCCGGTTGCCCATACCTGACGGTATACCAGCACCCGGCAGCATCGCATCATGCCACCATTCCCAGGTAGCCTTACCAGGCTTAATCCAACCCGTATTGGTCAGCACCGAAGGCTTGGCAAGCTTATAGATCAGCTCATTAGTTAACAGTGACCGGTCATCATCACTCGCAATGATTACCCTCCAGGGATAGTTTCGGGTACCATTGGTTTTTGCAATATAATTCTGGCGCGCTTTAACTACAGAAACAAAATTCCCCCAGCTGCCCATTACTGTAGCAGATGGATAAGCTGCAAAATTACCCACAAAGCTATTTTGCTGTTTCTGGAGATACATACCAGGATAATCCAGTAAATCTGCTTCGGCAATAATCACCTTTATAGCTGGGTCTGCATAATTAAAAAGTGATGGCGTTAATGCCCTTTGTCCAATTTTGACAGTATCTATACCTGCGTACCTTACGTAGGGAACTTCCCATGCAGTGTAATTATCCGTCTCTGGTAGTATTGCTCCAGGATTTCCTGCTAACGTAAAAGTCGCCTGTTCATTAAGCACAGTCACCGAATCCTTTAAAGCAGTAACAAAACGATAGGCAACACCCTCATTATAAGCTCTAAAAACAATTGAATACGAAGCAGAAAAGTCAACTTTAATTTGGTTGTACACTACTGATAGCTTAGAAAATTTGCCATATAGTGGTTTTATTTGTGTGTTCACCTTTGTGTTGGTCACCTTAGTTATTTTACCAGATTTACCCAAAGTGGTATTGTCCAGACTTAAAGAAATTGCAGACGGAGACACAATCTGTGTCTTTTTATAAGTTACACTATAGCTCACACTATCACCCACAGCAATAGAAACCTCAAACCGATTATCAGGAGAACGCAAACGGTAAGTTTGCGCGGAAAGCGCTGAATTACAAAAGATAAGAATGACCGGAACAAACAGTATTGTTCTTATATATTTTATCATGTTAAACCTAATTAAATATTGATGAATGCATTGTAACGCGGTGCACCTTGTAGTACTGCTTGCGGAAAGCTAACAAAGTGGCCACCAGAAACGCCGCAGTAATCTTGGTAATAATGGTGATTTTCTACTATTTTCATAATTGGATTACTGATTTGAATACCCAAAATTCTGATCAGTATCAGCAATTTCCTCATTTTGTCTAATCTCCTGCAACGGAATAGGATAAAGGGCATGGAAACTTTGAATTGTTCCAGATTGTTTTGTCCACCTGTTTCTCGATTTAACCAGATCTACAAGTTTACCAGTCCTGATCAGGTCCATCCTTCTCCATCCTTCAAAGCAAAGTTCTCTCATTCGCTCATCCAATATTTTTGTACGGAACTCTTCTTGTGACATTCCAGGGTTCCAGGTTTGATCGGCAGGCAGTGTGCCGCCCCATGCTCTTTTTCTTATCGTAGAATTTACAAGTTGCACCGCTGGTGCTGTCCCCCCAGTTTCGTTAAGCGTTTCTGCATAACAAAGCAGGATATCGGCATAACGCATGTAGAATATGTTTTTACCTGATAACCAAAAACTCAGCGTACCGTCTGTTCTCGTATCCTCATATTTCTTCACATGCGGGTCCAGCTCATCACCACCAAAACTAGGGCTAAGGACAGGTGTAACCCCTTTATAGGTGAAGTTATACCTGATACTTGCATTTTTCCTGTTATCACCAGTTTCCCATACGCCACCAGCACTCACATCAGAATTACAGTACGTTGTTGGTATCATCAGGTCATATCCGCCGAAGTAGCAATACTGGTTCAACTCTGCTAAAGAGCGCGATCCCATTTGCCATTGCGTTTGGTTGTTATCCGGGTTCACATTCGTAAACTGGAATTCATAAATTGATTCCGTAGAATTAGGCTTGGCCGGGTCCCATAAGTCGGCATAGTTATTTACTAAAGCATATTTGCCACTATTAACCAGCAATTCAAACTGCTCTTTTGCTTTTGTATAATCTCTCGCTTGTGAACTTTCTGGCGCATACAAATACACCTTGCCAAGTAAAGCAATTGCTGCATTGCGTGTTGCTCTCCTTTTATCCGATTGGGTTTCTGGTAAATATTGGATAGCACTCTGCAAGTCTGCTATAATCGTACTGTAAACCAGTGGCAGCGGTTGCCGGCGCGTTCCATATTCAGCAAATTTCACAAAATCAATAAGTGGTATTTCTCCCCAATACTGGGCCATCTCAAAATCCAGTGCCGCCCGTATGAAACTAGCTTCCCCTAAAAGTGTATTTTTCCGGGTACCCTCCTCTGTATTTGTAGACAATGCAAAAATCACTCGCGCAGCAGCAGAAATAATTGGCCAGCGGCTGCTCCATTGTTGCGTTAGTGCAGTATTGCTAGCCGTTAAAAAGCCATTATAGCGGTCCAGTCCTGCTTGCCTGTCATCTGTTCTTACCTGGTAAGCACCCTGTTGCGCTTCATCAGTACCTAATGTAAAAATGAAACCGCCACGATCTTTTTTGGTATTGCGCCAGCTGGTATATAACCCTAATACAAGTGGTTCAATATTGTCGAGCGACTTAAATGCTTCTTCTTGTGTTAAAGCTGTTTGTGGTTCTTCTGTTACAAATTTCTTGCAGGAGCCGCTGATCAGTGTTAAAAATGCCAGCGTTATTACTATAAATTTTCTTTTCATGTTGATGCTTTTTAAGATATTAAAATCCAACGTTAAGACCGATCACAAACATTTTAGCAGTCGGATAATTATCGCCGCCTTCCGGATCATAACCTTTATATGCTGTAGCAGTAAACAGGTTACTAGCTGTGAAGTATACTCTCATATTACTTAGGCGGGCCCTTTTTATTAAAGCCTGATCAAAATTATAAGCCAGTGTTAAAGCCGATAATCTCAGGTAGGTAATGCTTTGTACCGAATAATCAGTCTCGCCTGTACTATAGCGTCCCGTACCAGAATAAGCTCTTGGAATGTTACTACTTGTATTTGTTGGCGTCCACCTGTCCAGTTCATCAATATGACCAGAATATTCTCCTGTACCACCAAGTAAACCATCGTACAGATAATTGATGCGTTTACCACCAATATTATAGTTGAATACCGTGTTTAACGATAGATTTTTATAGGTAAAATTGGAGGAGAAACCACCGTAAAACTTAGGATCTGTATTACCTACTACTATCCTGTCCAGATCATCAATTTTTTTATCACCATTTATATCTACCGGAATAATATCACCCGGACGGATAACCCGGCCTCCATAGTCTATCCCAGCAATACGTTCAAGATCCGATTCCTGCGCTATTTTATCAAACTTATAAGTATAAATGGAATTGAGGGATTTGCCCAGGAAGAGATTGCCTTCCCGCTGAATTTCTACACCGGTAAACCCGCCATAATTATAGATGGCATCAACTTCGCCATATAGTTTAGTAATCCGGTTCCTATAAGAAGATATGTTCCCACTAAAGTCCCACTGGAAATCTTTGCTTTTAATGATTTGCGCACTAATATTAAAATCTACCCCTTTATTAAGTAAAGACCCTACATTATCTATCCTGTTCGAAAAACCGATAGATGGCGGCAGAGAACGCTGCATCAGCAGGTCGTCATTATGGATCACAAAATAATCGGCCCTAAATGTAAGCCTGTCATTTAATATACCCACATCAAGGCCGAGGTTCAATTGTTTCTGCTTCTCCCATCGTAATGTCTCGTTACCCAGTCGTCCGTCCGATACATAGGTAACAGAGCCGCTTGTAAAAACCGGACGATAAAGTGAGCGGTAGGCGAAATTGGGGATGTTCTGGTTTCCAGCTATACCATAACCTGTCCGAAGTTTAAACGTACTAAGCCCTGATAAAAATGATTGTTTAACAAAATCTTCTGCAGCGATATTCCAGGCTAGTGCCAATGAGGGAAAGAGTCCCCATTTATTGCCTTCACCAAATCGGGACGATCCATCATACCTGCCGGTAAGGGTTGCAAAATACTTGTTGTCATAATTGTAGTTAAAACGTCCCACATAACTTACAAGTGCATTGGTTGTAAAATCAGAAGCTAGCTGAAATTGTTCTTTCAGGAAAGCGCCACCCAAATACTTAAACGAGAAATCATCTGACGCAAAACCCCGTGCATCAATCTGGTTATAGTCGTAATTGTTTCGGGTAAGTCCAAAACTTACCAAGCCAGAGAGACTATGTTTTCCATAGCGCTTATCGTAAGAGATGGAATTGTCCCATTGCCAGTTCAGCCAGTTTTCCTTTCTATGGGTAGCGCTACCATTGGTAGAATTTCGAAGGGACTGTCCTAAGCTACGGGGAACATAGTTATAGTAGTTCTGATTGCGGACGTCCACCGAAAAACCAGAACGGATGTTCAATCCAGCAATCGGGGTTACCGTAACATAATTGGTAGTCAGTAACCTGTTCTGGTTACCCTGACCATCAATTTTAAGGCTCCTTATCGGATTATATAATCCTGTACTTTGTATGCCTCTCCAACTCAGATATGGTATATTTTCATCAATTGCAAGCAATGGGTTAGCATTTGCCGCTATTCCAAAAACCCCGCCATCAATATAAGTTTCCTGGGTACGCGTAAAAGTATTATTTGATCCTACCTTTAACCATGGTTTTATCTTTTGATCAAGATTCACCTGCCCTCCAAACCTTTTGTAGTTCGAAGTTTTAAGCAACCCTTTCTGGTCTGTATAGTTGAAACTGATATAAACAGAAGATCCATCATCGCTTCCTTTAGAAAAGCTTAGTGTATGGTTTTGCTGTATACCTGTTTGCCTGATCTCATCAAGCCAGTTATAACTATTACCCTCGCGGTAAGTCTTTAATTCATCAGCCCCAAAAGCAGGCGACCCATCTGCTAGTAAACTATTAATGTAAGTCTGCCTATTTGCCGTCGGGTTTTCATCCATATACCGGTTAGCAAATGCGTCTACCCGTAAATCGACTATTTGCTGTGCATTTAGGTAGGGTATATCTTTCGTAAATGACTGTACACCTCCCCATCCGCTGTATTCAATTCGTCCTTCACCACTACGCCCTTTTTTGGTAGTAATCAGTACTACACCATTTGCACCACGAGAACCATACAATGCTGTTGCAGATGCATCTTTTAATACATCAACACTTGCTACATCGTCCGGATTGATGGAGTTAAAACCACCTTCAACCACCAATCCATCTACAACATAAATAGGACTAGCACCAAACTGTATCGAATTGTTACCCCTCACTTTGATTGATGAGCCGCCACCCGGCCGGGGATCATTGTTCTGCACCAGTACACCTGGTATCCGCCCTTGTATGGCCTGGTTAATGTTTGTAACTGGCCGCTCTTTTAATACTTTTTCATCTACACTGCCAACTGAGCCTGTAAGATCGCTCTTTTTGAGTGTTACACCGACTACGGTGACTTCAGTAAGATCGTTTGTAGTTGGTGTTAATAAAACATTGATCTCAGGTTTTGCACTTACTTCCTGTGTTTGATAACCAATGCCTTTAAATACCAGGATTGCACCGGTTTCAACATTTAAAGTAAAGCGGCCATTATTATCAGTACTTACACCGTTTGTGGTTCCTTTAACCACGACACTGATACCCGGCACCGGAAGGCCGTTATCGCGCCCTTTTACTTGTCCGGTCGCATTAATTTTTTGGGCATGCACATCAAGTGATAGCAGTACTCCTGCTAACAATATGCAAACTGCCCTTAAGATTTTAAAAGAAAATTTTCCCATAACTATTTTTTAAGATTATTTACAAATAGCGCTGATTGAGTCAGCGAGGTTTATAATTGGTTAAATAAATCTACGGGGAATAATATTTAAAAAAATGGACAAACTTTAAATTAAGATGGATTATATAATCATCAATATAACTAACCAGAACTACCTTTTAGCAGGCAATGTTATAAGAAATCAGCCATTAGAGCAGATTATAAGTCAATTAAATCAGATTACACTTTTATTGTAAAGCAGGATAATTAGAACTTACCTTGTATTTTGTAATAAATTATCATTATCAATGTTACATATACCAGGGTTTATTTTGGTTTTAAAACTTCATTTTTGTTATCGAACACTTAAAACTTAATAGAATGTCACTTCCCGACAATTTAAAAATGAAAATTAAGGAAGGGTTTGTTGGTCAGCGGATGATCGTATTACCGCCCAATATCAAAAGGACCCTTTCAGAAAATGCATTGATCAAGAGTTTTTACCTGACCGATATTGGCTATTATCCAAAGGCCAGTTATCACGACAGGGAAAGGCGTACAGGTGCCAATGAATATATCTTATTATACTGTGTTGATGGGGAAGGCCAGGTAACAATGAATCATCAAGTGTATCATTTAATACCTAATACTTTTCTGATTATACCAAGGCAGACTGCTCATCGGTATAAAAGTTCTGCTACACATCCATGGAGTATATACTGGGTACATTTTAGCGGAACAAATGCAGCAGCGATTTACAGCCGCTCTTTAGAAGAGGGACAAATACAGGTTCAATCTGTGCCTTATGACGAAAACCGGATTAAAGCTTTTGATCAGCTCTTTTCAATCCTTGCCCATTCTTTTAACATCAAGGAACTCGAAGTTGTAAACATAAAACTTCAACATTTTATAGCCTCACTTATTTATTATAAACAGATTAATCCGGTAACTTTCGATAATGATTCGGTAAGCCTATCGATTGCCTTCATGAAAAACAACCTGGATAAAAGACTAAAAATGGAAACCTTTGCCCAACATCAGGGGTTTTCGGTATCTCATTATATCAGGGTATTCCGGCAAAAGACAGGAGCATCACCTATCAATTATTTTAACTTGCTGAAGGTTCAGCAATCTTGCCAATACCTATATTTTACTGACAGAAGTATTAAAGAAATATCTAATTCTCTTGGTTTTGACGACCAATATTACTTTTCGAGGTTATTTACAAAACTTATGGGGCTGTCCCCTTTAAACTACCGTAAGAAACACAAAAAGTAAACTACAGAAGGTAGCGGATTGCAAAGCTCCTTTTGTTAGGTACAACGTTATTTAAATTAACTAAAAGAGATAATTTCTGGCATGGAGGCCAGCGTTTCATTCATTGCAACAAGATATTGCTTCTTTCCAGAAACCTTAAAAACAACTGTAAGCCTGTCATTATCCTTTCCTACCTCTAAACGTTCTAAAGAAAGGCCACTATTGCTAAGTGTACTTTCCAGCAGCTCCAACTGTTTAAAATCCGGATTGCGGAACATTACACTGACTAACTTTTGTTTCTGTAACCTGGCAATCATAGTTTCTACTTTAGTTACCATTAAAAGTATACCCAAAGTAATTGCAGTGAGTGTTAGCGCCAAGGCATGATAGCCGATTCCAGTCGTCATACCGATAGCAGCTGAAGTCCAGATTACAGCGGCTGTAGTTAATCCTCTTACAGAAATCTTATCTTTAAATATTACTCCTGCACCAATAAAACCTATACCAGTAATGATGTTGGCTGATATCCTGTCATCTGCCCCTGCACCATGTCTGGATACTATAGTAAAAATGGTAGATCCTAACGATATTAAAATTATCGTACGAAAGCCTGCCGACTTACTTTTATATTCCCTTTCAAAACCAATTACGCCACCACATATTATAGAGACCAGCATGGCAATCATGTCTTGCAACTCAACAGTAAAATCCATTTTTATATCTAAAGTTTCATTTGTTGAGCAAACCAGATGCCATATAAAGTTGGCGGTTAATTCAAAAAGATTAGTTGTGCTGTAGCAATTTGACAAAATGATTCGTATATATAATTACCAATCAGCTAATTATATAAAATACGTTCGCTTAATTTTTCCAGCTCACTAAGAATTAGATTATGAAAGGTATCTTCAAATTTTAATTGCCAATTGTGGATTTTGTGTTATTACAATCATATAAAAAAAAGAACATTGAAAATGAAGTGATAATATACCTCTTCACCTATGGCACTCAATTCAATTCGCGTGAAGATGCCATAAAGCTAGGCGTGGGACATTCAGAAATGCGCTGTAATTAGCGTCAAGTATATACAACTAAACCATACTCTATAAAGCATCTTCCTATTGATTAAAAACTATTTAGTATCTAATGATTAAAATGCAGGATCACCTAATTCCACACACCAAATGAACATTCAGGTGATCCCAACATTTTACGAGAGCTGTTGTTAATCAGCGTTATTTTTGTATTCCATCTAAATTATCATAGTCATCAAAGATTGAAAAGCATTAGACAACTAAAAATGTAGCTCTACCCTATTGGATTGCATTTTACATATCTCAAAAGTATAGCAGCAATCTCTCTTTTCTTTACGGTTTCCCGTAAGAAAAGAGAGATTGCTGCTATTTCGATAAGATCATTTGACACAAGCCGTCATAAAAACTGATCAGTAACTTCCAAAAAGTATTATTTGATTGAATAATTAAATAAATAATCATTATTGTATAGCTAGAGCAGAAGAGTTGCCTGAATCAACAGATTAAAAAAGAGTTCCCTCCAGTATTCTACAATCACTGTTAATATAGACGATAAAATAATTTTATAGTCAATCAGTGATATTGGTATAAATATCAGTAATATATATCATTCTAAAAAACATAAAATTTACGATATTTATATCAGGCAATTTTTATTAAACTCTTTAAATAAGACAATTACACCGACCAGTATTATTTTATTCGGCTTTTTGAAAAATTGTCAGGTATACATCAATAAGTGTTCAAGAATAAAATTGAATACAATATTAGAAACTACGTTAGTATGGAAAAGACCAAAACTAATATCAATAGGCGTGCCTTCTTAAAAGCTTCTGCCTTGGTGGGCGGTGGACTGCTGATACATTTTAGTGCTCTTGCAAAGTTTGAAATCGCCGCCACAAGTGTTAACGCTGTCAATCCAGTACAATGGAACGAACTTACAGGTTACATCAAAATCACTGCTGATAATATCGTTAAAATTCTTTGCCCTAACCCTGAGTTCGGACAAAATGTGATGACCTCCCTGCCTATGATTGTTGCCGAGGAGCTTGATGTAAACTGGAAAAAAGTAGTAGTAGAAATGGGTGCACACGACAACGTAAAACTTGGTCCACAGTTCACCGGTGGTAGTAATTCCATGCGGATGTACTGGAAACCGCTTCGTGAAGCAGGTGCAGCTGCCCGCCGTATGTTGATGGAGGCTGCAGCCCAAACCTGGGGCGTACCTGTCGAAGAAATATCCACCAAAGCAGGCATGATTATTCATGAAAAAAGTGGCAAAACAGGAAAATACGGTGATTTTGCATCAAAAGCTTCATCCATTCCTGTGCCTAAAAACGTCAAATTAAAAGATGTTAAAAATTTTACTGTAGTCAGAAATTCACAAAAAAATGTTGAAGGAACTAAAATTATTAGTGGCATGCCGCTTTTTGGGCTGGATTACAGAATGGAGGGAATGCTGATTGCTATGATCCAGCACCCGCCTGCATTTGGGATGACGCTTAAGTCATTCGACGGAACAGAGGCATTGAAAATGCCAGGTATAAAGAATGTTTTCAAACTGAAATTATACGAAGATGGGTTTGAACAGGGTGGCTTCGACACGCGCACTTTCAACGATCTGCTGGTAATTGTCGGCAAAACTACCTGGGAAGTTATGAATGCCCGTAAAAAACTTATTGTGGAGTGGATGCCCGCTGGCGATACAAAAGATACAATGGGTGGCAGAGGAGGTAAAAAGGAAGTTATTGTTCCTGGTGAACTTGAAAACACAGCAAATCAGCATGAAAAAATGCGCCAATATGCTAGTCAGCCTGCTCAGGAACTAAGAAAAGATGGCGATCCTGAAACGGCATTTAAAAATGCTGCCCAGATCATTGAGCGCACGTATAACGCACCTTTCCTTGCACATAATTGCATGGAACCGATGAATTTCTTTGCCCATGTTACAGCTGATAAAGCGTTACTAGTTGGCCCTTTACAAGCCCCGGGGTGGACGGAACCAACGCTTGCAAAAGTTTTAAAACTCACTCCTGAACAAATTGAAATTCAGATGACCCGAATGGGCGGCGGCTTTGGCCGCAGGGCTTATGGCCATTACCTGGTAGAAGCGGCACTGATATCAAAAAAGGCAAACGCGCCTATAAAACTCATCTACAGCCGCGAAGACGATACAACCTATGGCATCTACCGGCCAATGTATACCGCTACCTACCGGGCCGCGTTGGATGCTAATAAAAACCTGATCGCCTTTCATGTAAAAGGTGGCGGCATTCCGGAACATGCCATTCATGCAAACAGGTTTCCAGCGGGTGCAGTAGACAATTACCTTGCTGAGGGGTGGCAGATACCATCCAATATCACTATAGGTGCTTTCCGTGCCCCAAGATCAAATTTTAACGCAGCAGCAGAACAATCTTTTCTAGATGAACTTGCTGAAGCAATGGATAAAGATCCGATAGACTTAAGGTTAGCATTATTAAAAAGGGCGAAAGAAAACCCAGTAGGTAAAAACAATGAATATGATGCTGACCGTTACGCTGCTGTATTAAAATTAGTTAAAGAAAAATCAGGATGGAATGGACCGGAGCATAAGAAGTTTAGTCGTGGCGTTGCCGCTTATTTCTGTCATAATTCTTATGCGGCACATGTAGTGGATATGACCACTAAAGATGGACAACCTTATGTTGAAAGAGTATTTAGCGCGATAGATTGTGGAATAGTTATTAATCCGGACGCTGCAACAAATATGGTTCAGGGAGCAGTTGTGGACGGAATTGGAAATGCTTTATATGGGGGTTTAACTCATAAAAATGGAGTTGTAGAAGAAAATAATTTCCACAAGTATAGGATCATTCGTATGCACGAAGCTCCCAAAAAAGTTGAGGTCCATTTTGTACAGAATGATATTGATCCTACCGGATTAGGCGAACCGCCATTTCCGCCTGTATTTGGCGCAGTGGCTAACGCATTATACAAATCTACTGGACAGCGTTTTTATCAGCAACCATTTTCTTCACCTCAGCAAGTGATACCAGCTGTTTAATTCCTGCTTTTAAACCCTAATATTATATTTATGATCACACTAAACATTAATCAGAAAACCTACACTGTTGATGCTAATCCTGATACCCCTTTACTGTGGGTGCTCCGGGATATGATAGGTCTTGTAGGAACGAAATATGGCTGCGGGGTAGCACAATGCGGTGCATGTGTAGTACATTTAAATGGTGAGGCTGTTCGTTCGTGTGTTACAAAAGCGAGCAGGGCCGAAGGAAAAAAAGTTGTAACAATCGAAGGCCTGTCGCCAACACACACACACCCATTACAAACGGCATGGCTGGATTTAGATGTGTCACAATGCGGCTACTGCCAGGCTGGGCAAATTATGTCAGCTGCAGTGCTTTTAAAAGAAAATAAAAAACCTACTGATCAGGATATTGATGATGCGATGGCGGGTAATATCTGCCGTTGCGGCACTTATTTACGCATCCGTGAAGCCATTCATTTAGCCTCAGAATTACAAGAAAAGCAGGCCCTGGGAAAATGAAATAGTGATTAAATTGGTATTTTCACTGGTACTGTCACCAAGCGCCTATCTATGCCTTTACAGCTAAAGCAATCGCATTTATAAATCCGTAAACCCTAAGCAATTAATTTTGTTACTACACCATGAACTATAAAATAGGGTTTGGAGGAAGCTGCCATTGGTGCACCGAAGCGATTTTTTCTTCGCTAAAAGGCGTTGTATCCGTAGATCAGGGCTGGATTGCTTCAAACGATAATAGTGATTATTTTTCAGAAGCAGTAATCGTGAACTTTGATGCAGATAAAATTTCGCTTAAAGCATTGATTGCTATTCACCTGCACACCCACAGCTGCACAGCAATCCACATCATGAGAGCAAAGTACAGGTCTGCCATCTATACTTTTGATAAGCTACAAATGGAGGAATCAATAACAATTATTAGGGAATTACAATCAGAATTTGATCAGCCGATCATAACGGAGGTAGTTGAATTTGAAGACTTTAAATTAAATAAAGCAGATTACCTAAACTATTATTACAGCAATCCTAATAAACCATTTTGTAAAAATATCGTGAACCCAAAGTTAAAGGAAATGATCAGGCGCTTCTCCAATCAAGTTGACACGAATAAACTACAACACCTTTAATTTTTTTGTATTATAATGACTAAACAGCGCACGCCCTCCTACCTTAATTTTGACAAGGAGCATTATCCCTGGAAACCGGATATTAATTACAGAGAGCAGCCCCATGCCTATCGTGTAGGAAAAGGTGAACAGGGTGTATTGATATGTGAGCCATACAAATCCGAAATTGGTAAATTCTGGCGGTTCAAAACTCCAGAAATTGCACAACAAAGCAGTCAGACAATATTTACACAGTTTATAGATTACTTAAAAATCGAAGATTTCGTGGGTGCCGATATGGCGAGAAAGTTCTTACAAATGGGATATACGCGCGCCCGCCGGTATGCAAATTATAAAGGGGGTAGAAAATATGATAAGGATAATGGATATGCAGTTTTAGAACGTGGAACGGGTGATCAGCAAAAGGCAGAAGCTGCTGCAATTTTCTATGCACGGTGGAAAGAAGCGGAGGCCACCCTCCAATATTCTGCTATGAAAAAGGATTGGAAACTACGACTTGGCTAGTGATGTGTTAGCCAGAATTTTCAATATATTATAGATAGGTTTAAGAGACCATAGAGATCAATGAAATTTTGGAATAACATCATATTAAACAATTTTTATGAGAGTTTTGACTATAAACCGGCCTACTGAAAGGAACTGGTTTATAGTCAAAGCTCACAGACTTCCTGGTAACTATTTTTCAATCCAGGTCATGAAAGACTCTTCATAACGATCCCCTGCGGCTGGCGAAAGCGTATTTAATTTTTCAATTTGTGTTATACATAACTCAATGTTATCAGCATAAGCATTTTCTTCGATACGGTTCACACGTTTAGTACCTGGTATAGGAGCAATATCATCCCCTTGCGCAAGTAGCCACGCAAGTGCCACCTGCCCTGGTTTGGCATTTATTTCATTCGCTATAGCTTCAACTTCTTTTACTATGCTTAGATTTTTAACCATGTTTTCGGCACTAAACCTTGGGTTGTGCTTGCGAAAATCATCATCGGCAATTTGTTCTGGCGAAGTGATTTGCCCCGTTAAAAAACCGCGACCAAGCGGAGAATAAGGCACAAATCCAATGCCCAGCTCGCGCAGCACCGGCAGTATTTCTGCCTCCGGATCGCGCACCCATAGAGAATATTCACTTTGCAGTGCAGTGACGGGATGTACGGCATAGGCACGGCGGATAGTATTTACACCGGCCTCAGACAAACCAATGTACCGTATCTTACCTTCCTTAACTAAATCTGCAAGGGCACCCACTGTATCTTCGATGGGTGTATCCGGATCAACCCGGTGCTGGTAGTACAGGTCTATATAATCTGTTTTCAGCCGTTTAAGTGAACCTTCTACAGCAGTCCGTATATTAGAAGGTGTACTGTCAAGTCGGTTTTCACCATTATTGGCATGTGAGATCAAACCGAATTTTGTAGAGAGGATTACTTGGTCCCTTTTACCTTTTACAGCTTTACCAACAAGTTCTTCGTTAATATACGGCCCGTAAACTTCTGCAGTATCAATCAGTGTTACCCCAAGTTCTATTGCCCGATGAAGCGTTCGGATAGATTCTGCTTCATTCTGTTCTCCCATCGTATAATAGGCCGACATGCCCATAGCACCAAGTCCAATACGGGAAACTTCCAGTTCCCCAAGTTTTATGTGCTTCATATCTGTCTAATTAAAAAGTTAGTTTGGTCAGCCATTCTGCAGTTTCAGGATCACGATGATCAAAAAACACACTTTTGCCAGTATCTAAAGTAGCAATCGCATCCATATCGTCGGCGCTTAGCACAAAATCCCAGACATCGAAATTCTCGATCATTCGTTCTTCACGTACAGATTTTGGTATTACACCGATCCCCTGTTGCACCAGCCAGCGCAAAGTTACCTGTGCAACGGATTTATTGTATTTCCGACCAATAGAAGAGATAATCTCATTGGTAAACAAATCATTTTTACCCTCCGCGAATGAAGCCCAGGATTGTGTTACGATATTGTTCTTCTTTAACAACTCGTGCTCGGCAGCTCTTTGATAAAAAGGATTTAATTCTATCTGATTTACCGCCGGAACGATCTCGTTATGTGCAATCAGGTCGACCACTCTGTCTGGGAAGAAATTACTGATACCAATAGCGCGAACTTTACCTTCTTTATAAAGTTCTTCCATGGCACGCCATGAACCGTAATAATCTCCCAAAGACTGGTGGATAAGATAAAGATCCAGGTATTCCAGCTGTAATTCTTTAAGCGACCGTTCGAAGGCTTTTTTAGTCTTCTCGTAACCTGTATCCTGCACCCAAAGTTTTGTTGTGATGAACAGTTCTTCCCTAGTGATATTACTTTTTTTGATAGCCTTGCCTACCGCAGATTCATTCAGATAAAGCGAAGCTGTATCTATAAGACGATAACCTGATCGTATGGCTGTTAAAACTGTTTGTTCGCATTCATCCAGATCTGGGATCTGGAAAACGCCCAAACCTAATAGGGGCATTTCTACGCCGTTGTTTAATTTGATGTTCTGCATGTGATTGTATTTATATGATTTTGTTTTTCAAGAAGATAAATGCTCAATAGGTTATAAGACCTCGATTTGTTACTGGGATATATCCTTTACTTTCCAAAGGTTATCCATTGGCTCTGGCACCAAAAGGGGTTTAATGGCAGCATTCAGCTGCTTGATAGGAGCTAGTTTTAATTGTGCTTCATGGTTAGCTACGCTATCCCATCTTTCCATCAAAACAAATTTGTTTGGATTGTCAGCGTACTGATAGATGTTATATTCCAGGTTTCCCTTAGTTTTCCTTACTCGCTCCATAGCACCACCCGCAAGGTTGATTAAAGATTGCCTCTTGTCGGGTCTTACCTCGAACAAAACAATTACCTGACGTGTCTTTTCCGGGTGCTCATGAAGTGTTGGCACCACTACAGGCAATTCGTCAGTTTCGATAAGTTCGATAGACCTCGCTTCGCCTGCTAATGATTTTTGGATCACCGTTATGGCATCTTTAAAGTAGTGCTGCTCTTTATGATAGTGATGAGCTTCTTTATCCTTAAAGCGTTCAAACCATATCGGCTCAAGATTTCCATTTTCAGGTTGGAATAAACTAAAGGACAAATTTCCAGCTTCCTTTCTAGAATTAACGATATTCTTTTGCACAGCCTTTATAAAATCATCCCATTTATCCTCTTTGATTTGTCCGAAAAAACCTAACTCCTGAAAGGTTTTGGATTTTATTGCAGGTGTAATCGATTCCCTTTTCATCATGGTTCTGTTTTCATTTATAATTCCGCTACTAGTTAGTACCAGGGTAACAACTAAGCCTGCCATCAACATTAAGTATCCTATTAAAAAGGATGTTGAAGTCCATTTACCGTTTAGTTTGTAAGTTATCATACCTCTTTTGATTTAAACCGTTCGTTCCACTATAAGACAAAAAAATTATTGGGTTATCGACCCTATCAAAATTTCTGTTGTTTGCCTGGTGAGTTTTCCATCACCAAATAAAATATGAATATTATACATCGATACAAGGCCTGATACTAAAAAATGTGCCATCGCGCGTGGATCTCTATTTAATTTAAGCGCCCCTTCCTCTTCTGCCTGCTTCAACAATTTCTCGAAAAGCCCGACTGCTTTTAAGGTCTGATCTGTAAGAAGTTTACTTACTTCTTTATCAGTTAATGCCAGCTCAAAAACAGAATTGGTGAATAAACAATTACTTTCTTGTACTACAGATTCAAATACAGAATTTATAATATTCCTTATTGCCGCTAAGGGTTCATCACTTTTTTTTGCAGCCAGACTGTATTGCCTATCTTTCTTTTCTATATAGTTGGTCAGGGATTTTAAAAACAGATCATGCTTATTACCATAAGCAAGATATAAGCTGCTTCGGTTGATCTTCATAGAATCAACCAGGTCGTTCATGGACGTTGCATTGTATCCTTTCTTCCAAAAGAGATCTCTTGCTGTTTCCAATTTTTCATCGTAATCAAATTCTTTATTCCTTGGCATATGATACAAAAGTAAATATTAAACCTAACGTTCCAAAACAGTTATCACAGATTAATGTCAAAATTCCAGCTCATAAACCTTGCCATTTTTTACAGCTAGCAGTTTCAATTCATTCTGCCTTTACTGCTCTTTCTTTAAAATTGTTTAAGGTCGAATGGTAATTTCCTAATTCGTTTTCCTGTTAAATCAAAAATCGCTTCTGTTAGCGCTGGTGCAAATGGTGGCAGCCCTGCTTCTCCAACCCCACAGGCTTTTTCTTCGTTTTCCATCACATGTACTTCTATATCGGGCATGTCATTAATCCTGGGCATAAGATAATCGTAAAAGTTCCGCTGCTCAACCAATCCGTCTTTGAAGGTTATTTCATGAATTGCTGCAGCACCTAGTGCCATTAAAATTGAACCTTCAATCTGTGCATTAATGATATCTGGGTTAACGTACCATCCGCAATCCACTACAGCCCAAACTTTATCTATCTTTATTTTTCCATTTTGGCCTCTGGATACTTTAACAATCTGACCCACTGTGGTGGCAAAACATTCAGTAATCGCTATACCATAACCTTCTCCTGTTTTTCTATTTTCCCAACCCGAAACTTGCACCATTTTATCCAACAACTTCTGTTCGCGTTCTTCTTTCAAATGACCTCTTCTAAATTCCAGCGGATCTTTTTGAGCAAGATGAGCCATTTCGTTCATGAAGCTCTCATACGCAAATCCATTAGTTGAAGCATAAACAGATCTCCACCACGTATTCGGAATAGGGGTTTCAAATGGTACATCTGCAAAGCCGACCGCGCTGATAGTTTTAAAATAGGGCGCCAAAAAACCTTCGGTGGCATTTCCATTAGCTTCGGTTTTTGAACCTCCCTGCCAGTGTGCAACGTTCTGGCCTGCCATTCTGAATTTTAAAGCGCTTAATAGCCCGTCTTCGATAGCGCCCTGGCAACGGTAGGTTACTCCCGCCCGGTACGGCCCTTGTGTCATGTCATCTTCTCTTGTCCACACAACCTGTACAGGAACCCCCATTTCTTTAGAGATCAGGGAAGCTTCATGTGGATAATCCATAAATGCTTTCCGCCCAAATCCCCCACCTAAGAATGTCATATTAATGATTACCTTTTCCTTAGGCAATTTAAACTGCTCCATCATATAGTCTTGTATCCATTCCGGCGCTTGCAGCGGACCCCATATTTCCAGTTTGTCTGGCTGATAAAAAGCGACACAATTTAGTGGCTCCATAGCACTGTGTGATTGATAGGGAGTTTCATATACGAGATCTAACTTTTTTGAAGCAACGGCAAGTATGGCATCAGGATCACCTTGCTTTTTAGCAGAAAGGCCTTCCTGCCCTTCAACCAGTTCATTCTGCTGTCTATAAATATCTTTAGTGTTAACATGGTCAAAACCACTATCATCCCATTCTATTTTTAATGCTTTCCTTCCCTGTAGAGCTGCCCAGGTGTTTTCGGCTACAACGGCAACGCCATCCCTAAAGGTCTGGAAAACACCTGTCTGTATCTTGAATACTTTTTTAACGCCCGGTATCCGAAGTGCATCGCTAGCATCAAAGCTGACTAACTTGCCGCGTAAACGCGGATTACGTTCAACTACAGCGTAGAGCATTCCCGGCAATTTAAAGTCTAAACCAAAAATCGCTTCACCGTTTGTTTTTAAAGGTGTATCCTGCCGCTGCAGCGGCTTGCCAATTAATTTATAGTCGGCACGCTTTTTAAGTATAATATCTTTTGGTACTTCCAGCCTGGCGGCGGCGGCCACCAGATCTCCATAATGGAACTTTTCACCTGATGGCCGGCAGATCACATTTCCAGCTTGTGCATAACAAGCTGTTTTCGGAACATTCCATTTAGTTGCTGCTGCCGAGATCAGCATTTCCCGGGCAGAGGCACCTAGCTTAAGCAGGTTGATATAAGAACCACTAATGGTTGAGCTGCCCCCGGTTACCTGATTACCGTATTTCTGCCGGTTGCCGGGTGCAAAGCGAATATTAATATCTTCCAAATCCACTTCTAGTTCTTCGGCAATAATCTGCGGAATTGATTGATATGCGCCCTGCCCCATCTCTGCGCGGTGGCTAAATAGGGTAACTTTACCGTTGCTGTCAATGTGTATCCAGGCATTTAATTCAATATCGGATGGTACGTCAGTATCGCCGGTAGTAACGTTAGCTTCTTTAGCTGCTAATGGAAAGTAAATGCCGACAAATAGTGCGGTGCCTGTAAGTCCTGCGGCTTTTAAGAAGTTTCTCCTTGATAAGCTGTTTACACTCATAATTCTGGTGATTGGAGTTAATATTCGTTTTTATTTACTATTCGGTGCATATGCACCAGTGGTAAGCCAGGTAATCCATGCTTTTTTAAATTGCGCGTGACTAAGGGGTGGTTGTTTACGTCCTTCGCCAGGGTCCCATCCTGCCAGCACCAGGCCGTCATCCGCATGTTCAATCAATTTTTCTAAATTTTTATGCCCGTTTTGCGCTGGATCGATTAATTGTTTAGCTAACTGATAAGCTGTTTTACCCTGAAAAACCATTTTGCTATTTGCTGGTGGCAAATGCCAGTTCTCATTTCCAGGAGGTGTATGCAAACCGGGTATATTTACTGGCTGGTGGCAATTGGAGCATTTCATGGCATATACCCCTTTGCCGTCTGCACCTCTTTTTGGAGACATCATATGGAGGTGACTATCTTCCCCTTGTAAAGGGATATCCCCTGCCGGATGACAGTTCATACACCGCGGACTCATCAATACGGTATAAACCTGCTTAAATGCTTGTACCGAGGTTACACTGTCTTTTTTTACCACTGCAATAACGGGGGCAGAATGATGGATTCCCCGTATTTCCTTATTCAGCCCAAAAGCCATTATACAGAATATGAATGCTAGTATACTGATTACTGCAGCTGTTCTGATAGTACCTTTATAAGCTACTTTACTGGTTACCTGCTTTTTCATTTGCCTGGCTCCTCCTTTCTTTGCAGCTGTGCAGCTAAATGGATAGCTTTTCGTATACGCTGATAAGTACCGCAGCGACAAATATTACCAGCCATAGCCGCATCAATATCTTCATCGCTGGGGTCTTCATTTTCACGGAGCAGTACAGCGGCCGACATAATTTGCCCGGAATGACAATAACCGCATTGGGGTACATTTTCTTTGTTCCATGCTACCTGTGCTGGATGGTCGTTATAATTTGATAACCCTTCAATTGTAACTACATTTTGTCCTTCGGCCCTGCTAAACTTAGTAACGCAAGACCGCACTGCTTCCCCATTCAAATGCACTACACATGCCCCGCACTGCGCAACACCGCAACCATACTTTGTACCTGTCAAACCAACTATATCCCTAATCACCCATAAAAGTGGCATCTGCGGATCTACATCTAATTGATGCTGTTTTCCATTTATTGTAATAGTCGTCATATGATTTAATTTAATATTAGCCTGCTTACATTATCATTTAATAGGGAACCATCACAAAAATACGTATTAAACCGATCGTTCCACAACAAATTGAATATTTTTTTTACGAACGTAATTTTAACACTGACGTCCTATCTATTTTTTAAGAAAAGTTTATTGTTACCAGGTGTTAATAAATTAAGCCTCACAACTGACACTTAATTATTATTGATTTTAAAACCTTAAGCAGCATTATATACATATGCTGCTTAATCAAAAGTAATAAGACCGTGATCCCAGGAAATTGATTTTTGTTAAGGATTATGAGCTATTTTTTTGCCAGTTTCCGTCTCACTCTACTAAGGGATTCTGGTGTAATCCCTAGATATGATGCAATCATGATCTGCGATACGCGTAAGCTAAGACCCGGATGCTGATCAATAAAATTTAGATAACGCTCTTCAGCGGTAGCCCCCAATAATAAACTTAATCGTCCCTGGATATGTCTTAAACTATCGTTTAATCTTAATGTATTGTACGTACTAAAATCTTCACAAATTCCGGGCGCAAGGTCCATAAACTTTTTATTGATAAACACCACTTCCGAATCTTCAACAGCATCAACATAAAATTGTGCAGGCTCGTCAAAACAAACACTATTCCTATCTCCTATTAATGAGGCTTCAGGTGCAAACTGTATGATGTGCTCTTTGCCGTTTCTATCTAAGGTATAAGAACGAAGCAAGCCTTTACAAACAAAATATATCAATTTTGTTCTGGTATTTGCCACCAGTAAAGTCTCGCCCCTGGCAACATTTTTCGTTTTAAGTTCTAATGTCAGCAACGCAAATTGCTCATCAGTTATGGATGTCTGGTTCTTTAGATACTTTTTGAAAATTTCCATAAAACAAACTTTTAATTTAGACAAAATTCTCAGTCATCATAAAGTTTCAAAAGTAAATATTAAACTAAACGTTCCAAAACATAATTGCGATTTTTTAAATATTAAAGATCAAAAGGAAGATAAAGGATACTTTTAGTGTGAAAAATAAAGCTAAATCCTGTTGAGGCCGTTGCAATCAGCATGCACATTAGTTATAACCCGCACGAAATTCTAGTGGCGTTTGATTGGTTTTTGTTTTAAACAGCTTACTAAAGGACTGCGAATGCTCAAAACCGAGGTAGTAAGCAATTTCTGAGACAGACAAATCAGTTGCCGATAGCTTTTCTTTTGCCTTCTGGATAAGTTTGTCATGTATAAATTGCTGGGTACTTTGCCCAGTAAGCACCTTTAATAAGGTGCTTAGGTAATTGGCAGAAATATGCAAATCATCAGCTACAGATTGTACGGTAGGCACCCCATTAATTATCAGACTGTCATCATCAAAGTAATGCGTCAGCAACGACTCCAGCCTATCCAAAACCTGGTGATGACTTAGCTTACGGGTCAGGAACTGGCGGTGGTAAAATCTGTCCGCATAAATCAGTAGGTATTCTAATTGATTAATAATCAGCGATTGGCTAAAACGGTCCATATTAGAGCGGTATTCTCTTTCTATGTTATGAAATATATCAGCGATTACTGTTTCCTCCGTTTCAGACAGGAACAAAGCTTCTTTGACATTATATTGAAAGAAATCATATTTTTTTATCTGTTCTGCGAGCGGAGTTTTCCAGAGAAAATCCGGATGCAGAAGCAACAGCCAGCCTGATTGATTTATGCTGATATCTGATTTAATCTCGACCTGTAATAGTTGCTGGGGTGCAAAGAATGACATAACACCTGAGTTAAAATCGTAAGGCTGCTGTCCATAGTTAAATTTAGCCTGGACATCCCGCTTCAGTGCTAGAATATAGAAATCCTGCATCCATTTCAGATCCTGCACACCTTTAGGATAGTTCACTTTACTATAGTCTATCACACTTATCAGCGGATGCGCTGGTTGTGGCAGACCATAATAGGTATGGAGGTCCTGAAGTGAGTGAAAGCGGAATGTATTACCCATAGCCTAATATACTTATTTTTTAATTTATGCCCTCTGCCACTATTCTGTGATTGCAGTTGATTCTGCCAATTCTAAATTAGCAGCCAGCGCTTCTTCAATAACATTGATTTTTGCCTTTACAAACTCTGAGGCGCCAACACCCATAAAAAAATGCACAGGCGGGTGTTCTTGTGTACTAAGTTCAATAAATACAGCCGCAGCTTTTTTTGAATCATTAGGTTGGTTGCCGTTGATCTCGTTTAGGTGCTGTGCTTCCACTTCTCTTGCATTGGCATAAGCCTCTATTGGATTTTCGGGCACCATGGCCGAATCTTTTTCCAAAAAGTTAGTTCTGAAATACCCAGGGTAAACGAGCGTGGTATGTATACCAAAAGGCTGCATTTCTACTGCCAGAGATTCAGTGTAACCAGCCATGGCAAACTTGGTAGAACAGTAGATGCCAAATGCGGGAAAGTCGCCTACAAAGCCACCTATAGAGGCAATGTTAAAGATATGTCCAGCGCGTTGTGCCCTTAAGTATGGAGCAACGTTTCTGATCACATTTAACGGACCAAATACGTTCACATCAAAATTCTTTTTAACTTCCTCATCCGATAATTCCTCTACGGCTCCTATCTGGCTATAACCAGCATTATTTACAACTACGTCTATCCTTCCAAACTTATCAATCGCCTGCTGAATAACATTTTTTACATCGTTGTTGCTGGTTACATCCATAGTCAATGGAAAAAAATTAGCATGTTCACCAATCAGGTCGATCAGCGCCTGCCTTTTCCTCGAAGTTGCTACTACCTTGTAGCCTTCCCCTATCAGTCGTGTAACCAAATCTGCGCCTAGTCCTTTAGATGCGCCAGTCACGAACCATACCTTGTCATTTTGTTGTTTTTCAGTTATCATTACTTGAGATTTTAAGATACAAATCTGGGCTTTACTTGCCTTTTTCGTGTAATCAATAATTGGTTTGTTGTAGTAAAATCTCCGATAGTAGACCTACAGCCATTTACTTAAAAAACCGGCTAAGCTGGTCAGCCCCGCAAAAGTTAGCACTTCAGGGGGCAGACCAGATCAGCCGGCTATTATTAATTATATCAATTATTTGGACGGTATCAGCTTTTCTGCACGCAACTGCTCAAAAAGATTATAGAATGTCTCTTCTGTGTTTTGAAATTTTGTGAACCCCAATTTACGACTGTTAGACATATCAGTCATTACCTCAATCGGTCTGCCCAGATCAAGATCGGTATGCCATGCTGTAACCAGGCGACTCAATTCTTTTTCTTTCAGGTCATATTTGTCAGCAATTTCCTTCCAAATTCCAGCATCGTTCAGCATTTCCTGCTCAAGCGACTGTATCGAATCAACATAACCTACTGGCTCTACTCCAAAATATGCTGCTAAACGTTTCCATAACCAATTCCACCTAAATATATCTCCATTGACCACATTAAACGCCTCATTGCGGGCAGCATCAGTTGTAGATGCCCATATCAGGTGTGCTGCTAATAATTTTGCATCGGTAACGTCAGACAAACCGTTCCATTGTGCAGCAGATCCCGGCCATTTAAAAGGACGTCCGGTTTCCTTACAGATAGTAGCGTATGCAGCCAGGGTTGTTCCCATGTTCATCGCATTACCAACAGCTTTACCAATTACGGTATGTGGTCTGTGAATACTCCAGGTAAAACCATCACGCTCCGCTCCGGCATATACTTCATCTTCTTGTGCATAATAAAAATTCTCAACGTCCAATCTAGGTTGTTCTTCTCTCAACGGTGTTAACGGAAGAAACCCTTCTTTAGCATAGGCTTCAAATGGACCTAAATAATGCTTTAATCCAGTAACCAATGCAACATGTTCAACAGATTTTTTGTCTGATAAAACATTTAATAAATTACGGATCATCAGACTGTTTACCCTGATATTTTCAGCTTCAGTATCATTGCGCATCCAGGTAGTAATGTAAACATGAGTCGGTTTAATATCAGCCAATGCCGCTGTAAGACTTTCTACACTTAAAAGATCTGCCGCAACCGGCTTTAAATCCTTCACATCAAGATTTGGCGTCCGTGCCAAACCATAAGTTTCCCATCCTTCCGCAACAAGTTGCTCTGCCAGGTTAATACCAGTTATACCGCTTGCCCCTACTACTAATGCTATTTTATTTTTCATGATTTTATATTTTACATCAATACTTCATGTATGTAGCCCAAAGGTACAGGTATCCGCTTTCCTGCCTGCTGACCTGCGTCAAGTAATATACTTGATCTGTATCAAGTGTTATTGGACGATATAAAATGATGTGAGTTAAAAATCTATATTTGCTAACAATCAACCCTTATGTCAGCATGTTCGATGTACTCTTAAGCCAAATTCAGGAAAAAGTATCCCTTACCGATCAGGACCAGGAGGCAATAAAAACGTTTTTTGTTCCAAAAAAAATAAGGAAACGACAATATCTGTTGCAGGAAGGTGATGTGTGTAAGAATCTGGCATTTGTAGCAAAGGGTTTGCTCCGCTCCTACAATGTAGATGCAAAAGGCAACGAACATATCAGCGCCTTTGGTTGGGAAGGATGGTGGTTATCTGATTTTAACAGCTTTTTATCGGCCGTTCCTGCAGTGTTTAATATTGATGCAATTGAAGACGCTGAATTGATGATGATTTCGCTGGCAGATTACAATGCCTTAACACTAACCGTTCCAATTATGGACCGCTATTTTCGTATACTTTATCAAAACAGCCTGGTAAGTAAAGAGCTGCGGTTGATGAGCGCTATTACCCATACTGCCGAAGAAAAGTATGTACAGCTGGCAGAATCACACCCGCATATCATCAAACGCATCCCCCAAAACCTAATTGCCGCTTACCTCGGCCTTGCCCCGGAAACGCTAAGCAGGATTAAGAAGAATCTGGCGTCCAGAAAGTAACACATTATTGTTTATCAATCACAATATAACTATCTTCAAAGCCAACTAGAAACACACGCATTTTCAAACGCTTAAAATGCAATTTGCAGCCCTGCAGAAGCATAAGGAGATGCCTTGAAATTATACCCTTTATCCTGGAAAATAGTCTTTAAACTTCTATCAGTGATCTGTGCCGTACGCATCGCATTTATTCCAACAGTGATTGGGATAGAAACACGTTTCCCAAGCTTTATTTCTGGACGAAGTCCCGCAACAATGGTTTGGTGGGTAAATATTTTATCTTTCCCATCTTGTTCCAACAAAGCCATCTGTCCGTTAATCTCTGCTATAAAACTTAACCCCAAATGTCTATTCACATCGTAGCCAGCCGACATTTCAAGACCATCCTTCAACGAAATCTTAACATCAAAACGTCCCGATGTTGTCCAATTAAGGAAAAAAGCAGGAAAAACCATCGGAAACCCGAACGAATTATTTAAAGCAAGGCCAATGCCCAAGTCGAGGTTTGGTCTTAAATGACGAATAAATACACCACTAACACTCGCTAATATATTTCTGTACCTGATTTGAGATAAATCAGTGCCGGGCATAAAAACGCCTCCTCCAAAACCTGCCCTTAATGACCATCTATCATTTAATGGCCGCTGATAATTAAGACTTATCCCAAGATTTAAAATTTCATCAATAACTAATGGTGCTGTAAAATTCTTATTATTGAGTTTGGCATATGTACCACCGGCACTAACAGACCACATTGCAGCCCGATTTTTTTCATTCAATTTCAAAAATAGCGGGATGTTTATACCCCCTTGATAAACCACAGCAGAGCCTTTACTATTCCCTATCCGCTCACTGTGATCACCTTCAGTCATCTGATAACGCGAAGAGCCAAAATATTCTGTTTTAAAAGAAACCTGTGCATTAATGTTTGCACAAAAAATGCATATAAATATACTTATCAATAATAATCTCATAGTTTTAAATTAGAGAATGGACAATACGTTTTTTCCATCTATTGGACCAAATATCAATAGGAATCCATTGTGATGAAATAGTTTTTGACCGATGGTCGTTTGGTTTTGACGCATGGTTATATCCCACAGATTAATACCGTTAACTTTGTGCTATGACTCTTTTAAAAAATTACGATCGATTTGTATTTTTAATATGGATATTTCTAACCATTGTCTTTTGGTTTAGATATATACCAGACTCATCGCTGATCGAAGGTGGTTTACTGGCATTATGTATAATGACTTGCTTATACCCATTCACAACATACCTAAGTAAAAACTTGTTGCAAAAAGCAATGAGACAAAAGAAGATGCTTTTTTTTGTAGGACAGTTTTTCCTGATGTCAGCCCTATCAGCCTTATTTATACCTGCCGTTCTTCACGGTTTTCTTTATTTAGAAGAAAACGGATTTTTTATGGTATCTGACTTGGTATTAGGAAGAAGCCTGTTTAGTATACTGTATATCAACGGTTTTTTAGTGGCTTTATTCGTGAATTTTGGATTTTGCGGATTGCGGTTCCATGAAGAGAATATGAAACTACATGAAGCTTTGGTAGAGTCTCAATTACAAATACTTCATCAGCAAATCAATCCTCATTTTATGTTTAATGTTTTAAACCACATTAATATACTAATGTTAGAAGATGTAAATTTAGCTTCAGCATTACTAATAAAATATGCTAAAATACTCCGCTATCAATTGAATAGTGAGAAAAATAGAAAAGTAAGCATCGCGCAAGAAGTTCAATATTTGAAAGATTATATTGATATAGAAAGTGTTAGATGGGGAGCGGAATTAATGATAACTTGTTCGTGGAAGATAGAAGATAACAGTAAGGAATTTCCTCCATTATTATTGATTACATTTATAGAAAACGCCTTTAAACATGTATCGCGCGGCTTATCAGAAAAAGGGCATGTCAATATAAGTTTTGTTCAAACAGGCAATTCAATCTTTTTGGAAATTGAAAACTCCAAATCCACCAGTCAGCATAAAAAAGATAGTGTTTCAGGATTAGGGTTAGAAAATGTAAAAAAACGCTTAGATATTCTGTACGGTAATAATTATCTACTAAATATAAGCGATCTGGAAACAACTTATCATACAAAACTAGTTATCAAAATATAGAATTATGGCAGATATACTATCAAAACAAACTACTAGTCAGCCACTAAAATGTTTAATCGTAGACGATGAACCTATAGCAATCAAAGGGGTTATTAATTTTATTGACCAATTAGATTTTCTTGAGGTCAGGGATACCTGTACCTCTGCTATGAAAGCAATAGAGATACTAAAAATGAAGGATATTGACTTAATGTTTCTGGATATCAATATGCCTATGTTGTCTGGCCTAGAGTTTTTAGAGTCATTAGACAATCCTCCGCTCACTATTTTAACCACGGCATATTCAGCACATGCACTAGAGGGCTTTAGGCTAAATGTTGTTGATTATTTGATGAAACCGCTGGAGTTCCAACGTTTCTTCCAGGCAGCAAACAAGGCATTAGATTTGTACCAATCACGTATTATCTTACAAAATAATAAGGAAGGATCTTCCTCGGATATGTATATCAGGCAAGGAGATGCCTTTCAGCGGATAATTTGGGAAGATATTTTATTCATAGAAGGAATGCAGAATTATTTGAAACTGCATTTTAAAGATAAGACCTTTATAATACATCAAACAATGGTTTCATTAGAGGAAATGCTACCTAAAGACTCATTTTTCAGGATCCATGTATCCTATTTAATTAATATTCATAAAATTGATGCCATTTCGGGGGGACGCGTTTTTATTGATGGGAAACAGCTTCCTATCTCACGCCACAGGAAAGAAGACTTGCTTAAAAAGGTGGTATATGTTAAGCTGATCAGTAAATAAAATCTTTTGCAGTCAGCTATTCTTCGCAAATGTAAATGTGCTCTCCTAAAAATAATCCTGCACAATACAGCCGTGCTTAGCTTTTTTGATATAACGTGTAGCTAGCATTTTTATATTAAAAGATTTAGGGAGAAAGACATAATACACGACTTACTACGTTGTAGAAGAAATAAGATAACATGAACTTCACTAATAAAATAAATCATAAAAAGACATATATGCCTAACACTGAATATAAATATAAAGGAACAGCATGGGCTGCTAACTATGGTTTGCCCAACTTAAAACAACTACATGCTAAACTTATTTTATATTCCCTGTTTTTACCCCTCTTCGCATTTTCGCAAAATGTAAAAGAGCCACTAGAAACCCCAAAAGAATGGTCTGCTCCATACCCACCTTTTCGTATCGCTGGCAATATATATTATGTAGGGACGTACGATCTTGCCTGTTACCTGATTACTAGCAATAACGGTAACATTTTAATCAATACTGGATTGAGCTCGTCTGCAGACCAGATCAAAAAGAATGTAACGAGTTTGGGTTTTAAATTTAAAGACATAAAGATCTTACTTACCACACAAGCCCACTATGACCATATGGGCGCAATGGCACAAATCAAAAAGCTTACCGGCGCAAAAATGATGGTAGATCAAAAAGATGCCCAGGTAATGAGAGATGGTGGCAGGTCCGATTATGCGTTAGGCGGTAAAGAAAGTAGTTACGCACCTGTCATTGCCGACCGTTTGTTAAAGAATGGAGATAAGATCCAGCTTGGAAATACTAGTATCGTAATGCTCCATCACCCTGGGCACACGAAAGGATCAAGCAGTTTTCTCCTTAAAACCAGCGATAACAAACGCAGTTATTCTGTGCTTATCGCAAATATGCCCAGTATTGTAACTGATAAAAAATTCGCTGAAATAGCTGCTTATCCAGAAATCAAGAAGGATTATGCGAATACCTTTGTCTCCCTTAAAAAACTATCCTTTGATATCTGGTTATCCTCGCACGCTAGTCAGTTCCACTTACACAATAAGCACAAGCCAGGAGATTCATATAATCCATGGGCTTTTATAGATCCCAGAGGATATGAAGAAGCATTGGCAGAACTGGAGGCGGCTTATAAAAAGAAAATTAGTAATGAATGATGTCCTTTACCGCGAGGAATTAATTTATCGTTCTGATCTTTGGCACTATTTCTGAAAAGTTATAATGATGATAACCGAGAGCCATAGGCTATCGTGTAACAGGCAAATAAGTAAGACAAAAGACACTAGATCATGATTCAAAATAATAAAGAAATTTTAACGACAGCAAATGCGCATGTAACTAATGGAAACTATGAAGAGTTTCTTTCCTTTTGCACTGACGACACTTTATGGACCTTTGTGGGCGACGAGACTTTGCAAGGGAAAGAAGCTGTTCGTCAGTATATGGCTAAAACTTACGTGGAGCCACCAAAGTTCGAAGTTGAGCACTTAATTGGAGATGGAAATTTTGTTACTGCAGTTGGAAAAATCAATTTAAAGGATAAAAATGGCAAAACTACCCAGTATTCGTACTGCGATGTATGGCGATTCCAAGATGGTAAGCTTGCAGAATTAAAGGCATTTGTGATTGAATAGCGAATAGTCCTCATCAGAAAATGTTATACCACAGCTCAGCTTATAAATTGATATTTATCACTAATTGAACTATCAGAAATTTCAACGTTATTTATGGTAAAACCTCCACTGCTTTTTCTGCATAAATAAGATCATTCTCAGTTAAACCCTGTATAATAATTTTAAACTTACCAATTATATCATTCGTATAAAAAGTTAAAGCGGTACTTTTTTTTGCATCTAACTCTCCCAAAGCATTAGTAAAAGCGGTGTGTTACAAGGCGCCATAACTATAACTTACCTTCGCAGGTTTACGAAGATATGTTGCCTTACCAGTTAAGACAGTTATTAAAACACTATTTATCTTATTGGCCATACTGGCTTTATTGACCAGCTCTACATTGGCCTGAATAGCAACATCATTTATTGTTTTAATATTTACAGGTTGTATAAATATGGTTGTGGGCAGCATATTAACCGTTCGATCAGTATGACAGATAAAGTGATAGTCGCCAGTTTGCAGACTATCAGGTAACATGATATTACCTGAAGCGATGCCATAGCTAAGTGCAAATTTATCCTGTAAGACAACAGCAGAATCAATGTTTCTAATCAATGCTACAGATAATACTTTATGCTTCGATAAGTCTACCTCTGAGCCAGACAATAGATAAGAAGTAAACCAAACCATTTCCCGATTGGTATAGACATTTTTATCAAAGTGAACAAACATCTCTGTGGAAGCTGCTGTCGCCTCATATTTTTTAAACTTTTCCAGAAGAGGTTCCTGCGCATAGAGGGTAGTTGACTGCACAAACAGAACTATTATTACAGCAAAAATCAGGTGAATTTTTATTATGACATTTGACGCTAGCATAGAATTGGAGTTAATGCAGTTGAATAACAGCAAGTTATCACATTTTTATAACTAAAATGAAATTATCCCATTAGCTATAAAAATTGCATTACCACCATTTAATAGCTATACCATTATTTCAATGCCAAGCTAGATATTGATAAACATCAATGAGATCTAGAATTGATGTAGATAGTTTTGTCCCATTCCCAAGAGACATTAACAAATCAAACAATCATTACATGAAGCTCAGCAATCAACACAAAACAGACATCCTTCCTTGTCAGGTATTTCATTACACACTTACTTATTATGCAACTTATGCACTGCTGCTATTACTGCTGTTTCCAATCATAAGCTTTGGCCAGGGCTATGTTGAAGGTGTAAATATCAGTTATGACCATATGCCAATGAAGATCAAAACACTGGCAGGTGATCAGAAATTTACTGGTAACAATTTAAAAATAGCCACTTCAGTACCTGTTTTTTTAACAACAAACAAGTCCAAATACCTGATCATAGGTGGTAATCTGGAAGCGTTCAACTTTTCAGGGACCCATCCGGATTTCGAAGTAAAACGTGTTTACAGTATTTCCCCCACTTTTGGTTACAGCACCATGGTTAACAAAGAATTTAACCTGACGGCCTTGCTCATGCCTACGATGAACAGTGATTACAAGAATGTAAAAGGTTCCGATATCAAGTTTGCCGCCATCGTTAGGGGAAGCTGGAAAGTAAGTGAAACCATGACGTGGAAAGCAACCATAGGTTACCGTCAGCAGTTCTATGGCCCTCAATATGTTGCCTTAATTGGTATGGATTGGAAGGTGAATGATAAATGGCAAATCTATGGTGATATTCCGCATAACCTGACCGCCAGTTATGCAGTAAATGAAAAAGTAAATACTGGTTTTAATCTGTTTGTCCAAAATTCAACTTACCGGCTTCAAAACCAGAACCGCTATTTTGAGTACAATTCTGTAAATCCCGGACTATTTGCGGAACGCTATATTTCTTCCAAATGGGCGATCAGAGGAACAGCCTCCTATACCCTAATCAGGAATATGGAGATTTATAACAAATACGATAAAACGGACGGCTTTATAGATTTCTATGAGCTGGGTGACAGAAAAGATCCTATAAACCCCGAAGTGTCTCCTGGCTTATCTTTCAAAGTTGGTTTGAGCTACAGAATTGTTCCAGGTAAAAAGTAATTAGTTATAAATATAAACAGCATGCACAGAATATTAATTGGTTTAGTAGTTGGCTGCCTGCTAACACTTATTAACACTTATCCAGCCTATTCCCGTTTTTTGACCCCATCCAATATATTGAAAAATCGTATGCCGATTTCAGCAGCGATATTAAGACCTAAAATTGATGGGTACAATAGCACCAAAAAGAATATACAAACAATTAAAAAGCTTGACGATGCACTTACGCTAAGCAGGTTTAGTAAAGATGGGCAGCCGCATACCATCGCAGTGCTAGAAGATGATGGCAACAGCGTAACGGGGGTTGATATCAGTGCCGAACTAAAACGATACGGGCGCAATTCATTCGATGTGATCAAACGCTTACCATTTAACGAAATCGTGAAGCTTATCCGCAGCAGCTCAAAAAAAGTTACTGTTAAGTATGCAGATCTCTTACCAAGTGTGGCCGGAGACGAGCATTTAGCGATTGGTATTAACTATGCTGATCACGGCAAAGAAACCGGACAAGTAAAACCATTTATGTTTCCAAAATTTGTAACCACAGATCCCGCTGTCCATCTCTTACATTATAGTAAAGGATGGCTTTTAGATCATGAGGTAGAACTTGGCATCGTATTCCCGACAGCGGTCTGTTCACCTGCAGATCTTAATCATATCATGATCGGTTTTTTAGTGGTAAATGACTTCACTGACAGGGCTACCCTTATGCGTAAAATGGATAGTGAAGATGTAACAGGTGGCAAAGGGTTTCCAGATGCCAAGAGTAAAAAAGGATTTTTGCCTACCGGACCTTATATGGTAATTCCAAGAGACTGGCGCGCATTTGTGAAAGAATTACAATTGCAGCTTTCTGTGAATGGCAAGGTGCGGCAGCATGGTAATGCGCAGGATATGGTCTGGAATATTGATAAAATCGTTGAACGCTCGTTGTCTGTAAAGGCTAAAAAGAAAAGCTTTTACCAAGGTAAAATGGTAGCTTTATTTGACGGCAACTGCATACCGGCAAATAGCATTATTATAACAGGAACTCCTTCGGGAGTAGTGTTTAATGCTCCTACAAAAGGTTTTATTTTTGGTACTGTTACAAAATACTTATTCACTGGCGGATTTATCAATGCGAAAATGCACCCTTACATCTTACAGCAATACTTAAAAAAAGAAATGACAAATCCGCGTTATCTTAAACCTGGAGACCATGTAGAAACTTCTATCACTTTTTTAGGAACTATAAAAACCAGCGTTAAATAATATTCGGGATTTCGCCACGGCTTAACCACAGATTGTTTTGCAGGTACCACAATATGATATCGCATCATATTTGCACCTAGCGCTAGAGCGATCTGGATAAGATAATGAAATAAGTTTAAATCACATTTGATGCCTGCGCAATTTAAATCACCAGAATAACGGAATACTGTAACCGCACCAGGCGGAATAACAAATCGCCCAATCAAGAACTTCCCCTGCAGAAAGTCCTTGATTGGGCGATTTGTTATTTACCTTACCAGCAAACGCTATTAAGTTAGTAACTTTGTATCCAAAAGTAACGAAAACCCTTAAGTCATATACTAACCGATGGAGTGCAAACATATCATACAAAAGGAACACAAAAAAGAAATGCTGGCAGTTCAGGATTCCATGGATGTGCTAAACGGAAAGTGGAAAATAGCTATTATATCCTCTATTTGCTATTACAACAAGAGAAGATTTTCGGACATTTTGAACGATGTAGTGGGTATTTCAAACAAAATGCTGAGTAAAGAACTAAAGGAATTGGAGGTTAACAAATTGATTATCCGTACAGTTTTAGCCACACAGCCAATAACTGTTAAATATGAGCTTACAGAACATGGTAAAACGCTAAAGACAATAATTAATAACCTTACTGAATGGGGTATTGAACACCGAAAGCATATTATAGAGCAATAAATAAAACTACGTCTTTTTAATCAGCATTCGATGGTTGTACAATTGTGTTCCAATAATCAATGAATTGTGGTTTATTTTATGACTTGTGTTTTCACAATGCGCTCAATTTCTGGAAGTTCTTGTTTATATTTCTCTAAGTTCCAGTCTGGCACGTAGTCCTTCATTGGTGGCATTCCCATAGCTTTACGCCTTTGATCTAAATTATCCACATCAATAATCGGGTAAATGTATTTCTTGCCTGTTTTCGCATCTGTAATACCCTGACTGCCATATGTTTGTTTTTTACCGTTCCGCATGTCAATCCTGTCTTCCAGGATAGCAAGATTGCTGGACAAGATCTCTCCCTTTTTTTCTGCCTCCCTGATCATGGGTAAAAAGCGTTCCTGCGTTTTTAAATCTGCGTGCTGGATTACCAGGAACAAACCTTGTGCGGCACTAATACCCACTTTTTGGGGGCCTATCCAGCCATGTTGTTTAATTATCATTTCTACTTTAATCAGGTTCTGCGCATCAGTTTGACGCATTACTGTTAATAAGCTATCAGCAACTGCTGCTGATGTACTATCCTTTAGCGCTTGCATATAAGCGATACGCACGGATTGATCCAACTGATAAATCGAATCTAACTGCCTGGCCAGCGGCTGATTTACTTTGGTTTCGTCTATGCTGAAGGAGGTCACTTGTGCAGAAGACAGCATAACAGATAAGGTACACGCGATGGTCAGTGCGAGAGTTTTCATCATACTAAATTAAACGGCTGCAGCGTATTACGGACATATTTAACATAATTTAACAGGTCATCCTGATTCCTGCAAAATTCCTGATCGTTTATAAAAGCAGACATTGCTTTAGCTGCGCGCTTCTTGTTTATTACCATATACAAAAGGAGCAATTAGGCATTTCATCATAATTGTTATTTAATTTGCCATTAATGTTCGTGCTATATCTTTGATATAATAATTCTAGCAAAAACATGCCTATTAGATAGGATAAAGAGACCGAAGCTTGTGTATTCTGATAACTATACAAAAGTTTTACTCAGGGCATTACTGAGCGATACTACCAGGCGAAATTCTTTGACACTACAAGCAGTGATTTAAGTTAATATTCATATTACTCTACTACTTTCTTCCGATATGTGCTGCAGATTGGCATGGCTTTGGAATACTTGCTTATTAGTCCGCAGATACCTAAAGAATACCCTTTGGGTATTCCAAACCTATTCCAAAGCTATCCCAGGGTTATTCCAAGGCTATCTCAACCTGCCATGCATCCCCACCACATAATACAAGCACACCCCTAAGCACCGCCGCCATTCTCCCAGCCAATGCACAAGTGTATTACCAGTTAATTTTCACCGCACTATCTCTCAATTTAAAGGTGCCCCCTCCCTACAACCTGATCGCATGAAGAGCTTATTTGCGGTATCCGGCAAACTGGGATTATGTTTTTGGAGATAGCCGGGACGGAGGGTAGCCAAATTGTTTTTTAAAAGCATAGGAAAAATGCGATAGGTTTTCGAAGCCTACTTCCAGGTAGATATCTGCTGCTTTACGATTTTTAGCAGTTAATTGGTGATATGCCAGTTCCAGCCGCTTTTGCATAAGCCATTTTTGCGGTGTAGTGTAAAACACTTTTTTAAAATCACGTTTAAAGGTTGTTAAACTCCGCCCGGTAAGATAACTGAACTGATCCAGCGGCATATTGAACATGAAATTCCTTTCCATAAACTCAGTCAGGTTAATTTTGCCGGGTTCTTCAAAATCGCCCAATGCATGAAATAAGTTGATATTTATTTCTTTAAGTATTGAGATTGCTTCGTTAACCTTACCTGCTGCAATATTTTCAGGCAATTCGTTATTCAGGTCGAAATACGGTAGTATAGAATTGAATAAACTTTCTAATAGTGGATGTGGTTCCAATAAGCTAATACCTGGCTTACGGCCCATATTAGCAGGTTTGAAATGGTGTTTATTAAAGTAATGTTGTACAGATTTAGGTGTGAAATAAATGGCCGCTGATTTATAAGGACGGCCATTTTTAGGTAATTTCATCACTGTGGCCAGTTCCAAACGCGGAAAGAAAATGGTGTCGCCAGCACCAACTATCAGGATGCTCTCAGGCAGGATGATTCGCATCTCGCCCGAAAGCATCCTGATTAGTGTGTTTTTTTGTACGACCGATTGATTGCCCTGGTATTTTTCTTCGGTACAGATTAAAAAAATACTGGTTTTTGGAGCCGCTGGTGTCGTGTCGCTAATCATCCTGTAAATTTAAAATAAAATTAATACTTGCCGGGTTTCATATTGGCCAGCATAGGTATTGGCGCGGGTTTAAAACCATCAATTTCAATCCCGCCGTGCTGCATCATCGGTATCATTGTTGCGTACTCTGAAAGAAACGTTACTGGTGGGGCGGATAGCTGATCAAGTATAGTAACTTCTTCTGCTAATAAATGAACTTCCGTTGCGGCAATATTGGCATTTAATTGTTCCATTGTACGCACTCCGATGATAGTAGATGTAACGCCAGGCTTATTGTTTACCCATGACAGGGCAACTGCTGCAGTTGTGGTGTTGTGTACTTCCGCCAGGCGTCCTAATTCGTCTATAATAGTTAATTGCTTTTCGGTAAGCTCGGCACCACCGTTGCGGGTAGCGAAACGGCCATCAACTTTACCCATATTTTCCCGGTTATATTTGCCTGATAATAATCCATTTCTTAAAGGTGCCCATGGAGTAATGCCCAAACCTAGTTCCAATGCCATTGGAATTAGTTCTTCTTCCACTGTGCGTTGCATAAGCGAGTATTCAATTTGTAAACCGATAAATGGTGTCCAGTCTTTAAACCAGGCAACAGTTTGTGCCTGGGTAATTTTCCAGGCGGGAGCATTACTAATGCCGATATACCGTATTTTGCCGCTTTTTACCGCATTATCTAATGAACGCATAGTTTCTTCCATTGGAGTTGAAAAGTCCCATGAATGGATCCAGTAAAGATCAATATAATCGGTTTGCAGCCTGCGCAGCGAATCTTCAAGATTGGTAATTAATGCCAGGTTACCTGTCCCGCCCGTATTGGGGTTACCAGGGAATACGTTATTGGCAAACTTAGTACCAATAACTGTTTGCGTACGCAGAGATGAATTTTTACCTACAACATCACCAATTATTTTTTCTGAATGGTTGTTCGTGTAAATGTTGGCGGTATCAATAAAATTCCCTCCTTTTTCAAGGTAGGTATTGATAAGTTGGGTGGTTTCGCCGACACTGGCGCCCCAGCCCCAGTCTTCGCCAAAGGACATGGCGCCTAAACAAAGGGGACTAACTCTTAGCCCCGATCGTCCTAATGTTTTAAATGATTGTAATGACATCATGCAAAAGTATATCGTTTTTACACCCGCCGCTTTGTTCTGAAGGTCGATTTTATTTTGTTCAAAAGGCCAAAGTTAGTTTAGCTTTTTTTTGATGATGTATTATTATTGCCTGTACAAATATTCGCCATTTATTTGTAAAAAGCCATTTTATTATACTAACACAAAGCACCAACTCCACCTGATATAGCAATTTGTTTAGAATTGACTTTTCAAATGATTTATCTGAATTGACTTTACCCTCTGAATAAAAAAGCGATAAAGACTAAAAACAAAGTGTTTCGGGCACTGTTGTCGTAACACATATTTAAGCCTGTGAAAAAACTCTTATCTTCTTTATTCGTAATCCTGTTCGCATCGTTAAGTTCATACGCCCAAATAGGCTTTGAACAATTACTCAAAGCGGGTCCATCAGACGCTGCTACCCTAATTAGTGCCTATGGAGATCCCTTATTTAAAGGATTTGGTCTTGGTATGAACAGTGGGTGGACAAATACGGCAAAAACTTTAGGTTTCTTACACTTTGATATCCGGATAACGGGAACAGCGGTTATTGTACCGTCCTACTCCCGGGCATTTGATGTTACAAAAATCGGCTTGTCAGAGCATTTACAACCCGCTATTCCAGATGACGTTATGTCGCCAACATTTAGTGGAAACACTGACCATAACGGTCCGCTAATGAACCTTTTTGACGACTATGGAAACAAAATCACATCGTTTGATTTGCCTCCCGGTGTTTTAAAAGGCATAGTCCCCTCTCCTCAGCTACAGGCAACCGTGGGACTGGTGCTTAATACAGATATAACAGTTCGATGGTCACCTAAGATCGTTTTGAACAATGACTTTGGGTCGGTGTCTCTTCTTGGATTTGGAATAAAACATAATGTTATGGACGACATTGCTGGTGCTAAAGGAGATCATAAGCCTTTCGATCTGGCTTTTGCATTTAGCTATAACAGGGTAAGGTACAAGAAGACGCTAAATCTGCAACCACTTGAAGGTACAGTTCCCAAAGATGCTGATCAGGTGAAAGACTTTACAAACCAGGCAGTTTATGGTAATTTTGATAATTATTTAGCTCAGATGATTTTGTCTAAACAATTGTCTTTTTTTACCCCCTACATTGCCCTTGGATATAACACATCAAAAACTGAATTCGGTATTGAGGGTAATTTTCCAATCCCAACAGAGATTTCAGGAGATCAGATTAGTTACACTACCTATACCGATCCTGTCAAAATTAACTTTACACATGTAAAAGGCATGCGTGCAGATATGGGCTTTCAATTAAAGTTCCCGCTCCTTACTATTTTCGCATCATATGGTTTGGCCGACCGTTATGGTATGGTAAATGGAGGCATAGGTATTGGTTTATAGCCAGCGCTTTTGCTTCGGCAGCTGTAATTGGCAGGATTGCACCATGTTTAGGCAATGGGTCTGGGAAGTGGACTGGTACAACTTCCCATAATGGTTTTTCTAAACTTTTAGTGCGCAAAGCAACATAGGTTTTATTAGGTATCCATCGCTCCATCCACATATAATAGTAATTTCCATTGACGTCGCCGGGATTAGATTTGAATACCAGGGGTGCTTCAGATTCGTTAATACCGGCTTTTGCCCCAATACAATAATCTACCGTCTCCCACTGATCGCGAAGTCGGGTTACCGCTCCGGTGGCAGTTAGGAGTTTTTTATTCTCTGAAGACCATTTTACCTTCACACCGTTGATATCGGTTGGCAGTGTTAGGTTCCCATAAGCAGCTGCTGCGTTAACGATAGCCAGCTCGGCTGCCACCGTTTTCACTGCCGACTGATCGTCGTTTTGGGAGGCAAATAGCATCTTTTGCACTACAACTGGTGTTGCCGATAGTAACGCTAATGATAGCAATGGCGCATTCAAAAGCAAGACAGCCTTTAGTATTATACGAACTAAGGAGTTTCCTGACCGATGGGTAGAATTATTTCGTTTCATGTCAAATCAATTAAATTATCTGCCAGTCCCTATTTTACTATAAAATTTTTCTCTGCCTGTTTCAGTCCCACTGCCGAAACCTTCAGTTTTACCTTTCCAGCAGTTTGTGCTGACCGTAAAATGGCCATTGCAAAGCCTTTGTAAAGTCCTTTTTTATTGCCTGCGAAAAGCTCATCGCTAGAGTGATCCCCGTTATCTACAGCGATCAAACTTGCTGCTCCATTTACATCAAAAGTAAGTTCTCCTGTTGCGTTTGGTACTTTACGCCCCTTACTGTCAACAGCGTATACCTTTACATATTGAAGATCCATGCCATCAGCCTTCCAGTCTGCGTTTTCTGCTTCTAATACTAATTTTACGGCCTTTCCAGTGGTCTCCAGTTCTTGCTGGGCTACAATTTTACCACCCTTGCGTGCTATTGCGGTAATCTTGCCTGAGGTAAATGGAACGTCCTGCCAAAAAATGACATTTCGTTTGATCATATCAGTATTATTCTGCACCACACCAGCAGATTTTCCGTTGATCAGTAATTCTACCTCATCAGCATTGGTATAAGTGTAGATATTATACTTTGAACCTTCCTCGCGGTTCCAATGCGAAGAAATATATTTTCTGCCCACCATTACATCATTCCAAAGATGAGCTTCGGCCTCACTGTCTACCACGCCAATTTGCACCAACGGCTGGTCGCTGAATGCGCTTTTAATTAAGTAGGCTTGTGGATTAGGCTCCAATGAATGGTTGAAGAATGAATAATTCCAGCCCTTATTTGGCCAGCCACTAGATTCTCCCCAATACTCTATACCGCCCCAATAAGCCAATCCTACCATTTTATCCCTGTCCATGCCGAAGAACGGGGCTGCCAGTTCATTTGTAACCGCCTCACTCTGATAAATAATCATATTTGGTGCATGCTTCAGATATGCCTGATAGTCCGCCCAGCAATAATTGAAACTGGCTACATCGGTTACAGTCGATAATTCTGGAGGTACGATTTTATCCTTAATATTAAACTCCGTTGAAGCTTTGATGATACCTCCTGCCCTTGCAGGATACATTGCCACTGTAGTTTTACGGGTGGGATCGTATCGTTTTGCTACCACGTCCAAAATCCGGTATGTAGTTACTCCCCAATCACCTGTAGGGAAACCCCAGCGTTCTTCTTGGAACTGTAACTCGTTTCCAAAGCTCCACAGCACAACCGACGGATGGTTGCGGTCGCGTTTAATCCATTCTGCTACATTCTTATACCATAAATCATTCCATGGTGCATTTCCTGCCCAGGCTACTGTACTCCCCCACTTATCGTATAATTCATCTACTACTAAAATTCCTTTTTCATCAGCAAGATCGAAAAATGATTCAGAATATGGATTGTGCGACGTTCGTATGTGGTTGAAGCCAAAAGCTTTCAGTTGATCCATCATCCTTGCAATAGAGGTTTTATAAGCAGCTGCACCTACAGCTCCCAGATCATGATGATTGGCAACACCTTTAAGAAAAACTTTTTTACCGTTTAGTTTTAGCCCATATTCTCTGGAGAACGTTATATTGCGTATGCCAAACCTTTTTTTGAGTTTATCAATTACTTTACCGTTTAATTTCAATTCGACCTCTGCCGTATATAAATTAGGTGTTTCGCAATCCCAAAGCTGCGGATTAGCGATATTAACATCCGGTAACAGTACTTCGACTGTAGCAAGTTTTGGGTCTTGCGGAGCCAGCGTTTTAGTTTCAGCTACTTGTTTCCCTTCCGGTGAAAATATTATGGTATTAATTTCCAGCTCATATTTTTTATTTTTGATTCCAGAAAGTTCTACCTGCACACTGACTTGGGCACTTTGCGCAGAAATATTTGGAGTAGTGATGAAAATACCGTGACGAGCGATAGAGATGGTGTCTTTAACCACCAGGTGTACATCACGGAATAGTCCGCCACCTGTATACCAACGTGAATTAGCCATTTCTCCTGTAGACGAACGGACAGCAACCACATTATCACTATCATAATTAATAATGCCGGCAATATCAGCTTCGAAACCGAGATAACCATAATCCGTACCGCCAATTTTCTTTCCATTTACCCAAACTTCTCCGGATAACATGATGCCTTCAAAATCGAGCAATACCTGTTTACTTTTCCATTTCGCATCTGCTTTGAATGTTTTACGGTACCAGCCCACACCCATTGCTTTAAAGCCACGCCCACGGCTCGCTGTTTTATCCCAGGGCTGTTCAAATTGAAAATCATGTGGTAAATCCAGCTTACGCCAATCGCTATCATTGAAAGTTGGATTTTGAGCATTTGATACTTCACCAGCTTTAAATTTCCAACCAAAATTGAATAGTTGGTTTATTCTGACATTATCATTTTTGGCCTGTCCGAAAAGAAGTGTGGTGTAAAAAACGGCAATAAAAATTGGTAGAATTTTTTTATACTTCATTATCATATTAAATAGTTAACTCATTGCTTTTCTAGGTAGCTGATGAGTAACTAAATTCGGTACAATAATGGCAATAAATGAATGGATAGCCTGACCAAAACATGTCCAAGTTTGTCCATAAAATGGACAGACTAAAGTGTTGTTGTACAGCTATTTGCAAAGAGTGTTTGCCAGCTATTTAACTAGGGAAAATTAGAAATTATATAGTATTGTGCCATCTTGTGATCTCAGCTGACAGGATTTTACGAAAGCGGTTCCTTCAAATTCCAGAAAAAGTCCTTTGATTGCTCCTATAGGTTGCTGGTATTTGCCGGTATATAGCAATTTGTTATTGACATACAGGGATACTTTTTTATTTTGGTTTATCATTTTTACCGTTGTCCAATCGCTTAAGTCTAATGCAAATTTGGAAAGGTTGACTCTGCTTCCGAGAAAGGTCTGCTCACTGATTATATTGGATATCCTATTGCTGCAGCCCGGGGTGGTAAGCCTAAAACGAATACGGTTTTTAATACCGGAAACCTGGAACTGTGTGCTTTTACAGTACATCCCCTTTTGGTCTATACTATTTTTGAATGTGGCTTCAAAAACAAAATTTTCACTAGTATAATCTATTGGCGAAAAATTGCAAAGCCTGGTATAGACCAGCCCGGAGGTGTCGATACCTTTCGCTCTTAGCTGTACATTGGAGATATGGAAAAGGCTGTCTTTACCAGTCTTGGATGCCACAAATTCATAATAATGTTTTGGCAGCTCATCCCCCTGACGAAATCCCAGGCCAATCCATTTATTGGAACGGACGTACACAGTGGTTGATTTCAGCGTATCTTTTCTGCTCTGTAAGGTTACCGTAAATACACCAGGATAAAGATAGGCATGGGCAAGATGGGCTTTCCCTGGTTCTATGTATGCCCATTGCGTTTTATCACCAAAATTCAGGAAGAGACTGTCTTTGCTTTTCGGAACCTGATATTCGAAATAGGCCGTTGCCGGCAATAGCCCTTCCATACCCACAAATCGCAGATCGGATGTCGTATTGCTGCCTGCACGGAAAAAACTAAAAATGGCAAAGACTAACCCCAAAAGAACAATAAGTACGAACGGCAAAAGTAATCTATAATTACGACGGGGTTTAGGTTGTGTCAACTCCAACTGTTCTACTGGCACTGTAAGGGTTTCAGCAGCAACAGCTAAATAAAGATGCTTTCCATAACTTTCTAAAGCCTGGATCGTAGCCTGTTGGGGAATATAATATTGGTCGACCGCAATTTTCCCAAAAATCCGTTTAAGTGTATTTACGCTGATCGAGACCTTCGTATCCCTTAAGATTTCCCGACTAAGCTCTGCAAAATCACTGTGCTTCCATGTGCCAGGATCCCCGTGGTCAAAACGCAGCTGGCAACTTGCCACAATATTTTCAAACTTAGTGTTCATACCTTTCACCAAAGATATTTAATTTATTGAGAGTTGGAAACTTGGATCAATGACAACTCTAAGTTGAGCCATATGGACAAGTAATTTGAGCTATGGAAGAAATTGACTGCATGGTATAAAGTCCATATTTGTATAAACAATTTAAATAAACAGCGATGACAGCAATAGAAAAAATAGCGCTTGGTAAAAATGGCCCACTAGTAAGTAAACTTGGATTGGGCTGTATGCGTATGTCTCCGGTGTGGGGCGGACCAGTAAATGATGAAGGCGAGAGTATCGCTACGATCCAATCAGCGTTGGATAGTGGTATAAATTTTTTAAATACTGGTGATTTTTATGGTGCAGGCCACAACGAGTTGCTTATAGGTAAAGCTATCAAGGGCCGTAGGGACGATGCTTTTATTAGTGTAAAGTTCGGTGCAATCTTTTATAATGGCCAGTGGATTGGATTAGACCTGCGCCCTAACTCGATCAAGAATTTTATTAATTACTCTCTGGTACGTTTAGGTATTGATACTATTGATCTATATCAGCCCTGCAGATTAGATAACAGTGTTCCTATAGCAGATGTGATAGGAACTGTTGCAGACTTGATAAAAGAAGGAAAAGTGCGCCACCTTGGTGTGTCAGAAATTACGGCCGACCAATTGCGGGAGGCGAATAGCATACATCCGGTAACGGCTTTAGAAATCGGCTATTCATTAGCAGATCGCCAGATCGAAAGCGACCTGCTGCCTGCTGCAAAAGAGTTAGGCATTGGCGTATTAGCATTTGCCAATACCGCAGAGGGGCTGCTTACCGGAGAGTTGAAAGCACCACTTGCAGCAGATGACTACCGCAATCATTTCTCCCGTTTTCAAGGAGAGGCTCTAATAAAAAACCTGGAGAAAGTTGAAATCCTAAAGGCCATGGCAAAGGACAAAGGTTGTACCCCTACCCAACTGGCAATTGCCTGGGTAAATGCACAAGGAGACCATATCATACCCCTGGTAAGCATGAGCCGCAGATCCCGGTTGCCCGAAAACATAGAGGCGATGGCAATAAGGTTTAATTATGACGAGTTGGCTACGCTGAATACAAATTTTAGTATAGGTTCTATACTTGGCGGCACATACCTGCAACGTTAAAAAAGGCGGGGCATGGTATCAGCCCCACCTTTTTATATCTTTACGTAATGATAAATCCGACTGAACTTATCCCCGGAGTGCTTTTTTACTCGTATTACTCTGAGAAGAGAAAGGAGAAAGTGGCTTTTTTAGATCACAATATGCTGGTCTTGCAGGTTTCTGGTCGTTTTACTATAGAAACAGCCAGTGAAAAGATCTCCATGCAACAAGGTGAGATGTTATTGATTCATAGGAACCAATTGGGGGAGCTCACCAAGACACCATTAAACGGAGAAGGCTATGAAACCATTGTAATTTGTCTGAAAGAAGATTTGCTTAGGCAAATTGCACTCGAAGAGCAAATAGATGTAAGGGAAAAATATTCTGGTGTACCTAATATCCTTATTCCCGGAAATGATTTTCTCCATGCCTTTTTTCAATCGGTTTTACCTTATGTACGGCATTCGGAAGAAAGGGTAACCAACTCGATAGGTATGCTAAAAATTAAAGAAGGCGTACTATTGCTCTTGCATACCATGCCTGAGCTGAAGGATTTCCTGTTCGACTTTTCTGAGCCTTATAAGATTGATCTGGAAAAGTTTATGCTCAGTAATTTTCACTTCAATATCCCTGTTGAAAAATTTGCACGGCTTACTGGAAGAAGCCTAGCGGGGTTTAAGCGCGACTTCCAAAAAATATTTGATAGGGCACCGCGGCAATGGTTGCAGGACAAACGGCTGATAGAGGCGCGGCACCTTATAGAAAAAAAAAATAAAAAACCATCTGAAATATATCTCGATCTTGGGTTTGAAAGCCTTTCGCATTTCTCCAACTCTTTTAAAAAAAAATTTGGCAAGGCACCTAAAATGTTTGTTGGCAAAGCCATATTATAAATACTGGTTTATTTGCCGGCCTTACGTAATAGTAATAGAAAATATAACGATAGGATACCTACTTCAAAATCTAGTTAAAGTAGACGTTTAAACAAAGTAAATCAGAACGTTTAAACAAAGTTTCCCAATTACCAGTATACTACCTTTGTTACCGTGATCTTAAACAATAAGAAAATGAAACAATTAAAAAATGTATTGATTACCGGTGCTGCCGGTGGTTTTGGAACTGTTACTATCGGAGCTTTACTTAAAGAAGGTTATACTGTAACGGGTGCAATGCGTGATCCTGGCGGCAGAAATAAAAAGACTGCTGAAACTTTAGAAAAGCAAGGCGTATTTATAGTAGATATAGATGTTACTAATGATGAAAGTGTGGAAGAGGGTGTACGTAAAGCTGCCGCACATATGGGTAGCATAGATGTCCTTATAAATAATGCAGGATTGGGAGCTGGTGGTATTCAGGAAGCTTTTACTGCCGAAGATTGGAAAAAAGTATTTGACGTTAATGTTTTTGGTGTACAGCGTATGACGCGCACTGTGTTACCGTTTATGAGGCAGCAGGAGCACGGGCTTTTAATGCTAATATCAAGCCTTGGTGCAAGGCTTGCAGTACCGTTTCAGGGACCATATAGCCCTTCCAAGTGGGCAGCGGAGGCATTGGCAGAAAGTTACCGGTTAGAAGTATCCAATCTTGGAATTGAAACTTGTATTGTTGAGCCGGGCGCTTTTCCTACCCAATTTATCGGTTCTCTGCTCCAACCAAGCGAGAAAGAACGTACGGCTGATTATGGAGCAATCAAAGATCTGCCAGAAACAATGCTGGCATCAATAGAAAGTGTATTTGAGGCTAATCCAGAACAAGGCCTGGATTTAGTTTCCAGTGCAATTATTGGCCTCCTTAACATGCCGCATGGTACACGCCCGATGCGTACTGAGGTGGACAGAATGTTTATGGGAGATCTGGTAGCTCCTTTAAATCAACAATTAGCAACGGCTAACGAAAAATTATACGAAGCTTTTCAGTTGGGGCACTTAACAAAAGTTAAAATATAGAACAGTGGAGAATAATTAACCATTGTTAGTTATTCTCCAATGTTTAATTTTCGTAAATTTATATAATGAAAAGAAGGTTGCTGAACCCGTCGGCCGAAGTAGTGTTGACCTGCCTATCCGATAAATATTTAAAAAATGAAGTGATGCTGGATGATCATTGCTTCGTCAGGATTATTTCGGGTGAGGTAAAAATCGCACAATCTGATACCATCCAGCTATTTGGTCCCGGAGATACGATACTGTTCCCCCGTCGTCAGTTGTCTACTGTTATTCAATACCCTAAAGATAACAAAGCTTATAAATGCGTTTTAATTAGACTGAAAAGAGACCGTTTAAAGGAATACTATTCCCGTAATGCTGCTTACGACAGTATAGAAAAGGCGCCAGCTGTTAAGTCTTATGAGCACCATCCGCTTGTAGAAAGTTATTTTGCATCAATATTACCTTATTTTGAATTGCAGGATGAGCTTCCTGAAAAGCTAATAGCGTTAAAGATTGAAGAGGCACTAACTATTCTAAGATCTATTGATAAAAGTGTAGATGCATTTTTAGCTGACTTTTCGGAACCTGGAAAAATTGATCTGGCAGATTTCATGGAACAGAACTATATGTATAATATGCCTTTGGATAAGTTCAGCTATCTAACAGGGAGGAGCCTGACCACCTTTAAACGTGATTTTACAAGAATATATGCAGCTACCCCACAACGTTGGTTAACGAAGAAACGCCTAAAACTAGCTCATTACTTACTTTCGGAAAGCAAACAAAAACCAGTTGAGGTCTATCGGGAGGTCGGCTTTGAAAACCTATCGCATTTCTCCTACGCCTTTAAGAAACAGTTCGGTTATGCGCCTAAGGAAATATGATGACAGGTGAGTTTGTCGGAATTAATTCTTTGTAAGCTGGTATACTTTCACATACAGCTAACAAATTAGCCTTCCTAACAAAGTTAAAAAAGCCCTTAAAACAAAGCTGCATTTTTAAGTACGGTTTACATTTGCATAACTAAAAATCATAAGATGATCGATCACGTTATACTCACAGTCAGCAATTTTGAGCGCTCTGTCGCTTTTTACACCAGGGCCTTAGCGCCTATCGGTATCACAATCTCTACGGATTACAAAGGTGAAGGAGATCATCCCGACTTAAAAGGATTGGGTGATGGCAAAAACATTTATTTTTGGCTAAAAGAAGGAAAGGCGATTGCTAACGGCGTGCATATTGGGTTTATAGCGAAAGATCATATGGAGATTAATCAATTCTATGAAGCGGCTTTAAGCAATGGAGGCACGCCTTTACATGCCCCAAGAGTTTTCCACGAGTACTATCCTGGCTATTATGCTGCGTGGGTATTGGATCCTGACGGTTATGAAATTGAGGTTGTACATAAGAGCTAGCTTTCTTTCTTATTGAGGATTTTATTATTCTTCAATAAGAAGAAATTTAATAACCCATCAAATGAACTTAAGAAGTGAAGACAGAATAATCATAACAACATACTTTAGACAAGGGAAAGAGAGCTAGAGTAGATTAAATTATTTGTAGATTTAAGTTTTTAAATCTTATGGCTGGACAGCAACAAAGTATATATGCCGAAATCCTGTTATCCTGCTTAGAGGAAGAATATTATGAGGAAGAAATTGCATTGGAATATCATGCGTTTGCAAGGGTAGTTTCGGGCGAAATGACTGTTATACAACATGGAAAAACTACCCTGTTCGGTCCAGGTGATACCCTTCTATTTCCCCGTAAACAATTCTCTACACTCATAAAAAGACCTATCGATGGATTGCCATACAAAGCGGTGGTAATCTCTTTAACTACACAAAGATTAAGAGAATTTTATACTAATAACCACTTCCACTTTATAAGGCAACCCATCAATGAGATCAGGAGCTATGATAAAAACCCGCTTTTAGAAAGTTTTTTTGCCTCATTGATCCCCTATTTTGGTCTTAAAACTGACTTGCCAGAGAAACTAGTTTCCGTAAAGATCGAAGAGGCAATAACCATTCTTCGTACCATCGATGGCACCATTGATAACCTATTGACAAATTTTTCCCAGTCAGAGAAAATTGATCTTACCGACTTTATGCGGAAAAATTATATGTTCAATATGACAATGGAAAAATTTGGTTACTTAACTGGGAGAAGCCTCACCACGTTTAAACGTGATTTTAAAAAAACATTTAATGCTACCCCCAAAAAATGGATCAGTCATAAAAGACTAGAACTTGCCCACCATCAACTATCCGACGGAAAAAAACCAATCGACGTCTATCTTGAAACGGGCTTTGAAAATCTTTCGCATTTTTCTTTCGCTTTTAAAAAGCATTTTGGGTACGCACCAACAGATATTCCTACAATAAATAACGCAACAACAGCGTAGATTACCTACGAACTGCTGCTGCTGCTCGATAAACTGAAACATGCTGCACTTAATAGTTATTAAAAGTTGAAAAACGATTTAAGGATTTCCGTTTCCACCTGCTGCACCATAAATTTGGCCTGTAGCATAACTAGCTTCATTATCCGCGAGCTGCACAAATATTGATGCCAATTCTGCTGGCTGCCCGGGACGCCCTAATGGGGTCACTTCGCCGAATTTCACAATAGCATCTTGCGGCTGCCCGCCGCTAGTTTGTAAAGGCGTCCATACTGGCCCTGGCGCAACTCCATTTACACGTATGCCTTTAGGGCCTAACTGTTTGGCAAGTGATTTTACAAATGCCACATTAGCGGCCTTAGTCTGCGCATAATCAAATAAATTTTCTGATGGGTCATATGCTTGTACAGAAGTAGTTGCAATGATTACCGCACCTTCAGGTAGAATTGGTAAAGCAGCTTTTGTGATCCAAAATGGAGCATAAATATTTGTTTTCATCGTGGCATCAAATCCATCCGCAGAAATATCCAGGATCGAGTCAATTGCTTGCTGACGACCAGCATTGTTTACTAAGATGTCTATCCCACCAAGCTTATCGGCAGCTTGCTCTACTAAAGATTTACAGAACGCTTCGGTGGTAATATCTCCTGGTATTCCATATCCTTTTCGTCCGGCACCTTCAATAAGTGCAATCACTTCATCAGCATCAGATTGCTCTTCGGGCAAATAGTTAATAACTACGTCTGCACCCTCTCTTGCGTAAGCTATTGCTGCGGCACGTCCAATTCCCGAATCGCCACCAGTAATCAAAGCCTTCCGTCCTAAAAGGCGTCCCGATCCTTTGTAGCTTTCCTCTCCATGATCGGGCACCGGCTGCATTTTCGATGCAAGCCCAGGGGCTTCCTGTGGTTGTTTCACAAATGGTGGTTTCGGATATTTGTTTACTGGATTTACGAGTGGTTTCTGATTTTGTTCTAGCATATTCTATATTTTTTATCAGCCATTTTCAAATTCTACATACATTCCATGGCCAGAAATCTATGTATTAATATCCTCGGTTAACAGGGATAATTAAACATTGTTTTCATAAATCTAACTCTTGCCACCTACAGCGGACCATTTTGAACGGATATATTTTATATAAAAACTTGTCCTGTTTTGTGGTCATTATTTACATATATATGTGGTATTCCTCAGTTACTTAATAATATTGATCGCTCTTATCACATTAATACTATCTGGTACAGGAATTGTAATTCTGATAATACATCTATTAATTCATCTACCTATGAAAAACATTTCCTTTAATAATCAGATAAAAAGTCTATACCAACCGGGGCTGTAAAAACAAGGATCCATATAGCAAGAAAGTGACTTAAAAAGCACTTAAGGTTTATAGTGATACGCGATATGTGCTAGTAAACTAAAGCGCAAAACTATCTTTAAATAAAGATAAAAGCCCTAATAATTAAAAGTTACCTTTACGAAAGAACGCAATAATGCTAGATCGTTTAAATAAATTTTGATGAGAAACACCTTTGGAATAGCTATCATTCCAGAAAACGATGAGCAGAGAATAGAAGTATTAAAACGTTACAAGATCATTGATACACCTCCAGAAAATGCCTTTGACCACATTGCCCAATTAGCTGCACAAATTTTCAAAGTACCGATATCGCTGGTGTCACTAGTTGATAAAGAACAAGTTTACTTTAAAGCGAACGTAGGAATGGGGGACGTTAGAAGCTCCTCAAGGGGTGTTAGTTTATGTTCCCTCGCCATACTAAACCCAGAACTAACCGTTTTCGAAAATGCGCAAACAGAGTCGTGTTTGCTAGCAAATCCGTTGGTTGCCGGAGAATTTGGACTAAAATTTTATGCAGGTGCCCCTATAACTACTCCGGATGGCTTTTTAATAGGAACATTATGTGTTGTAGATAAAAAAACAAGATCGTTTTCTGACCAGGATAAGGTAATCTTAAAAGGGTTGGCCACTCTTGTTATGGACGATCTCGAATTACGTCTTGAAGCAATACAGCAGAATGAAAAACACGAACAGATTCAAATAGAACTAGCGGAAAGCGAATTTAGGGCCCGATTAATTGTTAATGAAGCACCAATAGCGATTGGTGTTTTACGGGGAGATGCACTAATCGTAGAGTCTGCTAACGAGAAAATATTAGAGGCATGGGGCAAAACCTCTGCCATTATGAATCAACCACTTGCAGTTGCAATACCAGAATTAAAAGACCAGCCCTTTTTAACGATACTTAATAACGTTTTTAACAGTGGCGTACCATATTACGGCACTGAAGTAATAGCATTGCTACCGAGAAACGGCAATCTGGAAGAGATATATTTTAATTTTGTTTATCATCCACTTAAAAATACAGAAGAGCAGACACACAGTATACTAGTTATTGCAACAGAAGTTACCTCACAAATACAGGATAGGAAGCTGATAGAAAGTAATAAGCAGCAAATGGAGGACATGGTAATGAACTCCACTATGGGAATGAATATTTTTAAGGGCAAGGAATTAATTATTGAAATGGCTAACCAGCCAATGTACGATATCTGGTCGCGAACTAAAGAAGAGGCACTTGGAAAACCCTTAATGGAAGTATTTCCAGAGCTTATTGGTCAGCCTTTTCCTGCCGCACTCAAAAGCATCTTTGATACAAAAGAACCCATTGAGTTTTCGGAAATACCTGTTACAATCAGGGGACCTCTCGGCGAAAAAAATCTGTATATAAATGCTAAATACGTTCCCCTTTTAGATACTGAAGGAAAAGTCGAATCTATTGTGGCTACAATAATTGACATTACTGATTTAGTAACTTCCAGAAAGTTTCTGGAAGAAAGTGAAGAAGAACTACAATCTACTAACGAAGAACTAAACGCTACTATTGAAGAACTGGCCGTAATCAATGAAGAACTTACCGCTACAAATGAAGAATTATATATTACCAAATTAGATCTGGAAGAGTCTATTAGTAATCTTGCCGAAAGTAAGGTAGAATTACTAAAATCAGAAGCGATGTTACGCCTTTCAACTACAGCAGCTGAAGTCCACACCTGGGAAATAGATCTAAGCACCGATAATTTTATATGTTCAGCAAATCTTAAAGAACTGCTAGGCTATAACCAAGAAGATATAATGAGCGTAGAATCAATGAATATGCAAATCATTGAAGCACACAAAAAGCGGGTAACTGACGAATTTGACATGGCCTTGAAGGAAACAGGCAAGTTTGATGTAGAATATATGATCTGTAAAGTAAACTGCGAGGAATCGAGATGGGTTAGAGCCAAGGGGAAAGTACTGTACGACCAGGCTTCCAGGCCCACTCATTTTGCCGGAGTAATCATTGATATCACGGATAAAAAAGAAGATGAGATAAGAAAAAATGATTTTATTGCTATGGTTAGCCATGAGCTGAAAACGCCGTTGACCTCATTAAAAGGTTATATCCAGTTATTAGCAATAAAAAACAGGAAAAATGAAGATCCATTTGTTACTAATGCATTGGCAAAAGGAGAAGGTCAGCTGAAGAAAATGCTAGCCATTATTGATGGCTTTTTAAATGTTTCTGAAATGGACGCTGGTAAAATAGTTTTACATAAAACCAATTTTAATTTGGATGAATTGGTAGAGGAAATAGCAGCAGATATGCAACAGAGTACCTCTAGCCACACAATTACTATTAAAAATTGTTCCTCGGCCACAGTTAATGCAGATAGGGACAAGATTGCCCAGGTGATAAATAATTTTTTGAGCAATGCTGTAAAATATTCCCCAGCTGGTAAGGTGATTGAGATATTTTGTGAGGTTATTTCCGGAAATATTCAATTAAGCGTAAAAGATGACGGACCAGGTATTGAACCCCGTGACCAGAAAAGATTATTTGACCGGTTTTATCGCGTGGATAATTTAAAAACAAAAACCATATCAGGATTTGGCATAGGACTATATATCTGCGCTGAAATTATACAAAGACATGAAGGCAAGATTTGGATTGATAGCCAGATTGGCTATGGTGCCACATTTTGTTTTAGTCTGCCTATTGCTGTGTAGCACCTGCATAGTTTAGCAATAATATTTAAACTATTCTGCTTATTGCTAGTAGATTGTATCGTGATCGAGCTAGTCAATTTAACAGCCTTGCGGAGAAATTACAACCTTAATTTGGTAACAAAAGGAAAAAAGAATAATTGGAAGCTATCAGTTATTTACTAACTTAACCTTTATAATAGTCGAAGGCATGCGCTGGCAGCTGCCATTAATTATCATTTAATACCAAATATAAATGAACAAAGTAATTTTAACCACGGTTGCGATTGCAGCATTGCATTGCACATCTTTTGCCCAGGCCACCAAGGGCTGGCAAAATCTTTTCAACGGGAAAACTACACAAGGCTGGCATGCCTATCTTAAAAAAGATGCAGGGCCCTGGGATGTAGTAAATGGGGCTTTACAGCTTGATCCTAAAGCTGCAGGCCAAGCCGATCTTGTCTCTGATGGAGAATACGAAAACTACGAACTGAAGATAGACTGGAAGATTGCCGAAGGCGGTAACAGCGGTATTATTTTTGGTGTACATGAAGATCCTGCACTTGGTGCAACCTACCTGACAGGATTAGAAATGCAGGTTTTGGATAATGTGAAAGCAGAAGACAACAAAAAGGCAAACCACCTTGCAGGCTCTTTATATGATATGAAAGCAGCACCGGCCACAGCAGCAAAACCTGCAGGGCAGTGGAACAGTGCTATCATTCGCAAAGACAACGGGCACCTCACTTTCAAGTTAAATGGCAAAGAGGTGATCAACGTACAGATGGGCAGTCCGGAATGGACAACCTTGCTAAACGATAGCAAGTTTAAAACGTGGAAAGATTTCGCAAAACACCCTAAAGGACACATCGCTTTACAAGCACATGGCAGCATTGTTTCCTATAAAAACATTAGGATCAAACAGCTCTAGTCCAAATCATTTACAGATACATAGTTCAACTTAAAGATGGAAAATATCCAGATCAAGAAGACCAGTGACGTTTACGATGCAGTTGTAGTAGGTTCGGGGGCTGGCGGAGGGATGGCTGCGTACGTGCTGGCCCATGCAGGCCTTAAAGTGCTGATGCTGGAAGCAGGTGCTTACTTTGATCCCAGAACAGATTCTCACCAATTAAAATGGGCATGGGAATCGCCTCGTCGCGGTGCAAGTACAACAAGACCGTTCGGCGATTTCGATGCGGCTTACGGTGGCTGGCAATTAGATGGTGAGCCATATACTACAAAAGACGGTACCGAGTTTGAATGGTTCCGCGCAAGGATGCTTGGTGGCCGTACCAATCATTGGGGCAGAATATCACTGCGTATGGGACCCGAAGATTTTAAACCAACGGACGGACTAACAGATGCCTGGCCTATTACGTATAATGAGCTAAAACCTTTTTATGACAAGATAGACCGCATGATAGGAATTTATGGCACCGTCGAAAATATAGAAAGTGAACCAGATGGCATATTTTTGCAACCTCCAAAACCACGGCTCAATGAGCTTTTTATAAAACAAGGAGCTACCAAGGCCGGGGTAAAAGTGATCACTGGGCGCGGGTCGGTTTTAACAGAAGCACTGAAAGGTAATAACGACCGTGGTGCCTGCTTTTTTTGCGGACAGTGCGGCCGCGCCTGCAAGGTATACGGAGATTTTTCGTCCTCCTCCTGCCTCGTAATCCCAGCATTAAAAACTGGTAACCTTAAGGTTATTACCAATGCAATGGTGCGTGAAGTGCTTACCGATAAAGAAGGCCGCGCAACTGGTGTATCATATGTTAACCGCGATAATCTGGAAGAATATCAAATCAATGCAAAATTAGTAATCCTCGGTGCCAGTGCAGGCGAATCTGCCCGTTTACTACTCAATTCAAAATCAGCTGCACACCCTGGCGGTCTGGCTAACAGCAGCGGGGTGGTTGGCAAATATCTTCACGACAGTACAGGTTCCAGTGCGAGCGGCTTCCTGCCGCAGCTGATGGACCGTAAACGCTATAATGAAGATGGTGTAGGCAGCGTGCATATCTATTCGCCATGGTGGCTGGATAATAAGAAGTTAAACTTCCCCAGGGGCTACCATATCGAATATGGTGGTGGTATGCATATGCCTACTTACGGTTTTGGCAGTAACATCCAGGATATGAACGGGGCCGTACCGGGCCGTGATGGCAGAAAAAAAGATGGTGGTGGTTATGGCGCTAGCTTAAAGGACGATTACCGCCGGTTTTATGGCACCCAGGTAGGCATGGCTGGCCGGGGTACTGCTATTGCCCGTGCAGATAATTATTGCGAGATCGATCCGAATGGTGTAGTAGATAAATATGGTATCCCAGTACTGCGTTTCCACTACAAATGGACCAGTGACGAGATCAGCCAGGCTAAACACATGCAAGAAACCTTCCAGGAGATCATGTACAACATGGGTGCGATTCATGGTAAAATGAAGGGTCCGGAAACCAATTATGGTTTAGAGGCACCGGGTAAAATCATACATGAGGTGGGTACAGTAAGGATGGGCGACGATCCTAAGAAATCTGCTTTAAATAAATATTGCCAGGCACATGATTGTGAAAACCTGTTTGTGGTAGACGCCTCCCCTTTTGTACAGCAGGGCGACAAAAATGCCACCTGGACTATACTGGCGCTAAGCATGCGCACAGCGGAATATATTTTAGCACAACGTAAAAAACTAAATGTATAAATCATGAACAGACGCGAATCCCTTAAAGCATTAGGTATAGGCACCTTAACAACCGGATTGCTGGTTGGCGTTGGCTGCAACCTGGGCGATGATAAAATAGCAAAAACAGCAGAAGCTGCAAATCCGGCTAATGTTCCTGGCCGCATGCCAGAAGAAGTAGAAAGAGAGAACAAGCTGATGCAGGAGAAATATTTTGACGCTCATGAAATGGCAACAATCACCCTGCTAGCCGATATCATCATCCCAAAAGACGAACACTCCGGGAGTGCCTCTGATGCCAAAGTGCCAGAATTTATTGAGTTTATTGTAAAAGATCTCCCAGCGCATAAATTACCCATGCGTGGTGGCTTAAAATGGCTGGATCTGCAATGTCTTAACCGATATAGTAACACTTTTATAGAGTGTAAAACAGCACAGCAAACAGAAATATTGGATGAGATTGCGTACCCGGCAAAAGCAAAACCTGAAATGGCACAAGGTGTGGCTTTCTTTAACCGCATGCGTGACCTTACTGCTTCTGGTTTCTGGAGCAGTGAAATAGGCACTAAAGATATTGGCTATGCTGGTAACGCCCCTAACAAATGGAATGGGGTACCCGCTGATATCCTGAAACAGTATGGTATGGAAAATGTAATCGTCTAGAAATTTTATCTTATCCGCCTTAAGTATAAGATATTTGTATTTAAGGCGGGTAATTACGCGCACCTGCAAGAAATAAACATTATTGATTGAGGATGATTTAGTTATTTAACCAACCTTCTAACACAGGCCGTCAGCCCATCAATATCAAAGGGTTTTGCAATAAACCCATCTGCACCACAGCTAGCAGCAATATCTTGTAAGACATCACTTGCCGACATCAGTATTACTGGTATACTACGGGTTTGTTCGTCCTTTTTAAGATCAATGCAAATATCATGGCCAGTAATTCCGGCCAATTGATGGTCTAACATAATCAAATCAGCGATATCACTTAAATCTGAGCGCAGCAATTCCTGGTGGTTCCTCATACTGATTACATGGTACCCTTCGTAATCCAGCACAAGTCCTATCACTTCAAGAATAGTGTTGTCGTCTTCAATAACCAAAATTCGCTTCTTTCCCATAATTATTAAGTAATTCTCAAATGTAGCGAAACATATAGAGTAACTTGTAATGCAAATTGCCATTATAGGATCAAAATGGGCATTAGACTTGCAGTGTATCAATTAACTTACACTTATAAAAAATACCGTTTAGATGCGCTGTGATTAATTGAGAGCTATAAGGTTAGCTCAAAGGTAAGGTAATCCAAAATGTTGTACCGCTGCCAACAGTACTCTCTACACCAATACTGCCACCGTGTTTTTTAATGATTTCTGAGCTGATGTATAATCCGAGCCCCAATCCTGAGAAATGCAGACCGCTGTAATCTACTCTATAGTATTGTTCAAAAAGATGTTCTAGCTGATTGGATGGGATGCCTGGCCCTTTATCCTGTACGCTTATTTTAAGTTCTGCACCCGTTTTAGCTACATTGATTATGATCTCTTTGGAGTCAGGAGCATATTTTACCGCATTGTTAATTATGTTTACAAAAACCTGCTCCAACTGCTGCTCATCAGCTTCAATTTCTGTATCTATCGCACCGCTCACTATAATATCATGCTTACCTACTTCCCTTACATGACTGCAACAGCTGCTGATCAATTTTTCCAGCTTAAATCTAGATTTTATCAGCTTAAGCTTGCCCTGAGAGATCCGGCTACTATCTAAAAGATCGGTTATGAGACTAGTTAACTTATCCAGGCTTCTATTCGACTGATCAATCATTTTAGACAATACAATTGGATTTGGATTTTCTTTCATCCGTCCCATGATCTGCATCGCAGCTTTTAAGCTGGTAACAGGGGTACGCAATTCATGACTGGCAACGTTAATAAATTCATCCTTTTGCTGTAATACCCTTCTCCTGCTGGTTACGTCCATGAATGTGCCAATACCACCCGTCAGTTGTCCGTTTTGCTGATCAACTAATGGTGCCGCATTTATGGAAATATAAAATATTTCCCGATCAGGCGGCTGCACACCTATCTCATAATCCAGTACTGGCAGCCCCGTGCGCATCATGATAGCCATAGGATGTTCTTCATCCGGCAACGGTGATCCGTCTACCCGTAAATTCTTCCACTTAGGATCATCAAAAGTACGTTCTTTTATTTCGCTTTGGGTAAGCCCTAAAATATGTTGTGCCATTGCATTAGCATAGATTAACTGCCCGCTAAGGTCGATAATACCTACGCCCTCGGCCATCGTATCTAATATAGTTTGAAAACGTTGCTCACTTGCAAAAAGCTTTTCATTACTGGCAGCCAGCTGATTATTTATTAAAATTTGTTGTTCGGCATCATTTAAATTCTGAAGACGGAGTTCAATCTGTTCCATAACCAGGTTTGCCATACCCTCCAGGATTGCTTTATCATGGTCGTTAAACTTCCTGGGCTGTTTATCTACAAGGCAGACCGTACCGATCAGAAAACCATCGTGAGTAATTAGGGGTGCACCCGCGTAAAAGCGCAGTCCGAAGTCACCACAGACTAAAGGATTATTGGCAACAATTGGATCTTCTAGTGCGTTCTCTATTACGTTTACCTCTGGTTTTAGCACCGTCAACGAGCAAAAACTTTCTCCGCGAGGCCCAATATTCGTATCCATACCTACATTAGAGCCAAAATATACTTCTTCACCGTCTACCAGTGAAATCATTGCAATAGAAGATTTGAATATTTCTGCAACTAACTTCGCGATGTTCTTAAAAGATATCTCTGCATAAGTTCCTAAGATCCTATAGCGCCTTAGCGCGTCAATCCGCTCCTGCTCATTTGGTAAAATAATTTCTGTTGCGAATGTATTCTTCATTATGCTTAGAGGTAATTACACCAGATTTATCATTTTCTATGAAAAAGAGAACCTAAGTTTATGTTAATTGTTTTACGATAAACTAATGTTGTTGGTTTTTTGCGTTTTGGAATACTATACTTTCCAAATCATCTAAATCAAAGGGTTTTGCCAAATAGGCATCTGCCCCAGCTTGCTCGGCAAGTTCACTGATTTTGCTATTCGCTGAGAAGTAAATTACAGGAATATGCTTAAGCGCTGCAGAGTTTTTGAGTAATTGTGTAGCCACAATACCACCAGAGGCAGGTATCCAGTTGTCCATTAAGATTACTGCGGGATTTATTTCGGTTATCCTCCTGATTACATCGTTGCAATCAGAAAATGTATGTACTTCCCATCCGCTGCTGCCCAAAACAAAGTCACAGATGGACAATATATCCTCATCATCATCAAAAACTGCTATTTTTTTATTTAATAAATCCATCTGTTCATCCTCTGTTCAAATATATATGTTTAAACGGATATTCAAAGTAATCAGAATATATTTTGATAATTGCAGCCGGGGGGATGAGGCTGTATCATATGATACAGCCTCATAATATTAGAATTTTAATGCTACACTACCAAGATACCTTGCAGGTGCCTGTGGCGTTAGCCTCACCGACCAGGTTTTTTCGCTGGTCAGGTTGTCTACTTTCAGACCTATACGATATTTTGGCTGATCATAAAATACTGTTGCGTCAAACATGGCATATGCAGGAATGATAATCTGCGTAACCGAGGTATTGGTATGGTATTGCCAGCTAGCGATATTCCCGCCAAAACCAGCACCAAGGCCTTTTAGCTCACCTTGTGGAATCCGGTAACTTACCCAGAAGTTGTAAGAACGCGGAGGACCTGATAAGCCTGGCCGCCTTCCTGTTAAAGTAGCCGTTGCCTGTGTGAGTTTGCTGTTATTGTAAGCAAATCCCGCAACGATATTTAAACCAGCGATAGGATTAGCTGTTAAATCGATCTCTACGCCTTTACTCAACTGCGTGCCGTCCTGGATTTGGTAGCCATTGCCACTAGGATCAGCGTAGGTAGAATTTTGAACCTGAATATCATAATAGCTGACCGTACCTGATAACTTATGATCAAATATATCTGCCTTTACTCCGAATTCAAGTTGGTTGGCATGTTCTGGTTTAAGCGCACTACCATCAGCTGTTTGCCCGCTCTTGTTAAAAAAGCCATTCATATAGTTACCGAACAATGATACACGGTCTTTAGCTATTTCATATACTGCTCCAAGCTTTTGAGACAAAGAGTTCTGGTTGTATGGACCAGCCTGGACACCCCCAGCGCCAAGCAGTTGAATGATTATTGTATAAGTTCCTTCTGACAGATTATTAAATGAATAATTACCTTGATTGTCTATTAGTGTGTTTTTATTTAATTCGATCAGCAAGACGGATGCCGATCCATAAGGCTGGCCATCTATCAATATGATTTTCCCCGATATTTTTCCAATGGTCTGGGCAAGAGAGTTTAAAGGACCTGACAAGATACAGGCTGTAAGAACTAGAAGTTAAGATTTCATCATGAATTATTATATATGTCTTAGTGTATGTTTTACACGGACAAATATAGGGCTATTGTTTAATCCATCTAAGTAAGAAAGAGATCTTCAATTTATATTATCCTGATCTTTTTTTATCCAAAAGTATCACTTAATATCATAAACAATTATTACAGTAAATTACTGAACTAGCTGAAATAATTACCAGGCTTAGCATCCGTGCAGTCTTCTCTGATAATGTATAGTTCCTTCATTGTTGTCAGAAATATAGCTTCGCCATTCTCATCTATTGATAGCTCTTTCTCCCAGTTTTCTAGATTAAAAACCCGTAATTTGGTTGCTTCTGCTGCTCTAAGACCATAATTAAATGCCTATACCAGGATAAACTTATCTTCTCTTGCAATAATTATATCTAAGAACTGTATAGGTTTTGAAGCGGCTCCTGTACTTTCTACATGATACGCAGCACGTTGGTAGTCAATAGGGAGTACGTTTTTTCCACCCGTCTTTGAACGATCAACTACAGGGTGGGTATAATTGATTCCTAAAATCTGATAACCGCCTTTTTTACGATTAATATCTTCATCAGGTGCTGGTTCCTTTTCAATCAAAAACAAATAACTTCAGAAATACTGGATTAATTCTGAAGTTATGCAATCAATACCAAAATTAAAGGTGGGAACTACTAAATTAGTTAAATTGACATTTTAACTACCCCCACACTTTGATCAAACTCGAATCAGACTCGAATCAGACTCGAATAGAACACGGATAAGAGACGGTTGCAGACTGTGATACATACGCGTCTGATCCGATTTCAATTCAGTTCTGATGTGGATTTGCACAAAAAAGTGTATACCCATTCAGAATTCCAGGAGATTTCATGCTTATTATAGCGGCTATCATTTAGCTTTTAATCTTAAATTTTAATAAAATGTGGTAGATATATGCGCTATTATCAGCTTTTTTTGCAGCCGCAACTGCAATTTTAGCTACAATTGGAATCAAAGGAATAGATTCAAACCTGGCTACTGCAATACGGACAGTTATAATTCTTGTACTGGCATGGGGCATTGTTTTTTTTAAAAACTACCACCATGGAATAGCAAGTTTAACGAGGCAGAACTGGACATTCTTAATCCTGTCGGGTTTGGCAACCGGGCTGTAGTGGATTTTCTATTTTAGAGCATTGCATTTCCTATAGAAAAGTTATTTCAGCGGTTTGGCAAAAAGTTTAATGGCTATAAAGGTACCGGTCTGGGTTTATCTATTGTAAAACAAATCTGTATAGTTAATAACTGGGAAATCCGCTATTATTATGAAGGGACCAGCCATAATTTTCTGATTAACTTTCAAATTGATCACAACCTCCCCCCTATGCTGTAAAGCGCAGCTATCCTCCATCAATGTCGCAATTCATCAAAATTAAGCTGGCCGCAATTATTGTAATAATAAATATGGAGCTAATTAAATACGAATAGATTTTAGCTGAAACACAATAGCTTTTTACGTGTTGTATTTTCAGTATCTGTATTATGTGTTTAAACTTTTATTTAATTTTATCCCCCTTGCAACCCACTATTTAAAAGACCGATGGCCGTAGATTTAAAATATCCTATTTTACAAGACGAAGTTGACCGTGTGGCAGCACTTAATTCATACCATATTTTAGATACAGCAGAAGAGAACGATTTTGATGATCTTACTACACTGGCTGCTGTGATTTGCCAGACCCCAATTGCACTGGTCAGCCTCGTAGATAAAGACAGGCAGTGGTTTAAGTCGCACAAAGGCCTGCAAGCACGAGAAACACCAAGGGACTATTCTTTCTGTGCTCATGGAATTGCTGCTCCCGACCAGCTCTTTATCGTACCTGATGCTACCTTAGATCAAAGATTTAAAGATAATCCACTGGTTACCGGCGATCCGAAGATCGTTTTTTATGCGGGCATGCCATTGGTGAACGACGAGGGCTTTGCTTTGGGATCACTTTGTGTGATAGACCGGCAAAAGCGCGAGTTGAGTAATGAACAGATTAAAGCATTAATAGTGCTTGCTAAACAGGTAACTGATAAATTAGAATTACGAAGAAAACTTATTGAAATAAGGGAGACCGAAAAAAAGACAGCCATCCTTAATCAGGATCTCCATGTGATCAATAGTGAATTTGCGCTGACTAATGAAAGGTTACAGCAGCGTAACCATGAGTTAGCTGAGACCCAGCTTAAATTAAAACAAGCAATTGAAGCTGGCAAAATGGATACGTGGAGCATAGATTTGCTGACGATGGAGGTAACAATGTCGGCTTTCATGAAAAACATGTTTGGATTTCCCCTGGATCAAAAAATACCGATGGAAGATATCCTGGAAGCTGTACATCCTGATTACCGCGAAATGTTATTACAAGTTTTAAAAGATGCAGTTGAAAAGCTGTTGCCAAGTGATACAGAATACCCCATCACCAATCGGTTAACAAAAGAGCAGTTTTGGGTGAAAGCGACCGGTAAAGTGTTTTATAATAGTGCAGCTATGCCGGTAGAATATTCGGGAATGTTTATGGATATTACAGAAAGAAAGCTAGATGAGCTGCGAAAAAATGACTTTATCGGTATGGTAAGCCATGAGTTAAAAACTCCGCTTACTTCTCTTAACGGATACATCCAGCTGTTATATACCAAGGCAGTAAAAACCGAGGATAAGTTTGCCAGCATGGCACTTGATAAATCGATATTGCAGGTAAAAAAAATGACAGCTATGATTAATGGTTTCCTCAATGTTTCGAGGTTGCAATCCGGAAAAATTCTCCTTCATAAACAAACCTTCTTGCTTAATGAATTAATTGCAAACAGCATTGAAGATATTATGGTTACAGAGAGCAGTCACCATATCGTAAATTTGCCATGCGAACCCGTACTTGTTTATGCAGACTTAGATAAAATTGGAAATGTAATTTCAAACTTGGTGAGTAATGCCATCAAGTATTCCCCACACGGAAGCAAGATCACAATTAAGTGCAGTACTTCGGCAGATGTTGTACAAGTTAGTGTTCAGGATGAAGGTATGGGCATAACATCAGAAGATCTTGCGCGTTTGTTTGAACGCTATTATCGTGTAGAAGGAAAACATACAGAGCTGATTTCTGGCTTTGGCATAGGGCTGTATTTATGTGCAGAGATTATCGGTATTCATACTGGAAAGATATGGGCTGAAAGTAAAGTTGGTACGGGTTCTACTTTTCATTTTAGTTTACCGGTTACAAAAAAGGAAATCCAGCCGCTGGTATAAATAAGCAGCAGAATGGGTTGCTGGAAAAATTGGTCGTTAAAAACGTTGGTTGCTAAAAACCGCTTTGAGCTAATGGTGACCAATTGTCGGTACCACCGAGTATATTTTTTAAGGTATATTGTTTAGCTTCTTTTCTGCTTAACTGTTTAGACCAGGCTACCCGGCTATTTGCGGCAGCGCCCAAACCGCTATTGTTATATTCTGCATAATAAGCTGTCTTTTCTTTATCTTTAAACATAGCATCTCCTTTCCAGGGATTCCATCCTTCTGGCAAAATATGATTTCCTAAAACACAGTTAAGGTATGCTGTTTTGGCATAAGGTCTCCAGGGACGGCCTAAGTAGACTTTACTTACACGTGCATCGGCAATGAGTTTACAGTTAAGCAGCACAAAGCCAAAAGCCTGCCGCGGGGAGGTAGCTGCTGCCGTGATGTAAGAATTTGAAAGGCTTTTTATGGTGCAATCCTGAAATACCGCGGTTGCTTCTCCAAAGATAAAATCTGTAGTCCCTTCAATATAGCAACCTTGATAATATTGCCTGCTCCCCTCTGAAGCGGCATATAAAGTATCCTGGTTCCCTAATATCCTGCAGTTAAGCATCGAGGAGCGGTCGCCCTCTATATGCAGCGCTACAGCTTGTCCTACCCTGCCTGCGTTATTCTCTATCGTTAGGTTTTCTGCAATAAAATCATTGCCCTGCACCAGCACGGTATATGAGGTATAGGTAGAAAATTGGGCCTTACCAGAATAATCATTATTGGTGATCACTGTATTTTCCTTGTCCTCGCCTTTAAGATGAATGTTGGTCTTCCAGCTCGGTATTACTAATTTTTCGTGGTATATACCCTTTTTGATAAAAATTGTAACCTGCCACTGTCCTAAGTCGCGCACCGAATTAACTGCCGCCTGTATCGTGGTAAAGTTGCCACTGCCATCCTGTGATACAGTTATTTCTTTTAAATAAACGCGGTCTTTTGCAGCTTGCTGTGCATGTAACGTTAAAGAAATCAGGAAAAAAAGGAACAATGCAATTGTTTTCATATTTACTTGTTAAAAATCAACGACTTACTAACTGCGCCGGACTCAAATTCTATTTTGTTTTTTGCTTTTGAAGTATCTGTGTTAATGACACGGATTTGTTCAGACCTGCTGCCGGTAATGTTAAAGAGGAGATCTGCACCGCTGGTATATTTTATTCCATCTAGCTGGATGTTACTGCTGTTGTCTATCAATAAAACCGGATTTGTATCTTTGCTTTCCAGCCATACATTTTTTAGGGTAACATCGTTCGCTTCGGAGATTTCGACGCCTTTGTTAGATTTAAGCACAAGATTTTCGAGGTGAATGCCTTTTATACTCATTTCTGGCAGGCCTCTGATCAACAACCCATTGTCGGCCCCATTGCAAACCACATTATTAACGTAAAACTCACGAAATTGCGGCGTGCTTTCGTCTACCGGGATTTTCACCTTATTGATACCTTTACCATCCGGGTCTTCTATGGCAGACTTACCGCCATAATACATATCAAACAATATCGCACTGTGCAGGATATCTTTCATGGTGATGTTTTTAATGTAAATCTTCTCTACTATGCCTCCCCTGCCACGAGTGGTTTTAAAACGCAATCCGATATCAGTCCCTATAAAAGTACAGTCAGACACAAAGATATTCCTGGCACCACCAGACATCTCACTGCCAATTACAAAGCCGCCATGCGCTTTATAAACAACATTGTTCCGCACAATCACGTTTTCTGTTGGCACCCCCCGTTGCCGGCCCGCTTCATCACGTCCCGATTTGATACAAATCCCATCATCGCCTGCATCAAAAACACAATTTTCTACCAACACATTCCGGCAGGATTCCAGATCGAGCGCATCACCATTTTGTGCATTCGATTGATTACGGACACGCACATCACGGACAGTTAAATCTTCACATAATAAAGTATGCAGGCACCATGCCGGAGAATTTTGAAAAGTAGTGCCTTCTAACAGTACTTTTTTGCAATCTGTTAATACCAGCATATTAGGGCGAAAGAAGTCTTTCATCTCTTCATATTCTTTCAATGATTTTTTTGGATCTAAAAAGATGGCTTGCTTATCGGCCACCCCTTTCAGGAAACCTGCAGATGGGTACCACGATTTGCCATCAGACCGTACCACCCCACCAGAAGCAACAAGTTTATTCCATTCTTTTTCCGTTACCCGGTCTTTTCCCATAGCCCGCCAAACTTCTCCGCGCCCGTCGATTATCCCTTTACCTGTAATAGCAATGTTTGTTAGGTGGGTACCTGAAATGGGCGACTGGTTACGGGGGGATGGGTGGCCTTCGTAATTACCTGCTACGAGTGGATACTGTGTTTTATCTTCTGTAAATTGTAATAATGCACCGTCGCTGATATGCAGGTTGACATTGCTTTTTAACACCACAGGCCCGGTTATCCATAAGCCTTTCGGAATCAGCACCACACCACCTCCTTTAGTACTGCTTGCAATGATAGCATCATTTATGCTTTTAGTATTTAGCGTTATTCCATCTGTTTTTGCACCATAATTTAAAATATTAAAAGTGTCTTTCTTAAAAACAGGTTTCGCCACCATTGGGAGGTTGCTCCACGAATAGGTTGTATTGGAATTTGTTTGCGCGGACACATTACCAGTAAAAGCAAAACACAATGCAGATAGTAGGAGTATCTTTTTAATGTTGTTCATATAGTTATATTGGCTATAGCAAACCTATAAATAAGATCTATTTGCTATTATTTGACAAAATACTTTTAAAATCTGTCATTAAACCTATCAAAATCAAATTTTATTACTTAAAATTATTGACAGGTATCCATTTTGATTGCCATTAATTTGTGCTTAAACACACCATCATTGATTGTGATCTCCTTGCTGTAGTTAGATGCTAAAAGATAATATTGCGACCAGCTACCATTCTTGTACTGCGCCTGCAGCAGAAAATTGAGCCGTTTTACTGCTGCAGATTTATACTTTTGCTCTTTAAGTTCGGCATAAATGGTAGCTAAACCATCAATCTGTGTATAAGGAATTAAAAGAAAATATTTATACATTACCTTTGCAACAGCTACCTATAACTGCGAAATACATTGCCAGAACAAAAAACAGATGACCTGTAAAACTCCACTTATATATTTTGTCTTTGCGATAACCATTCTTTCCTGTAATCCGGATAAAAAAGTAAGACAGCAAAAACAGCCTGCAAAGAAAGTATCAGTATGCGCTGCCCAGGATATGCCATCAAGGGCCAAGACTATTGCAACAGCTAATGTTTCTACTATCATTACTGGTACTGATAAAGTGAAGATGTGTTATATTAAAGGTGGCACATTTGATATGGGGACTACTTCGTCTCCTGATGCTATGCCAATACATCGGGTAACTCTTGATGATTTTTATATGGATGAGCATGAGGTTACCAATGCGCAGTTTACCCGGTTTGTTAAAAGCACTGGCTACCAAACTATTGCAGAAAGACCATTAAATGCTAAAGATTATCCTGGTGTGCCGCCAGAAAAATTAAAGCCAGGTTCTGCGGTGTTTACACCTCCAAAAAAGACCAAAGGTTTACAGAATTACCTGCAGTGGTGGCAGTATGTGATAGGCGCAAATTGGAAACACCCTAACGGTCCGGATGATACGATAAAAGGAAATGATAATGACCCCGTAGTGCATATATCTTATGAAGATGCCGCAGCGTACGCAAAATGGGCCGGCAAGCGCTTACCTACCGAGGCCGAATGGGAGTTTGCAGCACGTGGCAAACTTACGAACAGCAAATATTACTGGGGGCAGGAACTGAAGCCGCAAAATAAATGGCAAGCAAATATTTACCAGGGTAATTTCCCGGTGTCCAATACCGCCGAAGATGGATTTATTGGTGTAGCGCCAATTAAGTCTTTCCCTGCTAATGCTTATGGGCTATATGATATGGATGGTAATGTTTGGGAATGGTGTGCCGATTACTACAGACCAGACTATTATGCCAGCAGCCCGCTAAAAAACCCGCAAGGACCGTCAGATAGTTACGATCCTGAAGAGCTGCAGTTAGTAAAAAGGGTACAGCGGGGAGCTTCTTTTCTATGTAACCCCCAGTACTGCGAACGGTATATTGCCGGCAGCCGCGGTAAAGGCGAAGTAGGCAGTGCAAGTAATAATCTTGGATTTCGTTGTGTGAGTACCAAAAAACCATAATTTTTCAAACCAAATCTACGGCAAGTTGTTACCTATTAGCTACGTTATTAGTGCTGATAATCAACAGATAAGGCTATAGACGGAGAAAAATTTAAATTGTTCATCAATCTAAAAAATGATCATTATGAAATCCTTATTAAAAATTATGGTAGTAGCAGCTGCGGTCAGCTTTTCTACAGCAAGCTTTGCACAGAAAAAAGATACACTAAAAATAAACCCTGATCCAAAGATCAAGAAGACAGCAAAAACTGTTGGTAATAAAACTGCCGAAATTGCGGTTAAAGGCGCCTCAAAAGTGGTAGATAAAACTTATAAAGGGAAAGTTGGCCCGGAAGGACAAACGATATATATAGATAACAACTCCCGCTACTATTATGTGAGCACAAAAGGCAACAGGATTTATCTGGACAAATCCCAATTAAAAAACAAAACCAATCCTTAATAGATCAGTGTATTTTTTAATCAAACCCCTGATACCCAACTGCTGTAAAGGCCGGCTGAAATTAATGTTAAACCTTTAAAATATAGATTTATGCAACGTAACATAAAGAGTTTAATTGGATTTACCATAGGTGCTACCGATGGTGAAATTGGAAAAGTTGACGAGTTTTACTTTGATGACCAAACCTGGACGATCAGGTACCTGATAGTTAAAACTGGCGGATGGCTGTTAGGCCGAAAAGTACTGATCTCACCCGCTGCTTTGCAAAAACCGGATTGGGAAAACGAAATTTTTCCCGTTAACCTAACCAAAGAACAAATTGAGAACAGTCCGGATATAGACACTGAAAAACCTGTATCCCGTCAGCATGAACTCGAATTATACGACCATTATGCCTGGCCATACGATACGCGTTTAGGAACTGGATTTTATGGGGGAATAGGAATGATGGGCATGATGGACTCAAGAATACCCATTGAAGAAAGCATTGCAGCACAACACCATAAAGATAAACATGAAGGTGATCCGCATTTACGGAGTACTAGTGAAGTAAAAGGCTACAATCTGCACGCTACAGATGGCGAAATTGGAGAAGTGGAAGATTTTATAATTGATGATACCACATTGAGCATCCGTTTTCTGATTGTAGATACAGGAAACTGGCTCCCCGGAAAGAAAGTCCTCCTTTCGCCGAACTGGATAAAAGACATAAGATGGGAAGACTCCTCTGTTTATGTAGATATACCAGTGGATGCTGTAAAAAACAGTCCGGAATATGATCCATCCAAACCGATCAGTGATACGTATGAAACCGGTCTTTTCCAATATTACGGAAAATCAATAGACGACCGCGAAAGTATCATTTAATAAAAAAGGCGATCCTTTTATGAAGGCAATTCTGTTATATAGGCAGTTCCTTTATCAGGGCTTCAAAGTTGAATACTATTTGAAGCCCTGATAAAGGAACTGCCTTTTACCGGTAATTGTTTTTTACCTGGTATTACTAATTGGCTCTTTTCCGCTCCTCTTCGCTCGCTGTTGTACGTTTACGTGCCGCAGTTACGCTTTTACCCAGCTTATAAGAAAAGCTTACCGTAAATGTACGGGTATCATTCTTCTGATAAATACCGTTGTTCTGCCCATTATTATTAATGAGAATACGATAAGGATTACCATTTAGAATATCAGTTGCACTAAATCTAAGTGTGCCTTGTTTGTTGAAAATAGATTTACTGATACCTGCGCTTAAATCATATGTTTTGGCAACCAATAATGTTCCCTGTTGAACGGGACTAGTATACCATGCACTAATTTCTCCTTTCCACCCGCTATTTTTATCAATTGTAAATGCGTTATCAGTTCTCAGATAATAATAAAACTGCTGATAATCATATGTATTGCCTGGCTGATCGGAGCTTTGTGACCTAAAATATCCCTGCGCCGTATTGTTGATTTCCCACCAGGAAGCTGGATGATGTACAGAAGAAAGTTCCAAACCTGCATCTTTGATACTTCCGATATTCTGCTGCGTATCAAAAAACGTTTTATTGATATTATCCTGTACCGTTACATTACTTGCCATATCGTCTATCTGGGTATACACTGCGGCAAAAGTATAATTTTGATGCAACGTGTAGCTCAGCTGAAAGCTATTAATGATAGAAGGCCTTAAGAATGGATTACCACTCCAGTAAGTATATGGACTAGAATAACTTTTGGCCGGGTTTAACTGTCGGTAATCCGGTCGGTCTATTCTTTTGGAATAGGCAAAGCCAAACTGATGATTTTCTGATGCTTTATAGCTAGCAAATACTGTTGGAAAGATGCGCAGGTAATTCTTAACATTAATAGAATCAAGAGAAAGGGATAACCCTTCGGTAGTCGTATACTCTGCGCGTAATCCACCTTTAAATTCCCACTTACCGATGGAACCAGCAATGTTGGTATAACCTGCGGCAGTGTTTTCAGTATACTTAAAACGGTCGCTCCGGGATTGGTCGAACACAGGAGCTGCACCCGCTGTATTATAAAAATCAAAAACGTTTTCACTTACCGTACTGGTATACTTTACACCAGATTCCATAGACCAGATTTTTCCCAGACGGTATTCATAATCTATTTTGCCCGACCAGATATTTATCTTTTGACTGGATGGATACGAAACCCGGTAAGGTGCAGAAGACAAACTTCCGTTGGGCAGGTAACTAAGATTATTCAGGTCTTGTGTATTATCTTTATTATAAGGTGAATAATCAAGATCTACATTTAAACTCCTGCCAGAACTATCCAACTTCACTTTATAATTAACATTAAAACTATACTGGCTACCACCACCCTTGCTATAACTTGTAGTGCGTAGTACAGAATCAGGATTAACAGCATAATTATTAAAAATATTAGTTATTCCATTACTGTAACCTGTATTTACAGAATTGTTTCCAGTAATTAGTACCCCAACTACCTGGTTGGCTGTCAGGTTATAATCCGCACCGGCAGTGTAGTTGTTTACCTTGCTCTTACCAACACTCGTCCTCTTTCCATCCCAGTAAGCATAAGAGCCAGGTGCCTGATAAATTGTATAAGAATCCAGCTGACGCTTCATATCCCTGTCACTATAACCGTAAGTGCCAAAAACATTTAGTTTATCCTTGTGGTAATTGAACACAGCGTTTCCAGTATATCTGTTCATTTCTCCACGCGTATATCCGCCTGTTAAACTGGCATTAAATCCATCTGCTTTACTCTTTTTTGATACAATATTGATCACCGCGCCACCTTGTGCTTCATACTTAGATGAAGGATTGGGCATCACTTCAATTTTACTTATATTATCTGCTGGGATACTTTGCAAGTAGGCCGAAAGATCGTCTCCTGATAACCGTACCGGTTTACCATCCATATACACAGTGGCACCTTTATTATTTGCCTTTATAGAACCTTCATTAGTAGCCTGTACGCCAGGAGCTTTAGTTAGGGCCTCCCATGCAGAACCACCACTTGCCAGAATACTATTTTCTACATTAAATACAACGCGATCTATTTTTCGCTCAATAGTAGGCTTCTTAAAAGTAATAGCCACTTCCTGTAACTGCTTACTATCGCTAAGCAACTGGAGATTCAAACTATCTTTTGGCAAATTAAACGTGCGCAATAAAGGTTTGTAACCGATCAGCGAAACCGACAGCTGGTAAGGGGATTGATTTAAATTAGCAAATGTAAATTTACCCATATCGGCTAGCTGACTATTAACTACTTGTCCGTTTTGCGATAATGTTATTGTGGCCGCATCTAATGGTTTGCCTTGTTCATCATTAATAATTCCGGTTAACTTTTGCTGAGCCGCTAGTTGAAAAGGCAATAACAGTAATAGAATATAAAATATCGTTTTCATGTCTTTTAATTATACTACAAACCTCCCCTTTTGCTTCCTAAACGGGAGTTAAGTTGAGTTAAATAGAGTTAAATCGTATCTTGAGAAGATTCTAGCAAAGAAATTATGAGGAACTTCACACCATGAAATGGTTTAAAGCAAAATATACCTATGTACTAATTGTACTTTCGTTGCTGGTGAGCACCGGGCTGCAAGTAGTCTGGCTGCAGCAGCTTTTTGTAGCCCAGAAAAAACAGCTTAGCCAGGATATAGATCATTTGGTAAGCATAACCGCTCAAACTAACATCTATTATAGCATCAACTCATTCGAATCTCCTGGTAACCGCCAGCAAATCAAACAGCTCTTTTTATCCCCGCAATGGGAAAAATTGCGCCGTGCATTTGACGCGATGAAAATAGCCGGGGTTCACGCGAGCTATAGTGTAAATATCCAGCAAGATAGTACCACTATAAGTATGGATTTGAGTTTAAAAAACAAACCAATTAAAAAAATAAATCGCAAACCAATTACCAGTAATACAGGGCTAACAGAGGCACAACTGGCTGAGAATGATAGCTTGTCTCTAGCGAACATGAAAAAGCAAGTAGCTGTAGGATTAAGAGCAATGAGTTTCTCCTCCAAAATATACTATAATATCTTCTCTTATACAGACTCATTAAAAGTGTTTGAGAGCAATTTGCCTAAAAGTATAAAACCTAAATACACCAGCAATAAATATCAGTATAACATACAAGGTCTTTATAGATACCAATTGCTTTTGCCTGGTATTGATGGGGTAGTATTTTACAGAATGCGTTATTATCTGGCTTCTTCTATTCTCATGGTTTTACTTACTGGTACTGCTTTTTACTTTATCCTAAGATTACTGCGCAACCAACAACTATATGCAGATGCAAAGGCCGATTTCACTAGTAATATGACACATGAGTTTAAAACACCCATTGCAACAGTATCGGTCGCATTGGAATCTATTAAAAAATACAACTTGATCAATCAACCCGAGACTTTACAGAACTACCTTGATATTAGTCAGCATGAACTCCGCAGACTAGACCTGATGGTAGAAAAAGTATTAAATATCAGTAATGGCAACGAAACTGAACAGCCGCTAAAACTAGAATTATACGATGTACAATCCGGTTTACAGCAAGTGATTTCTTCCATGCAGCTGCAATTGTTAAACAGCCATGCCAGTATAAATTTTAATACTTCCGAAGAGCCTTGTTTTGTATTTGGCGACCCGGTACATTTAACGAATGTATTTTATAACCTGATTGATAATGCGATTAAATATGCGGGGACTAGTTTAGCACTCGATATTAATTGCAGATGCGATGCCAATAATGTAACTCTGAATTTTAAAGATAACGGACCGGGCATTGATAAAATCTACCATAAAAACATCTTTGAAAGGTTTTACAGGGTCCCTGTAAAGGGCGACACCCACGATATCAAGGGATCTGGACTTGGCCTGCATTATGTTAAACAGATGGTGGAAAAACATAACGGAACGATCAGAATTAAAAGTGAACCCGGTAACGGAACCAATTTTATCATTACTTTACCTGCAGCATCATGAGTTTAAAAGTATTATATGTAGAGGACGAACCATTTTTATCACATATTGTGAGTGATGGATTAAAGAGCAGCGGTTATACTGTTCAAGTTGTTGCAGATGGCAATCTGGTAATGGATGCTTATCAATCTTCGAAACCTGATATCTGTATCCTGGATATTATGCTACCCTCAAAAGACGGTTACACCCTGGCAAAAGAATTAAAGGCAGTACAACCGGACCTGCCTATCATCTTTTTAAGCGCTAAGGTGCTGACCGAAGATGTGGTGAAGGGTTTTAAATCTGGCGGCAACGATTATCTTAAAAAGCCCTTTAGTATGGAAGAACTGCTGGTACGGATGGAAGCTTTGCTGCACCGTTTTGGCAGCGAAAGTGCACCTGCTGCTACGGAGAGCAGTAAAGTTTACTCCTTTGGGAACTGCCAACTCGATACCGTCCATCAAATATTAACTACCTCTTCGGGAGAACATTCTTTATCCTTTAAAGAGTCGGCCCTCCTGGAAATGATGATCCTGCGCAAAAACAATGTCTTAGAGCGTCAGGAAGCACTTATAAAAATCTGGGGAGATGATAATTATTATAACACCAGAAGCATGGATGTATTTATGACGCACTTGCGGAAATTGTTAAAAGATGAGCCCGGCATCCAAATCATGAACTTGAGGAGTGTTGGTTATAAGTTAATATGCTAGTTTGATAAGATGGATTTTAAAGCTTCCCTTCCCGGCATTTTTCCATTACTTCTGCAGTTAGTACCGCCTTTGGGTCTACGCTTTCTTTTAACTTTATTATCACATTGACAAAATTTTCTTGATCACGGTTCTGACTCATTTTAAATGCAGCTTCTATGGCAGTAATACCTATTTCAAAACCTACAATCCCATTCATTTGACGCTGCTTGTCTGCTGGCAATGTATCTAGTGAAACCGGGTTTTCTTTATCCAACCTTCTGCCAGTGCGCCCGATACCCGTTTGGATCTCATCAATAATCAACTTTACATTATACTTTTTGCACACTTCATGTACTGCATACAGGTATCCCTTATCGGGGATCAGCAGCCCTGCTTCACCTTGGATCGGCTCCAATAAAATCCGCAAATAGCCGGATTTCGTGCCAGCAATCTTTCTAATGCATTTACATCATTATAAGGAAGGAGCTGATAGCCGGGCATCATCGGACCAAATCCGTCAGTGCTCGACGAATCAGTGCAGAACGAAATAATGCCAGTGGTACGCCCGTGAAAATTACCATTAACAACTGCAATTTCTGCAGTACCACCAGCCAGGTTTTTCTTTTTATATCCCCACTTACGAACAAGCTTAATCACAATATCGGTTAATATTACCTAGTGAGGATATTCTTTAATTTATTCCTCTATAAAATTTGCTCCTTTTTATTAAGATACTGCACTCTGGATTCTAATATATCAGGCATATGGATCAAAGCCCAATCAATTAATACATTCATTGCTGGCAGTAAACTGTTTCCTCTTTCTGTTAAAGAGTACTCTACCCGCGGGGGCACCACCGGATACATCTTTCTAGCGATCAGCCCATCCGCTTCTAAAGACTTTAAAGTGACGGTAAGCATTTTTTGAGAGATGGTCCCAATCACCGTGTTAATTTCATTAAAGCGCAGTGTACCTTTTTCCCCTAAAATGGTAATTACCAATATCGACCATTTATCCCCAATCCTGTCTAGAATATTTCTTACCGGACAATCCGCTTCATATTCAAATTTTTTTAATTTTTCTTCTATCATAAGTAATTGATAATCAAACATAATTACCTGCAAGTAAGTAACTAATTAAAAAGTGCCTTCTTGTGGCACCCTCACTTACTTATTACCTTTAGGTATCTAAAAGTAAGTAAATATCTATAAATACTATAAACATGAGCAAAATACTAGTAACAGGTGCAACAGGGCACCTTGGATCGGCATTAATAGACAGCCTGCTACAAAAAACGAATGCAGCAAATGTGACAATCCTGGTTAGGGATGCAAAAAAAGCAGCTGCCCTAAAAAGTAAGGGAGTTAATGTAGCTATTGGGGATTATGCTGATTATCAATCACTGATTGCAGCATTTCAAGGGATTGATAAAATCTACCTGGTTTCAGGAAATGACATAGTTAACCGCGGCCAGCAGCATGTAAACATAATTAATGCAGCTAAAGAAGCACGTGTAAAACACATCGTTTATTCTAGCTTTCAACGCAATAACGAGTCGGCCAATTCTCCAATCGCCTTCATTGCCAACAGTCATTTATCAACAGAACATGCGCTTAAAAGCTCAGGATTAGTTTATACTTTGTTGCAGCATACACTGTATGCCGATATTATTCCCGTGTTTGCAGGTGAACAATTATTGCAAACCAAAACAATATACCTGCCAGCTGGTGCGGGTAAAACTGCATTTGCGGTAAGAACAGACCTGGCAGAGGCGGGAGCAAATGTATTGGTTGACCAGACGGGTAAGTATAACAATCTCTCTATAGAGCTAACAGGACCAGAAAGTGTTTCCTGGGAGCAAATTGCAAATATAATTTCTACAGCAACAGGAGAAAATATTGTATACGTTTCTCCGTCAGTTGATGATTTTACCACCGCATTAACTAACGCAAAAGTGCCAGCAGAATATATCGGCATGTTCGCTGGATTTAGTCAGGCCATAGCCGAGGGAGAATTTGAAAGGGTCAATAATGAACTGGAAAAATTGTTAGGCCGCAGACCGCTAACCGTTGCGTCATATCTTAAGTCCGTTTACCAGGCTTAGCCCTACGAAGATTAATGGCAATCAGATAATATCAACTTGTTGCCATTAATCTTTATATCATGCACCCGCAAACCTTACCACTTATATTGTTATATTTCACGATAGATCTAACATCTTTTATTATAAAAATAGCAGCAGTCGAACAATACCCTATTTTTTAAATGTCAAAAAGAAAGTTGTCCTTTCGCCCACAATAGATTCTGCCCTGATCGTTCCCTTTAAAGCGGTAACCAGATCTTTTACCGTAGACAGCCCAATACCCGTTCCTTTCTCGTTATTCCGGTCGACCGCATTCAGTGTAAAATTATTTTCGAAGATTTTATAGAGATACTCTTCTGGTATCCCAATGCCATTATCTTCCATCTCCAATTTGTAAAATCCTTCATCTTCTTCAAATCGGATTTGTATAATGATTTGCGGCTTATCATTATAGCGGATGGCATTGCTGAGTAAATTTAGAATAATCTGATCAAAAGCAATAACAGAAAAATAGACCATCTGACTATCTGAAGGTAAAATGATTTCTGTATTTATAGGAATAATTAGCATTCCAGTAATTTTTTTTATTAGACTATTCAGGTTAAACAGTTGCTTTTTGACTAACAGCGATGATGGGGACCTGGAATAACGCAGCATTTCATCTACCAGACCAAGCAGCCCTTTAGTAGATGAAATATTTAAATCTATCAGTTTTAAGCAGCCATCGTATTTTTGCTTTTCGTGACGGGTTTTAAGTACCTCTGCACTCAGTAAGATATTACTTAGCGGGTTTTTAATATCATGTGCAGCCATGGAAGCAAACTTCTGGATCAGCACGTTAGAATTAAGCAAATCCTGGTTAGCGATTTCCAATATTTTAATTTTTCTTTTTAATTCCAGCTTATCAATAACTTGTTTAGCCAAAGTTTTAAGCGCATTAACCTGATCATCAGTCAACTGGTGTGGTTTGTGATCAAATACACACATCGTACCCAGCGCATAACCATCTTCATTAATTAAGGGTACACCAGCGTAAAAAACAATATTTGTTGGGCCTGTTACCATCGGATTAGCAGAAAACCTGCTGTCTAATGCAGCATCAGGCACGATCATAATATCATCGCTTGATGCTATTGCATGATTACAAAATGATATTTCTCTTTGATTTTCAGTAATAGCTGTTCCATGGTGCGATTTAAACCATTGACGGTCTTCATTAATAAAAGTAATTAAAGAAATAGGCACATTACAAATGGCCGAAGCCAAAGCTGTTAAGTCGTCATATTCTTTTTCATTTTCAGTATCAAAAATATCATATGATTGCAGAGCTGCTAATCGCTGTTCTTCATTTTTCACCAGGCGCATTTGATCCATTAAGGTAAATATAGTTGTAAAATCTTAATTTTCACATCTAGTGACCGTTTAGCGGAAGGAGAAAACGGTTAACGTGATACAATATTGGGCAAAGCGTATTCTGCAAAGGAACCGGAAGAATAGGCGAATATTTATCCCCTTCCACCCACAGCCTTTTTAAACTATTGTGGATTTATCACAAGCATTAATTGCTACAATCAGCAAACGGGTCAATCAGCTTCTGTAAGAATAGGCAAATTAGATTTCAATTTACCGTAGCAGCGATTGCAAAGATAGTATTGTAATCAACCTTTTTGCCCCGCAGCATGGCGAACCTATTACTGTACAACTATTACATTTGATGTGATGGCACAGCCATAATGCTACTAAAAAACAAAAATGAAGGCCTGACATTTCCACAAAAAAATCTCAGGCCTCTTTTTTCACTAGTTTTTATTATTTACACTATTTTTTTTGTTATCAACAATCAAATATCACACAATTATTAACTAAAATCACCTGTAATAATTATAAAATTATCTATTAGACTAAAAAATTAGACAAAACCACAACTAAATGATCAAAATAACAGTCATTACCAGCAAAAGTCAGATTATTCTATATATTAATAGCTAATTTTTGCATCAATTACCATTATTTAAACAAAATATGAGCCATTTATTCAAAATAATTTACCAATATCCATAAAATTGTAATTTATTTATCTATATTGTTTTCGTAATTAGATTTTGTGGCTGTAGTTCAGCATTTTAAACGCTTTAAACCGGGTTTAAATTTTTTATTTTAATTAACAGTCTCCTCTTCAAGTTTTATACCAATCGGGCTGTTGCTTTTTTTAAAAAGTTTAAATCACCTATTAACTATTAACAACTAAACTATAATTATGATTCAACAATTACGAATTCCATTCGTGAGGCCAACTTATGCGAAACCGGCATATGCTCACACTGGATTTCCAGCAGAAGAAAATTCTGCAGGAAATGCCAGATCTGATCCCCAAAAAACAGTTTTAAACCCAGCAAGTACCATACCTATAACCAATTTAGGTTAGGCCGCCCCGCATGGGTTGATTTATTTTATTTTCTATTGCGCATTGCGTGTTGCCGCCAGGTGTTTTGTACTGGCAATGGCATCTATTTGCCAAAAAATTGATGTTACGATGTACTATTAACTTATTGATATATGAAAAGAAGTCTATTAATTTTATTATCGGTTTTGCTGTTTGCGGGCTTTCATGCCAGGGCACAACAAACCCGATTGATCACTGGTAAAGTAACAGGTAAAGATGACGGTCTCCCTTTACCAGGAGTAAGCGTTTCAGTGCTAAACTCCCGTACCGGAACACAAACTACCGCAGATGGTTCTTACTCTATCTCGATTGCAGAAGGCCAATCGATAGTATTTAGATTTATAGGATTTGAAGAAAGAACAATAAAACCAGTATCCACTAATTTAAATGTGGTGTTAACAGAAACCTCCAGTACACTTAATGATGTGGTAGTAGTAGGTTACGGTACGCAGTTAAGAAGAGATCTGGTAGGTAATACTGGGTCGATAAAAGGATCAGCTGTTGCTAGTCAGCCTGTACAAAATATCCAGCAATCATTGGGCGGACGTATTTCGGGTGCCCAGGTGAGCAGTACAAGTGGATTAATGAATGCTACACCAGTGATTAGAATCAGGGGAACGAATTCAATTTCTTATAGCTCACAACCCTTATTTGTTATTGATGGGGTACCCAGTGTAAGTACTAGCCAGAATGGTGGTACTGCTGCCGCAGCAAGTCCGCTCAGCAGTATCAACCCTGAGGATATTGAAAGTATTGACATTGCGAAAGACGCTGCAGCAACCGCCATTTACGGTAGCCGCGGTGCAAACGGTGTAATTTTCGTTACCACAAAAAGAGGAAAAAGCGGTAAAGCTACAGTAAGCTTAAACAGCTGGGTGGGGATCAGCAGCAATTTCAATTTGCCAGAAATGCTGAATGCCACTCAATATACAGAAATTAAAAATGAAGGATTAAGGAATGCCGGAACATATAATGATAATCCGGCAACACCTAACAGTAATCTATATTATGCAACTTCTACAGATGCAAATGGTAACCTGATCGACACAAAATGGCTCGATTACATCTACCGTACAGGCGTATCCTACAATACATCGGCAAGCATCGCTGGTGGAAATGACCTGACCACCTATTATATTTCTGCAAACCTGACCGACCAAAAAGGTCTGTTGGAAAGAAATGATTTTAAAAGGAAGGGTATGCTGGCAAACATAGACCATAAACTAAGTAAATATGTAACTGTAGGTGCCAAACTGAGCTATGCAAATAGTGAAAATTTAGCTGCCACAGGATCAGGATCGGCTGGAACAGACGCTTTTAGCATCACCGGATTGGGCCGTATCGGATTAGTTCTCCCTCCTAACGTGAGCCCTCGTAACAATGATGGTTCTTACAATATTAATGGTAACACCTTAGGTGTTGGTGCAAATAGAGGTATAGGAATTGGCTATTATAACATACTACCCCTGTTAGACTTAAACCGCTCTAACAACGAAATTAACCAGATCGCCTCTAACTTGTATATCCAGGTAAAACCTTTACCATGGATCACATTGAAATCTCAATACGGTATTGATTACTTATACAGGGATGTAGATGTTTATCAGAACCCGCTACAGGGAGATGGTAGCCCTAACGCTTCAGCAACAGGTACTTTTTATAAAAGTAAAGGCTGGGTATGGAGTAATACTTTACAGTTTGATCAGCATTTTGGAAAACATTCTGCAAGTGTGTTATTGGGAAGTGAGCAAAATAGGGTGATCGGAAGAGGCTTTGGTATTAACAGGACTGTAATTTCAGATCCGGCTTTTGATGTAATCCAGGCAGGATATGGAACAAATAATCCTTCTGGTATGTTGTACGACGAAAGTTATATCGCTTCGTTTTTCGGACGTTTAACTTATGATTTTGACAAAAAATACTATTTAAGTGCTACAGTAAGAAGAGATGACGCTTCACAGTTTGGCCGCGACAATAAAGATGGTTACTTCCCAGGTGGTGAGATTGCCTGGCAGGTTGCCCGGGAGAAGTTTTGGACCAGCATTAATGCAGACAAAATTTTCAGCAGCTTTAAGTTAAGAACTAGTTATGGTAAAGTAGGAAACAATGGCCTGGGTTCTTATGACTCTTATGGCTTATACAACACAAGTTTATATAATGGATCGGGCACGTTAGCCTTCAATCAAACTGGTAACGTAGCTTTAAAGTGGGAAAATATAAAAACACTTGATATCGGATTAAATTTTGGTATCCTGAAAGATAGAGTGACTGCAGAAGTTACTTATTACAAAAAGAGCATTGACGACTTAATTTTACAAGTTCCAATAGCACCATCATCAGGTTTACCAAGTTACCCTTCAGTAAACATCGGATCTATGTATAACAGAGGTGTGGAGCTTACTTTGAATGTTGCGGCAGTAACAAACAAAGACTTTTCATGGAATGCTTCTTACAACATGTCGTTTAACCATAATGAAGTTACAGCACTAACCAATGGATTAACAAGAATTACCACTGCAACTTCAGGAACTGAGGTGGCCAATATCACAGAGATTGGTAAGCCTGTAGGTAATTTATACATTGTACGTACTGATGGTGTTGATCCTGCTACAGGACGTAGGATTTTCTTAAATGCTGCCGGCAGACAAGTTCTATATCAGCATGTTATACCAGCATCAGGAGGTTCAAGATGGGAATATACAGACGGAACCGTAGCTCCTGCCATTACCCAGAGTGCAGATGCTGTAAACTATAAACAAACGGCCCCTAAAATTTATGGAGGATTAAGCAACACATTCACTTATAAAAGTTTCGATTTAGATGTCTTGCTGACTTATCAGCTTGGCGGATGGATGTACTATGGAACAAACGCGGGACTGCGCGATCAGCGTTTCTGGAACAACTCTGTGGATATACTGGACAGGTGGACCGCTCCAAACCAGGTTACGAATATTCCTAAGCTTTATGCTGGCGATAACGTATCCAACGGATCTTCACTTCCTATCTCTGAAAATGTATACAAAAGTGATTTCCTAAAAGTAAAAAGCATAAATATCGGATACACTTTACCAAAAGATTTAGTTGCTAAAGCAGGGATTTCTAACCTAAGATTTTATGTAGGCGGTTTTAACTTGTTCACCTTGACAGATTATCCAGGACCAGATCCAGAAGTATCTTCCAATGGAGCAACCAGCAGTGCAGCACAAGGTATAGACAGGAATACTGCAGGCAGTCAACGTACATTAACAGCAGGTTTCAGTGTTAAGTTTTAATAAAGCAATCTAGAATTACATGAAAAAGAAATATATCATCGGCATGGGTGTAGTGTTAATGTTAACCTACTCCTGCAAAAAAGATTTATTAACTCCAGAATCTCAAACCCAGGTGTCTGACCAGAATTTTCAGCCCTTCTCTACCGCGGCACGTATACAGAGCCAGGTTCTAGGTCTTTATAATTCGATCAGGAACGGACAATTTCTTGGTGGCAGATTCCAGGTATACAATGAGGTGAAAGCAGAAAACTGGCTAAATATCTCGGGAAACCAGATCACAGCAGCTAATACCTGGAGCCAAAATGTGAATACCACCAGTGACGAGGTACAAAACTTCTGGTCCCAGGCTTATATTACAATTAATAACTGTAACCTGTTTATTGATGGAATGGCAGCCAGTGGTACCGCTGTTGTAGGTGCAACTATTGGCGGACAATATGTGGCTGAAGCGAAATTTTTGCGTGCAGTATCTTATTACTCCCTGCTACAAATGTATGCACGACCATTTAACGAGAACGGCGGCAGCAGTCCGGGTGTACCATTACGTTTAACTGGAGTATCTTCTTACGGCGATCTTAGTATGGCAAGGAGTACAGTAAGCCAGGTATATGAACAAATTTTGAAAGACCTGAATGAAGCAGAAACTGCAATTCCTGCAAGTTATGCCAATGGGGTAACGAATACTACCAGAGCACACCGTAATACGGTAATTGCCTATAAAACCAGGGTATACCTTACTATGGGACGTTACAGCGATGTGATCACTGAAGGTAATAAAATTGTTAGTCCCGCAGCCCCATTCACCGCCAGCGGTGGTACTGCAACAGGCGGCGTGGCACATGCTCTTCAAGCGAACATTGTTAACGTTTTCAGAACACCTTACACCACTACAGAATCAATACTTTCGATGCCTTTCAGCGCTACAGAGGGACCGGGTACACAAAGCGCTTTGGCTTATTATTTCTTTCAGAATGGAAGTGTACAAGGCCAGGCAGAATTTTACCTAAGTCCGACTGGGGTAATTGCCGATCCTACTTGGAAAAGCACAGATGCGAGAAGGACAGGCTTCTTGTTTACAAACGGAGCGAGGATCTTTTTAAGCAAATACAATTCGCCTAATCCTTATCCTGATTTTGCGCCGGTAATCAGATACGCGGAAGTATTATTAAACCTAGCAGAAGCAAGAGCACGGGTAAATGGTGTAGACGCACAAGCAATTGCATTACTTAACGCAGTACGAACACGTTCTGATGCCTCTACTGTTTTTACTGCAGCAAACTACGCTTCTGGTACTGCACTGGTAAACGGTATCCTTCAGGAAAGAAATATCGAGTTCTTAGGTGAGGGACTGCGCAATATCGACTTAATGCGTACCCTGCAGCCAATCCCTGCAAAAGGAACAGTAGTAACTGCCGTTCCAGTAACAGACGCTAGATATATCTGGCCAATTTCTGGTAATGAGCTGCTTTACAACAGCTTGATGACAAATAACTAAATTGGCAATACCAAAAGAAATGCCGTACCACTTAATTGTGGTACGGCATTTTGTTTTATAAAAAACTTTATTTAATACCGGTAGCATAAGCTACAGAAGATATACCATCAATTTCTCCTTTATGATTTTATCATAAGCAGCATTGATCCTGATTTTGTGCAGAAAAGTGATATATGTTGCTAGTATGTTTTTTAAAGTACTTACAAATGCCTGCGGGGTCATATGATAGATATCAGCCACCATATCCAGCGAAATATCTCTATAAATTTTAATAACCTTAGCACACCTGATAAATTAAGACGGCTGATAACAGTTTTAATTACCTCTTCTGCATTTTCTTCTGTAATCTTCCATGAAAATAAAAAGGCCCGCTCAAATGAGCAGGCCAATTGATTTCCTTTAGAAGGGAAATTATTTTTTAGCTACTAACTTTACACCAATTTCAAAATTATCATCGATTGCTTTGTCACCAATGCTATCAAAAAATGATTTTGAACCATATTTGATATCATATTTAGTTCTGTCAACAAGGATCTTACCGGCTAAAGCAGAAACTGTACCGTCAGCATTAACAGTTACTGTTGCAGGGAAGCTTAATGGTTTAGTAATGCCTTTGATAGTTAAATTACCTGTAACAGTTACATTTGCACCTGAACCAGCAACTTTAGTAATCACAAAAGTTGAAGTAGGGAATTTAGCTGTACCAAAGAAATCATCTGCTTTCAAGTGGCCTTCTAATTTCTCGCTGCCATCTGCATCTTTAATTGCAGTCATGTCGATAACGAATGTACCACCTGTTACGCTTTTACCATTTACATTTAATGTTCCTGATTTTAAAGCGATTGTTCCGTTGTGAGAACCTGTTACTTTTTTACCTACCCAAGTAATGGTAGATTTTGCTGCATCAACAGTATAAGTAACTGGTTTTGCACCATTAGTGAAAGCTGATAATCCTAGTATAGCTACGAGTGCAAAAATTGAAGTGATTTTTAATTTCATTCTTTTGTTTTTTTAAGTTAATACAAAAGTATAATTAGTATTTAACACTTCCATTGACCTATGATAATAATTTCATTAATTATCGCAACTACTATTCAATAGTAGCTCAACTATACAAACTTTCTTTTGACAATGCCTTGGTGATCATTCCAAATTGCATAATGTATATTTGAAGCATGATTATACGATTAGCCGTAACAGAAGATATACCTAAAATCATGCACCTTGTTGCTAAAGTTGTACCACTCATGCGCAATGCTGGTAACTTACAATGGGGGGATGATTATCCTAACCCCGAAGTTTTTGCAAAAGATATTGCGCTTAACCAATTATGGGTTTCTGATATAGATGGCAGTATTGCCGGTGTAACTGCAATTACAACAGATCAGGACCCAGAGTATGCCGATGCTGGCTGGGACATCACAGAAAAAGCTATTGTGACGCACCGCCTGGCTGTAGACCCTGATTTTAAAGGAATGGGTATTGCAAAAGCCCTGATGGCACAGGCAGAGGAAGTGGCAAAGTTGCGCGGCATTAACATTTTGAGAGTAGACACAAACAGTGAGAATAGCGCCACAAAAGCACTTTTTCCGAAGCTTGGTTATGAGTTCAGTGGCGAAATCGGGCTAATCAAACGTCCTGGTTTACGGTTTTTTTGCTATCAAAAGCTGATTTAACAATTATTATTTGCTGTCTTATCTATTTTAATACGGTCTCGTAAATTTTGTTTATTTCTTAGGTCTGACTATATTTTTTTGGTTTCATACCAATATGCGCTGTAAACACTTTTGAAAAGTGGCCCAGATTAATAAATCCGAGTTGATAGCCCACAGCTGACACCGGTTGTTTTTGCTCTTTCAACAAATACGCCGCCTCTTTCATCCTAAATTCCTGATAATAATTGAATATGCTGTTACCAAAAATTTGTTTAAATAAACGCTTCAATTTAGTAGGACTCATACCGGCCTTTATGGCCAGGTCTTTAATGAGCGGCGGGGTTTCCAGTTGTTGAAGCATTTGTGCTTTAATTTGGTAAAGGATTTCTATGTCATTATTATTTACGGGATACAGTTGTTTTGCATCCCGCTTTTCCAGCTCTATTAAAAGCCTGCAAACCAGCTCTTCAGCCTTTACCCGAAGAAAGAATAATTTAAAAGTATCCTCTACAGATTCACCTACTATCTCATCCACAATCTTCTGCAGAGCGGGATAAATGAGCTGCTCGAAAACCAAGGGCTGTGAATTTTGCAACAGGCTTTGCAAAACCAGCGCTTTTGAGGATAAGTCAAATTGTCCGTTCAAATATTGTGCATCTACTTCGATGTTGATCGTGGCGGTATTGCTATGGATTGGAAGGACAGCGTCATTACCGGGGCTTCTGGTAGCAATAAGGACAGAAGGAGGTGCCTTTGAAGGTTGTCCTGCCAGCAATGTCTTAGATTGAGGGAAAATATTTTGGAATTTAAAAAGGATCGTTCTTGCGGTAGTATTAAAATCCGGATTTTCGATAGTCAAATTATCATTAAGCTCATAATTGAAGATCAGCATCCGGATATGCTCATTAAAAACAAATCCGGTACAATAACCTGCGCCAAATTTTTCGGGGATATCTAACCTCCAGTTATTTATTTCAGTCCCCAATCTAAGTGCAAATATTTTTAGAACCTTTGGCTCTGTTTCCATTACATCGCTTCCTTCTAAAAGTCTTTCACGACTATTTTTATGTCTATTATAGTTATTTTACCTCTAAAATACTAAATAATTTCACATTGTCGTTACCCTGCAAAATCATGATCTTAAATAATAAACAAATCGCCATCATTGGCGCCGGGCCGGGCGGCCTAACCTTAGCCAGGCTTTTACAGCTCAAAGGATTCAATGTAAACGTCTATGAACGTGATCTTAACAAACATGCCCGTGTGCAGGGTTCGCCGCTAGACATGCATGAAGCCTCCGGATTGGCAGCTATAAGCAAAGCCAATTTGATTGAAGAGTTTAAAAAAAATGTACTTCAGGGTGCAGACAAAAAAGTGATCGTCAATGAACATGCTGAAATCATTTTCAGTGACCACGAAACCCATTCTCAGGAAGATCAAGGCCATGTCCCGGCCCATCCGGAAATAGAGCGTGGTGCATTAAGGCAACTCTTTTTGGATGCTTTAGATCCTGAAACCGTTGTGTGGGACAGTCATTTTATCTCTATGGAAAAAGAAAATGAGGGTTGGCTATTGCATTTTAAAAACGGCTCATTTGCTTACGGAGATCTTGTGATTGCAGCTGATGGAGCAAACTCGAAAGTCCGACCATACGTTACTCCTATCAAAGCTTTTTATGCCGGCATTACCATGCTCGAAATCAATATCGATCATGCGAGAAAAGCGGCACCCTATTTTTACACATTGCTGAACGGCGGTAAAATAATGGCTTTTGGAAATGGAAAGAATATACTTGGAGGCCAGAAAAGTAATGGCCGGCTGGGATTCTATTTAAGCTTAAAGACCGATCAAAACTGGGCAGCGAATAGTGGTATAGATTTTTCTGATAAGTCGCAATTATTGAACTGGTTTAAAAAAGAATATACTGGATGGGGCACAATCTGGCATGAGCTAATTGAAAATACGATTATGCCGGTTATGCCACGCCAGATTTATTGTATGCCTTTAGATCAAACCTGGGAGGCTTTGTCCAATTTAACCTTGCTGGGCGATGCAGCACACGTTATGCCTCCTTTTGCAGGCGAAGGCGCAAACACTGCAATGTTCGATGCCTTGGAATTGAGTGAATATTTAACAGCAAACAACTATCCTACGTTGCAGGAAGCTATCGCTGCTTACGAAGCAAGCATGCGCAATAGAGCTGCTAACGCAGCCAGGCAATCCCTAGAAAATGGTGAGCGGATGCATTCGGAAGGGGCATTATATAAAATGTTGGATATGTTCAACAGCAAATAAAATTGTTAAATGTAAGCCATGTTATAAATCACTCAATTGAAAGCAGTTCAATAAACTATAGATTGCCTTAGAATAAGCTATTGTTATTTTTTGACTCTTCCGGCAGCGTTTGTAAAACGTCCCAGTGCTCAACAATTTTACCATCCCCGGTAAATCGAAAAATGTCAATGCTCGCGTAATCCTTATCACCTGGCCATTGCTGCAAACAATGCAAAACGACGAAATTGCCTTCCGCGATAACCTTTTTAAATTCTACTTTTTTATGCGGATACTTTACCGCCATACTATTAAAATAGTCTATGAATCCTTGTTTACCATCCTCTACATAAGGGTTGTGCTGTATATAATCGTCACCAACATATAAGTTTATTGCCTCTGTGGGATTAGCTTTATTAAACATTAAGTCGTAAAAAGCGACAGCGTTTGTTTTATTTTGTTCGATCATAGTTTAAGGATTGAATAATAAGTGTCTTTAATAAACACATTTGAACGAATAAGGTTTACTATTCCATAGCATCATGAAATTGCTATCTTCGCCTATATGAAAGAAATGCTTAGGCAGCATATAGAACAGGTGGTCTGTCTTACGGATGATGAATATGCCATTGTGCGACAGCATTTTAGCATCAAAAGCTGTAAGAAAGGTGGTTTTTTGATTGAAAAAGGCCTATCTGTGCGCTATGTATACCTGGTTATATCAGGTCTGCTAAAGCTAGTCTATCACGACAAAACAGGCCGTGAACATATTATTTCTTTTGCGATGGAAGACTGGTGGGAAAGCGACTATCCGGCATGGTTTTCCCGGAAGCCAGCGTCGCTGAGTTTACAGTGCATTGAGGATACAGAGGTGTATTGCCTTACACTGGAAAGCTACCAAAGCATATGTGCGGAACTGCGAAAAATCGAGCATTTTTTCCTTCACAAGGCTAATCGCGGGCATTTGGCTTCTCAGGATCGTATCCTATCGTTCCTGACGGCAACTCCACGTGAAAAGTACGAGCAAATGCTACTTAAACAACCTAAATTGATACAACGCGTACCTAAAGCTGTGCTCGCTGCTTATTTAGGTGTATCTCGTGAGACTCTTAGTCGTCTATGGCGTAATAATTGACCAGCTGACTATTTGCAAATTGTGATCGAAGTCACAACATTGCGTCTGGGCTTTTCTCATTTTTGCCAGACAGAAAACGAAATGATATGAAAAAAACAGTGATTAATCCATGGAGCTGGCAAGAAAAACTTAGTTACGTGCAGGCTGTAGAAGTGAATGACATAAAAGGAACATTGTACTGTTCGGGCCAGGCAGCAGTACACCCCGACGGCACCTCCAGCAATGCAGATATGCGCAGCCAGCTAGGATTGGCGATACAAAATCTAGAAACCGTAGTTAGTGAAGCGGGTTACGAATGTGGTAATATTGTTAAGCTAACGATTTACACGACTTCTTCAGAAGAGTTTACAACAAAATGTTTTGACCTATTCCAAGATTTTGTGGCAAAGCACGGAATAAAACAAGCGGTTACACTGATACAAGTAGTTGGCTTGAATGAAACACTGAATATAGAGCTGGATGCTACTGTCGTAAAATAGAAAACACATTCACGGAAAAATATAGTGGCCAGAGATTTCCTCTGAAATGAATGCCTAGCCCTGGTTTTATAAAAACCGGGTCAGCTGTTTCATAAAGGGTGTTCAAATCAGTTATCGGGTAATCCTAAAATCAACTAGTAGGATTACCCGGTTAACTACATATGATTTCAGTCTTCAACAGGAAAATATATTCTAATTTTATTTGATAAGTACAACATAAATGGAGGAATGCGAAAAGTTAAATTGGCGAGCAGGACGATTTTCAATCCGATGTTTATTTATAAATCAAAGATTTTACTAAAATTATCAATAGATAAATTAAGTCTGGCCAGGAAATTATTCATCTACTGACAGGATGCATTAAAAAGATCAAACTTCACTAGTTTACACTCATAATTAGCTGAAAATCAATCGTTAATTTTAAATCATAATGCTTAAATTCGGTTAATCAACCAACCAGCTCATGAAATTAAGTATTACAAATCTTTCCAAGACCTATGCCAATGGGGTCCATGCATTAAAAAACATTAACCTGGTTATCAATTCGGGCATGTTCGGACTGCTCGGACCAAACGGAGCAGGAAAATCCAGCTTAATGCGAACAATTGCAACCTTGCAGGAACCCGATTCAGGAAGTATCCAATTGGGAGATATAAATGTGCTGACGCAGAAAGACCAGCTGCGAAGAACATTAGGTTACCTACCGCAGGAATTTGGGGTTTATCCAAAGATTTCTGCCGAGGATTTACTCAACCACTTAGCCGTACTCAAAGGCATAAATAACAACGCAGAACGGAAATCACTGGTTACCAGCCTACTGCACAAAACAAATTTATATAACGACCGCAAAAAACATCTCTCTGGATATTCTGGCGGGATGAAACAACGGTTTGGTATTGCCCAGGCATTGCTCTCCAACCCAACCTTAATTATTGTAGACGAGCCTACAGCCGGACTTGATCCTGCAGAGAGAAACCGATTTTTAAACCTTTTAGGTGAGCTAAGTGAAGATACAATAGTTATCCTGTCTACCCACATTGTGGAAGATGTGAAAGAATTGTGTACCGATATGGCAATCATTAACAAAGGAGAAGTTTTAATGCAAGGGCACCCTTTGCGGGCGTTAGAAGAATTAAAGGGAAAAATATGGCGTAAGCGTGTAGAAAAAGGGGAAGCCGAAGGTTATGCCGAACAATTATACGTCATATCGAATAAGCTGGTAGCCGGAAAGCCTACACTGCATGTACTTTCTGAAGCCGACCCAGGTTTGGGATTTGAAGCTATGGAGCCTGATCTGGAAGATGTATACTTTTCTTACATCTCAAAGCAAAACCCAGAATTTCTAACTGTTAATTCATAAGGCCATGTTTTTAGAAGTTATAAAATTCGAAATTAAATATCGGCTGAACAGACCTGTAACATACATTTACTTTACGATTTTCCTGTTGCTTTCCTTTTTGGCAGTAAGCTGGGATGGGATCAATATTGGAGGGGACATTGGCAAGATCAAACAAAATTCTTCCATAGTATTGTGTGGGATCGCGGGGACACTATCAATTTTGCCCGGATTATTCTTTGCCTCTGCAATTATGGGGGTACCCATACTTAGAGATTTTGAACATAAAATGGAATCACTTATTTTCACTACCAGCATAGATAAGTTTAGTTATCTGGGTGGCCGTTTTATCGGTTCTTTCATTATATTATTCTTTATCAGCACAGGGTTTTTCATTGGTACATATTTAGGCTGTCAAATGCCATGGCTAGATAAAGATACCTTACTAGATGTAGGCTTAACGCAATACATCAGGCCATGGCTGATGCTGATCGTACCAAATATATTTGTCTACTCCTGCCTCTTTTTTGCAGGCGGCGCTTTAAGCCGAAAAATGCTAGTTGTGTATCTTCAGGCCATTGTGCTCCTTGCTATATATCTCATTGCGGGCACATTGATTGGAAACGTAGAAAACATCGAAAAAGCTGGTATTTTTGACCCTTTTGGATACTATGCTTTTGCCGCAGAAACAAGATACTGGACGGTAGCAGAAAAAAATATACTTAGTGTTCCGTTCACCGGATACATGCTTAAAAACAGAATACTGTGGGTAGGAATAGCTTTATTTGTAGCCGGAATTACATATGCTGTATTTAAGTTCAGATCAATCCCATCCCCTCTTTTCCGAAAGCGTAAAACTAAAGCACAGGAAAATATAATTGCAGTATTGGCTCCAATCCCATTTGTTAGACCATCTTACACGATTTGGTCTAATTTTAAAAAGTTGACCACATTAGTGAGCCTTTACTTTAAAGAAGCTGTTCGTTCTGTACCTTTTTTGGGTATCGGATTAATTGGGATCATTATTCTGCTGGTTGATGCCGAATATGCCAGTCAGTGGAATGGACAGGAACTTTATCCTGTTACATCTATGATTGCTGGTTTTGTTGCAGAGGAAATTTTCCCGATTATTTCGATTATGACGCTGTTTTATGCGGGTGAGACGATATGGAAAGAAAAACATCTCGATTTCAATCAGATATATGATTCTTTACCAATTGGCTCCGGCCTTCCTGTTTTAAGTAAATACGTTGCACTGGCGGGGATGGTGCTCCTTTATGTGCTTTGTTTTATCCCGATAGGCATAGCAATCCAGTTGATTAAGGGATTTACGCATATTGAACTTGATGTATATTTCCTGGTATTGTTAAGCAGGGTTTACCTTTCTATGCTTATCTACCTGGCTATTATGGTGTTCATCCAGAGTGTGGTGACCAATAAATTTATAGGTTTTGCAATTTCTGTGCTCGTATATGTTTACATCCTGTTCTCAGGACAGATGAAGATATTTAATAACTTGCTGGTTCCTAACAGTGGCAATCTCGGTAATTATTCAGATATGAATGGTTTTGCAGCTGGTCTTGACAGATATCTGGTGCTCAAATTATATTGGGCAGGAATCTGTATTGTCTTATTGGTAATAGCGATATTGTTTTATCAGCGGGGAACGGAAACAAGCCTCCAATCCCGGATAGCTCATTTTAGGCAAAGGTTTAAAGCCCCCCAGGCATTGTTCTTAAGTCTGGGTTTAGTACTTACCCTTACTATGGCTGGTTATTACATTTACAATACCACAATCTTAAATAAGTATAGCAACCCAGAAAAGGATATGGATATTAAGGCCAGCTATGAGAAAACACTTAAAAAGAAATATGGAAAAGTGTTACAGCCAAGTGCGTCTAATATTGTAGCCAAAGTTGAGCTTTACCCCAATACAGGAGATCTGGATTTACAAGCAGGAATAACTTATAAAAACCTGATGCCCAACGCAATTAGTTTACTATTAATTCAACTGCCATGGGACGAAGATTTGAAGTTCAGCCGCATGAAATTCTCCGTGCCCATGAAATTGGTAAAGCATTATAAAGAGTTATATTTTATGGTTTACCAATTAGAAAAACCGCTTGCCCCCGGAGACTCTATTTCCCTCACCTTGATGGGAAAAAGAATTAATAAGGGTTTTAGAAATGGGATTTCGGATGTTTCTTATGCAAAAAATGGAACATTTATTAATAACACTGATATATTCCCTCAATTAGGATACAATAGACAGGCAGAGCTAACCGATACAAAAGACCGGAAAGACAGGGGGATGAAAGAGCAGGATGGTTTACCTCCAATTACAGATCCGTCGGCAAAATTGGTGAATCTATTTGGTGATCGCGGCAGGACAAACCTTGATATCACTATAGGTACGCTGGAAGACCAGCAGGCGATTTCTCCAGGGTATCTGATTAAAAAATGGAAAGAAAATCACCGCTCCTACTACCATTATAAAATGGATAAACCAATATTTAACTTCTTCAATATCATTTCCGGGAAGTATGCAGTGAAAAAAGGAAAATGGAAAGATGTCAACCTGGAAATCTATTACCATAAAGATCATCCTTTTAACACAGACATAATGCTAGCCTCCTTAAAAAAGGGATTAGACTACAACACCCAAAATTTCGGTCCGTATTTATATAAGCAGGTAAGGATCATAGAGTTTCCGCGTTATCGTGGATTTGCACAATCATTTTCAAATACTATTCCTTTTTCAGAATCCATAGGATTTATCTTTAAGAATGATCCGGAAAAACTGGATATGGGTTATTATGTAACTGCACATGAGCTCGGCCATCAATGGTGGGGGCACCTGGTTTGCGAATCGGGCAATATCGGTAACCAAATGTACTCTGAAGGATTGGCCCAATATTCCAGCCTGATGCTCCTGAAACATACCCTAACGGTAGAAGAGCTGAGCCGTTACCTTAAATTTGAACTTGATGGTTATCTTAGAGGCCGTTCTTCAGAAAAGAAAAAGGAAAATCCTTTAGATCATAGTGACGGACAAGGTTATATCCATTATCAGAAGGCTTCATTAGCTTATTTTGCTTTGCAGGATTATATAGGTGAAGAAAAGGTAAATAGGGCATTAAAAAAGCTGGTGGCTAATTATGGCAATACAGACAACTACCCTACTACTGATGTTCTTACTGGATATTTCAAAGAAGTAACCCCGGATAGTTTGAAATATGTTGTAGATGATCTTTTTAGTAAAATCACCTTGTTTGAAAACCGGGTCGTTAATCCAACTGTTAAAAAAACCAAAGCAGGATATCAGGTTACTATTCCTGTACAGACTTTAAAATATTATGCGGATAGAGATGGAAATGAGAAGTTAACTCCTATTAAAGATTATGTAGATATCGGGGTGTATACAATGGGGAAAGATGGAAAAGAGAAAATTGTATATCTTAAAAAACACAAATTTGTAACAGAAAAAAGCACTATTGTGGTTAAACTCAAAGAAAAGCCTGTCCGTGTGGGTATTGATCCTGTTCATAAACTGGTAGACCGAAATACGGAAGACAATAAGGCCGCAATTGTATTGGATTAAACAGAACGGTATACGACCAAAGCCCTAAATCGTGCTAATGCTACATCCCTGCTGAAAAATTCTATTTTTAGCTATTTATTTAACAGATAGCCAACCTTTAACAAAGGTGTCTATCTGTTAAATTGTATCGTATTATCTGCGTAATTCAGCGGGCTGGTGCAATTACAATTATATTTTGTGTGCCTTACTTTCTATACAAGGGGCATCTTTTTAACAAGTATTCTAGCGGACCACTATAAGATCCGTCGGTATTAGTTAAAAAAGCTTTATGAGTCTGGTTATAGATGCTCGCATTGTTATCCATGTAAATACTTAAAGCAACACTTACATCATAACGTTGTACCGTGTTACTATTGCTGTAATCAGATGTATTTACCTTTACCTTATCGTCACTTTTACGTTTTACGTCTGTATTTGTATTGCCGTACGTACTGCTAGTTTCGTATCCTTTATTCTGGATGATAGTACCATCAATTACATATTCCACACCCAGGATATCACAAATTTCTTTCATAGTAAAACCCATCATCTTGTCTCAGGTTACCCCAGCTTTAATTAGTGATGCGTTGGTTGAGCGGGCATCCAGTATAGTGTAACCTGCAGCATGTTTAGAAAGGAAAGCATAAGTATCTTCCTGCGCTTTAATTCCAACCTCCTGGGCACCAGGCTGTCTGTCCATCAAAAAAGCAAATGGAAGAATAGCTATTTTATTATGATGATCTGCCGATGTTGCAGTCATAGACACCTGGTCGTTTTTACGAGTTTCGGCAGGTTGAGTAGATTGGCTAAAAGTCTCTACCCTGCCACTAGAATGCGTAATTTTTAACACGTCAGCTTTTTTAAGGACATACTCTGCACTTTCCCCGCTATAAATAAAATGAATCTCTGTATCAGTGACCTGAGTAACCTTCCCCTTCATCTCTTCGCCATTGGATTTCACTACAACATCTTGTTTTTCAGTCGGTTTTGTTTGAGCGTAAGTGCTTATCGCGAATATTAGCCCAATTAAAAATAGCACGAACTTTTTCATAACACAGTGTTTTACAATCAAATATAATTAGATAAATAAATATTAACAATCTGTTTACAAATATTTAAAAGTATTGTTTTAACAATTTATTTCTCTTAAATTCATTAGCTAATCGGGGGTGGATTATGTACACTTATTTTAAACTGTTATAATTTTTCGGCCATTATTGCAACCCCGGCAATGAAAAGAACCAATTAAGTAATGATTCTACCTCATCTGCACATCCCACCAAAAAGCATATCTACCAAATACCACAGCTCTGGATACCAGCCACGATCAGGAACCTTCAACTATTTATCCTTGCATAATTAATAAATAGGAGGATTAATAACAGGTGGCATATCTTATAAAATAAATGTTTCATTACAAACTGTTATATGCGTCAATTATGTAAACATAGCATACCATTTTGCACCTTATTGTTGCTCTTGTTTGTCTTTGGTGCTGGTGATACTTTGGCACAGGTCAAAGAAAAAACAAAGTACAGCGTAGATAGTAGCTATATCGAAAAATTTGACGACTGGTTTGTGATTAAGCCATCAATTACCAATACGGCAGAAGCATTGGTTGTTAAAACTGGTGACTACAACCTTGTCTTGGAACCTAATACCTTCGAGGTGCTTAGAACCTACTTTAGTTACCAGTTTATATCTTTTTATTTTGACTACCTGCCACGTTCGGCCATCACGAATAATGACGACAATGAAAAAGGCAGAACCAAGCTTTTTACTCTAGGAACCACTTTAAACCATCGCCAATGGTTTGGAGAACTTGCCTATTCAAAAACTAAAGGTTATTACGTAGAAAATACCAGCACCTTCCGTCCAGATTGGAAAGAGGGGGATCCGTATATTCAGCTACCCGACCTGCATGTAACCAGCTATGATGCTTCCATAGGTTACAATACTAATAAAAGATTGTCGCTCGCCGCAGCAGTATCCCAGACTGAAAGGCAACTTAAAAGTGCAGGCGCCTTTCTTCCGAAAATATCCCTGAGATACTATATTATTGATGACCGCAGCCCCCAGGCTGGCAGCAATGAAAGGTCGCAAAATTCGCAGGCGCTACTGGGTGCCGGATACCAATATACCCTGGTGTTTAACAAATCTGTATACCTGGTTGGCTCTTTTTCCCCTGCCTTCGGATATATCCATACCCGTGTGCAGCAGCGGAACAGCACAACTAATTATAAGTTTAGTCAGCAAGGGCCCATTTATCAGTGGGATGGCAAATTAGGCCTTGGCTATAACAGCCACCTTATCTTTGCTGGGACTTATCTGAGCATAATGTCGGCCAAATACGCACAAGGGCTTACCACAGCTGAAAATCAAAACGCCAATCTGTTTTTCCAGATTTTTGTCGGTTTTCGCTTAAAAGCTCCAAAGTTTATCAGCAATAGCTACAAAAAAATATTTAAGTAATGGGCAGACAGATCAATCTTACGCTTATTTTATTGCTGCTAGGCCTATGTGGCCATGCACAAGATACACGCGATACCAATTTTGTTCCTAAAAAGAATTTCCCGCGGGCAGCCACAATGCATTTTGCGGTGCAATTGTTACCCTGGAGTTATGATAAATTTATAACCAAGGCAGATTGGGCAAAACTTGATATTCACAGTATCAAAAGCAACCTAAAGCCAAAGAACTGGGAATGGGATGATAACAGCTTTAAGACCAATCAGTTTGGGCATCCCTACCAGGGAAACTTATATTACAATACCTTTAGGAGTAACGGCTATAATTTCTGGGAATCTGTGCCTGCCGCATTTGCAGGTAGTTTTGTATGGGAAGTCGCTGCCGAAACCAACAAATTTGCACCCAATGATTTTATCAATACCAGTCTCGGAGGGATAACCTTAGGGGAAATGACACACAGGATTGCAGGAAAAATCGTAAACAACAGGGCCAGGGGTGCCAAGCGGCAGATGCAGGAAGTATTTGGCTTCCTCGTAAATCCCGTAAATGGTCTCACCCGGGTAATCAGCGGCGAGTGGGGACGGGTGCATGCACAGGCAGATACTGCACACCAGTTAACAGCAGATTTAAATATAGGTACCAGGCATTTTAATGTTAAAACTTATCAGACAAAGTTGCGGGGCAAAGAAGAACTCTACGTACGTTTACGGTTGTTATATGGAGAAAAAATGGAAGAATCGAACATTCCGTTTGATCATTTTTCGGCCGTGATTGAACTTGGCGGCGGTGATTCTACCTATGTAAATAACGTGCAGTTAAGTGGTGCACTTAAAACCTGGCCAATGAAAAATGATGGCCCCGCCCAGCACCTTTATACCATCACAATGAACTATGATTTCATTAAAAACAATGCCTTTCAGTATGGTGGACAAAGTTTCACTTTTAAATTGATGTCTGACTGGAACCCTGGAAGTAAAGTTAAGTTTACCAGCGAGATTGGCAGCGGTGTAATAACCCTTGGCGCAGTACCAGATAAATACCTGTTTTATGGTGAAGGACGGAACTATGATTATTGCGCAGGGATACAAGTAGTAGCAGCGGGAAAAGTAAACTTCGATAATAAGTTTGAAGCTGAGTTTAACTACCGTGGCAGCAGGTTTCAAACAATTAATGGCAACCCTTCATCGTACATACTAAATACGCTGGCAGCAGATCTGAGGGGATATCTGAACAAAAGGTTTTCGCTCGCCGCGGGGTTGGGGCAATATTCCCTGAATGGCTTTTTTAAAGGATTTGAAAACGTTGCAGAAATTTATCCTTTTGCACGGTTTTCCATTGGATACAGGCTTTAATATTTAATTTACATCTTTTTATTCCGATATATTATTTTTGACTTTCAACAAAACCAATAACAACGGAAGAAAGTTATGCCGCTAAATTATAAGAAACTCGTTCCGGGCAATTAAAAGCAACTGCCTTACTTATTTTTTCTGCGGATCTCTTCCTGAAGTAAAAAGTATTTTTCCTCCACTGGTATGTCTCTCCGTACTTTTTTATCGATGCCCTGGGTATCACCTACCCATAAAAAAGGAAAGAACACAAACGCATTGTCGGCCGGTAGCTTTTCAAGGTCAGTCCGCCACGTTTTCCATCTCAGCCCCTTGTAAAACTTATCCAGGTCTCCTGTAAAACAAAATTGTAAAAAACCATCGTAGTCTGTTCCTAATGACGTGTAGGCTAATCCCTTAGGAGACAAATAATATACCTTACCTGTATCAGCACCCAAACCGCCTGTATTAAGTACATAAAATCCGCCGATAGCATCGTCTGCGATCAATAAAAACCCTTTACCTGCACTTTTATTTTTATTCCATAGCGCTAAATCTCGTTTCATTGAGCGATGTCCGGATCCCAGAATCCTGATCCAGCCACTATCAATGAGCATGCCTCCTGTGTAATAGGCGACAGCCCCAAGTGCCGTCTGGGTGCTTTGCTGAAGCTGTACAATAACGCGCTTACCATTTGCTGGAATAGCTGGCAGGATAGTTACCTTGTTAGTAGCACGCTGGCTTAGCAAGCTGATACCTGGCCATGCCGAAGTTGCACTGTCAATTAACTTACCAGTAGACTGGCTACACACTGCATAAGAGATGGACAAGAGTATCACTAGGAGGGTGACTATTTTCATACGCAAATGAATTGTTACTATACAGAAACTTAAGAAAAAACTGGCACATATTTCTTAAGCCGGTAAAACCATAACTGTAAACAAGATAACTAATCACGTATAAACTTACAAACGAAATATTCTTATCTTGTATAGTCATCACAGCCTATGTTTACACATTTTAACGATCTTGAAAAATCCGTACATCTGCCAAATGATAGAAGGTTTATTGTTAGGCTGAGCCGTAACGCATTACTTTTAACAGTAAGATTTCTTTTTTTATTTCTGGCCGCTGCCTGGCTACACTGGATAATTGCCTGAAGCCAGGATCAATCCTCGCATGGGAAATGAACTATGAAGATCTTCCAGAACGCTATGGTGCACCACTTCGTTTACGCGTAGAAAATCAACTGGGATATAAAATGGTAAAGTGGATTGAGCGTATAGAATTTGTGGAGAGCCATAATACGAAAAAGGTTACAGAGGTAAAAACGAAGACGATGAATACTTTGATCTCATCGCAAATAGGTAAGCAATAGGTAATTTCTTCATTTCAGCTGATTGAGGGTCTTCTAGTGATAGAAACAGATTATTTAGATACGGAAGTATTATTAAAAATGTAGTGCGATATTTTCCAATCGTCTTGTTCCTTGCGGAGAATAAACAATTCTTTATTATTGAGGGAAATGTTTTCGTCACTTGCGTTTACGTGTGTGGCTACTTTCGAATTTGTTCGAACTACAGCACAACCACCGCTTACCGTTATTTCGTCGATACTGTACACAATGCTGATCCGGAAGGTATTGAGCAGGAATTTGAAAGCGGCTGTTAACTGCTCTTTACCGTGTGATAATGGAGCGTTATTAGGCATTAAAATTCCATCAGCCGTAAACAAAGATACGGTTCGGGCTATGTCTGCTGCGTTGAAAGCATCCCCGTAAGAATGTATAAAATTTGCTATTGCGGTATTTTCGTTAATTGTCTGCATTTTATTGGCGCACCTTTTTTTAGAGGCACAATACAAAGCAACATTTAATAAAAATTAACGACCCATAAACAAGATTAAGAAATCTGCTTAACCTAAATTAAGGGTAGACTTATCTCCTGCCATTTATCCTGCGGATCTTGCTTAAAAATTCTGGTGTGATCCCAAGGTAAGATGCAATTTGGGTATTGGGTAACCTATTAGCCAACAATGGATATTGCTGTAAAAAACTTACATAACGTTCATCTGCTGTAGAACTAATATTCTGTAAAACCCTGTTTTGGAGTTCGATGAATTTTTCTTCAGCAATCACTCTAAAGATCCTATCAAATTTAGGATAGTTATGGTAAAGATAAACGAGGTTTGTTTTATCAATCTGTAAGATAACAGCAGGTTCGATAGCCTCTATATACAATTGGCTCTCTTTTCCCGAATGAAAACTACCAATATCAGCTATCCAATCATTTTCAGCAGCGAACTGGATATTATGCTCCACTCCATTTTCATCAACACCAAACATTTTAAAACATCCGCTGACCACAAATGAGTAATATTTGCAGATGTCGTTCTGCTGCAGGATAAACTGTCTGCGTTTAACATGCTTTTCGATCAACCGTTGCCTGAGCTCATTTTTCTCCATATCCCGGAGTGGAATATATTTTTCAAAATGTTCTATAAGTTTTTCTATTGGCATATGATCAGATAAACAGTTTACAAAGTAACTACTTTAGCTGATAATTAGAGCAAGCTGATTATCCATAAATCAAGAAACAACACATACAATCCATTGTTATTTATGGTGCAGCAAACTTTAAATCAGCATTAAGCTGCCTACATATGTAGAGATCATGTTATGGAATGACTTCAAAATGCCTTATCCTGGTCAGACACAAAGGCAACGATTAGGCAACAGGTGAATGATTTGGTCTTGTTCAATAAAATTATTGATCCGGTTTTGGGCGGCACTAAGTAAATAACTATTATCCAATAATATAAATGTATATTATAATCTTAACTACGCACATTATGCATGATCCTAAAAAGAATACAAAATATCTATGCTTCCTCAACAGCATAGATTCGAAATATAAACCTAGGCAAATTTCAGTATACATTGCATTGTTCATTTTTGGATTAGTGAATATCCCAGCTGTATTATCAGCAAAATCAAGTAAGGTAAATATGTCATTTGCGGTCATGATGCCCCAGCCTGAAAGTCATCTATTTCACGTAGAGCTTACCTGCACAAACATTCTTCCATCGAAGGTTGCTCTTCATATGCCGGCGTGGACACCGGGTTTTTATGAAATAATTGATTATGCAGGTGCGATTAAAAACTTTAAGGTCACAGATGCAGGAGGTAAATCAATTCCCTGGACCAAAATTTCAGACAAAACCTGGTCGGTTAGCAAAGGAAAAATAAACCAGTTTATTGTGAGTTATGATGTACTGGCAGAAAATCCATTTATCGCCTATGCAAACCTCCAACAAGATTATGCATACCTATTGCCCGGTGCCGTTTTCATGTATATAGAAAGCGAACTTAAACATCCCGTTAAAATTGCTGTAAAACCACATATAGAGTGGCCTGCTTTAGTTGTTACCGGACTCACCAAATTACAAGGTACAGGAAACACCTTTTTGGCCGGTAACTTCGACGAGCTCTATGATAGTCCGCTATTAGCAGGCCGGCTAGAAATGTTGCCAACAGTATCCCTACAAGGAAAAAAGATTTCATTTGCTGGGTTTGGGCTGGGAAGCTTTGACCGTAAACAATTTATGACGGATCTATTAAAAATTGTCCAATCCGGCAGCAAAATCATTGGCGATGTACCATTTAACCACTATTCCTTTCTGGCTGTAGGAATGGATGGTAATGTGTTCGGAGGTATTGAGCATCTCAATTCATCATCGCTGATTATCAGTAATGGCGACCTTCTAGGGGATAAAAAGCAAAAAGAGCAATTCTATAGTTTTCTTGCCCATGAGTTTTTCCATGCCTATAATGTGAAGCGAATCCGTCCGGTCGCACTTGGCCCATTTGATTATAGCAAAGAGAATTACACCAACCTGCTTTGGGTTTCTGAAGGATTTACTGATTATTATGAAAACCTGATTATGAACAGGGCAGGATTAATGACCGCGGAGAACGTGCTATCCTATTATGAAGAGCACATTAAAAACTACGAAAATTCTACTGGTCACCTTTTTCAATCTGCAGCCGAGGCTAGCCGCGGAATCTGGGCACAACGCGGTATGCCGACAGAACGCACACCAGAGGAAACTGCGAAGACAATTTCTGTTTATGATAAAGGCTGCGCATTGGGTATGCTTATGGATCTGGAGATCAGGCATACTACAAATAATAAAAAATCACTGGATGATGTAATGCGTTTGTTATACAATAAATATTACCTCGTAAAAAAGCGCGGATTTACTGATATAGAATTCCGTAAAGCATGTGAATTGATAGCCGGGAAATCACTTGCCCAATTATTCACTTATGCAAACACCGTCGAACCTGTAGATTATCCAAAATATCTTGCATATGCTGGATTAGAAATAGACACCACGATGAGCGTCCTTCCGGAATTATCAACAGGGGCAACTGCTCGCTATAGAGCTAGGGACAGTAGTCTTTTAATAACGGACGTAATCTGGCAATCGCCAGCGTTCAATGCGGGCATACAAAAGGGTGATAAGATAGATAGTATTAACAGCCGAAAAGCTAATGGGAAAGTTTATGCAGCAGTTATCAATAGCAGCAAAGAAGGAGAGATGATCAAACTTGCCATTACGCGAAAAGACAAGAAATTAAATACCTCAGTAGCGCTTCAAAAAACTTATGAGAAAAGCTTTAAAATGACCAGAGTTGCTCATCCATCAGCATTACAAAGGCGCATATACAGCAGTTGGTTGAAGTAAGTAATAGCGATAAATTAATTCTTATTATCTAAGCTATTGGGATAGATGATGAATTGGACAGGCAAGAACTTATTTCATTGGTACTCTCTGCATAGCTTAGTAAAGCTATGCATGATTTCAAATTTAGCAAAAAATTAATTAAAGCTTGCCCTAAATTCTAGCGGTGATAGATTGGTCTTTAATTTAAACAACTTGCTAAATGATTGAGGATGTTCGAAACCCAATTGAAAGGCAATTTCACTAACGGTAAGATCGCTTATGACCAAAACCTCTTTAGCTTTTTCGATAAGCTTGAGGTGGATATGCTGCTGTGTGTTATGTCCGGTTAACGCCCGCAATATGTCCCCCAAATATTTTGGAGATATATTTAAACTCTCAGCAAGAAATTGAACTGTTGGCAGGCCATGGTTCAATGCTGTTTTATCGTTGAAATAATTATCAAGTATCATATCCAGCTTTTCAAGCAAGGCGTTATGGATTGGCTTTCTAGTCATAGCTTGCCGCTTATAAAAGCGCTGACTATAATTCAACATTAACTCTATCTGTGCTATCAGTACGTCCTGACTAATATCATCTATAGCTGTTTCCAGTTCGTCGCCAATATTTTTGCCAATAGCACTAATGATCGTTTTTTCTTTACCAGATAGGTGTAATGACTCATTTACTGAGTATTCGAAAAATCCATAATTTTTAACCTTTGTATGCAACGGATAATTACGTAAAAAATCAGGATGGATCAGTAATGTAAAACCAGAAGTCGCTTCAGCCGCTTCTATGCCAGTTAACGGTTGACCCGGTGAAGTAAAAAACATGCCACCTTCTTGGAAATCATAAGTTGTTTGCCCGTATTTCATTTTGCAACCAGCCAATTCATTATAGGTGATGTTATATAAGTTCATTACAAAAGGCACTGACAGCATCTCCCTCGTGATTTTTACCTTACTGTAGTCGAGCATGCTGATCAACGGATGCAAAGGCTGTGGTAAACCAAAAGCACGTTGCATTTCTGTAATCGATTGAAAGACCCGTAGTTTATTTCTCTTTTCCATGACCAAATATTGCCGGTAAATATGATCAAAGATATCTACCGGCAATGTAAATTTTAAATTCCCTGATTAGTGTTAAGCATTTGTTTAATTCCGGTTCTGAAAGCCTCGTCTCCATTCGCCAGCCGCTGTGCATACAGGTGTTTGGCATCTTCACCGCACACATAACGCAAGGTATCTGTACCGTCATTAGCCGCACTATATACAACATCTGCGATCTGCTCTGCCGTGGTAATATTCTCACCCGGCGTCATTAGTGCCGTAAACTTACCCATCAAACTTTCGTAAGCTGGGTGCGAAACGATTTCTGAACGGTCTCCAATTTCAGTAGCTACCAAGCCAGGTTCAATAGTTTTAATGCCAACACCAACTTCAGCTAATTCGTACGATAAGCTTTCGCTCCAACCTTCAAGGGCCCATTTGCTCGCATCATACATAGAGCTTAACGGAAATCCCATTAAACCGGCAGAAGATCCGGTAGTAATGAAAAGACCGGAACCTTTTTCACGAAAATATGGAATAAAAGCCTGAGTAACCCGAACTACACCGAAGAAATTTGTTTCCATCTGCCTGACTATCTGCTCATCCGTAATAGCTTCCAGTACGCCTAGTAAAGCATAGCCTGCATTGTTAAAAACCACATCAATAGGACCTAATGCCAATGCTTCTTCTGTCGTTGCCCGTATTTGGTCCGGGTTTGTTACATCCAGCGGCAGCAAAGTTATATTGTCAATAAGATTAAGTTCTTTCTCATTTTCTGGCTTCCGCATAGTCGCAATCACATTCCATCCTTTCTGTGCAAAAAGTTTCGCGGTAGCCTTTCCTATACCTGCCGAAGCTCCCGTGATAAATATTGTCTTCATTTTTTTCTTATGATTAATTGAATACAAATCTAATCCTGCTACATAAATGGTTTGTGGTGAAACCGGAGAATGTTGTAGCCAAAATGATAAGTACAATATTAATCCTATTCTAATATACTAGTCACCTTTATACACTACCCAATCCTTTATGGATAGAAAACAGCCGACGGCAACTAAACTTGAATATATGTTTAAGCTGTTCTTAAAGATTTACAAACAGATTAGCAATCTCTTCTTATCACTTACATAACGGTTTAAAAACAAACTTTTACTCTGTCATTCCTCAATGCACTCTGTGCAATCTCATATCCAAGCTTCCTGTAGCTTTCAAACTGTTCTTCGTCAAAAAACTGGTCGCCTGTAGATTGATGGGGAAAAGTTTTGTTCTTCATCGCATATTCCCGCACATCCACGGGCTGTGTTCTGCATAGGGAGGCCTTAAGATAAATGAGTGTGCCGACAAAGCGATTAGTACCAGGATAATAAATATCCCCTACTGCGTAGCTCTCTGCAGAGAAGCCCTTATTGAGATTAGTAATCTGACTTACGCTAATGTCAATCTCTACACCAAAGTCTATCCGGCAACGCCTGATTGCATTTGCTAAACCTTCACATATAAACTTTTCATCTTGTTCGCCATCACCCAGTACAATAACCTTAGCTCGTCTCCGGATCAATTCATAAAGGCCCATGTTATCGAAATGTCCGCCATCAGACAGGCATACAAAATCGTCATCTGTATCAGATTTACCAACCAGATCTGAAATAAGGTAAGGTAAGCCTAAATGCGGATCTGATTTTGTCCATTTAGATTTTCTAGGGTTACCAATCCACCATCCCAAACGTACATTAAAGGCCGTAAGCATAAATGCTGTTGCAGGAGAAGAATGGTAGCCCATATTTGGATTCGCTGCAGCACCGGATATAGCCATTGCAGAACCAATATGGGCGCCTTTATCTGGATAAGCATATTGAGCAGTAGGGCGGTAGGCATAATCATAGTTTTTCTGTTTTGTACTAACCGATGAACGCGTACGACTAAAATCAAACCCGCAGTATAAAGGAGAGAAAATGAAAGATTCTGCCATACGGTCCTGACGGTCCAGCTCAGAAACTTGTGTAGCATTTAACGCGGTATTAAGAATTGGATATGGCCCGAAGTAACCTTCATCGATAACAAGCTGGCTTAGCGCTAAATCATCCAATTTATCGAAACCTGTAAAGTTACTAGCACTCTTCTTTCTTTCTGCACGGTTCCGTGTAGCCCCAAGATAAGCCCTCACCAAGCGGTTTTTATAAAAATGGTGCATAGAGAACTCGTTAACGCCAATCCTGTTTCCTAAAAACCAGGTTAATAGACCGGTAACAACCATCGCTACAACAGTCCAGCTAATATGTGTTTTGATATCAAGATGTCCAAGTATTTTACCTAGCAACACGGGTATAAAGATCAATAACCCCAATGCAAAAAGATAGGGACCTGTACGTGACAAAACATCTAATGCTGTAACTACCAAACCAGGTTTAACATCTTCGGAACTCTTAGGACTAAATGCTGCTTTCACAGCACCCAATACTACAGCGCCCCAGCCGCCTGCGGCAACAACGGCACTAACACCAAAATCTGCAAGTTTATCGAGCAGGGTACCGCCAAATAGCGCAGTACCAAATACAAGTATCCACAAGAAGGAGATCTGATGGACAATACCACCCATCCTGCCCCACCACTCCCGGCGTTCGTCGGGAAAGAATTTACCTAGAAAAGCCATCCGCATTACCACAGTAAAACTTAGCACCTCTAGCAGCAGTGGAAAACCAAATGTAAATGCGAGTAAGTGGTTAACGTAAACTTTATGGTTGTGTACGCTGATATAAATCGGCTGCGTATTCAAGTAACGGATAAGCATCCAGAAGAGCACAAGCAACACCATTCCTAAAAATGCAGCAATAATGGAGAAGGTGATAATCAATGCTATTTTGGCTGGGGTCGGAATCCTTTTTGAAGGTACACAATCATGATATTTTCCCATTATAGCCACTAGAATAAGTCCCGCTAAAGCAACAAATCCTGAAGGTAATACTGCAAAAAGCAATCCTATGTAACTATTTGGATCTCCCTGGAAATGAAGAAATGTTAATGGCTGGGGATTATTATTATAAAAAAAAGAACTCGTAATTAGTGCGAATACACAACTTAACATCAGCAGTCCGTCACTAATAGTTATCAATGTTTTACCAGGCAGGTTAGGAAATAATTGGGCTTTTGATCTACTATGGTATAATCGCATCCCATATCCAGCCAGCGCTGCCCCTGCAAAAATTAATATGGAGCTGATCCAGAAAATTCCGTGGTACCCTAAAGAAAGATGATTCCCAGTCCACAACAGTAACAACAGTTTACCTAATAAAGTAAGCGTAAAGAGCAAAAAGACGATGGTGAGCTGGTTCAGGAACATATTTCTAAGTAAAGTCATCCCCACCGTCCATGAATCGGCAGACATGATACTACTATTCGGACTTAAATAGTTGCTATACATCCTTAACCAGCGTATTGGCCTTACTTCATCTGCCATAGGATCACTAGATTTTTTGGTATTTAGCCGATTGCCAACTTTTAATACTGATCCTTCCCTCTTTATCCACGACACCAGCCAGCTGCCCAGATATCCGCCACCAGAAACAGTAGATAAATAGTCGAACTTGCGCAGATGACCAGCTTCTGCAAATGCTTGTAAAATCCCAAGGTTAAATGTGGCCGACCGAATGCCGCCGCCAGAAAATGATAAAGCGCAAAATTCCATTTTTTCGGCTTTTACCATTGGATCTTCTGTGTTACCAAAATCTGTAACTGGAGCTATTATTGTTTTAGGATCTTTCCCTGCCGCAAGCTGGTCTTCTTTATAACGTTGCTTACGAGACGCGGTTATCTCCTTGATTTCGGCATGCAAAATGTAATCGAATGGTAAAGGAATATGTTTAGCTTTTAAATTTGTTAAAAGCTCGTTTTGATCCTTTAACATGTTAATTGCTTTTCCAGAACTAAACTTCGTCTTATTCCAAAGTTTGTCATGGTCTTTCACATAAACCAAACTATCTAAATCTACAGTATTTTGCTTCAGGATTTCGATATTAGCTGCCATTCGCAATTTCAATTCATATTCATTTACAGGCTGCAGCGGATCTGCTAAAGGCGTTTCATCTATTAAGCGCCAGTCTTGCAAAATCCGCTGGTGCAAAGTGCTTAGATTACCTGCGCCGGAAGCAAGAACAATATGAATAGGAACATAACTTATTGCTCGGGAAAGTGCGATCCTTTCTTTTGGATTTTCGTATAAAATTTTATTAATCGCCATACGCCATTTATCTGGTGGCGGCAATGGATTTTCGCTAATACCGGTCTTAATAAATAATAATGAGATATCGTCATCCCAGATCCAGTCTATCACCGCTAAAGCCCGCGTGGTAAAACAGTCGATGACTTTGGCTTCATCTGCGAGGTGATTGTTTATCCAAATTAATGAGACAATATTATTTCTAAAGTCTTCATAATTAGCTTTTTTCCTACTATCTACCTGGTCTATTAACAGCTCTTCTTGCTCCCAAGACCGGTGTTGTTCCTTATGATCCAGAGTTCCCTTTTGCTTCTTAGACTCGACAAGCTTTTTAGGCATATCGGATAGCGATGGCTTACGTTTCCCTAATCCTTTGAACATAGAAATCTCTTCACCGGCGGGTGAATTTTCACAATTAAGTATACAATACTGCTGGATAATTATGATAAATGCTGTTGTTCTTGCTGAGAGATCGGTTACTACGTCCATTTTTTATTAGATTAGAAAAATTTAAAGTTATCGTACAGGAAAATTTGCACAATAGCAATTTCTAATCATTTTTGGATTGGAGTGAAGGCTCGATGTAGCTTTTCAATCGGATATGCTATTTTAGTAAAAAACTCAAATTTAAACTGGTCAAATGGTAGAAAATATCCTCAAAAATATTGAAAAGCATATTAGCTTAACCAAAGTAGAAATTAATACATTTACTTCCTTTATAACTAGTAAAAGCCTTCCTAAAAAGACACTGGTACTACAGGCAGGTCAGGATTGCCGATATCTGAGTTACGTACATTCAGGTGCGTTAAGATCATATTATACAGATAGAGACGGCAAAGAATCTACAATTATGTTCGCAATTGGCGACTGGTGGATTACTGACATGTATTGCTATTTGAATAGAAAACCGGCTATGATGCACATTGAAACTATTGAAGAAAGCACCATTGTTCAAATTAGCAGGGTAAACTTTGATAAACTGCTGGAAGCCATTCCTAAATTCGAAAAATTTTTTAGGATACTCATGCAAAATGCCTATACACGTGAGCAGTTACGGGTTATGGAAAATTTATCCTTAACAGCAGAAGAAAGATACCATAGTTTTCTTTTGAAATATCCGCAAATCGTTAAGCAGGTTACAAAAAAACAGATTGCATCTTATCTCGGTATCACTCCTGAGTTTCTAAGTACACTAAAAAAACCTTAATATAAAACCGAATCTTAAGGTACCTTAACTTTTATCTTGATATGTTTCTTTTTATTTGTAAAAAAGAATAAGATATGTTGATACTAATTGCAGGCCCTTATAGAAGCGGCACTAATGATGACCCAGTTTTAATGCAGCAAAATTTAAGTAACCTTGAATCTGTCGCTATTCCATTATTTAAGAAAGGTCATGTTCCTATGATTGGAGAATGGGTTGCTTTACCCCTAATTCATCTGGCAGGCTCTAAACATACGGGAGATGAGATTTGGAATGAAATACAATATCCATGTGCACACCGTCTGCTGGAAAAGTGTGATGCAATATTGCGCATTGAAGGTTTATCTAAAGGTGCCGATGAAGATGTTAGAATTGGAAGGGAAAAAGGATTGAAGATTTATTTTCATATTGATGACGTTCCCGAGGCAGAATAGTGAAGTAAATATGATGTGTAACGGGACTTTGCCTGAGATTGATATCATCCGTCACTTTTAGTTTATAGGGTCTGGTTTTGCCGGATGGGCAGGGTCATAAATTGCTACACCCACTTTAGAGTCGGCACATCCATAATATAAATACCATTTGTGCTTAAACCATGCCATACCTTCAATAAAAACAGTTCCATTAACATATTGCCCGCTCTTCTCAAAAGGCTGCATAGGTCGAAGAAATGGTACATCTAGCCTGGCTATTAACTTTGTTGGATCTGTTTTGCTAAACAGCATTTGGCCTGCACAGTAAGAATTGCCATTAAACCGTTTATCACCACCTTCACCTGGATGATTTTTACCATTATATAATAAAATTATACCTTTACTAGTGAGGATAGCTGGGGGGCCGCATTCTGTAAGATCACTATCAAAATATCCCGGTCTTGTGGAGGCTAATATTTTTAATTCGCCTTTATTATCTACTAATGGCGCCCAATCTACCAGGTTTGTAGAAGTAGCACCATATACATGGGTTTCACCCCAGTACATAAAATATTTACCATTAATCTTTGCGATTACTTGTCTATCATTTTTAACATGGGTAAGTATTGAAGCGGATTTGTGAGCGATATTAAAAAATTTGCCTTTATAAGCATCTTGAAATATAGGCCCGTGCTTTTTCCAGTGAACCAGGTCTTTAGATGTTGCTACCCCAAGGCGAGGGGTTTTACGGTTCCATTGGGTGTAAAACATTATATAAGTACCGTTCGCGCTAACGGCGACACGCGGATCTTCACAACCTCCGGGCCATTCAAATTCTTTTTGCGAGTCCTCTCCAGGGAAAAATACAGGTTTCATTTTACGCGTAAAGTGCAGACCATCTTTACTTTCAGCATAACCCAGACGGGATGTACGCGTACCAATCTCTATACCGGTTTTATCTTCGGAACGGTACAGCACAATTATTTTACCGTTTTTAACAGCTGCTGCCGGATTAAAAGTATCATTTGCCTCCCAGTGGATTAACTTTTTACTCATAGGATCGTAAAATTGTGATACAGGGTTTGGCGATATAATTGGATTGATGTCCGCTGGCCTGCTAAAACCGCCAAATGCCCATGCTGGTAGTACATTATCCTGACCGAGTACATGGTTACCTGATAAAATCAGCGTAATTACAGCTATAAATTTTAATAAAAATTTGCTCTTCATTGGATTGTTTATATTTGGTTAACAACTGTTGATTGACCGTATCATTAGTACCTTCTGCCAAACACAGTAAGTTCAATGTTTTTCATCCTATCAAAAGGTATCAATACTCCCATTAATAAATATGCATCATCGAATAACTGGCATTGATGAAAGCTACGAAAATATTGGTTAATTAAAACTTAATATTCGGTAATAAGTTGTATGATTTTATTTTAATGCTTTCAGTATATTAGCTTACCGCTTTAAGGGTGGTATCAAAAATTATGTTGAAAATCATTAAACTGCTCACACTTTCTATACTTATTTGCACAGTAGCTGACGCTAAGGATTATACGTTACTTTCTCCTGACAAGCAAAACATGATCAAAATTGCTGCAAATGCGCAAATTACATGGTCTGTGTTAAGAGGATCTGAGCTACTTATAAAACCGAGTCCAATGAGCCTTTCGATAGGTGACGGACAAAAATTGGGCGAATTACCTGTGGTACTAAAAGCTAAGGTTAGTTCTATAAATGAAATGATAACAGCTGTTGTACCGGTAAAAAACAAATTTATCCCGGAAGTGTACAATGAGCTCAAATTAGTGATGAAGGGTGGATATACTATTGAATTCCGTGCTTATAATGATGGGGTGGCATACCGTTTTGTTACTGCATTAGGCACAATGCCGGTGGACATTAATAATGAGGAGGTGGCTTTCAACTTCAATGAAAACTGTCAGATTTATTTGCCGAAAGAAAACAACCCGGATTTAGAATCTCACTACGAAGGGGATTTTAAAGCAATGAAAATGGCAGAAATATCGAAAGAAACCTATGGATATTTACCACTATATGTTGCTACACCAGCTGGTACAAAGATGGTAGTAACAGAGTCTGACTTATATGATTATCCAAATCTATTTTTATTTGGGACTGGTGGAAACACGCTCAGTGGTCAGTTTCCTAAAGTTATTTTGGAGGCTAAACCTAAACCCGGTTCTGACCGTAGTGATATTATTGTTAAAAAGGCAGATTATCACGCAAAAACTATAGGAAACAGAAGTTACCCGTGGAGAACTGTTATTATTAGTGGAACAGACAAAGGGCTGTTAGAAAATGAACTGGTGTATAAGTTATCTCGTCCTAGTGTGGTTAAGGATGCAGCATGGATTAAACCTGGCAAGGTGGCCTGGGACTGGTGGAATGCAAATAACATTTATGGTGTTGATTTTAAATCAGGAGTAAACACCAATACGTATAAATATTACATCGATTTCGCTTCTGAGTATGGATTGGAATATATTATACTTGATGAAGGATGGTCGCGCACCACAACCGATCTTTTAGCTTCCAACAAAGATCTTGATTTGCAGGAGTTAGTGAAATATGCAAATGAAAAACATGTTGGTGTGATCTTGTGGGCACTGTGGAAACCACTGGATCAGCAAATGGATAAAATCCTGGATCAATATGTTTCTTGGGGCATTAAAGGCATAAAGGTAGATTTTATGGCACGCGCAGACCAATACATGGTGAACTTCTATGAACGCGCGGCAGAAGCCACTGCTAAGCGTAAGCTATTATTGGATCTGCATGGTGCTTATAAGCCTGCCGGTTTAAACCGAAAATATCCAAATGTGATCAATTATGAAGGTGTGCGGGGAATGGAGAATAACAAATGGGAAACTACGATAACTCCAGATCACAATACAACATTGCCTTTTACAAGGATGGTAGCCGGACCAATGGATTACACACCAGGTGCAATGCTGAATACGAATAAGGAGGAGTTTTATATCAATTTCAAATCTCCGATGAGCAGGGGCACAAGAGCACATCAGGCTTCGATGTATGTGATATATGACAGCCCATTGCAAATGTTGTGCGATAACCCTTCAAATTATAAAAAAGAGCCTGTTTATACCCGATATATTTCGCGCTTCCCAACGGTATGGGACAAAACGATTGCACTTGAAGGGAAGATTGGTGAGTATGTGGTAATGGCGAGGAAGAATGGTAAAAACTGGTATATCGGGGGAATGACAAATTGGGAAAGCCGATCTTTCTCTATTCCGCTAACTTTTCTCGACGGCAAGAAGTATAAGGTGGAGATTTTGAAGGATGGCAAAAATGTAGATAAACATGCTGCAGATTATCAATTGATCAGTAAAGATATAAATGCTGGCCAGGTGTTAACTGTAGATATGGCTGCTGGTGGAGGTTTTACGGCAATATTGACTGCTATAGAATAATCTGCTTTAATAATATTACTATTTGCTCATCTTAAGATAATACCTTTCTTAATTGCCGTAAATTCATTTATGGCAATAGCACGTCAATAATCAAAAGAGTTTTATTGACGTGCTATACAAATATATCTAGCGCCAAAACCATATCTTAAATTACAGTTTTAACGTAATATAAACACACGTACCCCACGCCCCTACCCTATTAATTTCTTGCTCTTGTATCCAACAGGAAAAAAGTGTGTGCAATTCCTTATCAAACTACCGTATTCTTCATTAAGTCTGGGTCAATCCCCATTTCGTCGAACATATTCTCTGGTAATAATTCAAAAGCTTAATTTTTGCTTCAAGTAACAAATTATACCTATGAAAAACATAATTACAATTAATCTTGAAGATTCTTTAGAAATTGAAATTGAGACCATCTATCACATTGATTCCGCGAACAATTATTCTGAAGGTGATAGAAATGAAACTGGCTATACAGGATTAACGTTAACCTCATCGCTTGTATTTTAAACAACTCTTCAACCACTTTAAGTTTATTGGTAGAACTGGCAATTAAACTCAATGCTTTTGAAAAGCATTGAGTTTAATTTGTGACAAAGTCAGCAGATGTAAATAGGCAACATTAGTGTCAATTCAATGAACAAAATTGAAGTATTTGATTATTATCTATTAAGATTTCCGGCTTTGTCTTATGATAAGATTATTGAAATAAATAATTCAAATTCTAAACAGGACATCGAAGCAAAACTTAGAAAAATGTATGCTGTGAAGGATTTTCAGGATGCAATATTTTTAGCGAGTGAGGAGTTGTATAAGGAAATGTTAAAATGGCTGTCTAACGCAAATATAGTGGCGCCAGATAAGCTGTTGATCAGTCTATATAAATACACTCTTAGAATGGGTGTACGTGCAACTCCATACGGCACATTTGCAGGTATCAGTCTTGGTCAGGTCAATGAGAAAAACTCATCTTTCATTTTTGATGGAGGGCAAAAGAAAATAACCAGGCTTGATATGTCTGTCAGTACGCAAATAGCCAGTTTCCTGTCAAACACCAAAGAGCTAAAAGGTAGTTTACAGTTCCATGTGAATACAACGCTATACTTGGTTAAAGGAGCATATAGGTATTATAAGTATAGGTTTCACAATGGCAAAAAGGATTATTCTTTAGCCGGCCTAAAAATATCCGCGGCTATACAGGTTGTAATCGATCACTGCAAAAATAAGATGTCTTACGATGATTTGATCGAGGTATTACTCCTTTCGAATGTGTCACAGATAAATGCTGAATCTTTCTTAAACACATTAATTGAAAATCAGGTAATTGTCTCAGAGCTGGAGCAAAAATTAACAGGTGAAGAGTTTTTCCAGATGGTACAGAAAGTGGCCAACAGGATAAGTCCTAAAGGAATGTATAGTAATGCGTTGCGAAACATAAATCTTTTATTGCATGGTGATGAATCAATAGCAATAAAGTCGGCCAAAATAATAGAGATCATCCATCAGCATCTCTCTATAGGCGACACTAAAAACCTGCTGCAAACTGATCTGGTATCTGTGACCACAGAAAATAAGATAAAAAGCAGTGTGACTGCTACAATCGCAGCCCATATAAAAGATTTGACGCCGCTTAACCGTGGTAAAACACCATCATCTTTAATTCATTTTATAACTCAGTTTCAGGAAACATATGGTGAGCGTGTTATCCCGCTATTGGAGGCGCTTGACAATGATTTTGGAATTGGTTATGGCAATAACGAAGCTCAATACTATAGTGAAGACGTATTGATCGGACAGGTTTCTTTAGTCCGTAAGAAGAAAATTGAGCAAACTCATTGGAATGGTTTTCAGCAATTGGCCTTACGGTTATTACTAAGAAGTAAAGAAAGTGGATTATATGAAATCGAGTTAACGCGGGAAGATTTAAAACAACTGGAAACTTCAGCTGATCCAATTCATCCTGAATTTCCGCCCACCTTTTATGCAATTGGTAATCTAGTTGCAGAAAGTACTGACAAGCTGGATAAAGGCGCCTTCAAATTCAACCTCGTTTCTTGTAGCGGCCCTGCGGCAATTCCATTAATGGCCAGGTTTGGAAATCTTGATCCAGAACTTGCAAATAAACTGCAGCAAAGTGCATATGTAGAACAGCAGAAGTACCCTGATGCTATCCTGGCCGAAATAGTACACCTGCCAGAATCGCGCACTGGAAATATTTTGCAGCGTCCGCAGTTGCGCAAATATGAAATCCCTTTTCTAAGTAAGTCTGCTGCTGAACAAGAAAAACAAATACTACTATCAGATTTGTTTATTCACATAGCTGATGGTAAAATTGTTCTGCAATCAAAAAAACATAAAAAAGTAGTGATACCGAGGTTGAGTACGGCTCATAATTATACAAATGGATTAGCTGTATATCGATTTTTAGCTGATCTACAATATCAAAATGAATCTTTTGCAATTCGTTGGGATTGGGGAAAATTGAGTAATGAGCAGTTTTTGCCCAGAGTATCTTACGGTAATATTATCCTGTCGAGAGCAAGATGGGTGCTTCAGGATAATGCTTATAAGGAGCTGGGCCAGATTAAATCTGATCATGACGTTACAGCTTTTTGCGAAAGATACCGTCTTCCTGATAAAGTAATTCTTGCTGAAGGGGATAATGAATTACTAATTGATTTTTATAACAGCCTGGCAAGGCAAGTTCTGCTAGAGAAGTTAAAAAAGAAGAGTGTGATTTTACACGAATTTCTATTTGCCGGACGCAATTCTCCTATTAAAAATAATTTAAATGAGGTTTATACCAATGAATTAATCATTCCCTTTTATTCAGACAAACAAGTGACCAGCACCTATGTGCAAACTGAAAATTCGCCATCCATACAGCGGTCGTTCCCATTGGGAAGTGAGTGGACTTATGTAAAAATATATTGTAGCAGAGGGCAGGCAGATAAGATTCTTACGGGTGCAGTTGCACAAATAATTGAAAAACTAGTTGCTGAAAAATTGATAGCCAAATGGTTTTTTATCCGTTATCATGATTCCGGTAATCATATCAGGTTACGTTTTTTAAGCGCTGGCCTTGATGCTGGACAGCTCCCGGTACTGGTGACCAGAATATATGAAGGGTTAAAAGACCTGCTGGCTTGCGGTACAATACGTAATATCCAATATGACGTTTATGAGCGGGAGTTAGAACGTTATGGGATCAGAAACATTGAAGCTAGTGAATCTATATTTCACCACGACAGTATTTTCGTTCTTGAAATGCTGAAGCGGCTAAATGAGCATTTGCAATATAGGTGGCTGATTGCTGCCCTGGGGGTAGACCAGTTACTGATGGCAGGCGGACTTCTCCTGCAAGAGAAATTAGAGTTGATGACCAGGTGGAGGAACAATTTTTTTGCGGAGTTTAGTGACAACGGACAATTAAATTATCAGTTAAACAACACTTACCGTACAAATAAAGACGATCTGCTACTATTTATGAAAGGAGAACATATTTTGCAGCAAAATCCGCTGGTCCGTGAAATATTTGCCTCCCGAAAATTTGCCTTAGAGGTTATCTTTAATAAAATAAAAACTGATAATAAGAAGGATAATGACCTGCAGTCTGATTTTTACCTGAAACTTTTACCCTCATTTTCACATATGTTTATCAACCGGTTATTTTTTACCGAACAAAGGTTTTATGAATTGGCTATTTATCATTGTTTGCTTAAATATTACAGTACAGTTGCTGCCACCAGAAAACCCTGTCCACGTGCAAAAAAATATCAAAAAATCGGCAACTAGCAGCAGTTATTGGATTTTTAATTTTTTGAAAAAAGCGTTTCTGTACTGAAGACCAATTGGGATCTCTTTATTATCCTGTTTTAACAATACCTTGATCTTATCAACGCTTTTTATCATCTCAATGTTGATGATAAATGATTTTTGTATTCTTATAAATTTGCTGGCAGGCAATGTCTTTTCCAGCTCTTTCATGGTATACATAGCAACAATAGTTTTGTCGTTATTGATAATCCGTACATAATCTTTCATTCCTTCGATGTAGTGGATATCGTTGTATTTAACAAACAAGGTTTTATTCCTGTCTTTAATTTTCATGTATTGGTTATTGAAGCCATGGATATTGGTATGGTCCAGTATTTCCTGTGCTTTATTGACAGATTTAAGCAGGCGGTTAAATGAATATGGCTTAAGGATATAATCTAATACATCGAGTTCAAAGCCTTCTACAGCAAAATCAGGATGGGCAGTTATAAATACAACAAGAGGCGGGGATTCTAAAGATCTTAAAAATGAGATCCCGCTCATCTCGGGCATTTTGATATCAGAAAATATAAGGTCGATACTGTTTTTACGCAAATATTCCATTGCACCTAAAGGATCTTCAAAACTCCCTTTTATCTGAACATTATCAATTTGTGACAGGTACTCTTCGAGTGTTTCACGTGCAAGTGGTTCGTCGTCTATTAATATACAATTCATTGGCTTTAATTTAAATTGTCGTTGTGCATCCCTAAGTTGATCTCCAGCAGTGTAGAATAACTATTATCTTTCTGGGTCACTTTCATAGTATAGGCACCTTCGTAATTCATTTTTAATCTTTTGGTCACATTCTCCAAGCCTATCCCGCCATTGATTTTGCGATCTTTTATAATGCCTGGTTTATAGCTGTTGGCTACATAGAGTTTCAAAGTAGATTCGTTAAAAGTAAGCTCTACCTTAACCCAGGCATCAATACGGCTATTTTCTGGCCCATGCTTAAAGGCATTTTCAATAAATGGGAACAAGATTAAAGGAACAATCTGGTATTCGTCAAAGTCTTCCTGTATATTGGTAATGATCTGTACTTTCTCGCCATAACGCAGCCATTCTAATTCGAGATAGTTTTTGATAAACTTAACTTCATTAGTAATAGATACATATTTAAAATTGCTTTCGTACAAAGTATATTGCATTAATCCGCCCAGGCTTAGCACAGTTGCAGCAGTTTTTGGATCATTTTTATTGACCATTCTGTAGATATTGTTCAAGGTATTAAACAAAAAGTGAGGGTTGATCTGGGATTTTAAAAAATTAAGTTCAAGTGCAAGGTTATCCCTTTCGAGAAGGGTCTTCTGATGACTTTTGTTAACGAGCGACTGCATCAGTTTAAGGCCAAGGGGCAGTGCGGTTAAATAGGCGAAGTCGAGAATATAAAATGGCAGTTGCATCCAGTTAAATATTCCAAATACCCCATGTGTTAATACAAGTTTAATATATTGTTCCAGGCGTACCCCGGGTTGCAAGTAATTATCCATGTATAAGCAAGCGATATAAGTAAGCCAGCCCCACCAAAGGTAAATTACAAAAAACCAGAGGAAGGTTTTTAAGAATTTACCCTGCAACAACCATTTTGGGATGATAATATAAGAGGTAATATAGAATATTGTTGTAACGGCAAAAATATCTTTCAAAACCATAAACCAAGCCAGGCTGAGGTCTAGTCTGCGGTAACTCAGATAATATATTGAGGTTACTACAAACCAAAATGTAATATGGCTAAGTATACGGACCCTTACGGTGTAGGCCTTTTCCCAATTTATTTCTTTTTGCACCTGGTAGTTAAGTTAATCATAAACTACAATTAATCGGACCTAAATCCGAAAAAGAGTTGTACACAAATAGAATGATTAAATATTACTTATAGAAGGTTTATTTTCTTTGAAATCAATTTAATCAAAAATAAAGACTAAAAAATTCAATTTCATCCGACTCAATGTGAAGTTGGTCGACTTACTTATAATATGTGATTTATTATAATTTACTTAGATAGAAGGTCATTGAGGCGTATTTAAGAGGTTGTTTGTATAACCAATCAATAACAGCTTATCTATGTTTGAGTTGTCTTTTTAAAAATTCCTTGCGCAAGAATTGCGGGATCGATTAGTAAATATTGTAACCCAAAGAAAAAAAGCAAAACAAAGGAAAACAGTCAAAGCCTTTAAAAGAAGACTATTTTTTTAAAAAACGAGTACTATGAAAAAAGAAGAAATGATGAATGCTTCGGCATTTTTAGGTGTAAAAATCCTTACTCCACTAGAAGAAAACCAAATTTTAGGCGGTCTTGGTATTGAAGATGTCGAAGGACATCATGAAAGCCATCATGGCGGTGGTGGTCACCACGAAAGCCATCACGTGGGTTAATACAATTTGGGACTATTAAATAGATAGTCCCATCTATATTCTTCTACAATCTAACTTTTCGCAAATGGAAATTACACAACCAACAATTACAACACCATTTTCTCCAATTTGGTGGGGAGAATTTCTCACAGCAACTGAAAACCAAACTAAAACCGCTGTTTTAACAGATTGCCTGGAAAAGGTGGAAACAGCTTTATTCAGAAATTATGTTTTGGAAATATTAAGGACGCTAGCAAAACTTAGGACTACAAAACACGGATTCCGCGTATACATTGATGGTCTTAAACTGGCAGAAAATGAAATGTCAAAAGTTTACGACTTTCCCCCTGAAGAGGGCGAAACTCTCGAAGAATGGACGGTACGGGTTTTTGGAGAAAAGAAATTCGGAATGATTATCAATTTAGGCGAAAAGCTGAATGTTGATTTAGCCAACGAGGTAGCCAAAAAAATGCTGCCGCTATTCCATAAAATTGGTTTTCCACGTGAGGGAGTAAATTTCACTATTTTCATCGGCAATTATGATAAAACGCCATTAGGTATCCATCAAGACCCTGCCGGGCAAAGTGTTACCCACTTTCATTTAGGTCCTGCCGATAAAACAATGTATACCTGGGATAAACATGAGTTCCCGCAGTTACTAGACCAAAAAGGTTTACTGATCACAGCTGTGGATGAGTTATTGCCTTATGCTACTAAATATACGTTTAGCGAAGGTGATGTATATTTTATGCCCGAAGGAGAATATCATATCGGAAAACAGGAAGGTCTTTCTATCGCTGTTACAATCTGGCAGTATAATCTTACAAAAAGTAAACTCTTAAAAAAACTGGTTGGTTCTGTGATTGAGCAATTTGCTAAGGACGACACCACATTAAATGTACCAGATTTAAACCCATTGGATAGCTACAGCGGTATAGAAAGTACAATTGATCTGCTTTCGTTGCCACCAGATATGGAAAAATTAAACCTGCCAGACCTGCTAAGAGAAGCCTATATAGACCTAAGATATTCTATTCAGAGTAATAGCGGGTACAGGACCAGCCCTTTAACGCTCGAAGACATGCATTTATTTGATGATGAAGACATCATACAGGTGGTTGAACCATTCCCAATTCTCTGTAAGATAAGCAATGATAAACAGCGGCTCCAAATCTTTATAAGGGGAGTAAAGATCGAATTTACTTACTTCCAATGTATCGAGCGCCTTATTGAGGTAATTAATAATAAGGCAGAACATAAGGTTAAGGATTTATTGAATTTGCTCGATGAAAACTGGGAAGGTAGTACTGGTAAATATCTTATGGGACTTTTTTATAAACATCACGGCATAGCTATTATCAAGGATATCGTTGAAGAATGAGGAAGATGATATTGAATTATTTTTTAGCCGAATTATGAAATTTGTTCCACAGTACGATCTGATGGACTGCGGACCGGCTTGCTTAGCTATGGTTTCCAATGCCTATGGTAAACAATTTTCAGTTCAGTTTCTTAGAAACAAATCATATTTAACCAAATCGGGTACGTCCCTGCTGGGAATCAGAGAGGCTGCAGCAGCTATTGGATTTGACACTAAATCTACAAAACTTACTTTAGAGGAGCTGCACAACAACTTCTCTCCTTGCATCATACACTGGAACCAAAATCATTATGTAGTTCTTTATGATCTTCAAAAGGGACTTTTCAATAATAAAATCACCTATAAAGTGGCCGACCCGGCTATCGGGAAACTATCACTTAATAAAGAGGAATTTATTAAAGCATGGATCTCTAATGCCAATCATGGGATATCATTATTTCTACGTCCCACTGAAAAATTTTACGCTACAAAAGAGACAATACACGCGGCTTCATTTAGTTTTTTATTGAAGTATTTAAAACCATTTAAATTACAATTTTTATACCTGGTGATCCTAATGCTCTTCGCGGCTGGGATTACCATTATTTTACCTTTTCTTACTCAATACCTGATCGATACAGGAATTGCAAAAAAAGATTTCACCGCTATAAATCTAATTGTAACCGGCCAGATTGTCCTATACTTAAGTTCTCTGTTAAGCGGTGTTTTTAGAAATTGGTTAATATTAAAAGTAGGTACGGCGGTTAATATTTCTATAATATCCGACTACATTAAATCGCTGCTCCTACTGCCCGTCAAATATTTTGAGACAAAAATGATGGGAGATTTCCATCAGAGGATTCAGGATAACCAAAGAATAGAATCCTTTTTAACATCACAAGGCTTGCTAGCTTTTTTTTCTATAATAATCTTATCTGCATTTTTAGCTGTTTTATGGAGTTATAGCTTTATTATATTTTTTCTCTATATTTTTTCTACCGCACTTTCTATCGCCTGGTCACTCCTGTTTTTGAAAAAGAGAAAATATCTGGATTATGCCAGGTTCCAGCACCGCAGTGAAAATCAAAACTCCATTTACGAAATATTCAATGGCATTACAGAGATGAAGCTCAACCAGCTGGAAGACTACAAGAGGGGAATTTGGGAAAAAACTCAAGCCAGTTTATTTAAGGTGAGTCTACGATTATTGAAATTAGATCAGATACAGGTGTTCGGCTTCGATTTCATTAACCAGCTTAAAAATATTTTAGTAACATTCCTGGCGGCAAAGCAAGTGATAGGTGAAACGATGTCATTAGGAGAAATGCTAAGTATCTCTTTTATTATAGGCCAGCTCAACTCTCCTATTAATCAGCTGATATCATTTATAAAATCTTCACAGGATGCCAAGATCAGTTTAGAGCGCCTTAACGAAATTCAATATGAGGATATTGAAGATCCACTTTCAACCAGGAAAGCAGTAACTGAGGTCTTTCCTTCAGAAACAGCGGTATTTGAAAACAAGCCGCTAAAAAAGGGGATTTTATTAGCTAATATAAGCTTTAGATACGGCGCCCCGGATTCACCCCTGGTACTCAAAAATATAAATCTATTTATCCCTAGAGGTAAAATAACGGCAATTGTGGGCCCAAGTGGCAGTGGAAAAACTACCTTGATGAAATTATTACTTAGGTTTTATGCACCCTCAACCGGTGAAATTTATATAAATGATCAGAATATTGATGGTATTGCAACGAAAGATCTTAGACGAAATTTTGGTGTGGTTATGCAGGATGGTTACATTTTTTCTGATACTATAGAGCGTAATATTGCCACATCAGATATAGCTGTGGATCCTTTAAAATTTGATCATGCAGTACAAGTGGCAAATATCAAAGAATATATAGATTCGTTGCCAATCCATAAGGAGACAAAGATTGGGGCTACAGGAAATGGAATATCGGGCGGGCAACGCCAGCGGATACTTATAGCAAGGGCGGTTTATAAAGACCCTGAATTTATTTTCTTCGATGAAGCTACAAGTGCATTAGATGCCGAGAATGAACGGATAATACATGATAACCTTCATTCTTTTTTTTATGGAAAAACTGTTTTAATTATTGCCCATCGCCTGTCCACAGTAAAAAATGCAGACCAGGTAGTAGTACTAAAAGATGGAGAAATTGTCGAAACAGGAAGCCATCTGGACCTGGTGAGGAACAGATCTGCTTATTTTAATTTAGTTAAAAACCAACTGGAGCTCGGCTCTTAAAAATGATACCAATAATAAAACCTTATGATTAAAAATTTACTTCTTTGTTTTGCAGCCCTATTCCTAATTCCAGAAATAACATTTAGCCAGATTAAACTAGAAGGGAAAATTCAGGATAAACAGCAAGCTCCACTTGCTTACAATAACATCTTTTTAAAGAAACTGGATAGTCTAGTCGAAAAACAAACCCTCAGCAATGAAACTGGATTTTTCACTTTCACTGTAGATACTGGAATTTATATGCTGAGAATAATGCACCTAAAAGATACCCTATATTACAAACAGGTGTCCCTGCTTACTAATGTTGATTTAGGTGCAATCTCCCTTCTTATAAAAACTACAGAATTAAAGGAAGTGCAAGTAACGTTTAAAAGGCCTTTGATTGAAAGGAAGATCGACCGGTTGGTGTTTAATCTGGATCAATCTATAGCTTCTAGTGGTGGCGATGCTCTAGATGCCCTGAGAATAACGCCAGGTATACAATTACAAGATGACCAGCTCAATATAGTTGGTAAATCTGGTGCGCTGATAATGATCAACGAACGGCTGGTGCAGTTAAAAGGTGAAGCATTAACGTCCTTTCTTGCTTCAATAAAAAGCGACGATATCAAGACCATTGAGGTAATTACAAATCCATCTGCCAGGTACGACGCCCAGGGTGGTGCAGGACTGATAAATATTGTATTGAAAAAATCCCTTCCGGAAAGCTGGAATGCAAGTGTCCAGTCATCTTATACCAAAAATACGTATTCGCTTAGAAACTATGGAGCGTCGTTCAATCTTAAAAAAAGTAAAACGTCTTTGTCGCTTGGGGCTTCCTATAATGATGGATCGAGAAAAAGAACAGAAAATGATGAGATATACTATACCGACCAGTATTGGAATACTAATTTTGTGAAACGGATCTACGCGAAATCGTTAGGGTTGAGAACTGGTTTAGATTATCAGTTTAATAGGAATGTAAGTATGGGATTTGAATATATCGGCAGCTATAGCCGACCAGATGTTGATGAAAATGATTTGGGAAAAGTATATAATTCGTCCAATGCTATTGATTCCCTAATTGAAACCGTTGCGGCAAGTAACCGCAAGCTGAACTCTACTTCTATTAACTACCATACAGATATTAAACTTGATACCTTAGGCAGGACCTTTCATCTAAATGCAGATTACTTGAATTACGAGGGCGATATTGAAAGGGGTTTCAATAACCGTACATTTTTGGGAGAAGACCGAAACCATACGCTAAACTCACTTTCGACCCTTAACATTGGTCAGCAAAATGTTAAAAACTATTCGGGAAAAGTCGACCTCGACTGGCCTACAAAGGTCATGAACTTCAATTTCGGTTCTAAAGTTTCTGCTATAAAAACGACCAATAGCCTTCAATTTTTTGAGATTACTAATTCTGGGGGACAAAATTTAAATGTTGAGCAGAGCAACGATTTTATTTATCGGGAGAACACACAAGCGCTATACTTTTCCGCTAGTAAAAACTGGGGCAAAAAATGGAGTTCGCAAATTGGTGTAAGGTTCGAAAACACGCAAATAGAGGGCGACTCTAAAACCTATAGCCAAGTAGATAAAAACAATTATCACCAGTTCTTCCCTACCCTTTACCTGGTTTATAAAGCAGACCAGGAGAACATACTTTCATTCGATTTTGGCAGAAGAATACAAAGGCCGGGTTTTAGCAGTTTAAATCCATTCCGTTTCTATTCTAGTCCGTATAACTATACGGAAGGAAATCCTAAGCTTAAACCCCAGTTTACCAATACGATCAGTTTAAGGCATGGATATAAGGATAAATTTTTCACCACTTTGTCTTATATGAAAGAGAATGATGGATTTGGGCAGGTACCGGTTGTGGACGATGCAACAAAGAACCAATTTTTAACGCAATCTAACTATTACGAATACAATAAATATACGCTGTCCTTTTCTTATGTGTTCGACAACTTTAGCTGGTGGGTTAATGATACTGAAGCTTTTGGATACTACAATAAATCAACATTTGATGCAAATATTAATTTGTTGCCAACTTCTGGTTGGGGTGGATACTTATCAACCATCAATACTTTTAACCTGGATAAAGCCAGTAAATATAAAGCGGGTTTTCAGTTCTGGTACCAGACGGCATCCCCAGATCTTTTATACCACAATGACGCTTATTATAGTTTAAACTTTTTTGTCCGCTGTGCATTTGCGCAGAAAAAGCTATTGCTCTCCCTGCAGTCGCAGGATGTACTGCGCAGCTATAAGATTTCTAAAAATACGTCGACCAATAATATTTACCAGGTATATTCCAGTTACAATGATAGCAGATCTTTTAAAGTTGCACTGAGCTACAGTTTTGGAAATAACAAGATGAAGACTGGAAAAAGTAAATCTTCTAATCAGGAAGAGAAAGGGCGGACTGATTAACTGTTACAAAACTTTATCTGGTGTGATGGGGAGCTGACGGACACGCTTTCCGGTAGCGTTGAAGACTGCGTTTGCGACGGCAGCTGCCACGCCTACAATCCCTACCTCGCCTATTCCTTTTACGCCTAACTTATTTGGTTTGTCATCCATTTCATTTATAAAGATTGCTTCCATATCTCCAATATCCAGGTTTGCAGGAACATGGTAATCTGCAAAGGAACGGGTAATAAAATTGCCCCACCGTGGGTCAATAATAGATTCTTCTGTTAATGCCATACCAATGCCCCATACATTACCGCCTATAATTTGTGATCTTGCAGTTTTAGGGTTCAGGATTTTGCCAGCTGCAGTTACCGCAAGAAAGCGTTTAACTTTTACCATCCCAGTAGAGCGGCTTACCCAGACTTCTGCAAAGTTGGCATTAAAGCTATGCGCAGAATAGTCCTCTGCTCCTTCGGGAGGTTTAGCATCCATTCGGGTTTGATAAGCAGTGGTTCCTTCAGAAATCATCAGCTGTGCAGCGTTAGGGCGTACAAAAAACTGTTTCCCAGATTTAGTAAGCAACTCATTTGTGATTTTCTCGCAGGCATCGTTAACTGCATTGGCGTAACTGGCAGCTCCCACCGAGCCTACAGAACCAGCAGCAGGTGGCAAATTAGAATCTCCAAGAAAAACATGCACTTGTTTGAGTGGCAGCCCTAAACCATCGGCTGCCGTTTGTGCCAATATGGTGTGTGTACCAGTACCTAAATCTGCAGCAGCAATTTCTACGCGTGCTTCCACCGTATTTCCTGTTCTGGTGAGTTTGATGATTGCTGAACTTTCGCGCTGCCGCGCAGGGTATGTGCCGCCTGCTACTCCATAACCGATGAGGTAATCCCCATGTTGCTGCTGACCGGGTTTGGGGTTTCTTTTTTCCCATCCAAATGCTTTGGCGCCTTCTGTGAGGCATTCTACAAGTTTGCGGGATGACCATGGTTTACCGTTAGAAGGGTCTTTGCTAGGTTCGTTTTTTAAACGGAATGCGATAGGGTCCATATGCAGTTGATGTGCCAATTCGTCCATAGCAGATTCTAAGGCAAAGCTGCCAGTAGATTTACCGGGACCCCGGGTATAAGTGGGTAAAATGACATTCATTGGTGCAATGCGATAGGAAATCAGCGAGTTAGGCACCTCATACATGATTTTAGAACAGTCTCCGCATGGTTCTGCGAACTCGTTGTTAATGGCGCTATGCGTGGTAGTTTCATGAGTTAATGCAATAAGTTTCCCCTCTTTGTCTGCTGCCAGCCTAACCCTTTGCTCATTATGCTGTCTAAGACCCACAGAATTAAACATCTGTTGCCTGCTCAGCGCCAGGTGCACCGGTCGCCCTACCATTTTTGCAGCAACGGCTGCGAGCACTAAGTTTGCCCACTGACCGCCTTTAGAGCCAAAGCCCCCGCCAATATGAGGCGAAATGATGCGCACATTTTCGGGCTTTATGTTCAATGTGTTTGCGGCTGAAGTTTGTGCACCGTTAACAATTTGTGATCCGTTATAAAGAATTACCTGTTCACCTTCCCAAACGGCTATTGTAGCGTGCGGCTCCATAGGGTGATGGTGTTCTATCGGTGTTTCATAAACTTCATCGACAGTAAATGCGGCATTGGGCATAGCAGTATTTACATCTCCCCTGATGGCGTCTGCTTTATCCTTTTCTTTAGAAGGAACTGCCTTCTTTTTTTCTTTTTCAAAGTCTATTTTTGGGGTAGTCTGCTGATAATCTACCTTTACTAAAGTTGCGGCATGACGTGCCTGTTCGAAGGTTTCAGCGACAACCAAGCCAATATGCTGACCGTAAAATTCGATTTCCGGGCTTTGTAAGAGTGCGCCCCCTCTGAGACCGCCTTTTATGTTTAACTTTGGTGCGTTTAAGTGAGAAATGACTGCCAACACTCCCGGTACTTTTTCTGCTTCAGTACTGTCTAGCTTAGTAATTTTACCAGCGGCGATAGTGCTTTTGAACAGAAAGCCATAAGCCATTTTGCTAACAGAATAATCTGTCGCATAGGTTGCTTTACCTGTCACTTTTAAAAGTCCGTCTATCCGGTCTACAGGGGTACCTGTTATTTTAGTTGCTTCCATCTTGATTCATTGCCATTTGTAATGCACGGGCAATACCCCGTTTACCCAATTCAATCTTAAACTTATTATACGCTAATGGTCGGCCTTTTTCCATTTCTGCCTCCGCAGCTGCTTTAAAATTTGCTGCTGTAGCTTTTTTACCCACAAGCATTTTTTCTGCTATGCGCGCGCGCCATGGTTTATGTGCCACGCCGCCCATAGCAATCCTAACATTGGTGATCATCTTGCCCTGAAGTTCTAGTGCCGCAGCAATAGATACTAATGCAAAAGCATACGAAGAGCGGTCGCGGACTTTCAGGTAATAGGAATGATCGGCAAAGTTGTTTTTAGGCAATTCAATAGACGTGATCAGTTCACCATGAAGCAGATTATTATCTTTTTCCGGATGTTCGCCTGGCAAACGGTGAAAGTCTTGGAATTGAATGCTTCGTGTGCCGCCATCTGTAGTTTGCACATTTACTGTTGCATCCAGTGCGGCTAAGGCAACTGCCATATCAGAAGGATAAACAGCAACGCATTGTTCAGACCAGCCAAAGATAGCGTGCATCCGGTTGATCCCTTCTTTTGCTCCACAGCCTGTTCCAGGTATGCGTTTATTGCAAGGCATGGCTACATCATAAAAATAAGGGCATCTGGTTCTTTGCATTAAATTACCACCATTGGTGGCCATATTTCTTATTTGCGCCGATGCGCCTGCAAGAATAGCCTGGGTAAGCAGTGGATAGTGAAGACGGATCAATTCGTGATTGGCGGTTTCGGTATTTTTGCCCATGCCGCCTATTGATACCCCCCCCGCATTTATGCCCGCTGTGATAGGCGTTACTGTAGTCATTTTAAGCCGGCTGATATCTACCAGTTCATCTGGGTTCTCTACCCCTTCCTTCATCAGGTCGATGATATTTGTACCACCAGCAAGGAACATCGCATTGGGATGAGTGCCAACTTGTTTTACTGCCGATTGGCTATCATTGGCGGAAGTATATTTAAATGGTCTCATAATCTATTGTATTTATTGGCGTATAGCCAAACCGGTTAACCTGCAAAATTGAATTGTTGTCCAATTATTTTCCCCGACTGCACTTCTTGTATGGCGGCTACAATATTAGGATAAGCACCACAGCGGCAAATGTTACCCGACATGCGCTCCCGGATTTCTTCTTCGGATAACTCCAGTGCAGACGGTCTTTTTCTGAGGCCTTCTGTTACGTAACTCGCATCGCCGTTTTTGGCTTCATCAAGTAAGGCGACTGCCGAACAGATTTGTCCTGATGTACAATACCCGCATTGGAAACCATCATGTTTAATAAATGAATTTTGTATAGGATGCAAGGTATTACCAGTAGCAATACCTTCAATTGTAGTGACCGCGACCCCTTCACAAGTGGCAGCTAGGGTGAGACACGAAAGTACCCGTCTGCCATCAACTATTACCGTACATGCACCGCACTGACCGTGATCACATCCTTTTTTAGAACCAGTGAGCTGCAGCCTTTCTATAAGGGTATCGAGGAGTGTCATCCGGGAATCAATTATAACCTTTTTACTGGAACCGTTGACTTTAAAAGCAACGTTAACTCCATTTTCTATTGGTCCCCCAGGTATATTAACTTCCGCAACCTCGGCAAGTGGCCGGGCGAGCAGCTGTTCTGCACCAAGAAAATGTGCGGCAAGTACGCCGGTACCGGCTATACTCATTAGCTTAATGAAGTGACGCCGGCTAAAGCCTGTGTCCATAATCTCTTCAAGATCTTCTGGCATGAGTTCTTCAAACAACTTCTTCTCATCCGCCGTCAAATCGTTGTTTTCTGCTTCTTCGTTCATTATAAACTGATTTAGAAGTGTATGCTGTTTGTTAGCTTACCGTTGAACAAATGATACTCAGAGAAAGTTTGCAAAATTTGATGCTTTTGCCTATAAATTAATGGTATAGCTGGTATGAATAAGCTTCTCTTCTCAATTAATGTTTGAGAATGCGAAATGTAATCTTTACGTTTAGCCATGGCTGAACGTATTTACTTTATTAGCGGTCTGGGGGCAGATAAAAGAATATTCAGAAAGCTATCATTACCTACAGTATATGAATTAATTTATATAGATTGGATCGTGCCCGTTAAAGGGGAATCATTAAAGGATTATGCTTTGAGATTAGCGGCAGTTATAGACATATCTAAGCCTTTTTACCTGGTTGGTGTATCATTTGGCGGTTTCATAGCCATAGAAATTGCAAAGTCATTTCATCCTCTACACACTTTCCTTATTTCCAGTCTTACAACTAAACAAGAAATGCCCTGGTATTATCGCTTGGCAGGTAGTTTAAAACTACTCCATATTCTCCCTGTATACCAATTTAAATCTGCAAATAGGCTGTCATACAAATTCTTTGGTGCTAAGACCGCAGAGCACAAAATTATGTTAAAGCAAATTATTTCAGATACAGATACCTCATTTTTAAAATGGGCTTTAATTAGTGCCTTAAACTGGAAAAACACAAAAGTCCCAGTTCATGTGACGCATATTCATGGTACTGCAGATCAGATTTTACCCATAAGATATACACACCCTGATCTGGTAATTAATGGAGGGGGACATTTAATGGTTTATGCGCATGCTGAAGTTGTTTCTCAAATGATAACGAAAGTGATTTCTGCTAAAAGCAAAGAATAGCAATAAGCAATTCTACCAGAAGATAACTTACTAGTAAAAACAGCACTAATTTTACGAACAGTTTATTTGTACACTATACAGCAATAAATATTAAGCAGGCAATGTCTTACTTGTTCCGTTATGATGTACAGGGAAATTTACAGAGTTAGCAATAAAACATAATTCGTTTGCTATGGTATGCAATGAATTTGCTTTTTCAATCATGGAAGAATTTTCTACCGTTACCACCGGATTTAGCGTTACTTCTTTAAACTTGCCACCGCCGTTTGTGGTTTCTACCATGATTCCAGTTGCGTTATCAACATAATCAACTACAATAATCCCTGCTGATGCACATAAGTGCAGATACCAAAGCATATGACAGGAAGAAAGTGAGGCTACTAAGAGATCTTCAGGATTGTGCTTACTGCTATCTCCCCTGAATGCTGGATCTGATGACCCTAATAAGTCGGGTTTGTTAGCTACAGAAATCACGTGGCTTCTTTCAAATTTGCTGTAAGCGGAAGTACCTGTGCCAGTATTCCCAGTCCATGTTGTAATTAGACTATAAAAATGTTCTTTTTCCATATTGAGTACCATCAATTTTATCCCTGTCCCTTAATAAAATGGAACAATGAATAAAACTATAAGACCTTATGAAAGGTCTGAATTTAGTAAGGTTATTCTATTAGGTGCAAAATACGACTTTACACCGTAAACTGATCGTGCTAAATTGCAGTAATTTCATTTTTTACTATGGATGATTTGAAATTCTTATCATTATATACACAAATGGGAGTCAAAAATCATTTAAGATAAATGATAATTATTAAAAAAAAATTAAACCGAATAAATCGCTATTTATAGCGCCAAAAGACTAATTATGTGAGATTTTAGCAGATTCTAAAATTAGAAAAGATAAGATTATTAAAATAAAATAAAACTAAAGAAAAAATCTGTTGTTTAGGATGCAAATTATAACAAATCAATCGCAGAGGATATGGATTTTAATTTTTTAGTAATTGATGATGATGAGATAAATCTTTTTATCATGAATAAATTGGTTGAAAAAACCGGCTATAAAACGACAATGGTTTCAAAAACAAATGGTAAATCGGGATATGAATATTTACAGGAGCTGGTTAATAATGGACAACCGCTTCCAAAATTAATTTTTGTTGATGTAAACATGCCGGTATTAAATGGATGGGAGTTTTTAGAACATTACATGAACCTAAATATTCAGGAAAATGTAGCTATCTATATGTTATCTTCTTCGGTTTATGAAGTAGATTTAAATAAGGCAGGAACATATAAATTCATAAAGGGATTTATTTCCAAACCAATTTCTATAGAAAACCTGAAGGGTATTTTTGAAGACGGTGGTGCTGAAGCTGCGTAAAAAGAATTAGGCTGGTTATTTAGGATTACTAATAACCAGTTCATGTCTAACGACTTTTGCTTCATCAAACGCTTTACGAAATTGTGTTATAGATTTGAAAGAAAGCTGACTGAGGGTGCGCGATTCATAATTAACTGTAAAAATGCTTTTTTCGAATGGCCAGGGAGAGACTTCTAAGTGGTTTACTTCCATTGTGGAGGAAACTTGATAAGATTTATCATCCAGCCCTTTACTGATTTCCATTTTACGCTGTGCTGGCTGTATTGATCCATGGCAGATAATTAACGAAAAAGCATCACAAAATTGAAGCAGCTTATAGGCATTATCAATTTGACCGGTACTGACACCAGTAATAGCCAACCACTCTTTCTCTTGCTTTCTTAAAGCTTTACAATAATTTTTGGCTGCTGCGGCTGTTCCGTGTACAAATTGGATATGCCTTGAAGTTAAAAGTGCGATGTAAGCACTTTTAGTAATAGCCATACCCATTAGCTTGTCACATTCTGCTTTACCAAACTTGGTCATAGTGTAATTTACTGGCCCACCATTATCATTTAACAAATCAGATTGCTCAAATTCATTGTACACATCGTCATGCTCTGCTGCTGCGATTAAAGTTTCTATCCAATTTTCAGGTTGCTGTTCTACCCTCCAGTTGGCACATAGCTGACCGGCAAGCAAGCCATGCGAACGCTGTGTAATAATTTGCCACCCATTTTCTGTATAATTTACGATCATTGTATCTAGTTAAATCAATTTGATCTTTCTTCAAACAGAAAAGAAAGAAAATTGTTGCGATAATTTCATAACTTCCTTAGGGCTAAAAATTGCTAATTATATGAATAAATACGAACTGTTTTTAGTAGGTATGCTTGTATTACTGATAGGAGTATTGCCGGGCAGGAGTTTTATGAAATTATCGCGGCACAAGAAGTTTTAAAAGCATTGGATGATTATACGTATGGTTCTTACTCGCAATACTTTGCCAAATTTACTGCCCGCGCAGCATTATACTTTTCTGCTTTTATTTTATTATTAATTTCTATTTACAATATACTATTTCAAAATGTGCGTAAAAGCACTTTTTAATTCATAGAAGAATTACTAACTTACCTTTTAGTTATGGAAGACAGTTTACGCTCAGAAAATCTGCAAATTTTGCTCGAATCGGTAAAATCGATTAAAACATATAGTCATAGCAATTTTATCATTTTAGATAATTTAATGCAGCAGTATTGGCAAATATTAAAGGAGTTAAATGCAATTGCCCCATCTATATTTAATAATCTTGCCACAAATGGTATAATTGACCTGATTAACCGTTCTAATTTGACCGAACAAGCGACTGATATTTTGGCAAAAAATAATCATTATAAAGATTATTGGGATTATCTTACCCATACTATCCAGATTACTATTGATTATATTAATAACTTTTTACCGCAAAGCCTGGCTTGCAGTGATGTTGATTAAGGCTGCCCACTGCCACCAGCTGCTCCGTAAACCTGACCTGTGGAGAAGCTTGCATCATTGGCTGCAAGTTGTACATAAATAGACCCTAACTCTGCTGGCTGCCCTGGTCGGCCTAATGGGGTATCACCTCCAAAACTTTGCAGTTTTTCTGGTGTAGCTCCCCCGCTTACCTGCAATGCTGTCCATACCGGACCTGGCGCAACGCCATTTACACGGATGCCTTTTGGCCCCAGCTGTTTGGCAAGGGATTTTACAAAATTCGTTGTTGCTGCTTTTGTTATCGCGTAATCGAATAAATTTGGTGATGGATCGTAGGCTTGTACCGAGGTGGTGCCAATAATAGATGACCCTGGTTGCAGATGCGGAAGAGCCGCCTTGATAATCCAGAACGGCGCATAAATATTCGTCTTCATTGTCCAGTCAAACTGTTCAGTAGAAATATCCAGGATCGATTCGTGGGTCTGCTGCCTACCAGCATTACTAACCACGATATCCAGTCCACCAAGATCTTTTACAGCCTGTTCTACCAGTCGCTTACAAAAATCCTCCGATCTTAAGTCGCCCGGAATTGCCACCGCTTTTCGTCCTTCTGCTTTAATCAGCGCGATCACTTCTTTTGCATCTGGCTCTTCTGCCGGCAGATAATTAATCGCCACATCTGCACCCTCACGTGCATAAGCAATTGCCGCAGCCCTGCCCATACCTGAATCCCCACCTGTGATCAATGCTTTCCGGCCTGCTAAACGCCCAGACCCTATATAACTTTTTTCTCCATGATCTGGCTTTGGCTCCATTTTACTAACCAAACCTGGCCAAGGCTGCGACTGCACGCTGAATGGCGGCTTTGGATATTTTGTAGTCGGGTCTTCCAGCTTTAGCGATGCAAATGAGGTAGCCCCAGAAATACCCGTCCCACCAAACACAGGTGAAACCGCAACCGCAGCTAAACTAGCTCCTAATCCCCCGATTACTGCCCGCCTTGTAATTTTATTATCTTCCATAATGATATGCTCCTTTCAATATTTTTATTCTAACCCCTCATATCAAATTTGGTTTTTAGTTTTTTCAATTCGCAAATAGCTATCATGCACCACTGATAGCAAAAAAAACCGGTTATAAAGTATCACTTAATGCAGCAGTACTAAATCCTCCATGTTACCAATTAGAAATAACAGCCCCATAAATAGGACTGATAAATTAGCTTATTGCGTGTAAACCCTGATTAAAACGCGTAGTTAACACGTAAACAATTAGTGCTAATAAAAGTTAAATGAGCAACTCTTTATTTGCCAAATTCTTAATACAGAAACACATATAACCTATGAAAACAAACGCAATAGACACCCCGCCGGGAAACGTGATCTGTTTTTCTCATCTGAGGTGGGACTTCGTTTACCAAAGACCGCAACACCTGCTAAGCAGGTTTTCTAAATCATCTGCCGTTTGGTTCTTTGAAGAACCGGTTTTTGATGCACAAGACCAACATTATCTATCAATCAAAAGCCAGTCGCCCACACTAAACATTGTGGTTCCCCATCTATTGCCCCACCTAAACGCTGAGGAGATAAATATTGCACAGGCTTTATTACTGAAACAGCTTACGGTAAACATCGATTTAGATGATTGCTTATTCTGGTATTATACACCTATGGCGCTCACCTTCTCCGATCACCTAAAACCAAAGCTTATTGTATACGATTGTATGGACGAACTTTCTGCTTTTAAATTTGCGCCCAAAGAAATGGTGCAGCTAGAGAAGAAACTCATGGCAAAAGCTGATTTGGTATTTACTGGAGGTCATTCTTTATATGAAGCAAAAAAGAACCAGCATGACAACATTCATGCATTCCCCAGTGGTATCGATAAGTCACACTTTGAAAAGGCCAGAAAACCATTAGAAGTACCAGATGATCAGCAATGGATTGAAGGCCCAAAAATTGGTTTTTATGGAGTAATTGATGAGCGTTTTGATATTGAACTGATCAGGGAAATGGCAGAAGCCAGACCGGAGTGGCAGTTTATCTTAATAGGTCCAATAGTTAAAATCGATCAGGAAACCCTGCCCAGGAATAAGAATATCCATTACCTGGGGCAGAAATCTTACACCCAGCTACCAGCCTATTTATCACAATGGGATGTAGCAATGATTCCCTTTCTGTTAAACGAGTCTACCCAATATATTAGTCCCACTAAAACACCGGAATATCTTTCTGCAGGTGTACCTGTAGTATCCAGCTTGATTAAGGACGTGCACCATCCTTATGGTGTATTAGACCTTGTTCACATCTGTTCGGATACGAAAGATTTTCTAAGAGCGATTGAAAGTGAGCTCAATAAAAGCTGCCATAAAGCATGGCTATATAAAGTAGACCAATTTTTGAAAGGCGTATCGTGGGAAATTACTTATAAAGCGATGACCACGAAGATTTGCCTGACTATGAACCATCAGAAAATATCAATAGCAAGTTAAGCCCTATGTATGATTATATAATTGTCGGAGCCGGGTTCGCAGGATGCGTACTAGCAGAGAGGATGGCTGCAGGAGCCAATAAGAAAGTGTTGATTTTAGATAAAAGAAATCATATTGGAGGGAACGCCTACGATCATTATGATGAAGCTGGTATATTAGTACATAAATATGGTCCGCATATTTTCCATACCAACAGTAAGGAAGTGTATAATTACCTTTCCAACTTTACGAAGTGGCGAAACTATCAGCATCAGGTGCTGGCAAATGTAGACGGACAACTATTTCCTATTCCTATAAATCTGAATACGATTAATTCGATGTACGGACTTAATTTAAGTTCGGATGAGGTAACTGGCTTTCTTAAAGACCGGGCCGAAAAGAAGAGTCAAATTCTCACCTCAGAAGATGTTGTGGTAAGTAATGTGGGCAGAGAGCTTTACGAGAAATTTTTTAAAGGGTATACAAAGAAACAATGGGATCTTGATCCGTCGGAGCTCAATGCATCTGTTACCGCGAGAATACCGACGCGTAACAATAAGGATAACCGATATTTTACTGATACCTACCAGGTGATGCCTTTGCACGGATATACTAAAATGTTCGAGAAAATGCTAGATCATCCAAATATCCATATTATGCTCAATACTGACTATAAAGAGGTGTTGACAACTATAAATTATAGAAAAATGATTTTTACGGGGCCTGTAGATGAATATTTTGATTTTTGTTATGGCAAGCTGCCTTACCGATCTATAGAGTTTAAGTTTGAAACTTATGACAAGGATGTATTTCAGGAAACAGGAACTATTAACTATCCCAATGATTATGAGTTTACCCGAATTACCGAGTTTAAGTATTTAAGCGGGCAGAGCCACCGTAAAACTTCTGTAGTTTACGAGTTCCCGAAAGCAGAAGGTGATCCCTATTATCCTATTCCTAAGCCCGACAATGCTGCATTATACCAGCAGTATAAGGATCTTGCAGATAGTTTAGAGGACACCTATTTTGTTGGTCGGTTGGCAACATATAAATATTACAACATGGACCAGGTGGTGGCACAGGCACTGTCGACATATAAAAAGATAAGTGTAGCCAACGAACCGCCCAAGGTTATCCTATCAGAATAAGTTTAAGTGTTAATACGCCTTTTATCAAGTATAAATACTTGATAAAAGGCGTATTAACCGATTATATAAATGAATAGAACCAACGTTATATTGCAGTTGCATCACTTGTTGTTAACTATAATTTTCCGTATATGATTTTACTATTCTTAGTATAATTATGTTCATTGCTGTAACAGGAAATGCCTTTTTATTAATCTACTTGAAATGATGAATATAATCTTGGCTGATGACCATAGTCTGGTTAGGTACGGTATAAAACTTTTATTGCAGACTGATATTAATATTGCGATTGTAGGTGAAGCCTCTGGCGGTACTGATGTTTTGGATCTGTTAAAGAGTGGTGTACAAGCGGATATTATCCTGGCAGACCTCAATATGCCAAAAATGAATGGTCATCAATTAATGGAAGAAATCAGAATTCAGTATCCTGCAATCCGCATTGTTGTCCTTACCATGATGGATGATGATAATAGTGTATCAAATGCGTTCAAAAATGGTGCTTCAGGCTATTTATTAAAAGATATTGTTGCCAGCGAATTGGTATATGCCCTCAACCATGTTTACTGTGGCGGTAAGTATATTAGTGCAAAGTTGTCCCATAAATTTTTCGAAAAGTCGCTAGGTGTTCTAAACATTCCTGCAGTGGCCGCAGAATTAGCTTTAACATTTAGTTCTAGAGAAATGGAGGTACTGGAACTCATTTCTAATGGATTTACCAACAGTGAAATGTCTGAAAAGTTGTTTATCAGTAAACGTACTATTGAGGGGCACCGGCAATCATTGATAGATAAAACAAAATGTAGAAATACCGCTGCCCTGATTAAGTATGCAGTATTGCATAGATTAATTACTTAGTAATCGCTCACCTTCACAATGTCTTTATTTACTATTTTTTGCGCATCGACTAGTGCTATTGCATAAGGTTTGTAGATTTTTCTTACATCTGGATTTTCCGGGTCAGAATCCCATAGGCCCGAGTGGTGCCAGTTGGTAAGATCATCCCAATCCGGACGGTCTATAATTGGATAAAGGCAGATCCCTAATAGATTTACTCCAGCTGTTAAAGCATCCTTACACGTTTCGGCAATATAAGTTATCCAAAGTGGACGGTCTTCTTCCGGGTGGCTAGTCTCGGCGATAACCAATGGCTGGCGATACCGTTTTTGGGCTTCAATCAGTAAAGAAGAAAGACTGCGCCAGCGGGGATCCGGTTCTTCATTTGCCCATGGTAAAAATTGTCCAGTTGATAAAATCCATTGATTGTTATAATAAAAATTGAAACCTATAATATCTATCAATTCTTCTCTACCTCCTAATTCAGGACACATTGTTCCAGTTAAGATGTCTATTACCTGATATTGGATCTCGTGCTGTGCACCTGCTTCAATAACCTCTTCGGCGGTTGGATAAAGAGGAGGTACAATGCTCACTAAAGGCTCTGTAACCATAATGATAACACCATTATCAATTTGTTTTAAAGCTTCGATACCTTTGATATACGCTTTGGTCAGTGCATATTTCACATCCCATCCCATATGTATAGCATAAGGTGAGGTGCCAGCAACTTCACCACCTAACCAGGAAATAAAGCCAACTTCATTAATGGGAGTAATGATTACCTGACCATCGGGTTTATGCAACCTGTAAAAAGAGATGAAAGCTTTGCAAAGGCCAACAAACCGATTAGTAAACTGGGGATGTAAAGGGGTTAAATCATCAGGAAACCCGAAATGACAAATATCCCAAATCTGCTGTATCCCTAAATTATCCGCCGCGTCGATCATTTCCTTTACCGTACTAAAATCATAATTATACGGTGTTGTCTCAATCTTACTCCACCTTATGCCCTCGCGGACGGTTTTAATCTGGAAGGTAAGCAACCGCTGATAATCAGCATGTATATTTTCAATATGCCTGGTTTCTGCTAATAAATCTACTCTGTGCCCAAAACAATTTAATTGATCCGAACATTCAAAGCCTGCCATCCAAAAAGATTTAATGATACTGTTGTCCTGTTTAAGATAACCTGGTTTAGAATGGAATATTTCATCGAAAAATGATAACGCCTTAACAAATAATTGTTTCATAATTATGCCTGTACCTATTGAACCTAACAGTACGGATAATGTTTATTGTATAAGTACGCATTATACAGTGGCAAACAACAGTTTTACTGCGTATAAATCCTACTTCAGCCTTGCTAATTTGCAAGAATATTCCTGTACAATTATTTTAACCACACAAAAGCCCTTTAAATGTACTAATAGCTACATTTAAAGGGCCAGGGTATGCTTGTCTATTTTACAATAAATTTCTTCTCGACCCATGTTTAAGGGTGGTTCTTTTTATGAGGTCGTTGTCTTCGCTTACCCTTCTTTTATTTGCACCCGGATTCGTATTTCCAAGTTCAAATTTCTCTTTCTGTAAACGGTCCGCTGATGGCTGCCTAGATTTTGAGCTAGCTTTCTTATTTGAACTAAACGGACCATTATCATTTCCCTGATCATCAATAATCTTTTTCATAATCTCCAGTTTTATATTTAGTTGGCTATTTCAACAGAGCAGCATTTAAAAGGTTTGAAATATATTCCTTTTGGGACAGATAAATAACTACCAGACAGATAGCATTATACACTGTACAAACATAAAGATATCTATATTCCTTGATATATAGATATTTTGACACATATATACTTTACTGTAAAAAATGTGGCTAAGCATAAACTTACAATGATCTAAGGATGCTTTCAGTGGTGTTAACTTCCAGGCTATGCCTTACCCCACATTTTAGGGCAACATTGTCTCGCTGGTGGCCTACGGGGAAATCAAAACAAACTGGAAAATCATGCTCCTTAACCTTCTCCATGACCAGTTCATAAATTGAACTGCCAAATTCATCCCCAGGTTCATCTGGCTTTAATTTGAATCCGCCAATAATTAATCCATTGAGATGAGCAAGTTTCCCTGTGCGTTTCAGGTTCCAAAACATACGGTCTAAATTATAAAGGCGTTCATTCACATCTTCCAAAAATAAGATTTTGCCCTTTGTATCAATATCCGATGATGTACCCGAGAGGTTTGCAATCAGGCTCAAATTACCACCAACAAGCGGTCCTTCCCCCCTGCCCATCCTGTTTGAAGATACAGGTGCGACGCTGTATTTAAAATCTTCTCCTGTAAGCGCCTGTCTGATAGATAAAATTGTTGATATCTGTATAGGCTCTGCCTTAGTCCAATCTTCTGGAAAACTGTTACACATTTTGGAATGCAGGGTAGCAATTCCAAAATTATGATGAATGTGACTGTGTAAAACCGTGATATCACTAAATCCGATCACCCATTTTGGATGTTTTACAAATTGTCTAAAATTAAGCTGATCTATAATCCTAACCAATCCATATCCACCCCGGGCACACATGATCGCACTGATATCAGGGTTATCTAACATAAGCTGCAGATCAGCAGCCCTTTCTTTATCCGTGCCACCATAGGTGAAGTCTTTTTTGCCTGTTGCAGCGCCAATAATAACTTTAAAACCCCAACTCTCCATCAGTTGTACTGCAGGCTGGATCTGTGCTAAATCTATATAACTGGCTGGAGTTGTTATGGCGATGGTGTCACCCTCTTTAAGGAAGGGCGGGATTTTATGTTTTTTGAGATTCTCTTTTGCTAGTGGAGCAGCCTGGATTGATGAGGCTGACCATACCGTACCAGCGGCAACTAGTGAAGAGATAAAGTGTTTCCGGTTCATTTATATTACTTAATTGCTAATTCAGCTATTCTTATCTTCTATCATCTGTCCGATAAACTCTACTAATTCCATATTCATATCACTATCTGTATGCCACACATACCCCATATCAGCATCTTCAATGGTATAGATTACGCCTAAAAGTTCGGGAATAATGATCCCATGGATCTCATCATCGCCATTCATAGTGACCATGAAATGATTCGGCTCCTCAAGCGGGGTCACAGTAACGGTCTTGTGCAGAAAACTTACATTAAACTCTTTCATTGTATATTTTTATCAAAGCCGATTAAGTTGAGGAGCGCAATGAATTACAATTTTAAAGACTGATGAATTTAAACAAAATGGATGAAAGATTCAGTATAAGATTATTTCATCACCTCATTTGCGTGGAAGTGGTTTACAAAGCCGTCTTATATTTACTCCAATAAGTGGTAGTGTACAAAAAAACCATCGCAGAATCGCCAATACGCTCAACACCACAAAGGTTTTTTATGGGAACATTAACATTATTTTAACATTTGACGGGAAATAATGGGACAGTTGTACCCGTTAGTTAAATATGAAATGGCACGATCTGTGCATAACATCACATTATACTTAGTGCTTTATTCAATTTAAAAAGAGAATTATGAAATTATCAGTTTTGCCAGTAGCTGTTATTGCTGTTGCAATCTTAGCTCAAGGCTGTGTAAGTACAAAAAAATACAAAGATCTTCAATCCAATTATAGTGCATTGCAGAACAAGCAAAGTGAACTAGACAAACAATATCAGCAAGGCCAGCAGGGATTATCTGCTTCAACAACAAGAGTTAAAAGTTTGGAGGAGCAATTGGCTGCCGAACGGAGCAATGTAACGGCTTTACAGGCTGCTTTAGATAAATGCCTGACTTCCAGCGGACAGGGGAATGTGAATATTTCCAAATTAGTGGATGAAATTAATACTTCTAATAAATACATCCAGCATTTAGTCAATACAAAAAACAAAAGCGACTCACTTAACTTAGTTTTAACGAACAATCTTACGCGTTCATTAAGCAGGGAAGAAATGAGCGATGTAGATGTACAGGTTTTAAAAGGAGTGGTTTACATTTCATTAGCGGACAATATGCTTTATAAATCCGGAAGTTATGAGATCTCTGATAAAGCCGGACAAACGCTGAATAAAATTGCAAAGATTATTAAAGATTACAAAGACTATGATGTACTGATTGAAGGTAATACCGATGCAGTGCCGATTACGATGCCGAATATCAGAAATAATTGGGATTTAAGTGCATTAAGGGCTTCATCTGTAGTTATGGCTTTACAAACTACTTATGGTGTAGAACCTAAACGCCTGACAGCAGGTGGTAGAGGTGAATATAATCCTGTTGCGGATAACACTTCAGATGCGGGTAAAGCAAAAAACAGACGTACCCAGATTATCATTACACCGAAATTGGATCAGTTTATGGACCTGATAGGAAAAGCTCCGGAAACAGCACCAGATAAAAAACCATAGAGGTTTTAAAAATATAGGTTAGGTTAAGGCCGTTCGCCATATCTTTAATAGAAAAAGATATGGCGAACGGCTTTTTTATGCTTTGATATAAACCGTCTTCACATTTAGAAATTCGTAAATCCCGAATTGGCTTAATTCGCGTCCGTAACCAGATTCATTGATACCGCCAAATGGTAAAGCGGGGTCTGACTTTACCCCTTCGTTAACGAAGCATGAACCTGCAGCTAATTTATTTCTGGCAATATCTTCTGCTAGTATTGCATCCTGTGTAAATACCGCGGCGCCCAATCCAAAATTAGTATCATTAGCAATCCATACGGCATCATCAGTACTCTCTGCGGTAATGATTGCTGCTACAGGACCAAAAATCTCTTCATCATAGGCCAGCATTCCTTTTTTTACCCCAGTAAGTATGGTTGGCTGATAAAAAGCATGCTGTCCCTCGGCTAAAGGAACTGTTCCACCAAGGATGCATTTAGCCCCCTGAGCAATGCATTTGAGCACTTGTTCATGTAGTTCGTCTCGCAGTTCTACCCTTGCCATAGGTCCAAGATCTACCCCCTCCTGCTGTGGATCGCCTGTTACAGGCTTTTCCATTTCAGCTTTAAATAACCGCGTAAATTCTTCTTCTACTTCCTGTACCACAATAAAACGCTTGGCAGCGATACAGCTTTGCCCATTATTGATCAGCCTTGCTGCTGCGCAGATTTTAGCCGCGGCAGGCAGATCTGCATCGGCAAGAATCAGGTACGGGTCACTGCCTCCAAGTTCTAACACTGTTTTTTTTAAAAACTTACCTGCTTGCTGTGCAATCTGCTTTCCGGCAGCAGTGCTTCCTGTAAGTGTAACGGCCTTAACCATTGGATTTTCTATCACGCTAGCGATGGATTTACTGTTGCATACCAGCACTTTAAATACATCCCCTTCAAAACCAGCAGCTGCAATCACTTCTTCTATGGCCAGTGCACAGCCTGTAACACCCGAAGAGTGTTTTAATAACCCGCAATTCCCAGCCATTAATGCCGGTGCCAAAAAACGGAATACTTGCCAGAATGGGAAATTCCAGGGCATAATGGCTAAAACCACACCTATCGGCCTGAAACTGATATAACTTTTCGACGCTTCGGTTACTATAGATTGATCTGCGAGGAACGATTCTCCATTTTGTGCGTAGTATTCGCAAATGGCAGCACATTTTAAGATTTCTGCAACACCACTTTTTAAGGGTTTACCCATTTCCAGTGCCATCAGCGTTGCCAGCTCATCTTTCCGTTGCTTTAAAAGTTCCGCTACTTTTAGCAGTAACTGAGCCCTTACCAGGTAGTCCGTATCCTGATAGGTCTGCCACGTATGGTGGACCTTTTCAATCTTTTCTTTGATTTCCTGCTCGGTATCTTCCCGGTATTGCTTTACTACATGCCCATTAATAGGATTTACAGATAAAATGCTCATAAAATATGCTTTCTATCTTAACAATCGTTAATGTAAATTTGTGTTACCACCCGGTTGGTTTAAGCTATTTGATAAATTATCCTGCAAAATTAGGCCAGTTACCTTTAATTTATCTCTTTGAAAACTCGTGATATAAAAAGAAAGGGTCATTACGAAATTGCTCGAAATCAGTTGTGCATTGTTGATATAACGTATGTAAATTTTGCTGGACGACAGGATCCAGCAGTTCGAACCCATTATCTGGTGTAAATAACAGGTTCTCTAAATAATTAATCAAATTATAACACATCGTGAACTGACCAGTTGCAACTAGTTTACTTAAAGCATTGTCTAGTTTTTGCTGGTCGGTAAACCAGAGTGTAGTACCGAAGCTTGCAGCTTCTTCGGCTACCTTCTGTATAGCATCTTTAACCACTTCTTTATAGGGACCTTTAAAAAAAATATTCACTTTGGCTCCCTCACTTTGTGTATTGGCACCTTGCTGTTCTGCCTTTCTTTCAAAATCTTTTTGGGTAAGCTCATTGATCAGGTTAGCGATGCGCCGGTAAGTATACCGTTTATCTTCATAAAGTTTGTCGTAGTTTAATCGCCTCACTACTTTCAAAAAGACGTTAACCAGCAGGGTAACTAGGGAGTTTAAACGGGAGAAAAGCAGTGGTTCTGCACGGTGAACGGATAATTCGCCAATTTTTAAATGCGAAAGCTTTGCGCGATAAAATGAAGGAATAAGGTCTTTAATTCTGATCATCAGGAAAGACTTTATACTTTTCACTTTGTTTACCAATATTATTTTAATGATAAAAAAGAGCAAAAAGGCGACAAATAACCCGATGGAGATACCTTGATATAGAGGGGGATAATTGGTGATTGCGGCAAATATGCCAAAGCCAAGGAGAAGGAAAATGAAAATCGAATTTACCCAGTTATTAATTGAATTGATCTTTTTACGTGCTCCATCTAAGGTGTACTTTCTGAACCCAGTTTTAGGTCGTGCTGCATAGGGTTGGTAAGCTTCCATATAAGGAGAAGCTACGTCTGAGATGATTACCAGATCGAAATAAGGAACATCACTGTTTTTTTTGAAGTTAAGGATACTTTCAATTCCCTGGTTATCGTATATCCCTCCATCCATGATACCAACGCTGCCTATTTTTTCTGCACGGTATTTACTGGCTAACGCTTTTAAAACCGGACTGGCTTCATGGATATAATCATCCGGCCATAACAAGGGTTCAAATCCACCAGGAAAACAAGAAGAAGAGGCCATCACATCAGACAGTTTAACTTCTGCTATTTGATCTTTGGTAACCTTGAACCTGTTATTGCCCGAATAACCAGCCTGTGGATTTTTAAACCTGAAGTTGATCGCGTTTGTAAATTCTGTACTGTTAAAAACTACATTTTCCAGGTGAGAGGTCATCGTGTTAAATACGCTGAAAGTCTCCCCTCCAGTAAACTGCTCATATTGTTCGGCAAAGGCGTTGATCAGGTTTTTTGTTTTGCTGTTATTTGCCCATACCGCTTCGGGGTTCAACTTTTGTATCCCTGTAGCAATCAAGTCTACCTTCGCTAAGTGATGTAACAGAAAATGGTAGCAATAAAAAAATGATTTGTTCTGTTGTTTAAGTAAGGCATAGACCACGCCTGTGATAGAACCGCCAGAAACGGTAGAAATCAATTTAACATGTTCTAATAAGGGTTTGCTATTATAAGTTAAATGGTTCAGGTAAGACATAGAACCTAAATGGAAGGATGTTGCTCGATATCCGCCACCGGAGCAGCTTAATGCGATTTTTTCTAGTGGTTGTGCTGGGAATGAATTGTCTTTCATAAATTGATGGTTTGATCATAATTGATTTTTAGTATAAATGATCTTTATTTAGTTAAGGTTAATATGGGCTGAGCTTATTTTAGCGTTACTTCGATCCATAAATGTGGTTTATGCCCTTCTGGAAAGACCTTTAGCTGCGCGCCAAATTTAGCTTGGTTGAAAAAAGGCGGATCTACTACCAATCTACTGCCATCCTGTATGATGGAATCTGACCGCAATACCCTGCCCTGGCTTTTTCGGTGATAGCCGCTTAACATACCGGGTTTAAGCATATGGAAACCATACTTTTCACTGACTTTCTGGTTTACGGGAATCATAATAATGAGCTCCTTCTCATTCATAAGGTCCAGGCTTTGCTTTAGGGTAGCGTTTAAACTGGAATGGTGACCGGCTTTGTATAGTATAGTGCGTGACAGCAAGTCTGCGACTGTAACAGAGGAGTCTTTGAATTTAACGGAAGACCAGCTCTGCCAGTTACCGATCTGTGCATCACCCACAAAAAGCATTACCTTTTTTGAGGCTACAATTTCAAAAGCAAGTACGAGGCTGGTGTTATTGGTTAATTTATCCATATAGAGCGATAAATGTCCGATTTCACTAAGCCATTCGGTATCAATATTCCGCCATTTCTGGTCTGGATGTTTGTAAAGTGCTTTAATCGGATCTGCATCGTCAGTATCAATGTATTGCTTGCTAAACGGAAAATCATCATCCTTGCAATAACTGCTGTCTTTTAGGGTGGTCAAGGCATCTAGCATCATTGTTCCGGAAAGATCCATATTTGCCAGTTCCATCATGGAGCTTAAACCCTGGACTTCCTCTGCTTGTTTGGGGTTTGTTTTAGTTAGAAATTTATCATCATAAGGCGGCCCTAAAACGTATACTTTAATTTCATTATTAGTGCCCGGTAACATAAAGTTATCTCCTGGTGTAAGGAAACAAACATTGCCACCGCTGATTTCCAGCAACTTGGCAATTGCTGCGCCACCGCTCTGGTCTTCCGCAAACAGGTCATAGCTCTGTTTTCTTTCTAACATCTGCTCGACCTCGGGTTTACGGTCAGCTTCTGGAACATCGACAAATTGCGCTTTTAACAGCTCCTTCGTTTTTTTGGTTTTCTTCCAATATTTTTCTGTCATCGAGCGGATCAGCTGTCCTTCTTTGCTTTTTTCGCTGTCGAGATACGAAAGCCATAACTCCCTATTGGTGCCTTTAAGCATATCCCCGGCATGCAAAAAACCACTATAATGATCTTTATGCTGATGGGTCAATACGATAGTGAGTTTTTTATCGCCGACTGTGTCAATAATGTCTTGCGCAATTTCCATTTCCCGTACTTCATTATTACCCTCATAAGATCCAAAATCAATTAGCATATAGGATTCTTCTCCTGAGGTGCTGAATTTAAGCAGAAAGCAGTCGCCCAAATTTAGCTGGTTGTACATGCGGATGGTAGTTGTAACTGACATATCTTTTTTAATTTTTTGAGCAGGTTTAGTGGAGGTGCAAGGCCGCAAAAGGTTCCGATCCCTGCATCAGCAAGGCGCTGTCACTTCCATGCTGTTGGTTTTCCAGGGCATAATCCAGCTGCCTGACCAGCCGCCTGCTACTGCCTACATTTTTAACGATGACATGTTTAATTTCATAGTTAGCCATATCTACAATAATAGATGCACCACCTCGAAAAGCATATTCATCACCGGGGAAAT